>ERZ1026901.206-NODE-206-length-52559-cov-28.469050_pt1 | contig 52559 bp, 55 predicted proteins | sample MGYA00380179_ERZ1026901 | MGnify/ENA primary metagenome ERZ1026901 (study PRJEB33269, sample SAMEA4719815) | human gut metagenome | biome: human-associated habitat; feature: organic feature; material: feces | place: Cameroon | collected 2013-10 ... | reverse complement strand
AATGAGCCTTGCCCACAATCAGCGGGTCGAGGATACGAGAGGTAGAACCCAGTGGATCTACGGCAGGATAGATACCCAGAGAAGCAATCTTACGAGAAAGCTCAGTAGTGGCATCCAGATGAGTAAAGGTTGTAGCAGGAGCAGGGTCGGTCAAGTCATCGGCAGGCACATAAACAGCCTGTACTGAGGTGATAGAACCATTCTTGGTAGAAGTGATTCGCTCCTGCATGGCACCCATCTCAGATGCCAAAGTTGGCTGATAACCTACGGCTGAAGGCATACGACCCAACAGCGCAGAAACCTCAGAACCAGCCTGAGTGAAACGGAAGATGTTATCGATGAAGAACATAATATCGGCAGCCTCACCGTTCTTTCCTCCATGATCACGGAACTCCTCGGCTACGGTCAAACCAGAAAGCGCCACAGAAGCACGTGCCCCAGGAGGCTCATTCATCTGACCATACACCAAGGTGGCCTGACTCTTGGCAAGCTCTTCCTGGTCGACAAGAGAAAGATCCCACTTGCCTTCTTCCATAGCCTTGCGGAACTTCTCGCCATACTTGATAACGCCAGACTCGAGCATATCTCGAATCAGGTCATTACCCTCACGGGTACGCTCACCTACTCCAGCGAACACAGAGTAGCCGTTGTGTCCCTTGGCAATATTGTTAATCAACTCCATGATAAGCACAGTCTTTCCAACACCGGCACCACCGAAAAGACCAATCTTACCACCCTTCATGTAAGGCTCGAGCAAGTCGATCACCTTGATACCGGTGGCAAGCATCTCCTTGTGCGTAGAGAGCTCATCAAACTTCGGAGCCGCACGGTGGATAGGATAAGCGCCTTTCATGTCCAATTCTTTCATACCATCAATAGGCTGTCCGATGACATTCATCATACGGCCCTTGATTTGCTCTCCGGCAGGCATCAGAATTGGGTTGCCTGTAGAGACAACTTCCAATCCACGCTGCAAGCCGTCGGTGTTGTCCATGGCTACGCAACGAACTGTGTCCTCACCGATATGCTGTTGCACCTCGATGACCAGGTCACGTCCGTCTGGGCGTTTCACCTTCAGAGCTTCGTGAATCTTAGGAAGCACCTTCTCTGGATTCTCGCCCTTGGTATCGAAATAAACGTCGATAACAGGACCAATAATCTGAGAGATACGTCCGTTAATTTGTGACATAAGCTATTTTTTTAAATGTTAGTATATTTATTTTTATTCTGACTTGCTGCTATTAAGGTTCTGAACTCATACGAGAGTATGAAAGTTCAGCACAGACTCTTGGCATCAAGTAGTTTGCATGCAAAAGTAACAAACATTCGCGGAAACGCCAAATTAAAGAGAAGTTTTATTCGCCTTTAAACCATTTTTAGTTCCGTTTAAACCATTTTATAAAACAGTTTTTGTCTTTATATTATACATTTTAAGTTGCACCGTATATGATGACCAGAGTTTGTCATATATTGTGACCAAGGCTTGCCATATATTGTGACCAAGGCTTGCCATATATTGTGACCAAGCTTGGTCATCTATGATAACCAGAGATTACACCTTAATATATATAAGAGGAACATTCCTGCTTTATAAAATGATTATTCTTATATTTCCTCCACATGTAGTGTGTGATGAGTTGGGATTAGATACTCAACTCGTCAAGCACCTTGATCAACTTGCGGTCGAAAGGTTTGTCGGAACGGATGGCTTCTGACAGAGGAACATAAACCACCTCGTTGTTTCTTACACCTACCATCACGTTTCTCTGTCCCTGCATAATGGCCTCTATAGCTCCACAGCCAGTACGGCTGGCAAGGATACGGTCGCGTGCAGAAGGACGACCGCCACGCTGCAAATGACCCAAGATGGACACACGCACATCGAACTCAGGGAACTCCTTGCGTACACGGTCTGCATAATAAAGCGCGCCACACTTAGGACTCTCCGATACGATAACGATACAACTCTTCTTGGATTTACGAATACCACGCTCCATAAACTGGGCCAGCTGGTCGACATCGGTAGAGTCTTCAGGAATAATAGCAGCCTCCGCACCACTTGCAATAGCGCTGTTCTGTGCCAGGAAGCCAGCATCACGACCCATCACCTCTACAAAGAAGATGCGCTCGTGGCTCTGAGCAGTATCACGTATACGGTCTACACATTCTACAATCGTATTCATGGTAGTATCGTAACCGATGGTATTGTCTGTACCATAAAGGTCATTGTCAATCGTTCCTGGAAGGCCAATACAGCAGATATCAAAGTCGCGCGCCAGATTCATAGCACCAGTAAGCGATCCGTTTCCGCCGATAACAACAAGTGCATCGATTTCTTCTTTCTGTATGGTCTCAAAAGCTTTCTGACGACCTTCGTCAGTCATGAACTCCTTAGAGCGGGCTGTCTTCAGAATAGTTCCACCCGTACCAATAATACCACTTACATTTTCTGTTGTAAAAGTCTTGATCTCGTCATTAATCAATCCGTCGTATCCACGAAAAATTCCTTTTACCGTATAGCCATTATAGATGGCCGAGCGAGTAACGGCACGAATAGCCGCATTCATACCTGGTGCGTCTCCACCAGATGTCAGTACACCAATCGTTTTAATCTTTGCCATAACCAAATACCTTTATTTGTAGTACGTTATTTTATGATAATATTTATTTTTTATTGATTTCGTTCAAAAAATGGACATGTTCTTCTTTCCTTATTAAATGTCCTTGTTACTGCATCAGCCATAGGAATCCGAGGCCTATGATGCCTCCCACCAAGGCTTTCCAGCCTACATGACGGAAGAACCAGCCTACATGCATGCGCTCCATCTTCATCAATGCCAAACCACTCATTGTTCCAATACCCAAGATGTTTCCACCTGCCATTACGCAGAAGGCTACGACCCTCCAATACAAACCATTGCAACTGTAGACGGTAGAGAGTTCGGATGCCAAGCCTGTTTGTCCCATCTCGTCAGGAAGCGAGAAGAAATTGATGGCAGTCGCAAAATTGTCGAGCACCGTACTCAACACGCCCGCAGCCACTCCATGAAGCCAAACGAAAGGCTGACTATCATTAACACCCAAGTATTCCATCAACTCATCGTATGCTCCAGTTTCCTTCACAACACCTACAGCCAACATGATGCCCATCACAAAGAGAATCATCTGAATGACACCATATTGCAGCACACGAGGCGTACGGCGGTCGACCATTGCATCCATGTTCATCAGCTTGCGATTGAAAATCTCGTTGACAATCCACAAGACAGACAACACACACAGAGCCCCCAAGAAAGGACTCAGTTTGGAGATATTATGGAATGTCGGGATAAACCACAGTCCACCGATACCCACAAAGAGCATGAGCAGACGCTGCCATACATTGAGTCGGGTATCATCGCCTCGATAAGGCATGACGATCCATTCGGTGTCGACACGCTCGGGAAGACTTCTCGATATCAGATAAGTAGGAACCAACCAGGTTGCAAGACAGGGCAGCAAAAGTGACATAGAGTAACTGGTGGCCGTTACTGCTCCACCGTTCCACAGCACCAATCCCTCAGGATTGCCGATAACAGTCAGCGCACCTCCACAATTGGCAGACAGCAAGATGGCGCTGCCATAAAACATACGCTGTCTGCGACTGGGAATAATACCATGCATGATGGTAAGCATCATGACAGTAGTGGTCAGGTTGTCAAGATTGGCAGAAATAACAAATGTCACCACAGAAAGTGTCCAAATCATACGCTTGCTATTACGGGTGCGAAGCAACTGGCGGATAAAATCGAAACAACCATTATTGTTGAGAATTTCAACAATCGTCATCGTCGCCAACAGGAACAAGACTATCTCGGCAGCTCTTCCCACATATGGCAGGAAGACAAAACGGGAAATAAAGCTCTTGACTGTTGCGCTGGATTCTGGGATGGCAGGAGTCTGACTGTGCAGATAGCTCGAAAAATCATAAGCATGCTGACTGGTTACGAAATCCATACCAAAACAAATATACAAAACCCATCCCACCGTACCAGCAAAAATGGCCACGGCAGCACGGTTCACCTTGGTAATATTCTCCGTTGCTATAAGGAGACATCCCAACAATAATATGGACACAATGACTATCGTCATATAACTATGCTCTCTTTATTTAAACGCAAAATTAACAATTAATCTGAAATAACAAGCACTTAGCTGCAAAAAAAATCAATTGTTTCATGGAAAAGTAACATATTGCAACATTTTACCATCCATTTTGCTATGTTGAGATAGCAAAAAACAACTTATTTGTATTTAAAAATCGAATGACAAATAATCGCAAACAACAAGAGAAAGTTTACTTTTCCTTTCTCTTCAACAACCTGTCAAAAACCCGAGTCTGGGTCTTCAACAAATACAAGGTACCCATGACATTGGCAGCAACCCAAACAAAACAAAAAGCCCAATACAAAACAGAAGGCTGCCACATAAATCCTCCCAACAAGCCTCCAGCAACAAACACCAACTCCACGGCAATAAAGATCACACCCTTACGTGAAAGAACATAACGATAGAGACATCGGCTGTACACAAGCACAAACAAAGTTTCTATCAGATAAGCTCCTACAATGCCGAAGCCAAGCCCCAACAGCCCCTTATAGCGATAGCCTGCAATCTCCATCACGATGAGTAACATGACACATACAGCCTCCTGGCACAAGAACTTACGCGACTGTCCTTTCGATAAAGGCAGATATTCTATCGGAATATAAACTGCTCTGAAAAGCATGCTGACAGCTGCCAACTGTGCCATACCGAGCACATCCAAAAAACGATGGTCGTAGAGAAGTGGAATCAAGACTGGCAAGGCCAAAATCACGCCCGTCAATATGGGCCCCATCAGCAAAACATTGATTTCCAACTGCTTGTTGACACAGTCGTTCTGTTCCACACCCATCTCCTTTACAGATGACAGACGGGGAAAATAATCAGCCTCCATCGCCGAGAACACCAAGCCCGCATAGACAACAGCCAAGGTCCAGCCGGCATTAAAAAGCCCGACATCAGACAACTCGCCTATTCTATTAATGTACGCGCGTATCAAAAACTCAGCTCCCGAACTCATGAGCCCGGCAACAACAAACGCCAAACCTAACCTGACAACATGAATGCCACGCCCTAAGAACTTGGCAGAAAAGGATACCCGATAAGGATAATGACGAGAGGAATAACGAAGAGAAAGCAACATCTGTGCAAGCGACTGCAACACAAGCACACCCACAATTCCCTGATAACGCCACAGATAATAAATAGGAACAGAGACGACTAAAGAAGCAAAGACTACGCATAAAGAGGAGAAGGCCAAGGCTCGCAACTGCCGTGTGGCCTTCAGCACAGCCGTTTCGCCACCTGCTACTATCAGGAATGCTACAGCAGGAGCCAAAAATATGAAATGACACACATGATCACCTCTGTCAACAAAGGTAATGCCATCAAGCAAAGGACTGAAGAACAGACAAACAAACATTCCCAACAAGGCTGCAAACAGACACCATGAGCGTATGAGCAGAATGGTGGAGGAAAGTTGCTCGTTGGAAGCATCATACTGTTCTGAGATTTCACGCACACCACTGGTAGGAATACCAAAATTAGTAGCCGAAACCACCATGTTAATGGTTGAATTGAAAAGCGCAACAAGTCCCATACCAGCAGTTCCCAAAAGCAAGGCCGCAAACTTATTGCGCACCAAACCAATGAGAATACTCAATCCCTGTACACCGCCGAAAATGCCGGTATACTTCAGTATATGAGAGTAACTGTCGTTCTTTTCTGTCTTTTCCATTTATTATAAAACGCAATCTCCTTTCTTTTATTATCTATGACACATAGTTTTTACTCCATCCTACATCTAAAATAAGCAAAAGAAAAAGTTGAATAGAAAAGCCTCGAAAAATGAAAGCGGCTTCGATAGTCAATGAAGCCTATTTCGTAGAGCAATGAAAGCGGCTTCGTAAGCAGTTGAAGCCTATTGCATTATTCTGATAGAAACTATCAAAAAATATAGTTGACCACTTTAAACTTTATTAACATCGCCCTACCTGCAAGGGGCACATTTGTGCTCTTTAAGGAACATTTTACCGCAAAGGAAAATTACACAGAATGGAAATAATATGGTCAACTGTTTAAGCACTAATCCTTATCCCAGAAATAGAATTTACACAGCAAGCTCCTGCGTAGAAAAAATGACAAAGAAAAAGGTCGCTCCCAAAGGGAACGACCTTTATTCTTTTCATCGAAGAAGATGAGTTGAAGCGAGAATTAAGCCTCTGCAGGAGCCTCCTCAGCAGGAGTAGCCTCCTCAGTAGCTGCAGCCTCAGCCTCTGCCTTAGCAGCAGCCTCAGCAGCCTTCTTGTCAGCTACCTTCTTAGCGATTGCTTCATTTACTTTCTTCTCAGCCTCGAGCTCCTTAGCAGCAGCATCCTTCTTTGCCTTAGCCTCGTTCTCGCGAACAGCAGAAGCCTTAGCATCCTTGCCATTCTTCCAAGCATCGAAACGCTTCTGAGCCTCAGCCTCATCGAAAGCTCCCTTCTTTACGCCACCACGGAGGTGCTTCATCAGGTAAACGCCCTCGCCCTTGAGGATGTTACGTACTGTGTCTGTAGGCTGCGCACCTGTCTCTACCCAGTAGAGGGCACGATCGAAATTCAAATCTACAGTAGCAGGATTGGTGTTAGGGTTGAAAGTACCAATCTTCTCAGTAAATTTACCATCACGTGGTGCTCTAACGTCAGCGATTACGATGCTATAGAAAGCATAGCTCTTACGACCGCCGCGCTGCAATCTGATTTTTGTTGCCATTTTTTTTAAATTTTATTTATTTGAGGTTTGAATTTTATGCTGTTATCACGTAACAGCCGTGCAAAGGTACGGCTTTTTTCCATACCTCACAAGTTTTTTCTTTTATTTTTCTTCTTTTTTAACGTATTCTGTCGGCTGCTCTGACCAGTTTCTCATCATCTGCCACTCCTTTTCGTGCCAATACGACCATAATGATGGCAATAAGTGGCAGACAGGCTGCAAACTTCACCTCTACATTTCCTTCCACCTCGGGCACTGTCACCATGCCGAAAAACAGCAAGGCGTAATCTATGTACCACAATACAGAGAACAACAGATTAGTGGCACAAAGTGACAACTGCAGCTTGCGGTTTTTATACAGGAATATTGTCGCCAACGACAAGGCTGTAGAGACAGCAAGCAAAATGAAAAGAGGCAGACAAGTGCCCGACACGGTAATCGTTCCGTTGTCATCTACGAAACCAAGGTTGTAGAGAGAAACAACTCCTCCCATTCCCTTTGGCAGAATGACACCTATCGGCATAAAGAAGCACAGCAAACTGGCGATGACAGCAACGAGCAGAAACAATGTTTGTTTGCGTTGTATCATATTCTTTACTGTTTTTAGAAATCCAAAGAGTCCTTTTTGCTTGTCATATTGTCCTTAGAAGGATCGCGCCAGTAGATGTTGCCTTCTACAAACTCCTGTGTAGCAAGCAATGTTGGCTTTGGCAGTTTCTCATAATAACGAGAAATCTCAATCTGCTCACGGTTTTCGAAAACCTCCTCCAAAGAATCGTTATAAGAAGCAAACTCCTGAAGTTTCTTGCTCAGGTCTTGCTTGATCTCAACAGATATCTGGTTGCTACGCTTTGCGATAATGGCCACACTCTCGTAGATATTGCCAGTATTGTCACAAAGGTCCATAATGTTGCGGGTCACGGTATTTACCGGTGCTTTTGATTTCTTGTAATCCATAATCTTGCTTTTATTCTATTTTATTTTCTTTATTTCATTATTTATTCTCTAATTTGCTGTAGCTGTCCTCGGGATGTGCTTTCTCAAATTCCTTGCATTTGGCAATAAACTTTTCGGCAGTAGCACGCTCCTTTGAGTCAGGATACTCGTTGATGAATCCGTAGCACTCGTCCTCTGCATCCTGATATCGCTCCAACTGCTTGCTCTCCACACTCATCTTGGCGAGTTCGTACTTGCCCTTCATAATCAGAATGGCAAATTCCTCGCGCTTGTTGCTGTAGGGATAGTCCTTCAAGGCGTTCTGTGCAGTCACGATACAAGCCTCATAGTTGTTTCCGCCACTGGTACAGTTGCCAAAGTATGTACCCAGATCATAATAGAGTTTAGCATTCTTGTACTCCTTCTCTACCAAGAGGTCCTGCAAAGCAAACAAGCGGTTGGTTGCCTGTTTCTTCAGTTTCGCATCGGGATAAAGATCCAGATATTCCTGAAAAGCAGCTATGGCCGACACGGTGAGCGACTGGTCAAGGCGAGGCTCGGGAGCATTCTTGTAAAGACTCTCTCCTACATAATATTTGGCATTCTCTGCATAAATGCCTTTTGGATAAGTCTGATAATACTTCTTGAAATACTCCGAAGCTGTTTCATAGTCACGCAAGCCATACTCAGCCATTGCCAACATATAGAGACACTCTTCAGCCTCTGTACTGCCCTTCTTCAGAGTTACCAGTTCCTGAAGCAATGTTACTGCACGGGAATACTTTCCTGTGGCATAGCATTCCTTTGCATACTCATATTTAAAGTTGTAATTGTCAGATTTATAAACCTGATTAAACTGGTTGGCGCAGCTCGTCATGAGCAACGCAACACATGCTGTGATTAAAACAGTTTTCTTCATAGGTCACGTTTTGAGTTGCAAAGTTACAGATATTTTGCTTATCCGCAAAGGAAAAAATACATTTTTTCGCAATTTATTAGTCTTTATAACGATTAATGCTCTTTTTTTTGTACTTTTGCAATTTAAAAGACAATGCATTCACAACTTATTCGTAAGAAAAATGCATGATATCTAAAAAACAGGAACAGAACATGAACTTTAAGCTGACATCCAAGTACCAGCCTACAGGCGACCAGCCACAGGCCATCAGACAGCTCACCGAAGGCATAGAGCAAGGTGAGCCGGCACAGGTTCTGCTCGGAGTAACAGGCTCGGGCAAGACTTTCACAGTGGCAAACGTCATTGCCAACGTAGGAAAGCCAACCCTCGTGCTGAGCCACAACAAGACTCTTGCAGCACAGTTGTACCAGGAAATGAAAAGTTTCTTTCCAGAAAATGCTGTAGAGTACTATGTGTCTTACTACGATTACTATCAGCCAGAGGCTTACCTGCCGACAACGGATACTTATATCGAGAAAGATCTTGCCATCAACGACGAGATAGACAAGTTGCGCCTGGGGGCTGTATCGGCTCTGCTTTCCGGACGGAAAGATGTCATCGTGGTATCTTCTGTCTCGTGTATTTATGGTATGGGAGGCCCTACCGCCATGCAGGAGAACATCATCAAGATAAAGAAAGGGCAGCAACTCGACAGGAACGAGTTTCTGCGACAGTTAGTGGATGCCCTGTATGTAAGAAACGATATCGAACTGCAACGTGGCAACTTCCGTGTCAAGGGCGAAACTGTAGATATCTTCATGGCTTATAGTGACAATGTGCTGAGAGTTACCTGGTGGGACGACGAGATAGACTCTATCGAGGAGGTGGACTCTCTCACCTATCACCGGTTGGTTTCGTTTGATGCCTATGAAATTTATCCTGCCAACCTCTTTGTCACCACCAAGGAACAAACCGAGAAAGCCATACGCATGATACAGGATGATCTGGTTGTGCGCGAGCAGTTCTTCAAGGATTTGGGCGACAACATCAAGGCACAGCGCATCAAGGAACGAGTGGAATACGACATGGAGATGATCAAGGAATTGGGACATTGCTCGGGTATCGAGAACTATTCGCGGTACTTCGACGGTCGACATGAGGGCGAACGTCCCTACTGCCTGCTCGACTTCTTCCCCAAAGACTTCCTGCTGGTAGTAGACGAGAGTCATGTCAGCATTCCGCAAATAGGAGCTATGTATGGTGGCGACCGCGCCCGCAAGCAAAACCTGGTGGAATATGGTTTCCGTCTGCCAGCAGCCTTCGACAACCGTCCGCTTACCTTCGATGAGTTTCACAGCATGATACATCAGGCCATCTATGTAAGCGCCACTCCCGCCGACTACGAGTTGAGAGAGTCGGAGGGTGTTGTAGTAGAACAACTTATTCGTCCTACAGGTTTGCTTGACCCAGAGATAGAAGTACGCCCCAGCGAGAACCAGATAGACGACCTGCTCGACGAGATACTTACCCGTACCCATCGCAATGAGCGAGTACTTATCACAACCCTGACCAAGCGAATGGCTGAGGAATTGACAGAATTCTTGCTGAACCACAGTGTGAAGGCAGCCTATATACATAGTGATGTGGCCACACTCGACCGAGTAAAAATCATGAACGACCTTCGTGCTGGCGTTTATGACGTTTTGGTGGGAGTCAACCTGCTGCGAGAAGGACTCGACTTGCCGGAAGTATCACTTGTTGCCATCCTCGACGCAGACAAGGAGGGCTTCCTAAGAAGCCACCGCTCTCTTACCCAGACAGCAGGACGTGCCGCCCGAAATGTGAACGGAAAGGTAATCATGTATGCAGATAATATCACAGAGAGTATGCAACGCACCATTGATGAGACTGCCCGTCGCCGTACTATCCAGTTGCAGTATAATGCCGACCACAACATCACTCCTCGCCAAATAGTGAAGGCTATCACATCGGCCCTGCCTACTTCTAAAGAAACAGAACCTACAACCAGTATGCAAAAGACAGCAGCCCAGCGCGTATATATCGAACCTGAGGGAGCCTCCTTCGCAGCCGATCCTATCGTGCGCAGCATGAGCAAAGAGGAACTGCAGAAGAGTATTGCCAACACGACAGCTCTCATGAAACAAGCTGCCAAGGACCTCGACTTCATGCAGGCAGCGCAATATCGCGACGAGATTATCCGCCTGCAGAAAGAGCTGGAGGAAAAAGAAGCGTAAACCACATACATGTCCAGACCTCTTCCAAAAAAATAAGAGACACTCTGGCAAAGACTCTGATTTGGACAAAACTATATAAAAAATTTCATCAAATGGAATCTCTACAAAAAGACTATTCAAATGACAGTTTCTTGAGTCTTCCTCTCAGCGTCTCTGCTTCCGATTTACGGATAGAGAGAGTGATAGAACAGGTGTTGTCATATTCCTGACTCACAATACGGGGTTGCATTTCTTTGACAACCCGCATCACATCATTCATCATCACATAAGGGAAATCATACTTCACCAGTTCTTCCACCTGTCTTGTTTCTTGTACGGAGTCTTCTATGGCCAAGGCTGCAGCAGCCTTGTATGCCACAATGAGTCCACCTGTTCCCAGGTTGACACCACCATAATATCTCACCACAATAATCAAGATATCAGTAAGGTCGTTGCTGTTAATCTGTCCCAAGATTGGTTTGCCTGCCGTACTGCTCGGCTCGCCATCATCATTGGCCCGAAACTCAGTCCTCTCAGCCCCAAGCATATAAGCATAGCATACATGTCGGGCATCATAATACTTCTTGCGGTAAGAGGCAACAATCTCCTTCACCTCATCAAGTGTTTCCACATGATGTGAAAAAGCAAGGAACTTACTCCGTTTTTCAGAGTAAGTCCCCTCGCCTATTTTATTTGTTATAGTCTTATATTCGTCAATCACCGTACAAATGTTGAAATTCGTATCCTTTATTTAAGTTTGTGAATAATGAGTCCGCTGCGTAACTTAGGCTCGAACCATGTAGCCTTAGGAGGCATAATCTTTCCACTGTCAGCAATATCCATAATCTGTTGCATAGTGACAGGATGCAAGGCAAGAGCCATACGCATCTCTCCACTGTCTACACGACGCTTCAACTCACCTAAACCACGAAGGCCTCCAACGAAATCGATACGCTTGTCGGAACGCAAATCCTTAATGCCCAATATCTCGTCAAGAATCAATCGGGAAGAAATATCCACATCCAGCACCCCGATAGGATCGCTGTCATCATAGGTTCCTGGCTTGGCAAATAGTCCATACCATTTTCCGTCCAGATACAAGAGGAAAGAGTGAAGGGCAGCAGGCTTGAGAACATCCAATCCAATTTTATCAATAGCCTCCTCAACAGACATTTTCTCATAACAAGGTATTCCATCTTCCTCGCCCGACACATTGACATTGACTGCGTCAATCTCTATGACCTCGAAGTTCTCTGTCAACTTGTCAAGGAACTGATCGGAAGTAAGACCATTCAGGTCTTTCACGACACGATTGTAGTCGAGAATGGTCAACTGACTGGCCTGGAAACAAACTGCCATGAAGTAGTTGTACTCTTCCTTACCGGTATGATTGGGGTTCAGCTTTGCCTTTTCTGCACCCACGAGTGCGGCAGCAGCAGAGCGATGATGCCCGTCGGCAATATAGAGACTTGGCATCTTGGCAAACTCTGCCGTAATTGTAGCAATATCCTTATCGTCGCCTACCACCCAGAACTGATGACGAAAACCGTCAATAGGAGCTATGAAATCATATTCGGGTGTAGTCGCAGCATAACGCATCAATATCTCGTTGAGAACAGCGTTATCGGGATAAGCAAAGAACACGGGTTCGATATTGGCATCGCATACACGCACATGCTTCATGCGGTCTTCCTCCTTGTCGCGACGAGTAAGTTCATGCTTCTTGATAACACCTGTAAGATAATCATTCACGTAGGCACCAACGACCAGACCATATTGTGTCTTGCCGTTCATAGTCTGCGCATAGATATAATACTGTTCCTTGTCGTCCTGCTTCAGCCAGCCGTTTTCCTGAAACTTCTTGAAATTTTCAGCCGCACTTTCATAGACGCGCGGATCATACTCTGAGGTACCAGGTTCGAAGTTGATTTCTGGTTTGATGATATGATAAAGACTCTTCTCATTATCACCAGCCTCTTCACGGGCTTCCTCAGAATTGAGGACATCGTATGGACGAGACTCCACCTGTTCTACAAGGTCCTTAGGAGGTCTCACTCCCTTGAAAGGTTTAATAATTGCCATAATAGTTTTCTTTGAGGTTTTGAATATTGAAACCCAATCGGTCATCAGACCCAAGAGATGGGCTTACATCATAATTGTTTATATCCTATAAAACGCAAAAAACTTTGAGACTTGACCAAGAACCATGATGACGACCTTACAAAAAAGTAATCATCCTGCTCTGTGTTCAAATCTCAAAGTCCTATATCAGTTTACTTGTTTACCTGGAACTTTGTGCAGCCGTCCTTGAAGAATGCATTGATTTGCTTAGCAGCAGCAATACCTGCATTGATATTTGCCTCAGCAGTCTGCGCTCCCATCTTCTTAGGTGTAGAGAAATAACGACCTTCAAACTGTGCAAAGTCGGCATCTGCATCAGGCTTGATGTCTGTGATAAACTTCAAGTCCTCACGCTCTGCAAGAAGCTTCAACAATTCAGGTTCATTGATTACTTCCTTGCGGGCTGTATTGATAAGAATACCACCCTTTGGCAACTGATTTACAGTCTTATAATCGATACTCTTGATGGTTTCAGGAGTTGCAGGAATATGAAGCGATACAATATCGCAAGTCTGGAACAACTCATCCTGGCTCTTTACAGCATGAACACCTGCAGCCTCAATTACGTCGGCAGGACAGAAAGCATCATAAGCAGCCACTTCCATACCAAAGCCCTTAGCAATGCGAGCTACGTTTCGGCCTACATTACCAAAAGCAAGGATACCTAATTTCTTACCCTTCAACTCAGAGCCGGCCTTTCCATTATAGAAGTTACGTACGGCAAAAACGAGCAAGCCGAAAACAAGCTCTGCTACCGCATTAGAGTTCTGACCAGGAGTATTCTCAGCCACTACATGATGGGCAGTAGCTGCAGCCAGGTCAATATTATCATAACCAGCACCAGCACGAACAATAATCTTCAGATTTTTGGCTGCCTCGAGAACCTCGGCATCAGCCTTGTCTGAACGAATGATCATTGCATCTACGTCTTTCACCGCATCGAGAAGTTGCGCTTTCTCTGTATATTTCTCAAGCAGAACCAACTCATTGCCTGCTCCTTCTATTTCTTTCTTGATACCCTCTACAGCAGCTGCTGCAAAAGGTTTTTCTGTTGCAACTAAAACTTTCATAATAATAATTGAATAATAAAATTCGAAAGTTAATATAAAGATGATATAAAAAAAGAGGTCGGATGCTGTAATCAGACAGTTTGCTCAACAGCAGCATCCGCCCATCTATTTTCAACTTGGATTAATGTTGTGCCTCAAAGTCCTGCATGGCCTTGACGAGTGCGTTGACACCCTCCATAGTCATGGCGTTGTAGCAGCTTGCACGGAAACCACCCACAGAACGGTGACCCTTGATGCCCACCATACCACGTTCAGTAGCAAACTCAAAGAAAGGCTTCTCCAACTCTGCATACTCATCGTTCATTACGAAACAGATGTTCATCAAAGAACGAGAAGCTTCTTCAACAGTACCCTTAAACAACTTGTTGCGGTCAATTTCAGCATACAAGACCTCAGCACGCTCATGAGCACGCTTGTCTGCAGCCTCCACACCACCATTCTTTTTCAACCAGCGAAGATTCTCCATCAAAGAATATATAGGAACTACAGGAGGTGTATTGAACATACTTCCCTTGTCTACATGGGTACGATAATCAATCATAGTAGGCAACTCACGTGGAGCCTTACCCAACATATCGTCCTTGACAACTATCACAGTAACACCCGCCATAGAAAGATTCTTCTGTGCACCTGCATAGATAGCAGTATACTTGGAAACGTCTACAGGACGGCTCATGATATCTGAACTCATATCCGCAATCAGTGGGACCGCAACATCAGGATCACGACGCAACTCAGTACCATATATAGTATTGTTGGAAGTGATGTGCAAATAATCAGCATCAGCAGGAACATTGTTCTCAAACTGTGGATAATAGCTGAAGTTGGCCTCGGACGATGATGCGATCTCAACGACCTCACCAAAATGCTTAGCCTCTTTCATCGCCTTCTTGGCCCAAGTACCAGAATTAACGTAGGCTGCCTTCTTGATGAGGAAGTTAGCAGGAATCTGCATAAACTGTAACGAGGCACCACCACCAAGGAAGATTACGGAATAGCCCTCAGGTATATCGAGAAGTTCCTTGAAAAGGGAGACTGCCTCGTCAACAACTGGCTGGAAATCTTTTGCACGGTGGCTGATTTCCATCAATGAAAGACCAGAACCATTAAAATCCAAAATCTGCTTAGCTGTGTTCTCAATCACTTCGCGTGGAAGCATTGATGGACCTGCATTAAAATTGTACTTCTTCATCTGTTGTTTATTTAAGTTTTAGTGTAATGTTCTCCTTTATTGGAAAAATACATCGGCGAAATTACAATTAATATTTGAAACTACCAAATATTTCTGCACATTTTTAGCATTTTGAGCAAAAAACTAACAATTTATCACTCCGTTTCTAAAAAAGCATGCATATTCATGCAGTTTACCTCACTTCTTCTACAACTGTCCTGATGCCTTTAATCTTCTCGCCTGCTACTTGTCGGAGCACCTGTCTGAGGCGTGGACGTGCCACAGCAACATAGGCATATCTTTCTTTTACGTCTATCTTTCCAATCTCTGTAGTCGTAAGACCTCCTTTTTTACAGAGGAAACCTACAATATCGCCCTTGCTTATCTTGTCTTTCTTGCCCTTGCCGATATAGAGCGTTGCCATTCGTGGAAGAGCAGGCGCAGGCAGTTCAGCCGGAATCTCATAATCTTCCACCTCAGCATCAACATACTCAGGAATGCTTTCTGTAGGTCCCAACAGGAAATAGGCTTTACCTTTCGACTCCCATCGTGCAGTTCTTCCCACACGGTGTATGTATCCGTCCTCGCTCTCGGGAAGATGATAGTGAACGATATTGTCGATATTAGGAATATCAAGTCCACGCGAAGCCAAATCGGTGCTTACAAAAATGTTGGCACTGCCATTGCTGAACTTGTAAAGCGCATCCTCACGCATCTTCTGTTCCATACCTCCATGGAAGCAGGAGGTAGAAAAGCCTTCCTGACGCAAAAACTGGTCAGTACGCTCCACACTGTCTCGATAGTTGAGGAACACGATACTGCTTTCATCCCCAAAGCTGCGAAGTAACTTCGACAAAGCCTCAAGCTTGTCTTTCTGCTCACTCCTTACCTTATATATATGTACACGCTCAGGAACCTGCTCGTCATCCAGCCGATAGTCAACCTTCTCTTCCCTTCCCATATGTACAAACTGCGGGATGGCTTCAGCCTCTGTAGCAGAAAGCAGGATACGCCGTTCCAGATGTGGCAAGGATTGCAAGAGTCTGCTCATCTCGTCCTGAAAGCCCATCTCTAAACATTTATCAAACTCATCGATAACGAGATACTTGACATGCTCGGCAGAAAGGTTTCCTTTATACAGATGATCGTTGAGACGTCCTGGTGTACCGAAAATGATCTGCGGTCTAACCTGACGCATCACCCTATGTTCATCCATCGTCATTCTGCCTCCATAGCAAGCCATGGCACGCAGACCACTTCCCATATCCTTGAGAACTGTAGCCGACTGCAGGGCAAGTTCTCTTCCTGGTGTAACCACAATAGCCTGCGGCATATCATCGCCAGCATCCACCAGTTGGGTAAGGGGCAAGAGATAGGCCAGGGTCTTTCCACTTCCCGTAGGCGAAAGCACCACCACATCTTTGTCACTTCGTAACAAGGCATGCATTGCATCTTGTTGCATGGCATTAGGGGTTATCCCCATTTTATCTAATATTGATTTCATTTTAAATATTCTAATGTGTTGAATGAAAATAAATGATGACATCATCCCTTCGATTTCATCAGTCGGTCGATTTCATCAAACTCCTTTCCCTTGTTCAGATTGAGGTAAATTGTATACAGAGGCAAAGCCCATTTCTCCTGAGCACCAGGCTCCATTTTACGAAATTTCTCTAAATAGGGCAAAGCTTTTTGGTAATAACCAGTTAGCTCCTGATGACGTTTGCGCGACAGATGTGTATTTTTGTCGAGCTCCACCGCCATATTGAAGTAAGCCAATCCGGCATTGTAATACACCTCGGCAATACTGTCATTGCGCTGTATCAGTTTGTTACTCAACTCAAGGCTTTCTTTGTTTTTTCCCTGATTAAGCAAAATTGTGCTTTTAGTGAAAAGATAAAGTCCGCTCTCAGCATCAACCTGCAAAGCCTTGTTTACTACAGCCATTGCCGAATCAAGTTGGTTCTGCTTCGTATAATACTCAATGAGTCGTGGGAAGAAGAACGGGAACTTAGGTGCATGCTCGAATCCTTCCTCAAGAGTCTGCAGATAACGGACCGTATCTTTCTCCAGTTTATAGGTCTCTGCCAAGAACTGGAGCATATAGTCGTAGTGAGCCGTATCTTTCAGGGCTTCATAAGAGTGATGAAGTGTTGCCTTGGGATTCTTCATCTTGTATCCACAATACACAGCCCAGTAAGCCGCTGAAGGCAGATATTTGTCATGTTGCTGATAATCGTAACCTTCGAAGAGAGGAATATGCGCGCACGAGATATATTTGTCGAAGAACCTGTAAGCCTCGGCATAGTTCTGCTTACGCACAAACCAACTACCGCCATTGTATAGGTTGGGACGTATCTGGTTGAGATATTCGGCATGTCCCTTCCTTGATTCTATCTCCACCTTTCCTTTACGGTTGGGTATGCTTTCTACCGAGTCGATTCCCTCGGCTATGACAAAAAGCTGACGAGTCAGACTGAACAATTTCGCCGTATCATATTTCTGTTTCAGATACAACTGCTCATTGCCCTGCTCATATTGTTTCCTCACGGCATCGTAGAGCACAGCCCATATCTTACGGTTGGCACGGTTGGCAGAATCGAGCAACAGTTTTTCCATATTCTGCTGTGCTTGGTCGAGGTTTTTCCCGGCCTTGACCAAATCTTTAGCTGCAGCAATCTCCTTCTTCTGTGCCTGCACAGGCTGCACATAGAGCCATGCCATACCTGTCAGCAGACATAGCATACATACGAACTTCTTGAGTCTTGTCAATCTTCTATTATATATTATCAATCGTCTCAATATAATCAATATTCTCATCAAATATTTAGTTCTAATTACTTACCTATTGCCATACTGATAATAATACCAATATGTATTTCCATATGTATCTCGCAGGGCAGCCTGCGTCTGCATAGCATCAGCAAACTTATGTTCCAAAGCCTGATAGTCCTGGAAGTCGGCCTCCATCACATCATCGTGCAGCACTACCATAGGATGAGTACGCCTGTGCACATAGAGCACAAGAGCCTCTTTATAGTGTTTTGGCAAAGGAATACTGTCGGCAATATAGGTGCGTTTTATCTCTGCCACAAAGCGGTCGAGATTCTTGTCGAGCAACAATCCGCACAACAGATAGTCCTTAGGCATACGCAGTTTGTTTCCTGCGGTCTTGTTTTGTCTCATCCAGCGTGGCGTTTGCCACATCATTGCCTTGACAGTAACACCATCAGGAATCATCGCCTTGCTTCCTCCCATGAGCGGATATTCGAACAGATGCTCTCCCATGCTTCCGCAGCGATGCAGACAAGCTATACGCAACATGGTCAGCGAAGAGTCGGTGTCCTGCGACTTGTGTCCCACCTTCAAAGCCTGATCATACTTGCCTTCTTTCATAAACCGTTCCATCTTCATGCGCTCATGGAACACCCTGTCGTTGTTGGCCACGAGAATGGTGAGCAGCATCATAACCAAAAGCTGCAACAAGTTTTGCCAAGTGAGTTTTGTAAACCAACCTTCATTATGAGGCAAAGGCTCGAAAGGTTCCACCTGTCTTGCCACCCACATGCCTGTCCCCCATAGCGCGAGCAGCAAAGGGATTATCCACCACCAGGCTCCCAAACTATGATGCTCATCAAAGTCGACCGGAATATCGGTCAATACTGTAAGCATCAGCATCGATGGGAAATAAGTCAAGGCATGGAATCGACGCTTTACCTGTGTAAGGGTACACACACCCATCTGCAGTAGAAACAATGCCAACGTAAGGAGAATGGGTGCCAGTACATAGCTGTAGGTCGTCATTCCTTTCGAAAGCACATATTGTGCTACTGCCAACACATCATCCTGAAAACAATCCAGGTAAAGGTATGTAAACGATATAAAGACAATAGCCATGGTGAAGCGCATCTCCACCATGCTATTCTTTTTATTTCTCATTCTTTTCAAATTTCTATCTTAATTTTTCTTCAACACCAAGGCCGAGCGTGCAGGCAGATAGAGCTTGAGCCACTCCTTACGGTCGCCCACATAAAGAGGATCGTAGGTTGTGAGATGAGTCATGGAATCATCATTGAGCCCATTTCCTCCAAACTCCTTGTTGTCGGTATCAAGCACTATGCTGTAAGCACCTGTTGGTACAAGAAAACCATAGTCTGTAAACGAGCGCGTTGGCGAGAAGTTGAACACAAAAAGAAGGTCACCTCTCATATATGCCAACACCTGGTCGCCGTCGTTGTGCCATATCTCCTGCACCGGTGTCTTATTGAAGTTTTTCTCATTTTTGATGGTTTTGATCATTGCCTTATCAAAATCACCCAAGTAGCAGTAGCACAGTTCCTTGTTGTCGACCAGGTTCCACTGCCTGCGTGCATACTTGTAACTCCATCCGTTGCCCTCACGAGGGAAATCAATCCACTCAGGATGTCCGAACTCGTTGCCCATGAAGTTGAGATAGCCTCCATTGATGGTAGAAGCTGTCACGAGTCTTATCATCTTATGCAGGGCAATTCCTCGATGTGCCATGTCGTTTTCATCTCCCTTCTTGAAATGCCAGTACATGTCGGCATCGATGAGTCTGAAGATAATGGTCTTGTCGCCCACCAAAGCTTGGTCGTGGCTCTCGCAATAGGATATTGTCTTTTCGTCGGCACGGCGGTTCTTCACTTCCCAAAAGATGCTGCTTGGTTTCCAAGCCTCATCGGGCAGTTCCTTGATGGTCTTTATCCAGTAGTCTGGGATGTTCATCGCCATTCGGTAATCGAAGCCATAACCTCCATCTGTAAACTTTGCTGCCAGTCCTGGCATTCCGCTCACCTCTTCGGCAATGGTAATGGCATGCTTGTTCACCTCGTGAATCAGCAGATTGGCGAGGGTAAGATAACAGATGGCGTTGTCATCCTCGTGTCCGTTGAAATAGTCGCCATATCCCATAAAGGCCTCTCCGAGTCCGTGCGAATAATAGAGCATGGAAGTCACTCCGTCAAAACGGAATCCGTCGAAGTGGAATTCTGCGAGCCAATACTTACAGTTGCTCAACAGGAAGTGTATAACCTCGTCCTTTCCATAGTCGAAGCACAGGCTGTCCCATGCCGGATGCTCATGCCGGTCGCCTGGATAGAAGTATTGGTTGGGGTCGCCAGCCAGATTGCCCAATCCCTCAACCTCATTCTTTACTGCATGCGAGTGCACGATATCCATGATGACAGCAATTCCGTTCTGATGGGCAGTATCGATGAGTGACTTCAGCTCCTCGGGAGTTCCGAAACGACTGCTGGCAGCAAAGAAACTGCTCACATGATAGCCAAAGGAACCATAGTAAGGATGTTCCTGAATGGCCATGATCTGTATACAGTTATAACCATCGGCAATGATGCGTGGCAGAACCTTCTCCTTAAACTCAGTATAAGTTCCCACCTTTTCTGCATCCTGTCCCATACCGATGTGACATTCGTAGATAAGCAGAGGCGATGTATTAGGTCTGAAAGACTTTTTCTTCCAGGTGTAAGGCTCAGGATTCCAAACCTGAGCCGAGAATATCTTGGTCTGCTCGTCCTGTACAACACGCTGCGCCCATGCAGGAATTCGCTCACCTTCTCCACCCTGCCAGTGAACCTTCATCTTGTAAAGGTCACCATGCTTGATGGCTTTCTCTGATATTTTCAGTTCCCAGTTGCCTGTACCGCTGATACGCTTTGCCTTGTACTTGGGGCATTCCTTCCAGTCGTTGAACTCGCCTATCAGATATATCTCAGTAGCATTGGGAGCCCACTCACGGAACACCCATCCACGGGCTGTTTTGTGCAGCCCGAAATAGTCGTAGCCATTGGCGAAGTCGTTGAGTGTCTTCTTGCCATTCTGTGTCAGCTGTCCCAACTTCCACAAAGCATGTTCGTGCCTGCCTCGTATGGCGCCCTCATAGGGTTCCAGATAGGGGTCGTTCTTCACCAGTCCGATATGCTTGGGCTGTACAGTCTTTTTTGTTTTTGCCTTTACTCCTTTGGCTGGAGTGGTAGTCTTCTTTGTTGCCATAATAGATTATTTAAAGTTGAAAGTTGAAGGTTAAAAGAAAATTGTTGCGAGCAACTAAGCCTTCACCTTGAATATAGCTTTGTGAATATCACCTTCACCGATGCATGGCTGATGACCGTCCTGTGGCCAGAAGATGGCAAACTCGCCTGGCTTGCAGTTTACATAAGTCTCTGCCTTTGCTCCTGGATATTTTGTGACATCCTTCTCTGTGTTGTACTCTGCTTCTGGCAGATCGGCAAGAGGCAGATATCCATAAGTCTCATTATTGTCGAGTGGTATCTGTATGTCGAGCATATTCTTGTGTGTCTCAAAAACAGCCTCGTCAGCAGTCTTTCCGTGAGCTGTAGTGATGTTTACAAACAAGTCTTTATCCTTGATGAAGTGCTTGCCTGCCTCCAACTTGTTCAGATCATTTTCCTTGATGAACTTCACTACTTCCTCGAAAAGAGGATTCAGAGAAACATATTTCTCCAGATTGTCTAATGTATCTACTACCATATCGTTTAAAATATTGAAAGTTACTATTTTGTGTCTGATATTTGCTTGTTATTATTTTACTCAACTTCCGCTGGGTTCAAAAGTTATAGAAATTAAAGAATCTATCTCTTCCTACGGTCGTTAGAAGTTATAGCATATAGCCTTGGAGGGCTACACCTTTTTATATTATATATAGATAGGCATCTCCACCTTTTATATAGATAGGCATCTCTGCCTTAATATGATACTTGTTCGACTCATCTATGATGACAGCGTCGACTCATCTATTAAAGGCGATGGCTTTCTGATTTTATTCCTCAAATCGCTTTCCGTTCTCGTAATAGCCTTTTGCAGTAACCTGCCCGTTGCGGTCTTTCTCTACAAACTTTCCATCACGCCTGTCGGCACGATAAGTTCCCTCAAAGCGCTTTCCGTCTTTCGTCTCCTCGATACAGAAGCCTTCACGACGTCCTCCACGATACACTCCCTTAAAGCGATTTCCATTTGCATAGTGAATAATCACCTCGCCGTCTACCAATCCCTTTTTGAAGTCCCCCTCGAAGACATCGCCATTCTTCTTTGTCAGTTTGCCTCTTCCGTTCTGTACATCGTCCATCCATGAACCTACATACATGTCGCCATTCTTCCATACAAAGGTTCCCTGACCCGAGCGCTGTCCGTCGTTGAACTGTCCTGTGTACTTTGAGCCATTGGCTGCGCGGAAGATGCCTTCGCCCGTACGCTCGCCCTGTACATAATCGCCTTCGTAGACATCACCATTATGGAACTTATATATTCCTTTTCCATCCTGTATGTCGTCTTTCCAGTCGCCTATATATATGTCGCCATCAGCATATTTGAAGGTTCCCTTCCCAGAGCGTTGGTTGTCCACCCAACTGCCTTCGTAGGTGGTTCCGTCTCCCCAGTTGAAGAAACCTGTACCATTCTTCATGTCGTTCATCCACTGTCCACGATAATATGCCCCTCCGGCATAGGTATAGGTTCCTCTGCCCTGTCGCTTGTCCTTATACCAGTCGCCGTCATATTTGTCACCATTGTAATAGTACATGATGCCATGTCCGTGCTGATAGTCGCGGAACCAGAGTCCTACGTATTTATTATTGTTTTGGAAATAGAAAGTACCCTTGCCGTGCTGCTGGTCCTGCATCCACTGGCCTTCATACTTCTCGCCGTCAGAGAAAGTATAAACGCCATAGCCCTCTCGCTTGCCTTTGAGGTAATTGCCCTCATAGGTATCGCCATTTGGGAACACGGTAGCTCCCTTTCCCTGTGGCTTTCCACTGACCATTTCGCCTTTATACTGTCCTCCGTCCTTGGTGGTGCAGGAGCCTAATGAAATCTTCTGAGCTCCTGCCGACAGGGGTATAAAAAACAGCATCCATGCTGCTATCCGTATCTTGTAATTCATATTTTTCTATTTGTTTGACCTCCAAAGTTATATATTTTCCGGCAAACAGCAAAATAGATTAAGCAAATTTAACTCAAGTAGCATGTTTGCTATTTCTCAAATTTCGCAAACGGGGAAGTTGAATTTAAAAACAAAAAGAGCGTACCACAAGCAGAACACTACTTATGATACACTCTTTGTCGTATTATTATGCCTCTTTCATTTGGCGCAATAGCTCTTTCTGTCTGTCATTCAGCGTGGTTGGCAACTTCACGTTGTATGTAATCATCAAATCACCAAATGTTCCGTCACCACGGTCGCATCCTTTTCCACGAACCCGAACCTTGGTTCCGTTCTGTGTTCCAGGCTTAATCTTGAGTTTGATTTTCGAACCATTGCTCAATCTGATAATACCCTCGCCACCCAGCAAGGCCGTATACATATCGATGTTTACGTTCATCTGCATTTCTCCTGTGCTTTGACGCATATTCTGCGAGCCATATTCCGTTCCGCCACCAAAGCCATCAAAGCCTGCACCTCCAGAACGGCGACGAGCACCACCGCCAAACAGGTTCTCGAAGAAACTGCTGAATCCACTACCGCCCGAACCAAAATTGCTGAAGTCGAAGCCCTCGAAAGGATTTCCTCCTGCTGAGCCTCCAGCTCCGCCAAAGCCTCCGAAGCCTCCTGCCCCGCCAGCCTGCTCGTAGGCAGCAGCATTCTTCCACTGCTCACCATACTTATCGTATTTGGCTCGCTTGTCAGGATCGGAAATCACGTCGTATGCCTCATTGAGCGCCTGGAACTTAGCCTTTGCCTTAGGATCATTAGGATGCAGGTCGGGATGAAACTGTTTGGCACGCTTGCGATAAGCCGCGCGCACATCATTTTGTGGTATATTCTTGTCAACACCCAAAATCTTGTAATAATCTACGAATGCCATATTCTTTTGTCCTCCATATTTATTTTAATAACTTTTCTCTAACAAAAAGTATGCCTGTTTGACTTCTTTTTTGTAATTTTGCACTGTAAAACAAAAAATGGCAGATTATGAAACAAATTCTGACAGCGCTGCTCCTGGCGCTCACATTCAATTCTCAAGCTATGGCACAACAGAAAACCATTAAAATCAGAGTTGTAGAAACCAGCGACGTTCACGGCTGTTTCTTCCCATACGACTTTATCAACCGCAAGCCCAAGGCGGGTTCGCTGGCAAGGGTGTCGTCGTATGTCGACTCGCTGAGACAAGAATACAACGACCGACTCATCTTGCTCGACAATGGCGACCTGCTGCAGGGACAACCCACCTGCTACTATTACAACTACATCAATACCAAGGCTAGCAACGTGGCTTCCGACGTACTCAATTACATGAAATACGATGCTGAAACCTTCGGCAACCATGATGTAGAGACAGGACACGCCGTCTACGACAAATGGGTGAGCGAGCTGAAATGCCCTGTCTTAGGAGCCAATATCATCAATACCAAGACCGGCAAGCCTTACGTCAAGCCCTATGTCATACTGGAACGTGAGGGAATAAGAATCGCCATCTTGGGCATGATCACTCCAGCCATCCCCAACTGGCTCACCGAGAACCTATGGAGCGGCATGCGTTTCGAGAATATGGTGACGAGCGCACGCCAGTGGATGGAATACATACAGCAAAACGAACAGCCCGATGTAGTGATAGGACTCTTCCATAGCGGTAAGGAAGGAGGCATCCAGACACCCGAATACGACGAGGACGCCTCTATGAAGGTGGCACGCGAGGTTCCGGGATTCGACTTGGTACTCTTTGGTCACGACCACACACGCCATGCCGAAACCATCACCAATGTAGCTGGCAAGCAGGTGGTTTGCCTCGATCCTGCCAACAATGCCATGAGTGTGGCAGATGCAGAGATTACGGTAACCATAGACGAACACCAGTTGCATGGCAAGAAACTTCACATCCTGCAGAACAAGAGTGTGGAGGGAAAAATAGCCGATGTGACAGATTGTCCTGTCGATGAGAAGATGCTGAAGATTTTCGAACCACAGATAGCCGAGGTAGACAAGTATGTAAGCAAGCAGATTGGCACATTCAAGAACACCATCTACAGCCGCGACTCCTACTTCGGAAGCAGCGCCTTCAACGACTTCATCCTCAATCTGGAGTTGCAGATTACCCATGCCGACATTGCCTTCAATGCTCCTCTGCAGTTCAACTCCTCCATACAGGCAGGCCCTATCCGCGTGGGCGATATGTTCAAGCTCTATAAATACGAGAACCAACTCTACGTAATGCACCTCACAGGCAAGGAGATACGCCGCCACTTGGAGATGAGCTACGACCTGTGGATCAACACGATGAAGAGTCCCGATGACCATCTCCTGTTGCTCGACCAGCAGACACAAGGCGACCAACAGCGCTTAGGCTTCAAGAATTTCTCGTTCAACTTCGACAGCGCTGCAGGCATCGACTACGAAGTGGACGTCACCAAGCCCGATGGAGAAAAAGTACGCATCCTTGGCATGAGCAACGGCGAGCCTTTCGATGAGAACAAATGGTACAAGGTGGCTGTAAACAGTTATCGGGGAAATGGCGGAGGAGAGTTGCTCACACGTGGCGCAGGCATTCCAAAGGACAGTCTTGAATCACGTATCATCTGGCGAAGCGAGCGCGACCAGCGCTACTATCTGATGCAGGAAATAGAGAAAATGGGCACCGTAGACGCCAAGCCCAACAACAACTGGCGATTCGTTCCCGAAGAATGGGTAAAGCCTGCTGCAGAGCGCGACTTCGAACTGCTCTTCAAAAAGAAATAAACTCACTCGAGGAGTTAAGGAGTTAAGAAGTTAAGGAGTTAAGAAGTTAAGGAGTTAAGGAGTTAAGACAAATGCTTTAGTGGACTTAAAATTAAACATTAAACACTAAACATTTCCTCCAAAGCTGTTGGCTTTAACTTCTGAACGACCGAAGGGAGTGATAACTTCTATAACTTCCCGAAAATTAACTTTCCCCAAAAACGAACAACTTCTGAACTTGCTAAAGTTCAAAGAAAGAATCTCAACATAAAGAATAAATAAAGAAATGACCTATTGGTTTATATTTTGCAAGACCGACCTCTTGCTGCAGAAACAGGCAGACGGAAGCTACACCATTCCCTGCTCTGAAGAGAGTCCGATAGAACTCAAGCCCTGGACCCATGTTCTCAACATCAGTCCTATGGAAGACGGAACCGAGGTAAAGGCTTTCACCATCGACACCCCCGTCACCGACAATCCCAACTATGAGATGTGCGGACTCCGTCCCAGTTACTACAAACTGAGCAGAGACCTGTACCTCAAGGCAGGAAAATGCCATGAACTCATCTACTGGGACCAGAACACACAGTTCTGCGGAATATGCGGAGCACCCATGAAGATGTCGACCGATATCAGCAAGAAATGCACTCAATGCGGCAAGTCGGTATGGCCCTCGCTCGCCACTGCCATCATCGTCCTCATACGCAGGGGAGAGGAAGTCCTTCTGGTACATGCCCGCAACTTCAAGAGCGACTTCTATGGACTTGTGGCTGGCTTTGTCGAGACAGGCGAAACCCTTGAGCAAGCCGTACACCGTGAAGTAATGGAAGAGACAGGACTCACCATCAACCACCTGAAGTATTTCGGTTCTCAGCCCTGGCCATATCCCAGCGGGTTGATGGTAGGCTTCACCGCCGACTATGTAGATGGAGAAATCCATCTGCAGAAAGAAGAACTCTCACGCGGCAAGTGGTTTACCAAGTACAACCTGCCCACCATTCCCGAAAAACTCTCCATTGCCCGACAGATTATCGATGCCTGGCTCGAAGAACAAAAGTCTAATCTATAATAACAATGAATAGCAAAGAGAAACTCTGGAATGCCAATTACATCAAGGTGATGACAACAAACTTTCTGTTGTACTTCGCCTTCTATCTCCTCACCCCGCTCCTGCCCCTCTATCTGAGCGAAACTTTTGGAGCCACCAAAGACACCATAGGCATCGTACTGAGCGGCTACACCGTGGCAGCCCTTATCGTGCGCCCATTTTGCGGCTATGTGGTAGACAGTTTCTCGCGCAAGAAAGTGCTCATGCTGTGCCTTTCGGGCTTTGCCGTCTTCTTTGCCGGATACATAGCAGCAGGCACAATCCTCATGTTTGCCATTTGCCGAACATTGCATGGCGGACCCTTCGGAGCCGTCACCGTAGCCAACAGCACCTGCGCCATCGACGTGCTGCCTTCCAGCCGGCGAAACGAAGGCATCGGACTTTATGGTCTCAGCAACAACTTCGCCATGGCGATAGCTCCCTCCATCGGCATCTATCTGCACAACATGGTAGACAGCTACATGATACTCTTCTGGATAGCTTTCGTCGTAGCGATAAGTGCAGTGCTCATCGCATGGACTATCCGGTTGCCCGAAAAAGACATCATTCGCAACAAAGAGAAATTGTCGCTCGACCGCTTCTTCCTCACCCGTGCATGGCTCCTCGCCATCAATATCGCCATGTTTGGCTTCTGCTGGGGCGTATTGAGTAACTATCTCGCCATCTACAGCAAGGAGGTTTTGTCCATCACAGGAGGAACAGGCACTTATTTTGCCCTTCTCTCTATGGGTCTTTTCAGTTCTCGTCTGCAGGGCCGTAAAGCCCTCAGCCAAGGCAAGTTGACACAGAATGCAGCCGAGGGAATGCTCATCTCACTCGTTGGCTTCACCCTCTTTGTGGCCATTCCCCACCCAGTGGCATATTACCTCTCTGCCATCCTTATCGGACTGGGCAACGGGCATCTCTACCCTGCCTTCCTCAACATGTTTGTCCACGTGGCACGACACGACCAGCGAGGCACTGCCAACAGCAGCATTCTTACGGGATGGGACCTTGGCTTCGGCATAGGATGTCTGTTGGGCGGAATCGTTGCCGAACACTTTGGATACACTGCCACCTTCTGGATGGTGGCTGCCGAGAATGCCGTTTCTGTAATCCTCTTCTTCCTTGCCTCACGCCAGTTCTTCGAAAGAAGGAAGATCCTGAAAGACTGAGACTTCCGCTAACTTCTCTTAACTTTCCAGCCAGTAAAGTTCATACTGTTAAACTTTCATAATTGAAAGCAAAAAAGCGTACATAAACTTGCTTTTTTGGAATTATTACAATATCTTTGCAGACATAAGTTGTAAGATACGCTGCTAAGATTATTAGCAATATAACTCTAATTTATTAACATTAAAAACAAAGACATCATGAAAGAACTGAAAGGAACCAAAACCGAGAAGAATTTGTGGGAAGCATTCGCAGGCGAATCGCAGGCCCGCAACAAGTACACCTACTTTGCCAGCAAGGCCAAGAAAGACGGTTATGTGCAAATAGCCAACATCTTTGAGGAGACAGCAGCCAACGAGAAGGAACACGCCAAACTGTGGTTCAAGTACCTCATAGGCGGCGAGATAAAGAGCACGACCGAGAACCTCTTGGCAGCAGCCGAGGGTGAGAACAGCGAGTGGACCGATATGTACAAGCGCATGGCAGAAGAGGCTCATGCAGAAGGATTCGAAGAAATCGCTGCCAAGTTTGAGATGGTGGCAGAGATAGAAAAGCACCATGAGGAGCGCTATCGCAAATTACTGAAGAACGTAGAGGACAAAGTGGTGTTCTCGCGCGACGGCGACTGCATCTGGCAGTGCTCCAACTGCGGCCACATCGTAGTTGGCAAGAAGGCTCCTGAGGTTTGCCCTGTTTGCAACCATCCACAGAGCTACTTCCAGATAGAAGCTCGCAATTATTAAATCAACTGAGTCCACTTGAAAAAGTCATTTTTACGAAAATCAGCTATTGATTGTCAATAAGTTACAAAGACAAAAAAATACGATTTTCGACTTTATCAAGTGGACTCATTACTTTTAGAATGGAAGATCGTCTGCACTGCCTGTCTCAGCAGAAGCAGCAGGAGCAGCAGAAGCTGGAGGGAAAGGAGCAGTGGCTCCAGCTGCAGGAGCAGCTGCTACAGGAGCACCAGCTGGTGGGAACGGAGCACCAGCTGGCTGCATTCCGCCAGCCATGGCAGCAACAGTATTAGGATCTACGTGCTGAACATTCCATGCACGAATATTATTAAACCAGCGGCCATTATACTCGTGAGCATCGATATCAAAGGATACCAAGATCTCTTCGCCGCTCTGAATATTAAACTGTGCCAAGCGCTCAGCTCCGAAAACATCGAAGACCAACTTCTTGGGATACTGCTCATGAGTCTCAATGACAAACGACTGTGATTTCCACTCACCTCTTGCAGAGACACCGCTTCTTTCAGGCAAAACGGCAATAACCTTTCCTTGTAATTCCATATTATAATAATGTTTGAATAATGATACTTAAACTTTCCTCTCGAGAAACTATTCACACCCGCAACTCACAACAGAGGTGAAAGATGAAGAAAGTTTTCTCTTTAGACTGCGAAATTACTAAAAATAGTTCATAAACTGAAACTTTTTATCGATTTTTTTGTACGTCATCGATATTTTTTGTATTTTTGTGGTCAGTATGAAAAGAAATGTAGAACATAAACAAAATTATAAACACTCATGAGATTTGTTTTATCAAGCTCTGCCCTGAGCAGCAGGCTCAACATGCTTGCGAAAGTAATCAGCAGCAAGAATTCCTTGCCCATCCTCGATTGCTTCCTTTTCCAGGTTGCTAACAATGTGATGACCATCACAGCAAGCGACAGTGACAATGTGATCAAAAGCGTCATCGACCTGACTGAATGTGAGGGAGAAGGCGAATTCTGCATCCCCAACAAGGTGATTCTCGACGCACTGAAAGAGTTGCCAGAGCAGCCTCTCACCCTGGACGTGACCCCCGACAGCTACGCCGTGAAAATCGTTTACCAGAACGGTTTGTACAACTTCACAGCGCAGAGTGCTGAGGACTATCCTCGCACACAGAGCATGACCGATGCAGCCAATTCTATCATGATACCTGCCACCGTCCTGATCGACAACATCTCCAGAAGCCTGTTTGCCACAGCCAACGACGAGTTGAGACCTATTATGAACGGTGTGTACTTCGATTTAACCCCCGACGCACTCGCCATTGTAGCAAGCGACGGCCATAAGTTGGTACGCAACAAGAACTTCTCTATCACAAGCGAGACTCCTGCTTCGTTCAATCTTCCCAAGAAACCAGCCAACCTGCTGAAGAACATTCTTACCAAGGACGGCGGTGACGTGCTTATCAAGTTCGACGACAGAAATGCCGAGATCAAATACAACGACGGAGTACTTAACTGCCGACTGATAGACGGAAGATATCCTAACTACAACTCAGTGATTCCTACCGACAATCCAAGTCAGACCACAGTAGACCGCCGTGCCCTTCTCAGCGCCTTGCGCCGTGTGCTCCCCTTCGCCAGCGAGAGCAGCCAGTTGGTTCGTCTGCACATGGAGAATGGCCGCTTCGAAGTATCTTCCGAGGATATCGACTTCGCCACATCAGCCAAGGAACAGCTCTCTTGCGAGTACACCGGCACACCTATGAGCATCGGTTTCAAGGGCAGCAGCCTCATGGAGGTTCTGAGCAATCTGAACAGCGACCAGGTTGTCATCATGTTGGCAGACCCAAGTCGTGCCGGCATTATCGTTCCTGCCGAGCAGCCTGAGGACGAGGACGTGCTGATGCTGATTATGCCAATGTTGCTCAACGACTAAAATAATAAAAACATATAATGAAATTAAATCTTAAAAAGCCCTTAGTAGTCTTCGACCTGGAGACTACGGGGCTTGATATGGTTAAAGACCGTATCATCCAGATGTCGTATATCAAGGTCATGCCCGACGGTAGCGAGACTCGTAAGAATCTCTACGTGAACCCCGGAATGCCTATACCCGAAGAAGTCGTCGCCCTTACCGGCATCAGCGACGAGGATGTGAAAAACGCACCTACATTCAAGCAGCTGGCAGCCAACTTGCAGAAGGAGTTTGAGGGATGCGACTTTGCAGGCTACAACTCCAACCGTTTCGACGTGCCTATGCTCGCCGAGGAATTTCTGCGTGCAGGCATCGACTTCGACTTCAGCAAGTGCCGCCTGATAGATGCGCAGACCATCTTTATGAAGATGGAACGCCGCAATCTTGCTGCCGCCTACAAGTTCTACTGCGGCCGTAAGATGGAGGAAGACTTTGAGGCCCATCGTGCCGACCAGGACACCGAAGCTACTTACCGAGTGCTCATGGGCGAGCTGGACAAGTATGCTCCCGGAGTACAGGAAGAACCAGAGCGCGTTCTCAACAACGACATGGACGAGTTGGCCAAGTTCTCCATGCAGAACGACAACGTCGACTTTTCCGGCCGCATCATCTGGCAGGAGCTGAAAGATGCTCAGGGCAACGTGCTTACCGACGAACAGGGAAATCCACGCAAGCATGAGGTGTTCAACTTTGGCAAATACAAAGGCTGGGACGTGGCAGAAATCCTGCACAAAGATCCAGGCTACTACACATGGGTATTGGGCAGCGACTTTACCTACAACACCAAGCAGGTGCTTACCCGCATCCGTCTGAGGGAGTTTAACAAAAGATAAAGTCATATCCTCAACTTTCGCTGGACGAGCTGTTTTTCAAGTAGTTAAGAAAGCCCCCTTCCAGCGAAGGTTCAACCATCAAATGTTCAAATCAGAAAAATGAGTCTTAAAGGAAAGAAAATAGTACTGGGCATCACTGGCTCGATAGCAGCCTACAAATCTTGCCTCATCATAAGAGGCCTCATCAAGCGGGGAGCCGAAGTGCAGGTTGTCATCACACCTGCCGGCAAGGAGTTCATCACTCCCATCACGCTCTCTGCCCTTACCCACAAACCCGTTGTCAGCGAGTTCTTCTCGCAGAGAGACGGTACATGGAACTCGCATGTCGACCTCGGCCTCTGGGCTGACGCCATGCTCATTGCGCCCTGTACGGCTGCCACAATGGGAAAGATGGCAAACGGCATCGCCGACAACATGCTCATCACTACCTATCTGTCGATGAAGGCCCCTGTCTTCATCGCTCCAGCCATGGATCTCGACATGTACAGACATCCGTCCACCCAGCACAATATGCAGACACTCCTGAGCTACGGCAACAGAATCATCGAGCCAGCCTCCGGATTCCTGGCAAGCGGACTGGAGGGCAAGGGACGCATGGAGGAACCCGAGATCATTGTCGACAGCCTGGACCGTTACTTCGATGAACAACAGCAGCAGGACCTCAGTGGCAAGAACATCATGATCACTGCCGGTCCTACCTACGAGAAGATAGACCCCGTAAGATTTATCGGCAACTACTCATCGGGCAAGATGGGATTCGCCCTTGCCGAGGAATGCAGAAAGCGAGGCGCCCACGTCACGCTGATAACAGGCCCCGTGGCGCTGCAATGCGACAACGACATCAGACGCATCGATGTGGAGAGCTGCGAAGAGATGTACGAGGCTGCCACCCATGAGTTTACAGGCTGTGATGCAGCCATCCTCTGTGCGGCAGTAGCCGATTTCCGTCCAGCCGTGATTGCCGACAAGAAAATCAAGCGCGAGAAGGACGACCTGGTGCTCACCCTGGCTCCCACCCACGACATCGCAGCAGCCCTTGGACAGATGAAACAGAGCCGCCAGCGCATCGTGGCTTTTGCCCTGGAGACCAACGACGAGGAAGCCAATGCCGAGAAGAAACGCAGGAAGAAGAATGCCGACTTCATCGTGCTGAACTCCACACGCAACGCCGGCACCACCTTCCGCACCGACGACAACCAGATAACAATCATATCCGAGAAAGGCAAGAAAGAATATGAGAAAAAGCCGAAGACTGAAGTGGCTCGCGATATCATTGACGAGCTGGCTGGCATGCTGTAGTTACGGCCTCCAGGCACAGGAACTGCAAGCCAAAATCACCATCAACCATGCTCAGATACAGGGCACGGACAATGCCGTATTCGACAACCTGCAACAGACACTCGAGCAGTTTGTCAACGACCGGCAATGGACCCATCTGCAATTTCAGAAAAACGAGCGCATCAACTGCAACTTCAACATCACGGTGACAAAATACGCCAAAGACCAGAACCTCTTCACGTGCAAAGCGCTGATACAGGCCAACCGACCCGTATACAATGCCGCCTACACCACTACTATATATAATAATGTGGACGAGAACTTCACGTTCAACTTTGCACAGTTCGACCAGCTGGACTTCAACGAGGAGAATCTCGACAACCAGCTCACAGCTCTCTTTGCCTATTATGCCTACCTCATCATCGGACTCGACCTCGACACCTTTGCGCCCATGGGAGGCGAGGATGTGCTGCAAAGATGCATGAACCTCACCAACAATGCACAAAACCTGTCGTATCCGGGCTGGAAAGCCTTCGACGACAACAGAAACAGATACGCCATCATAGCCGACTATCTCGACGGAGGAATGCAACCCTTCCGACAGATGCAGTACGACTACTACCGCAAGGGACTCGACGAGATGGCCAACAATGCCGAGCGAGGACGCACGGAGATTACGACCACGCTCGAAACCAATCTGAAGAAAGCAAAGGAGAACAAACCGCTCAGTCTGCTGCCACAGATATGGACCGACTACAAGAAAGATGAGTTGGCAAACATCTATAAGGGCAAGGGCACACAGAAGGAGAAAGAGAGCATCTACGAACTGCTCTTCAACATCAATCCTTCGCAGAATGCCCAATGGGACAAAATAAAGCAATAAAGAAACCGACAACATGCTCAAACAGCTATACATCAAGAACTTTACACTCATCGACGAGCTCGACATCCAGCTGCATCCAGGCTTCTCCGTCATCACGGGCGAGACAGGTGCAGGCAAGAGCATCATCCTGGGTGCCATCGGTCTGCTGCTCGGCAACAGAGCCGACACCAAGGCCATCAAGGCAGGATGCGACAGATGCACCATCGAGGCACACTTCGACCTGTCGAGATACGACATGCAGAGCTTCTTCGCTGAGCACGATATCGACTATGACGCCGACGACACCATCATCCGCCGCGAGCTGACAGCCGCAGGCAAAAGCCGTGCCTTCATCAACGACACACCCGTTTCGCTCAGCCTGATGAGAGAGCTGGGCGAAAGCCTGGTCGACATCCACTCACAGCATCAGAACCTGCTGCTGCAGAAAGAGGATTTCCAACTCAACGTGGTTGACATCATCGCTCAGGACAGCAAATTGCTGGGCGACTACAGGGCCACATACAATCAGTATCACCAGGCCAGGCAGCGACTTGCCAAGTTGGAGGAAGAGATAGCGAAGAGCCGTGAGAACGAAGAGTTCCTCAGATTCCAGTACAAAGAGCTCGACCACGCCCAGTTAGAGGAAGGCGAGCAGGAATCGCTGGAGCAGGAAGCCGAGACGCTGACTCATGCCGAGGACATCAAGACTGCCCTCTACGAAGCCGACAACACGCTGACCAATGAGGACGGAAGCATACTCGAAAGGCTGAAGTCCACCTGCCAGCAGCTTGCATCCATCAAGGAGGTCTATCCCGCCATAACAGAGGCTGCCGAAAGGCTCGACAGCAGCTACATCGAACTGAAGGACATCGCTCAGGAGATAGGCACCAACGTCGACCGCGTCGACTTCGAACCGGCAAGACTCGACGAGATCAACAGCCGGCTCGACACCATCTACTCGCTGCAGCAGAAGTTCCATGTACAGGACATCAATGCCCTGATAGAAATCAGAGAGCACCTCAAGCAGCAACTCGACCACATCGGCAACAGCGACGAGGAGCTGGCAGCCCTGCAGCAGGAGGCCGAGCATTGGCTTTCCAAGGCAGAACAGGCGGCCAGGAAGCTCACCGAGCTACGCACCAAGACAGCCAGGAAGATAGAAACCGAGATGCAGCAAAGACTCGTGCCGCTGGGCATTCCCAACGTGCGTTTCGAGATCAGCTTCACCGCCAAACCACTCTCACCCGACGGAGCCGACAAGGTCAACTTCCTCTTCAGCGCCAACAAGAGCACACCTCTGCAACCCGTCAGTCAGGTGGCTTCGGGTGGCGAGATAGCCCGTGTGATGCTCTCACTCAAGGCAATGATCAGCGGAGCCGTCAAGTTGCCAACCATCATCTTCGACGAGATCGACACAGGTGTAAGCGGAAAGATAGCCGAGAAGATGGCACAGATCATGGCAGAGATGGGCGAACTCGACCGCCAGGTCATCTCCATCACCCACCTGCCACAGATTGCCGCCATGGGCAGACATCACTACAAGGTGCTGAAGGAAGAAACCCCACAGGGCACACGTTCCCACATGACGGAACTCACCGAGGAGCAAAGAGTAAGCGAGATAGCGCAGATGCTGAGTGGAAGCGACATCACCGAGGCCGCCCTCGCCAATGCGCAGGAACTGCTCAGAAGCTATCGCAAATAAATGCTATTGTGGGCATGAAATTAAACATTAAAAATATATGAAAAGACTGTACATCATCATTGCTGCCATGATCATAAGCATATCAGGCATCATGGCACAACCAGGGCCAGTACAGAAGATGGCAAAGAGCGTCTTCACACTGACCACATTCAACAAAGACGGACACATCATCGCCTCGACACAGGGCGTGTTTATCGACAATAAGGGAACAGCCATCAGTACCTTCAAACCATTCATCGGAGCCACCAAGGCCACTATCGTGGATGCCAGCGGACGCTCTACAGACGTAGACGCCATCCTTGGTGCCGACGAGCTGTATGATGTGGCTAAGTTCAGAATCAAGGCATCCACTGCCGCCGCCACCCTGGCGAGCAGCACCACACCGGCAGGAAGCAAAGTGTGGCTCGTGCCCTACTCCATCAAGAAGCCAGCCTTCCAGCAGGAGGAGATCAGTAGCGTAGAGACATTCAACAACACCTACAACTACTACATCTTCACCACTACAGTGCCCGAGAATGCCATCGGCTGTCCCTTTGCCAACAAGGACGGACAGGTTATCGGACTGATGCACAGCAACGGTTCGGTGACAGCCATTGACGCACAGTACGCCAAGCAGCTCAAGGTGACAGGACTCTCCACCCTCGACGCCGCACTCCGCGAGACAGGCATCCGCACAGCCCTGCCCGACACCGAGCAGGAGGCTGTCATGATGATGACCATGAAGAAGGGACAGATAGCTTCCACCGACTACGACAAGTATGTGGACGAGTTTATCGGCAAGTTCCCTGCCTCTGCCTATGGATACAAGGAAAAGGCATCCCGGCTCTCCAACGAGGCTAAATACGAGGAGTCATCAAAGTTGATGGAGGAATGCATCAAGAAGGCAGCCAAGAAGGACGAGGCTTACTCAGCCTATGCCGACATCATCTATCAGAAGGCAGTGTACAAGGGCAACTCCATCTATACAGCATGGAACATCGACAAGGCCATAGAGATGATACGCAAGGCATACAGTATCAACGCCCTTCCAGCCTACAAGCATCAGGAGGCGCAGTACAGCTACTTCAAGGGCGACTATCAGCAGGCACTCAGCATGTTCCTCGACCTCACCAAGACCAATATCAACAGTGGCGAACTGTATTACGAGGCAGCCCAGTCGAAAGCCCAGCTCAATGCACCCGCCGGCGAGATAGAGGTGCTGCTCGACAGTGCCATCGCCGTAGGACAGAAGACAGGACTGGCAGCTCCCTACTATCTGGCGCGTGCACAGTTCTTCGACCGCAAGGGCGAATATCGCAAGGCGCTGCCCGACTACAACCAGTACGACTCCCTGACCCATACCGTAGACCCCACCTTCTTCTATGCCCGCTACAAGTGCGAGACGAAGTTGCGTATGTGGCAACAGGCGCTGCTTGACATAGCCCGCACCTGCTACTTGGCGCCCAAGGAGCCCACCTACTTTGCCGAATGGGCAAGTCTCGACCTCCGCGTCAAGCGCATCGACGAGGGCATCAGCGCCGCCAAGGCCTGCATCAACCTCGCTCCAGAATATGCCGACGGCTATCTGCTCTTGGGTCTGCTGCAGCGCGAGAAGGGACAGAAACAGGAAAGCATCGAGAACCTCAAGAAGGCACAGGAGTTGGGCGACACCCGTGCCGAAGAATATCTCAAGCAATAATTTTATCGGCTTCCATGCCCCTGTCAACGAGATAAAGTTGAGTGATAAATACTTAGCGGACAGCAATAATAGCAAATAATCCCGAAAATATTTGGTAGATTGCAAAAAAAGCAGTAATTTTGCATCCGCATTAAGAAACAGAGTATGGTTCCGTAGCTCAGTTGGATTAGAGCAACAGCCTTCTAAGCTGTGGGTCTTGGGTTCGAACCCCAACGGAATCACTCGAATGGGACAAATTTGGTGAAAAGTTTTCAATTCATTCAAAAGAATTGGCGTCTGTAACTTACTTATACACAAGTAATTACAGACGCTTTTTTGTTTGATTGGTTGATAACACTTTTGAGAACACAAGTTGTTGGGTTTTCAAAACCAGTGCAAAACCAGTGCAAGTCTATAAAGGCTCATAATCATTTGATAATCAGAAGATTAGAGTACACTTTCGTAACACACCAAAAATATTGGAAAAAATTTAGTGTTATCAAATGGGTATCAACTCGTAAAAAAAATGTTATCAAATGAAGAAATTACATTTAAACATTATTCACAACCGCTTGAAGCGAGGAACAGCAAAAAAGGCTGTTTCTGTGGAAATTCGTGTGTCTTTCGGAAGCGAGAGAAAGTACATGTCAACAGGTGTTCTTGTAACTCCTAACAACTGGTCAGACACAAAGAAGATGGTGCTGTCGAAGTGCAAGGACGCAGACCTTATGAACGAAACTATTCATGCGTTCTATCTCCGTGTGAAGAAAATCACAGACCGAATGATAGAGGAAGGCATTACAGACCTCGACCTTATACCTACCCTTATGCAGAATGAAGTCTGCGACAAGACCGACTTCATAGCATATTGCGAAAAGCGGACTAATGAGCGGAATGTATGCGAGCATACAAAAAAGAGGTATGTCGTGTTTACAAAGTTCCTCCGCTCCTGGGGGAAGATAACTCTATTCTCCGACTGCAACGTGTCAAACATCAGGTCTATGGATGAGTTCTTGCACCAGCAAGGCAAGAAAGCATCAACCATCTACGACTACCACAAATATCTAAAACTATTCATTAATGATGCCTGTGTAGACGGACTTATAGATGTCAATCCGTATACGAAGTTGCCGTTTAAGATAAACAGAGGAGAAAAACAATATGTTGACTGTATAACAGAAGACCAGTTCATAAAAATTAAAGAGCTGCACCTTAATACTCCGCACCTGTGCAGGGCGAGAGATTTATTTTTATTTCAAGTCTACACAGGACTTGCATACTCAGATTTGATGGCCTTCGACTTCAGCGCCTGCGAGGAGGAGGAGAAAAAGATGGTCTATAAGTCACACCGCACGAAGACCGACACGGACTTTTCTTTCCAACTGCTCGCTCCGGCTATGGAGATTTTGAGAAAATACGATTTCAAATTACCACATCTGAGTAATCAGAAGTATAATGATTATCTCAAGGTTATAGGCATGATGGCTGGAGTGAGTAATCTCAGGAGCCACATGGGAAGAGGAACGGCAGCTACCCTGTTCCTCTCAAAAGGTATGCCAATCAATGTCGTAATGAAAGTCCTTGGTCATACGACTCTGCGTCAGACAACGAGATATGCAAGGACTCTTAACAAAGATATCCGAGGAGCATTCGATAAGCTTGAGGGGAAACTTTAAAAAACCAAAGGCAGGACTGGTCATTTCTCCAGTCCTGCCTTTTTCTTTGCATCAATCTTACTTTTCTCCAACAGAATATCACGCAGCTCTCTCGTGATACCCTCCTGCACCAGTAGCTTCGCTTTTACATCAGCAAGTTCTTTCCTGACTGCATCATCGTTTTTCACTTCGCCTTTGATCATCGCACCATCGCCACGCAGCAACCATTCTGCCGATATTTCCCCGAATACCTCGAGAGTTCTTGCGATAAGTTCTAACGTACAGGTCTTCGTTCCGTTAAGATAGTTGTTAACAGACGTAGGTTTCATGCCAACCATAGCAGAGAAAGCCCTGTTACTGAGATGCTTATCATACACAACTTCATTGATTCTTTTTCTAATTTCTTCCATACCCATAAGTGTTTATTAACGTAAACATTCCTAAATATTCACTAAATTATTGCCCATATACTTGCACATTTAAACAAGTTTGAGTATATTTGCACCCGTGTTTAATCACTTGCATTCGTGCAATATTAGTTTTACACTGCAAAAATAACAATAAATTATGATAAAGATAGTAAGATTTCGGAAAATTTTCGTGGACGAGCGAAAAATTCCTACGCTGATGAAGAAATTCGGAGCATCCAAGTCAACAATCTACAATGCGCTGAGGTATCATACCAATAGCGAACTGGCTTCATTAATCCGAGAAGCAGCCATTAATGAATTTGGCGGCGTTGAGGGTAAAGATGTCATGAAGATGAGAACATAATCATTATTCTCAATATATAGGTGTGTTATATAGACGAACACCATTGTCCCATTTGTGGTATTAATGTTAGATGTTAGAATAGGTGTATTCATTTCCTCATTGGTCTGTGAAGATAGATGAGGTTTAAGATATCAACGCATAGCTCAGTTGGTTAGAGCGAGGGCTTTTTATAATGTTGTTATAAGCCATGTGAATGATAAGTAGTGAAGTTCCTGCGATAAGCCCTTTAAAAAGCAGGTGAGAGACGGAGGTTCGAATCCTCCTGCGTTGGCAAGTTATTATTTGCGTTTTCATGGTAAGGCGGTAGGCGGTATAGTCCATTAACCAGAATTAGATGTTGCGGGCGAGCATCATACCACCGCCTTCCTTTTTAATCGCAAACTTGAGAAAGCGCCAGTTGTTGTGGTGATTGCTCGATTGCTCTTTGACTTTTTGTTTAGCGATTTTATGTATATATGGTATGGTGGGAATGCCCCTTAATTTTCATGGTAGCGCATGATGCCAGCAGCGCAAGATGTCAACAGGAGACAAGTGTTTATCACAGAGTGGTATAAAACAATCTTCCTTTTGTGAACACTGCGGTTCGATTCCGCTCTTGCGTACTATAATTTGCATCATCTTTCTATGCAGCGGCGGCTGCTTTGAATTTCTATTTTTTTCGGTCCGCCTGCGAAGGTAGACCGGTTTTTAATTAACCGCAAAAGAGATTAGATATATGATTAGATTATCATCAACAAGATATTATCAAGATAAGGTTGACTATATATACCGACAGCTATTATCCGACAAGAGCGACAATCTCAAGCTCTTCGAATACAGGTATCGCATGATACACGTCTACAATGCAAAGATAGTGAACATGTCTGCCGACCTCGGGAAGCCAGAAGGAATATACGACACCCTTTAATTTCTATATATATAATAAGGTATATGGCATTAAAACGATACAAGCCACTCAGACGTACGCCTCTAAAACGTGCGCCCTGGAACCAGGCTAAGCAGACTCAGGAGAAGAAAAAGGCCAAAGCAGGACTAAGCAAGCCTGCTCTAATTAAGGAATTGGACAAATGGTTCAGCTATTACGTACGTCTCAAGAATTCTGACAAGAACGGATATTGCAGATGTATCTCTTGCGGCAAGATTTTCTTCTGGAAAGACATTCAAAACGGACATTATATGTCACGACGATATATGTCTACCCGTTTTGCAGAAGACAACTGCCGACCGCAGTGTGTTGCTTGCAATATATTCAATCAGGGCAATATTCAGATGTACCGCAGGGCGCTTGTCCGATCTATCGGTGAGCAGCGTGTTGACCTGATAGAAGTACGGGCAAGACAGGAAAGCAGAAACTGGTCTTTGTTCGAGCTAAAGCAAATGATTGCTTATTACAAAAAAGAAGTCGATAGGCTTTTATCAGAGAGAAGCCTTTCACTATAAGACTACAATTAGTGGTTGTTATTCATTTTTTTATTATCTGTTTGTTTCCCACTTGGTGGCAGCTGGCACTGGATAGTCCTCCTGTTCACCTTGTGGGATTTTATTCAAAAGAATATGCAACAATATTTACTTGATCTTATTCGCAGTATGATGCAAGATGAGCATCATGTTCCTCGTGGCGTCCTTTACTCTCAGCTAAGGACAGCCGTACAAAGAGACCTTTCCGAAAATCTAAACCATCTTCATGAGAAGAAAAGGATAGTAATTTCAAAGGCTGTCAACGACATTTTAATCACATTAAAATAATATGAAAACAATACGATTTGAAAAAGTCACTCTGTTAAACTTCTGCGGAATTGATAACGCAGAAATAGAGTTCTATCACAACATCACTACTATTGGTGGGCGCAATGGTATTGGTAAGTCAACAATCTTCAATGCCATCTACTACGTGCTTTTCGGTACTGACCAGTTTGGCAATGCGCTCGACATCAAGACCTACGACTCTAACCATCAAATTATCCGCGAGATCCCTCATGAGGCTTCTCTCACTATTAGCGTAGATGGTGAGGAAACAACCTTTAAGCGCACACTCACAGATTTATGGAAGGGCGAGCAGGTCAAGAATACTTACAAGTATTTCATTGATGGAGAAGTGGTCACGGCTGGCGACTACCGCAAGGCGATTGAAAATATCTGCCCGGAGAAGACGTTTCGGCTCTGCTCTTCTGCCACGGCCTTCACCTCTATGTCATGGCAGGAACAGCGCAAGTTCCTCCAGTCTCTTGTACCGGAGGTTACTCAGGACGATATTACGCAAGGCGATACGAGATACGACTTCATTACCGAGGAATTGAAGAAACGAGAACTCGAAGCTTTCATCCATCACCTCAAGTACACATGTAAGGAGGTGCAGGATAATCTTGACAAGGTTCCTGCCCGTCTCGCAGAACTCAACAACGCACTTCCTCAGGCAGAAGACTGGGAAAAGCTGGCTGCAGAGCTTGCCGAGGCGAAGAATAGCCTCAAGGAGGTTAGCGACAAGATTAACCTTGCACAGAATGGCGCAACAGACTCTGTGCGCAATGAGGGACTTCGTCGTCGCATAGAGTTTACACAAAAGCGCATTGACGAGATGACCACCTACGCACGCAATCTTTCCAATGAAGAGGCGACAAAGCACGAATCAGATTTGATTTCTGCAAGAGCAGCAGCCTCTACAGCTACTCGTATGGTCGATGAGTTGAAACAGAAGATGGAAGGACTCACCAATACCGAAATCCAAGCTAATAAGCACAAGGAAGAATGCGAAGCCGAGGTTAGCAATCTCAACGAACGCTCAGCATCTATCTCTCAGATGAAATGGGAGTGGGACGATAACGACTCTATATGCCCACATTGCGGACAACCTCTTCCTCTCGACAGGGTAGCTGAATTAAAGCAGCAGTCTCACGACAGATTTAACAATGATATTTCCTACAGACAGAAAGAGCTGCAGAAAGAGTTTAGCGACCTGCAGCAGCGTTACACAGACATTAAAAAACTCATTGAGAATACTAATGAGGAACGCCGCAATACCACTAATCAGCTCACAGAAGCTCAAAAAGCGAAGAAACAGGCTGATGCTCATCTTGAGGCTATACTTGCCGAGAATGTGCGCACGGCAGATGATTTCCTTGCCGCAAACGATAACTACAGACAGGCCACAGAGGAGCTGAAGTCGCTTACCGAGGAACTCAACAAACCATCAGATTCTACGAAAGACATTTCTCAACTTCTCATTGGCCTGAAAAATCAGCAGACAGAGAAACAGCAGACTGTTGATAGTCTTTCTTCGCGTCTTGCGGCAAAAGAGACCTATGACCACATCTCCACCCTCATATCTAATGCACAGGGCGACAAGGCGAAGTATCAGGAGCAGCTCGACAACATCGACCAGAAACTTGATACGGCAAACGACTACCAGCAGAAAGCCTGCCAACTCCTCGAAGAACGTGTCAACAAGCATTTCTCCTACGTTCAGTTCTCGCTATTCAAGTCTACACTCGAAGGCGAGCGAAAGCAGGCTTGCGAGTGTCATCACGATGGCGTACCTTACAGCAGCCTAAACACAGCCGCCAAGGTTAATGCAGGAATTGACATTGCCTACACAGTAGCCGAGAAGTACGGTCTCTCTGTCCCTATCATCCTGGATGAGTGCGAGAGCAACCTTTCTCCTATTTATCGTGGCGGGCAGCAGATACGACTCTGTGTCACCCCATCACCCAACTTTGAATACGTATTCTCTGATGGAGATTAAGACAAAATACAGCATAGGTGATGCTGTCTATATCCTTGACGGCTACAAGATTGTCCGTGCCAATATATCCTGCATCAAGTTTGAGCAGCACGGCACGGCAAAGCCATGTATCACCTATCACTTCCCTATCTTTCCAATGCGGAAAGAATTGGAATGTTTTAGAACAAAAGAAGAATTAATTAAATTTCTAAATAAATAAAAATTATGGCAGATAAATTGAAAATGACCGTAGAGGTTGACAAAGAAGTTATTAAAAGCCTCCTTGTATTAGGTAGAGGTATGAAAGACGGAACACCAACAGAAAAAGTAAAGCAGTGGTTAGAAAGTCACGATAGTGTTGATTTGAAAAAAGATTATCTTGATTCTTTACCTGATGATAATGCAGGTATACTCGCTGCTGCTTTTGGCACGATTGCAACACTTGCAATTGTGAATGAACTTAAAAACGAAAAGGAGGCATAATTATGGCAGAAACAGCAGTAGCAAAGCAGCCTTCAACTAAGGCGGTAGCGGTAAAGTCCTTTCAGGACGTGATGAACAACAATTATTATCAGTCTCTTTTACAGAACACCTTGCGTGAGAACAAAGGCACGTTCTGTACGAGCCTGATGGAACTTTTCTCTTCTGATGAGAAACTTATGCAGTGTAAGCCTACCGACCTTATGGCCGAGGCGCTCAAAGCGGCTTCCCTTCATCTTCCGCTCAATAAGCAGCTGGGGCAGTGTTATATTCTTCCTTTCAAGAACAAAGGCATAATGACCCCTACACTTGTCGTAGGAACGAGAGGTTATCTGCAGTTGGCAATGCGAACGGGCAAATACGAAACCATCAACTCTGATGTAGTGTACGAGGGTGAGCTGACAGGCTACGATAAGGTTACAGGTCGATTAGACCTATCCGGCGTCCGTTCATCAAACGTTCCAGTCGGCTATTTTGCTTACTTCCGCATGAAGAACGGGCTGTCTAAGCTTCTTTATATGACGCTCGAAGAGGTTTGCATCTACGCCAAGCAGTACAGCCCGACTGTCAAGTTCAGCGACAAGACCACGGCAGAAAGTCTCAAGAAGCTCGCCCTAAAACAGGCCGCAGAAGGTTCTGGTGATGGCGTTGGCTGGTACTCCAACTTCGAGTCTATGGCACTAAAGACTGTTCTTCGCCGCCTCCTATCGAAATGGGGAGAGCTATCAATAGAGTCTAACGACATCATTAATCTTGACGAGGCTCCTGCTGTGTCTTCTGCAAATGAGCGAGATGTGCAGTTTGCCGAAGCAAAGGAAGTTGCTACTGTCGACACAACCACTGGTGAAATTGTACAGCCTGGTGCCGAAGTATCGCAACCGCAACCAGCAAATCCAAATCCTTTCAAATTAAGCTAACATGAAACTCATCGTTATAGGTTCATCATCAAAAGGAAATGCGTATGCCCTTCAGGCAGCATCAGGAGAAATCCTGCTGCTTGAAGCTGGCAGACCCATTCGTGAAGTCAAGAAGGCTATCGGGTATCAGACTAACAAGGTGGTTGGCTGTATCGTCTCGCACGTACATGGCGATCACGCAAAGTATATTCCCGAATATTTCTCTGCGGGTATTGACATCTATTCATGCAAGGAGGTGGCCAACCGCTACCTCGTGAAAGTCTTGCAATTCGACTTCACACTCTCTCTTGGCCCATTCAGGGTCACTCCGTTCGAGGTCGAGCATGACGTTACCAATTACGGCTATCTCATCTTCCACCCAGACTTCGGTACAATCTTCTTTGCTACAGATTGCTATAATCTGCACAAAATTATCAAGAACTGCCGAACCTACCTCATGGAGTGTAACTACGAGGATAGCTTACTCAATAAGGCAATAGACGAGAGAAAGACATCTGCCAGTCAGGCAGACCGCATACGTCTGTCACACATGAGCCTCGAACACGCAGTCCAATTCCTGCAGCAGTGCGAGGTAGACAAGTCCACCCGTCAGATAGTTCTTATTCATGGTTCTTCGCGCCACCTGCAGCCTGGCAAGGCTGTCAACAAGTTCCAGCAGGTTCTTGGCGTTCCCACTTACTATGCCTCCAAAGGATTTACTCTCGATTTAATTTAATTTTTTTACACTATGCCTGTATTTTCAAACCTCAACAACCTCCGCACGTATATGGAAGCCTTGAAAGAGATAGACAAGGCTAAAGAGATAGGCTATTCGCTCGAAATCCGAAAGTTCCACCCTGTTGCTACAGATATGCAGAAAGCTTATCTCGCATTCATTATCACGTATCTTTCATCCAAACTCGGACAGACGTTCTATCAGACACTTTCCGAAATACAGAAGAATGTGGCTCCTCATATTTTCGCGACGGGAGAATACGACAAGATGGGTTACCCAAAGTTCAAGCCGCTCGGACTTCTCGACACAGCAGAGGCATCATCCGTCATCCGTGGCGTCATCGACTTTGCGGAAAGTCGGGAGATAATGATACCCGACAAGGAGGACGAACTGGCAGTTAAGTATTGCCAGCGAGAAGTTGAGTCCAGCAAAGGCTGGGTGTAATGTATCACCTTTTTAAACACTTCCAAATATGATACTGCCAAAAGAAATCCGACAAGAGGCAGCTCGTTATGCCAAAGACGACAACGCACGCCTCGAAGCTTTCATAGCCGGTGCCATGTTCGCACGCACTGGTAAGTATTATCAGGAGCAGAATTTCTCCGACAACCTCGCTTCTTTCGAGCGATGGTGGCTTCTCTACGACAAGAAGCGAGGCAAGAAGAAAGCGCAGCAGAAATGGCTTCGCCTCACTCCTTCACAGCGAGATGCGTGCATAGCTGCCACTCCAGCGTATGTTAAATCAATCAAAGACAAACAATTCCAGAAAGACCCACTCACCTATCTTAACGGTGAGTGCTGGAATGACGAGATTATTCAGCAACAAGACAATGAGCAACAACGTTCCATCAGACTCGCTTCCAAAGCGGCAAGAATCCTCGGAAATAACGGACAAGGCTAAAGCTGGTGGCGGCTATATACAGCCAGTCTCGTTCTATGATGCTGTCTCGCGTGGGCAGGACAAAGTTATAGCTGTTGTTCGGCGAAATCATGACAGCCTTCTTAGGCTCGTATCTTGGGTTAAAGGCCGGCTCATAGAGGTATTCCACTATCTCGGTGCTTTCGACATCGTTGAGGATTATCAGATTCAGACTCTCGCTGTCCGTATCTGCAATAGGTTCTACTATTGGACAGTCCCGGAACTTGATTATGCTTTCGTGGCTTTCACGAATGGCGAGTACGGCAAGCTTATCCATTACAATCACGACAACAACACCTCAGTTATCAATCCTCAGGATGTCATGAAGGCGCTCATCGCATTCGATGCCGACCTCCGCAAGGAACGTGCCCGATACGAGGAGGAACAGCGAAGCAAGAAACTTGCACAGCAGCGCTTGCGTGATGCCGCCAAGCCGCATGGAATAGCTGCATGGATAGACTATTGCCGACAACATGGTCTCGATCCTAACACCCACAAACTCCCTCGTGTCAATATCGACAAAATGAACGTCAACAAGGTTCTTTACCCAGAAAAGAATAATAAAAACAACAAATAAAAATCAATAACAATGTTTATAGCTTTATTAATTATCATCTTCACGTGCCTCTTATCAGTGTCTTTATATCTTTGCCTCTCTCGTAAGCAGGTGGCTACTAAAGAAGGCAAGTTCGTCTTTCTTCGTGTCAACAACGAACCAATACGAAACACTATACGTGCAGCCGGAATCAATCTCTGTCCATGCTGTCATACTTTTTCAAACAATTATCTCTTTGCCAATCTCGAAGGCTCTATGGTATGTGGTTTCAACGAGTCTCGGCATCACTTCATCGAGGAGGCAGAGAAAGATAAACGTGAGGTTGTCGACTGTGGTGATAACGTGCTTATGTTCATCACAGAGGTTTTACAACTCAACTCTTCTTGTACTAAGAAACAATGAGGAATTAGCTTATGGAAAGAAAGATAGGAGAAACCTTTGAGTATAAAGGTAAGATTTATAAGGTAGCAGAAATGCCTGAGTACTTTTGTGCGTTTTGTGATTTAGAAAAAGAATGCTACAGCAAAAGGAGTTATTTAGAAAAAATAACAGGAACTTGTAGCCCGAACAACAGAAAGGACACCCGTGACGTGTATTTCAAAGAAATAAAAAAAGATAAGGAAATCAAAGACAATCAACTTACTATCAATATCCCTGATGGGATGGAGATAGATACAGAGAATAGTGACTTTAAAGCTGGAGTAATCAAGTTTAAGAAGAAAGATATTACGTATGAAGATATAGAGAATTCTTTGGGTCTTGAAGGAAATAGGACAGGCATACCTGTTGATGATAGCAATGCTTTCAAACTCTGTGCTATTGATCGCCTTATGAATATAGCAAGATATTACAATGGCGATTGGAAGCCTGATTGGGATAATCCAGAGGAAAATAAATATTACATCTATCGGGTTCGCGGAAGTTATGACATTAGTCGGTCAACCGTCATAAATTTTAGTGTTGTAATATTCAAAAAAAAGGAAGATGCTCAGGCAGTCATCAATAATCCTAACTTCCGAGAGATATTGGACGCAATTTTCAAAAACTAAACAACACGATTATGGAAAAAGAAATTAATATAGCTGAGATATTAAAGGATAAACCAAAGGGTACGAAGTTATATTCTTCAGCTTGTGGTAAATGCGAGTTGAAAGAAGCAGACGATAAAAGTTTCAAAATATCTTTCTATAGTTCGAAGTCTGGCTTTATGAATGGTGGAGAAGGTACTTTTGATAAAAATGGCAACTTGTATGATGATCAAAGTTCGCCTGGAAGAAAGGCGATGTCTTAGTTGACGGAAATGGTTTATGTCAAGTCGTTTTTGAAGAGTTTGAAGATGTTACCTATACTACTTTTAAAGGTATGTATTGGTTAAAGTGTGATGAAGATGATAGCTTAGAATACAAACCAAAAATTGAAAATCTTAATACGGCAGATTTTCATCTTGATTCAAGTGAAAATATTCGATGCTACATTCAAACAATTTCTGAACTAACTGGGCGTAAACTCAACCTTGAAACTTTGGAAATAGAGAAGCCTCAACCAGAGTTTAAGGATGGAGATATACTCACTTGTGATATTCATCCGTATGGCAAAAGTTTTGTTATTTTTAAATATTATTCAGTAGCTGGCGGTTTATATTATCATGCTGCACTTAGTGATTATTCAAAATCCTTATATCTGGCAGCAGGTATTCCTTGGTGTCACAAAGATTATAATATAAGATATGCCACAGAAGAAGAAAAGCAAAGACTCTTTGAAGCTTTAGCTAAAGAAGGCAAACGCTGGAATGCTGAGAAAAAAGTCATTGAGGATGCAAAAAAAGAGCATCAATTCAAACCTTTCGAGAAAGTCCTTACAAGAGATAGTAAAGATAGCCTTTGGCATATAGACTTATATGAAGGAATGTTGGGAGATGACAACGAATACAATTATAGTTGTATGGCTGCTAATTGGGTCTATTGCATTCCTTACGAAGGAAACGAAACATTATTAGGAACAACTAAAGATGTGGAGGAGTAGATTATGAATAAAACAAAAGTAGGCAACATACCTATAGGTGGATTCCTTATCTACAATAATGAGATTTGGCGTTCTGATGGCAAGATGACTATAGGAAGCGATGATATTACTGTATTTAATCGCTATGCTAAGCGAATTGTTTTACCATACGATACAAAGGTAATACAATATAAAGGTAAAGATGAACAAGATGAAGATTATATGAGAGTTTTAGCAAAAGCATCAGAAAGGAAGTTACAAGGTGATTTGATAGAACTTGATTTTCCAAGATAATTATATAACACAACTAAAGATATTGAGTGGTAATTATGATAGACGAAAAGAAAATAGAAGTAGCAGCTGAAAAGTATGCTGATGATGCAACCAAGATTAATGCTGGTCTTGATTGGTATGACCATGCAAATTATGGCTTCAAAGAAGGTGTTAACTGGACAATACAAGAGTTCTTGAAGGACTTGTTTCATGCTGCTTGCGAAGTTCCTTGGAACGATAACGGCAAGGTACTTTCGTTTTCAAGAGAAATCGGTTATAGAAAGCTCTACGATATGAACGCTATGCTTAATGAAACACCTTGCAACACATATAAAGAAATGTGGGAAAAGGAAGTCAAAGCATACCGTTGGTCAGATTGGATATACGTGGATGAATTGTTTGGATTGATTACGAAAGGAGGTAAAAAATGACAGCAGGAGAATACGCAATGCTTAATGCCAAAATGGCTGTCCTTAGTGCCAAAATAGCTGTCTTGAAAGAGATAGCTATAAACTATAACGGTAAGACGATCGATAACGTTATTCAGCAATTAGAAGCTATCAGAAAGGAGGTAAGTAATGAATAAAAGAAAGCAAATAGAATCAATCAGAAATTGGTTGAAGTCTTGTAGAGAAGAAGTAAGGATTGGCAAAAAGTTGTCAATAGATACTTTCAACCAAGTTATTGATGAAGTTAATAAGTTGGAGGTTATAGGGGATGGTGTGGTAGAATCTATAGATTCAGTATTCACAATTAGTGATTTACTACATGTGTTAGTTGATTATGTTGATGATGGAATGGGTTATTTAGAAGTTTATTTTAATGACAAACCTATAAAGAAAGCTTCACTTCGTACTATCAATCCACAAATGACAGGCACATTTGAACCATACCAAGAATTTGTTTTATCAGATAAAGGAGGAAAAGAATGATTAAGCCAGTTACTATGTACACTGTCGTTTGTGACAGGTGTGGAAAACAATTTGTGGCAGATGATTTCGCTGCTTGGACGGATATATGTACAGCCAGAGAGCAAGCGATGGAAAGTGAATGGGCAGAGATTGGTGATAAGCACTACTGCCTTGACTGCTATGAGTTTGATGATGAGTTAGATGAGTATGTTCCTAAAAAGAAAGGATTTAAGCAATGATGTATCGTGATAAAGATGGTTATTACCTTTATCAAAGGTTTCCAAGAGAATCAATGCCAAAGGTTGTAATTAATACGACTTCTCCAAAGGAGTATGGGCAGAAACTTTTAAATAGAAAGAGAGGAAGAAAATGAATGAGTTTAAAGTTGGAGAAAGAGTAACCATTACCCTTGAGGTTGTCAAGGTAAGAGGCTGTAGTGGTTGTTTTTTTAATAATGGTAGCTGTTTCTCAGGTAAATTAGGACTTAATTGTATCCTTCCTGATGGTACTGGCGTAATATTTAAAGAACTTAAGGAGTAAGGCGCGTATGAAAGCAAGAGAATTAGCAGAGCAGCTTCTAAAGAATCCAGACTTCGATATAGTATTTAATGCTACAGAAAAAACAGAAGATTTTGGGATTTATATAAAGAATTTTGAAAATATTAAAATTATCGATATAGGGTATAGTGATAAAATTATTCTCCTTGGTGGTGAAGAATATTAATCATCGTAAAAAGTAAAGCGTATGGATAAGTTAGAATATATTCCAGGAGATTTGGTAATGACAAACGGCATTCCTATCGGAACCAAAAAGGGAAGCGTTTACCAAGTCACAGAAAGTAATCCTGATAAATATAGACCTGTGGAAGATGGAAATGCATTCACTGAACTGAAAGGTTCTGTCACTCTTTCCAACATAAAAGGAAAAACCGTTCATGATGAAGGTTTCCTATTTGGTGACTGTGGTGCATGGGTTAAGGATATCGTTCCAATACCTCTTACTCCAAAGATTTTAGAGAAGAATGGATGGAAACTTAGTCATGGATTCTACTTGTCTCCAAATGATGAAGGTGCAGAAGTAGGCTTGTCAAGCCAAACTGGTTATGTTTGGGAAGCCTACATAAGAAGACATCCGTTGCGTAGTAATATCAACAGTGTTTCTGATTTACAGCACTTACTCTTCGGTTTAGGACTTAACTCAGAAATGGAGGTGTAGGTATGAAAAGGATAATAGCAATTATGAAGTTCCCCATATACGTAATGACCGTATTGTTGTTTATTCTATCAATACTGATAGCAAAAGGTATATTGTGGATTGTAAGATTAAAGCCATCCGATTTCGATAATATTCCTAAGTTCTTACAAGATAAAGCAATGAAATTGTCAAATGTTGCTGAGAATTTAATGAATTAATGTTTAACCGCCTTCGTGCATAAATAGATAGATTATGACAAAAGAAGAATTAGAAGCAAAAGTAATGGAACAGAAAAGCATTATAGAACATGCACAAAATCAGATTTGTTCCGATGTAAAAGAATACATCAAAAGTCTGCCTTATAAGGTAGATGACAAAGTTAGTTGTCGCAGATGTGATGTTTGCTGGATTACAAGTATTGTTCCTGAGAAATATAGCAACCGTTTCACTGGAGGAATTGAGGTAAGAGTCAATCCTGCTAAGAAAGATGGAACTCGCTCTAATAGAGAGTTCGTACTTTATTATGGAGAAAGTGATAGTATCAAGAAAATTAACTAATCATCTCTTACGTGATATAAATATAAGTAATATGGAAGAAAAAGTAATCAAAGCATACAAAGGCTTCGATAAGAACATGCAATGTCGAGGCTACCAATATGAAGTTGGAAAAGAGTATGGTATGGACGGAGAAATCAAGTGTTGCAATCGAGGTTTCCACGCCTGTAAGTCTCCTTTGGAAGTATGGAACCACTACGATATGCTAAACTCTCGCTTTGCCGAGGTAGAGCAGTCTGGCAAGATTGACGAAGAAGAAAAGTCAACAAAGGTATGCTCTTCACATATCAAGATTAAGGCTGAATTGAAGCTGGCTGACATCATTAATATCGGTGTCGAGTGGCTGAAAGATATTACCTCACCAACAAAGGTTAGGATGGCAGGAACGTTAAACGACAATGGCGGTTACTCTGCTAAGATTGGTTCAAGCGGTTACTCTGCTCAGATTGGTTCAAGCGGTGACTCTGCTCAGATTGGTTCAAGCGGTGACTATGCTCAGATTGGTTCAAGCGGTTACTATGCTAAGATTGGTTCAAGCGGTTACTCTGCTCAGATTGGTTCAAGCGGTTACTCTGCTCAGATTGGTTCAAGCGGTGACTATGCTCAGATTGGTTCAAGCGGTTA
>ERZ1026901.203-NODE-203-length-52796-cov-9.254242_pt1 | contig 52796 bp, 39 predicted proteins | sample MGYA00380179_ERZ1026901 | MGnify/ENA primary metagenome ERZ1026901 (study PRJEB33269, sample SAMEA4719815) | human gut metagenome | biome: human-associated habitat; feature: organic feature; material: feces | place: Cameroon | collected 2013-10 ... | reverse complement strand
ACGCGTGTGACAGTTCTGTAAATCCCATAATGCTTCCTCCCGTCCTATATTCTATCCTTCTGCTTCACCATAGCGCTCTGGCTTGTATACAAAGTCCATGCTGCGGACAGACTCATTTTCCCGCATGACCAGATATCCGCGTGCTTCTTATTTCATCTCTCCAAGAATATCCGACAACTGCGCAAACTGTGCAAGGCTTAACGCCTCGCCGCGGATCGTCGGAGTGAGTCCCATCTCTGCGATCGCTGCCGCGATCTGTTCCTTTGTATACGGAAGTTCAGGCGCATTTCCGAGACCGTTCTGCAGCGTCTTTCTTCTCTGATTGAAGGACGCGCGGATGATCTTGAACATCAGGGCAGGATCCTTCACCTCAACTGGCATCTCCTTATGTCTTGTAAGCCGGATCACCGCTGATCCCACATTCGGGCGCGGGATAAAGCAGTTCGGCGGTACGTTCGCTACGATCTCCGGCTCCGCGTAATACTGGACAGCCAGGGACAGAGCGCCGTAATCCTTGGACCCCGGTCCTTCCTTCATGCGGTCCGCAACTTCCTTCTGGACCATGACGGTAATATTGTCGATCGGCACTCCGCTCTCAAAGAGCCCCATGATGATTGGGGTCGTGATATAGTACGGCAGGTTCGCAACGACCTTGATCGGCTTTCCGCCGTTGTATTCCTCGGCCAGTGCCTTGATATCGACTCTTAAGATATCCTCGTTGATGACGGTCACGTTGTCGTAATCCGCCAGTGTCTCCTTTAAGATGGGGATCAGGTTCCGGTCGATCTCAACAGCTACAACATGTCCGGCGTTCTCCGCAAGGTACTGAGTCATGGTTCCGATTCCCGGGCCGATCTCAAGGACGCAGTCATCCTTTGTGATCCCGGCTGCAGAGATGATCTTCTCCAGTACATGGGTATCAATCAAAAAGTTCTGGCCGAACTTTTTCTGAAACATGAATTCATACTTCTGTATGATCTCTATGGTGTTCTTTGGGTTTCCCAGATTTGCCATTTATTTCTCTCTTTCTATTTTGGACTACGCTTTTGCGCAGGTACTTTTGTTGCATGAGCTGCATCTTGTATACAAAATCCGGTAAATGTGTTCCGCTGCTGCGGTACTATTGTCCCGAAAATTCTACTCCGTGATCCGGTACATCTCCCTCGCGTTTTTCGTTGTCTCCCGAATGATCTCTTCCGCGGAAACGCCCTTGATCTCCGCCAGCTTTTCCACCACATACGGAAGATTTCCGGAGAAATTTCGTTTTCCCCGGTTCGGCACCGGGGCCAAATACGGACAGTCCGTTTCCAGAACGATCCGGTCGAGCGGCGCATATTCTGCCACTTCGATTAGTTTTTTCGCGTTTTTAAAGGTCAGTACTCCGCCGATCCCGATATAATATCCCATATTCAGGTATTCTCTCGCCATCTCCACTCCATAGGAGAAGCAGTGGATCACACCGCCGGTGGCACCATTATGTTCCACCTTCATAATATCTAACGTGTCCTTCGCCGCGTCACGGCTGTGGATGATCACTGGGAGTCCCGTTTTCTTTGCGACCTCAAGCTGCGCCGAAAACCAGTGTTTCTGGATCTCCCGTTCCGGCTCGTCCCAGTAGTAGTCAAGACCGATCTCACCGATTGCCACAACCTTCGGGTTTTCTGCCAGAGATTCCAGCCATTTCATGTCCGCATCCGTAAGCTCCGCCGTCTCGTTCGGATGCACGCCCACCGCCGCATACATGAATGGATGCGCCTCGGCCAGTGCCAGCGTTGTCTTTGTTGACGCAATGCTCGCTCCGACATTCACAACGGTTCCGATTCCCTGTTTTTTCAATCCCGTGAGCACTTCCTCCCGGTCCGCGTCAAATGCCTCATCGTCGTAATGGGCATGTGTGTCAAAAATATAGTCCATTCTTTCTGTCCTCAAGTCATATGTCGTTTTCTTTTTCATCCGGAGCCGGCATCCGTAAGACTTTTTTGCACCATCTCATTTTCTACAGTCCCACAGCCATCTTGATTCCCCGGATCACCAGCAGATGCAGCGGATAAAACAGATAGAAAATCCTTCCGTTCCCACCGCCTTTTTCTCCATTGTAACGGTTTATCAGGAAAATTGCAACGCAAGCCGCAGCGCCATAGAAATCCATATACATGCAAAATAAAAATACAGCGCAGACAGCCGTGCGAAGCTGTGGTTCTGTGCGCAATGTATACAATATAACGATCAGCAGTACGCCCATAAAACCATAATCTGTTTTCAGACAATAAGCCGCCAGTCCAAAAGGAACCGCCGCCAGAACCCGGATATACCGCTCATATTCCAACGGAAATCTCCTCTGGCCTACCGCCTTCCTGCCGCCATCTCCTGTTTTTTCCCGGTTTCCGTATGACACTCCAGATCCGGTCTCACAGATCAGATCTCCGACCCAGACTGCCAGAAGTCCCAGAAGTAATGTGAACACCGTATTCTGATCCACCGGAAAAAGCCATGTTCCCCCCGCAACAAGATCAAAGGGGATCTCCGAAATAACCGCCAGCAGAAGCAGCCTCAGCGCATACCTTCTCCGGTCCCTCGTGTGCACCGCCCCCTCTGCGATCATAAACGCAAAGAGAGGAAAAGCCACACGCCCCACAAGGCGCATGGCTGTCCCACAGAGACTCCAGGCAACGCCCGAAGCCAGTTCTGACTGTTCAATAAGCCCAACGGCAGCATGGTCGATGACCATGCTGACCAGAGCAATGTTTTTTAGCTGTTCCGCCGAAAAACGTACCTTCACTTAGCAGACCTCAGAACCGGACTTGATATCCTTTGCCGGTGTCATTAATGCGAGGTTGCCCTCATCATCCTCCGCGCAGAGGATCATGCCTTCCGATAACATACCTGCGAGCTTCGCCGGTTTTAAGTTCGTAACGACCATAACCTTTCTGCCGACCATATCTTCCGGTTTATACCATGCCTTGATTCCGCTTAAGATCTGTCTTGTCTCAGAACCGATCTTAACCTGGGAGCAAAGTAATTTTTTGGACTTCGGAACCTCTTCACACTTCACGATCTCACCGATCTGGAACTGAAGCTTTGCGAAATCATCATATGTGATCTCCGGCTTCTTCTCAACGTCCATGCCCGGCTTCTCTTCTTCCTTCTTCTCTTCCTGTTTCTCTGCTGCGGCTGCTGCCTTCATGACCTCAACCTTCTCCATAACGTCCTTGATATCCATACGGGCAAACAGGATCTCCGGCTTCTCTGTAACCTTGTTTCCATTCGGGTACAGGCCGAAGGTATTCATGTTCTCCAGCGATCTCTTCTCTGTGTTTAACTGAGCGAGGATCTTCTCAGAAGTTTCCGGCATGAAGGAGAATAACAGGGACGCACCGATAGTGATCGCCTCTGTGAGATTGTAAAGAACGGTTGCAAGACGGTCCTTCTTTGCCTCGTCCTTTGCGAGTGTCCACGGAGTTGTCTCATCGATATATTTATTGCTGCGGCGGAAGATATTGAAAATCTCTGTGATCGCGTCTGCAACGCGGAGCTTGTTCATCTTCTCGTCTACTTTCTTGACCGTCTCAAGAACGGTTGCCTTTAACTCTTCATCCACCGGCTCTGCAGCGCCCTTGTTCTCGACAATTCCGCCAAAGTATTTATTTGTCATGGAAACGGTACGGTTTACAAGGTTTCCAAGGATGTTGGCAAGGTCAGAGTTCATGCGCTCAACCATAAGATCCCAGGAGATCACGCCATCGTTCTCAAACGGCATCTCATGAAGTACGAAGTAGCGGACTGCATCTACACCGAAGAAGTCAACGAGCGTATCTGCATAGAGGACGTTTCCTTTGGACTTACTCATCTTGCCGTCGCCCTGTAACAGCCACGGATGTCCGAATACCTGCTTCGGAAGCGGAAGACCGAGAGCCATTAAAAAGATCGGCCAGTAAATGGTATGGAAGCGGATAATATCTTTACCGATCAGGTGAAGGTCTGCCGGCCAGTATTTCTTAAACTTCTCGTCGCTGTTTCCGTCACAGTCATATCCGATTCCCGTGATATAGTTGGTCAGCGCGTCAAGCCATACATAGGTAACGTGCTTCGGATCAAAAGTGACCGGAATTCCCCACTTGAAGGAGGTTCTGGATACGCAAAGATCCTGAAGTCCCGGAAGCAGGAAGTTGTTCATCATCTCGTTCTTTCTGGATACCGGCTGGATAAACTCCGGATGCTCGTTGATATATTCGATGAGCTTCGGAGCATATTTACTCATGCGGAAGAAATATGCCTCTTCCTTTGCCGGCTGTACCGGACGTCCGCAGTCCGGGCATTTTCCATCAACGACCTGGGACGGAGTCCAGAAGGACTCACACGGTGTGCAGTAAAGTCCCTCATAATGTCCTTTGTAGATATCGCCCTGATCATATAATTTCTTGAAGATCTTCTGGACCTGTTTCTCATGGTAATCATCTGTGGTACGGATGAATTTATCATAGGAAGTGTTCATGAGATCCCAGATCTCCTTGATCTGTCCTGCGACGCCATCAACGAACTCCTTCGGAGTTACGCCTGCGTCTGCAGCCTTTAACTCGATCTTCTGACCGTGCTCGTCGGTTCCTGTCTGGAAGTAAACGTCATAGCCCTGTTCTCTCTTGTAGCGTGCGATCGCGTCTGCTAATACGATCTCATAAGTGTTTCCGATATGCGGTTTGCCGGATGTATAGGCGATCGCTGTGGAAATGTAGTATGGTTTCTTACAGTTTGTACACATGGATTGATTCCTCCTGTTTTTTATCTCTTTTTACGGCTTTTCTCCTGCCGGTCGTTTTTATTGCACAATGACATAAAAAAGAATGTGCTTTGGCACGTTCAGAGCTCTCGCGCAGTCTCTTGCGACAACCTGCCTCCTCGCGCAAGTGTGCGTTTTTGTTTAACAGGACGTTCCTTCGGAGTTTCCTGTCAAATAAAAAAAGCCCGTCTTTAATTATTAAAGACGAGTCTCCCCGTGTTACCACTTTAAATTCGGCGGTGCCTCACGGTCATCGCCCTCACCGGCTGTCAAAAACAGCCTGACACGCTAACGGGCGCTTCCGGCACAGGCTAACACGGTTTCCGCTTTCACCTGCACAGCTCCGGGACCATCTTCTGCCGCCTCTTTGCTCCCCTTTCTCACCAACCGGGGTCTCTGAAAGCTTCCTTTCGGCATACTCTTCCCTTCCAAGCTTTTTCCATATGATGCCTTTAGTCTATCCTGTTCGAATAAATTTGTCAAGGTATCGTTTGTTTTTCCGGCGTTTTATGTTGCAGTTCAGCCATGCATCTTCATCCAAACCATCGCATAAATGAACTCTAATATTTTTATTGATTTTTTATCCGCAAAAGACTACACTGTGGTTACCAAAAAACTTTTTCACAGATCTTTGCATCGGCATCCTGCAAATCTGCGGCGTCTCTTAACTCTGGAGGAATGAGCTTATGAATCATACATTACTTAACAATCAGGAACGCGCAAGACAGCTCCGGATCCGGGTCGAAAATATCACGATCCTTCTGCTCGCCGTCTTTTCCTTTTTCCTGTTCCTTTTAACCTTTTTCCCGTTTTCCAGGATCTCGAAGGCCATGCAGGGATCCTTTGAGATGGGGCGCATGGTTCAGCGTGCCTTTTCCATTGTTCTTTTCGTATTGTCCCTGCAGTTATGGAAGAGAAAACGGAACGCATGGATGATCGCCATGGGGATCTTTGTCCTCAATTTTCTGCGCGGACTCATCGGAATGGGACATCCGCTGCACAACGGGATCATGATTCTCGACCTTTTCTTATTTATCCTGTTTTTCATCACGCGGAAAGATTTCTGCTGCCCGGCCGGACGCGGAAACCGCCGACAAACACTGCTTCTGGCACTTTTGGCCATCATCGGTGTCCTCATAAATGTAGGGATCACCTGGCACTATATGCGGCTCGGAGCCGCGGACGGTGCTTCTGTCTCCTTTGCCGACAGCTTCACTCAGGGAATCAGTATGATCTTCGGCATGGGAAGTCTCCCTGCATCCATGGCTGACCGTCATGGAACTGAGTTCGTCCTATTCTGGTTCAGCTGGGGCTGTATTCTCGCCGCTATTCTCTGTGCCGTGCGCCCGTGGATTCAGAAACAGGCCCACGGATCCCAGGAAATCCAGCATGCCAGAACACTTTTAAATCTTTACAGCCAAAATCCCTGCTCCTATCTTGCACTGGAGGATGACAAATGCCTGTATTTTGGTCACTCAGTCGATGGCGTGCTTCCTTATGGAACTGTCGGTGACACCATCGTCGTAAACGGTGATCCTGTGTGCAGAGATGAGGACTTTCCGGCTCTCCTGACGGAATTCAGAGAATTCTGCCAGAACAGCGCCCACAACATTTTCTTTCTCGGGCTGACGGACTATTATCTCAGGGAATATGAAAAACAGGGCTTTGGTCTCGTAAAGAGCGGTGAGGAAGCGCGTTTTAAACTCGCCGATTACGAGATCAGCGGCAAAAAGGGCGCGAAAATGCGAATGAACATCAACCATGCCACGAAAGCCGGTGTCACCGTCCATGAATACAAGGTCCTTGAGAAACGCGATCCGGCTCTTGACCGGGAATTTGATCGGATCACCGATGAATGGCTGGATGGCAAGAAGAGCGGCTTGCTCCGGTTCACCATGGGTACCGTAGGGCTTGAGAATCCGATGGATAAGCGTTATTTCTACGCATTAAATTCTGATGGAAAAATGGTTGCCTTTATCGTCTTTGTTCCATTTCTTGGAAAAAACGGCTACATGGCAGATGTGACGAGGCACGGGAAAGACGCGCCCAGCGGAGTCATGGAGACGATCATATACGAGGCATTTCAGGTATTCAAGGAAGAAGGCATCGGCTATGGCAGCCTCGGTGTTGCCCCTCTGGCAGGATTAAGTGCCGAGAGCAAAAATCCGATGGAACGTCTTCTGCAGTTTATCTATGACCACTTAAATGCCTGCTATGGATTCCGGGATCTTTACCGCGCGAAAGAAAAGTACAGTCCCACCGAATGGGTTCCGTCCTATTACGCGTATCTTCCGAAATATCCGACGCCGAGCATGCTCTACGCTGCTGTCGAGATCCAGAATCCCCACGGGATCCGCGGTTACATTCTGACGTTTCTAAAAGGAGAGCTGCACAAATGGAAAAAATGATCTGCCGTCAGGGAATGGCGGATACGTCTCAGGCGTGGATCTATTATAAGGAAAGCGGGCGCGGCACTCCCATCTTAATGCTGCACGGAAACGCGGAGACGCACCTGATCTTTGATTATTACGAAAAAAAGCTGTCTATGAAATACCGCGTCATTCTCATGGACAGCCGCGCCCACGGGCGCTCACGGATCAAGCCGGAATACGCGGAATCAGAGTTCACTACCACAGATATGGCGAGGGACGCAGCAGCGCTTCTGGATGTTCTTCATATCCGATCCTGTATTCTTTTTGGATTCAGCGATGGGGCAAATATCGCCTTGGAATTCGCATCCCTGTTTCCGGATCGGACTCGTGCCGTGATTGCCATCAGTGGAAATGTCTCACCGGTCGGGCTGATTCTTCCTGTCCGGGCTTTCTGTGTGGGGAAATATTACTGCCTGAGAGCGGCAGCGGAATTTTTTCAGCATAGAAATGGAAATGATTTTGTCCGGAAGCATATTTTTCCGCCTCTTTTCCGTCATCAGCAGCTCGCCTCCCTGCTCTGCAATTCTCCCATGATGTCCCACAAGCAGCTTGAAAAGATCCAGGCGCCGGTTCTCCTGATCGCCGGAACGAGAGATCTGGTGAAGGTCTCCCACTCCCGCCTTATGGCCCGGCTGATTCCCCGGGCGCAGTTAGTTTTGATCAAGGGGGCGACCCATACGTCCATGTTTGGGCGTAAAGCGTTTTATTTGAAAATCATCCATGATTTTCTGGACAAATCACAAGCATAACAATAAGCCCCGGCACCTCCACCGGTCGGTCATTTTTTATCGCTGTATAGTTCTGTTTTTACCGACAAAGCATATATTGAACCAAATGGCTGTTTCTTCCGCGACTGGTCAGCCAATATTTTTCGGAGGTCCGAAGATCTATGGCTTTTAAAACATTCCGACTTGCTGTTGCCGCTTTAGTTTTGGCTGTTTTCATTACAGCCTGTCAAAGTGAACGGATCTCCCGGTCCCTTTCCCCGGAAACCGGGGAATTTTATTCTTCTGACGTTCTTTCTTCTACCCGATCCGGTCATTCCGAAGAGGAGCGAAAGCTTCAGGCAGATTTCGACGCCTTCTGCACGGAACTGTTTCGGAAAGAAATGGAGTCTTCCAGCACTCTGGATCTTCACTATACACTTCTGCACCCGGAAAATTATGGAATTGATGCTGAGGATGCTGCTCTCGGTACATACCGTCTGTCGGAGCTCATAAAAAGCAATCATGAAATTCATGACCTGAAAGAAAAGCTCTCCGAGTTTGATCCCCATATACTGTCCGATGACCAGCAGATCCTCTATGACGCCCTTTTCGAGAGAATCGAGACCGGTCTGATGGCAGAAGGTCTCGAACTCTACGATCAACCTCTCGCTCCCACCATCGGGATCCAGGCACAGCTTCCGATCCTGCTGGCAGAGTATTCCTTTCACTCGCTTCAGGATGTGGAAGATTATCTTGCTCTGCTCTCCCAGCTTGATTCCTATTATGGGGATATCCTCTACTTTGAAGAGCAGAAGGCGGCTGCCGGACTCGGACCATCTGATGCCTCGATCGAACGGATCCTGGAATCCTGTCAGAGTTATCTCATAGATCCCGTGAACAATTTTCTCACGGAAACCTTTGAGACACGGTTAAATTCTCTTTCCACAGATATTTCCCTGTCGGAACAGCAGAAAAATAATTTCCGCTCCCGCCATCTTGAGGTCATAAAGAACTCATTTCTTCCCGCTTACCGCCATCTGATCGATGGGCTCTCCGGATTAAAGGGACGCGGTATCAATGAAGGTGGGCTCTCCGGATTCCGGAATGGCAGACGGTATTATGAATATCTTCTACGATCCGGTCCCGGGCTTTCCTATAATATAGAAGAATTAAAGGCAGCTCTGTCTGACCGGATGCAGAAAGATCTGGAAACGATTTCTTCTCTTTCGAAAAAGACAGGTCCTGATCTCTCCTTCCGTCTTACAGATCCACCTGCGATCCTGGCTGATCTGCAGACACAGATGTCCGGAGATTTCCCGGTTCTTTCCGAAGCCTCAAAAAAATATGAGATCCGGTACGTTCCCACTCAGCTAGAATCTACGTTAAGTCCGGCGTTTTATCTTACTGCCCCCCTTGACGATCCCACCAAAAATGTGATCTATATCAACAACGGCAGCACCGGTGCAAAAGACGAACTGTATCCCACGCTTGCCCATGAAGGTTTTCCCGGGCATCTTTATCAGACTGTTTACTTCCGGGAACATACGAGAAATCCCCTGGCGGCCCTGCTCGCCTGTTCCGGGGCAAACGAGGGGTGGGCAACTTATGTGGAACAGTTATCCTACTTCTATGATAATGGTCTTTCTGAAGAAAACAGCGCTTATCAGGCCGCCATGCGGTCCTTTTCTCTCTGTTTTCACTCACTTTTAGATATCGGGATCAATTATGACGGCTGGTCAAAAGACCGGGCTGCCGCCTTTGTCCGCACCTGCTTTGACGCGGATGACGCGCTGGTGGAGGAACTCTGGCAGACCATGATCGACAATCCCACAAATTATCTGGAGTATGCCGGCGGGTATGTGGAGATCATGGAGATGCGGGAGGAAGCAGAAAAAAAGCTGGGGAACCGATTTTCCGCGAAGGAATTCCATAAGTTTCTTCTCAATCTCGGTCCTGTGCCGTTTTCGGTGACACGGAAATACTTCAAATTATGGCTTCGACAGGTATAACCAGTAAAAAAATTCCCTGTTACTCAAAAAATAAAGTGTGTAAGTTTTTGCCTCAACTTACACACTTTATTTACACGTTCTTTTTAATCGGATGTTCTAAAACTTAAGCGAAATATCCTTTTTCTTCCAGCTTCACAAGCGTACGGTAAACCATTTCTGTTCTCGGTTTGATGGTTTCAAGCCAGATAAATTCTTTATCTCCGTGGGCACCGTCACCTACCGGACCAACTGCATCCATAACGGAGCAGCCTTCAAATGCCATGAAGTTGCCGTCGGATCCACCACCGGTTGTTACCCATTTCACGTCTACGCCACATTTTTCACCTTCCTGACGCATGATTTCCAACATGCTTCTGGAACGTTCTGTAGATGCCATAGGCGGACGGAATCCTACTCTTGTTACGGTAGCGGTAACGCCTTTGATGATCGGGTTGGTTCTGAGATTTTCAAACGCAGCTTCAATTTTATGGCAAGCCTCAATATTCGTAAAGCGGATATCCACTTCACACTGAGCATTCTCGGCCAGCGTGTTTGCTCCCATACCACCCTTTACGATACCAACGTTTAAGCTGGTGCCATGTTCGTAATCATTTAACGGTACCAGACGGGTGATCCACTCAGCCATTTCATGGATCGCACTTGCACCATCCTGCGGATTTACGCCTGCATGGGCATAAATTCCCTTAAAATCAATGACATATCGGGCAAGACCTTTTCGGTCACTGACAATCGCACCGTTTTTTCTCGCCGGTTCAAATACCAGTCCGCATTTCGCATGTCTTGCCAGCTCGCTGATCCACGGATTGGAGTAACGGGATGAGATCTCCTCATCACAGTTTAAAGCCAGGCAAAGATGAAGCTTTGTGTTCTCTTTTACTAATTCCTTAACAACATAATACATATTTAAAAGTCCGGACTTCATGTCGTCAACACCCGGTCCATAGGCTTTCTTTTCGTCCATGGTAAACGGTCTTTTTGCAACTGTTCCCTTCGGGAAGACTGTATCCATGTGGCCGACCATTAAAATATCAATAGACTCTTCCTCCGGATAGTTTCTAACTTCCAGACAGTAACCGGCACGCTCATCGAAACGCTTTTTGGTAACTGTAAGTCCTAACTCTTCGTATTTGCGGGCCATTGCCTCTGCCACTTTGTCGACACCCTCCGGGTCAAAGCTTCCACTGTCAATGGAAACAAGCTCCTCTAACTGTTTGATGTACGCATCATAATCAAAATATTTCATATCAGTCACGATATCCTTTCAGAAAAATTGTTTGTATTTATTATTATGTAAAACCGCGTGTTACATGAAGAAGATGACATCTCCCAAAATCAGACCGACAGCACCTACAAACATAGGAATCACCGTACGTTTTACAAGGTCAACAGAAAGAACCTTTCCATCTGTACATCCTGCGGTAGCAACCATACATGAGGAAATCGGGGACATGTTTCGTCCCATTCCTGTTGCAAGCTGCATTGCCAGACACATGATGACCGGGTGAATGCCAAAGGACTCTGAAACAGTCGGTGCCAGAGCGATAAATGCATAGAACGGTGCAGCTCCGGAACCCATGATGATAGCAGAAATCATAATAATAGCAACCATAACGATCGTCATCGGAATCGGTCCAAATCCGATATTCTGTGCGCCTTCAATGATCAGATCGATCATTCCCATGCGCTTCAGGCCTTCTGCGAAAATCTCACCGGACATGATCAGTGTAATGATGTTAGCAAACTGTTTTCCCATTCCACCAAAGAAAACATCGATAATTTTAACGGACTCAAAGGCATGCTTCGGTTTTCTGATGACTTCAAGGATAATGGTAAGGCAGACACCCATCATCATAGCTGTTACGACATTCATTTTAATAGAAGTAATAACAAGCTCATTGAATAAAAGCAGGAGTACCAGCGGGAACAGCGGTAAAAGTGCATAGAACTTCGGAACGCCAGCTGCTGTTGTATCATCTTCCTGCGCAGATGCATCATTTTTATTGGCAACAAATCCATCTTTTTTATCAAAATACTTCTGTACCAGATAGTGAGTAACCGTTACAAGCGGGATAACAACTACCATGATCGGCACCTGATACTTAATGAAGTATGTCATTGGCTCCAAACCAGCCATCTCGGCAGCCATATTAGAGGCACCGGACGCCGGACCGAGGTCAAGACAGGCAGCAGATGCAATAACCGCAGCGGCTGACAGGTGGCTGACACCTAATGCGATCAGAACCGGGTAAACGGTAGCCATTAACAAAACGCTGAGTCCAGCAGCACTCGGAACAAAAATATTAAGAAGCTGTCCAACTGTGTACGTCAATGCAAGGACAATATACGGAGAACCAAGGTGTTTCAGCGGTTTCGTACAGATCTTTACCATAACATCACTCGCGCCCACATGGTTCATGAACATTGCATAGGCGCCGGCAGCCATGATGACCATTCCGGTAGCTCCTGCATCCTTTTGCAGCGTTGTACGCATCAATTCAAAAACATCAAATAACCAGAAACCTGTACTCTTCTCTACATCAGTTATGATGTTGTTGATCCCCAGAAACTGAGCACTAAGTAATAAAACGATACCGCCCCCTAAAAGAATTGCATGCGGTTTGTACTTTTTGAGTATCATGGCAGATACAAGAACTACTACAACCAATGTAATGGCGATAGATAAAAGCTGCATTTGTCTTCTTCCTGTGCAAAATGAATAATTAATATTTGTGGCTATTAAAAGACGTCTCTGTATGTTGGGATTATATACTAATTTCTAATAAAAATCAATACTTTTCTAGTAAAAAACACGATAAATGTCCCAAAATAGCTTTAAATAATTATACACTGACTTCAAGCTTCAATTTTCTGTGTAAAAATAAACCGGGAGATGGCAATTCTTAGATTGGACTTTTTAAAATGGCTATGATAAACTGTTACCAGTATATGTTTCGGGTTTTTATAGGGATCAAACGGTTAGGGTGAACCGTAACTATTGGCACAAGCGCTTTAAATATATAACTTGACAAAGCAAGAAGCGCTGGAAGCGAAAGGACTAAAAAATGAAAATAGCGTTACTATCAACGTCATATCTGGAATCTTTTTATAAAAAAGAGCTGAAGGAACTTGACCTCGCAGATATTATTGATGTTTATGTGTACTATACATATGAACATGTTGTGGATCTATATCGTCAGATCTCCGAACAGTACGATGGAATTCTGGCCGGAGGAACCGCCCCGATGCGGATCATTCAGAAAGCCTACCCGAAGCACAAACCCATGCGGAACATTGAATGTGGTATCAGTAATTTCTACCGCGAAATTACCAGAGTCATTTTCGAATATCAGGATTTTACACTGCAGTATGGATACTTTGATTTCTGTGATGTTATGTGTCCGGATAATGCAAAAAGTCTGATTGAAAAAATGAGGCAGGGAAAATTTGAGGACTGGTTTGAAAAGAATCAGGAGTTTATAAATCAGGTGCCGCCCAATGAAATCTGGGATTCTCTGGAGACAAAACGAAATAAGCACATTGAACTCTGGAAGAGCGGAACCGTCAAATACACGCTGTCCAGACGAAGCCTGATCGTACCTGACCTTTTAAAGGCCGGTGTAAATTGCCGCTTTGTCAACTGTAATCAGGACGATATTTTAAAGAGCAGCGAGCTTCTGATGCATGACATCACGATCCAGAATCTGAAGAAAAACCGCCCTGCGGTGATCGATATCAAGCCTTATCCAAATACAGAAGAAAACAGGCAGAAAATCCGAAAATGCCTGATGTCATACAGTAAAAAATATCTCTGTGACTTTCTGCAGGAAGATCAGGATGATTTTATTCAGGTGTTTACGAATCACCACTCTGTGGAGAAGCTTACCTGTGACTTTCAGACCTGCACGTTGAAAACGTATCTCGAAGAAAAATGTGATTTTCGCGTCAGTATCGGATACGGATTAGGAGAAAGTCTTCAGGATGCCATTTCCAACAGCCTGTATGCATTAAAAGAATCTATAAATACAGTGGATTATAACAGTTATCTGATCAATGTGAAGAAAAACAAGATCGGTCTGTTTGGAGATGGAAAGCTGGTAGCTTTTTCAAGTGACGTTTCCCCTCAGATTTTGAATCTGGCCGAAGAAACAGGGTTATCTACCCTGACCATTCAGAAAATTTTAAAAGCTAAGGAAATATTAGGCGATACGGATTTTACGTCTCAGGATCTGGCTGATATTCTCCATATCACACTTCGAAGCGCCAATCGAATGTTGGACAACATGGTGCGTTATCATATGGCCGCCCTCTTATACCATCGTCAGAAAGGAACAAAGGGAAGACCACAGAAAGTATATCGGATAATCCATGAATAGCTGCACCCGGGCAACCTGTTGCAAAACATATTGTAACTATTCAGTACCTTCATAGTTACACGCAAAAATCCATTCCAGATCAGATTCGCTGATGGGATTTTTTCCCCCCAGCCTATGTTTTCTTACGGTCAGCGCAGCAAGTGCGCAGACCTACTGAACAGTTACAACATATTACATAAATCACACATGACAGGAGGACTTTTCAATGAACGAGATCATGAACAACATACTGACAAGAAGAAGCATCCGGAAATTCACTGATGCACCTGTGTCCAGAGAGATTCTGGATGATCTGGTGCAGGCTGCGCTCCATGCGCCGAGCGGATGTGGAAAACAGACCTGGAAATTTACAGTTATCACAAATAAAGCAGCGATCAAGCGGTTGGCAGACGCGATCGAGACGACCTTAGACCGCCCAGGCTACAACATGTACTGCCCAACAGCAATCATCATGCCCTCGAACCTCCGTGACAGCATCTGGGGAAAAGAGGATGATGCCTGCGCCCTTGAAAACATCTTTCTGGCTGCCCACTCCTACGGTGTCGGTTCCGTATGGATCAACCAGCTCCAGAATATCTGCGATACTCCGGCGATCCGTGACATCTTAAATGATTTTGGTATTCCGGCCGATCATGTAGTCTATGGGATGGCTGCTTTAGGCTATCCGGATCCGGATACTGAGATCCAGCCGAAAGAGCGGATTGGAAAAGTTGCCTATATTGAATAATCAAAAGCTTTCCGGCGCCGCTGTTTACAGTGGCGCCAGTCTTTATACACATCCAGTTACAGACACAAAAATACCTGGTCAGAGTGAAGTGATCCATCTCTGCCAGGTATTTTTATCCGGATCTTTGTGCTGATCTACTCTACGTACCCCGCATTCCAGAAATAGAGTCCGCTGTAATTATTTAATCCTTTCACATGATCATTCCATGCATAATTTGCAATATAATGGCCAAAATTGATGACTGCCAGATAATCCCAAGAATACTCCTGAACTTTCTCCCAGGCCGCCTTCGCGTCATCCATATTTGTGGAGGTATTCATGTCATTTAAAAGACTCTGCAGGGTTTCATCATCGTTCCAGCCCGCGTAATTCGGTCCAAAATAAAGCTTTAAGGACGGAATCGGAACCTGTGAAAATGTGCAGATATATATGTCATAGGCTGTCGGATCTGTGCTCTGTGCCTGAAGCGTCGGCCAGTCAACGATATTTAATTCTACCGGAATTCCGACCGCCTCAAGTTCCGCCTGCATTGCGACTGCCATGTAATCCATCTTGTTCAAAGTAGCCGCTGTCAGCTTCAGCGGAGTTCCGTCGTATCCATTTTCCTTCAAAATTTCCTTTGCCTTCTCAGGATCATGGACGTTGTATTCCTCTGAACCGGCATCTGTATACCAGAATGGCTGTGCCTCATCCATATAACAGAAGCCCGTCACATAACCGTTTGTTCCGTATGTAGCTGCCATGACTTCCTCATAGTCAAGGGCATAGCTGACTGCCTGACGGAACCATTTGTTCGCACACAGACCTTCTTTGTGGTTGATGATCGGCGCAATGGTTCCCTGCTGTGTGGAATAAACGGTGACACCGTCAAGACCGGAGATCCGCTCCACATCGTCCGACGGAAGGTTATAAATAACATCGTACTGACCGGATTCCAGTCCCGCATTTCTCGTATTGGATTCCGGAACGATCCAGAAAATGATCGTTTTCGACGGTGCCGCTTTATAGCCGGACCAGCCATCCATCGGTTCTCCTTCCGTTCCATACGGCACATAATCATCAAAGCGCTCCAGCTTTACATACTGATCCTGCGGCCACCTGTAACAATCTGTATCTTCGCGCAAGTCTGTATCATTGGCACGTTAGTGCCTCTTTGTGTAATAGAGAATTCCCTATTACACAAAAAACAGATGCCCTTTACAGAAGCATCCGTTTTCTCCCTTAATGAACCTGCATGGGATTTGGATTTATATAAACCTTCTACTGCAGATTCTTTTTATTCTCTTCTTCTTTATCCCGAAACCAGTTATCCAGCTTTGTCAGACCACGGATCAGAATCCTCTTCTCATCATCGTCAAATTCATCCATGATCGATGTGATCATTTCTTTATGAAATCTCGCATGATGAATAAACGCCTTCTTTCCTTTGTCCGAAAGCGATATATATACGACACGCCGGTCTTCTTCCCCGCGTTCTCTCTTCACATAGCCTTTTTTTACCAGACTGTTCATAGCGATCGTCAGAGTACCTACCGTGACAGAAAGTTCTTTTGCAATCGATGACATATTTTTCGGCGTTCCCATGCCAATGGCCTCGATCACATGCATATCATTATTTGTTATATCCTGAAATTCCTGAGTGATGATCGCTTTCTCCTCAATATCCATGATGTTGCGAAATAATCTCACCAGAATCTCATTCAGTTCCTTATAATCGTCCAACCGTGGAATCCTCTTTCTCTCTGAGTTATCCGGTATTCTCCGACACCCCGGATCTTTTGTCTTTTACTGGTTTATTATAACCGATTCCAACTGGCGGCACAACTGATTTCCTGGGGTTTCCAGACTTTTTGCGGGAAATTTCTACAATAAATTCGCGAGAAAAATACTGGCGGCGATTCCTGCTGCTGTTGCGACGAGCGCTCCCTGCAATGTCCATCGGGTCTTTCGGATATGCGCAGACATAAAATATACACTCATAGTATAGAACACCGTCTCCGTACACCCCATCATAATCGAAACCATATTTCCCACCAGTGAGTCCGGGCCATATTCTTTAAAAATGTCAAGGATCAGCCCCACGGCTGCTGAGCTGGATACGATCCTCACCAGAATGATCGGAATTACCGGAACCGGAATATGACAGAGTGCAGCAGGGAATTTCAGGAATTCTGATAATGCCTCCAGAATACCGGAAGCTCTCAGCACTCCCACCGCAGCCATCAATCCGATCAAAGTCGGAAGCACATCTGCCACTGTCCGCATTCCTTCTTTTGCGCCATCTAAAAAATCATCAAATACCGGTCGTTTTGCGAGAATTCCGGAACCGACGATATAAAATACTGTGAGAGGGACCATAAACTCTGATAGGAAGATCAATATATCCATATTTCTGTACCCTGTGTGCAGACCTACTGAACAGTTACCCTTATTCTTCTTCTCATTGTATTCTCTCCCGGAATCTATTATACTAAGCCCATGGAGGTATTTTCATTATGAGTATTCTTTTTCTCGAGTATCCGCCTTGCTCCACATGTCAGAAGGCCCGGCGCTGGCTTGACGAGCACGCAATATCCTATGCCAGCCGCCACATCAAGGAGAACAATCCCACTGCGGAGGAGCTGACAGAGTGGTGGAAAAAAAGTGGACTTCCGTTAAAAAAATTCTTTAACACCAGCGGACTTATCTACAAATCCATGGGATTAAAGGATAAGCTTCCGACTATGAGCGAGGAAGATCAGATTGCCCTGCTCGCAACCGATGGCATGCTTGTAAAGCGCCCGCTGATTATCGGCAATTCCTTTGTTCTCACCGGTTTTAAGGAAAAAGACTGGCAGGAAAAGTTAGGGTGACTAATGCTCTGACTTTTTCCCTGTCTTTACAAGCAGCCAGATTCCGGCTGCCAGCAGGATCAGAACCGCAGCACTGATGGTTATTGTTGTGACATGGTTCTCCAGCCATTGGATGATACGGTCTGCCAGACTGAGGTTTACTGAATTTGCCGAATCAGCCGGAATCCATTCTGTATGGCTCTCCGTTTTTGTCTCCGCTCTACTCTCCGACTCACTCTCCGCTTCCGGAAGAACTTCCTCATAAATTCCAATATACTGTTTTCCTTCCAGATCCGGAGTCCGGATCTGACCGCCGTATTTTGCTTTTACCTTTCGAATCAATTTGCTTCCGCCTGCCGTAGCGTTTCTGTGCATAACCTCCCCTTCCATATAAGCTTCTCCGTCCCACGTCACACGGTCCACCTGATAATATTCTTTAGACAGCCCCGCAAGTTCTAAAAGCTTTTCTCCATAGGCAGAAAGATCCGCATCACCGGGAATCTCCATATCTCCCAGATAGAATGAATCTGCCCCATAACCGGATACCGTTACCGGAAAAGAAAAAGTATCCGACCAGCTTCTCGATATTTCCTCTACATTTATAAGAGAAAGCTCCCGTTCAAACTCTATGCCTGACTCCTCATCGATAAGCGGAACATCTGCCGTCACCGGCACCGTATCAATGCCTTCCAGATCATACGGGATCGTCACCTGCGCGTAGGTTATTTCCCCGGCTTTTTTCGCATTCCGAATCTGCTTTGATACCAGCCGGTACTCTATTCCGTTTTCTATTTTTGTCTCTTCCGGTATAAATCTCTCACCTCCATCCGTAAATATCGGACTTTCATAGGTCAGGACTGCTTTTCCTTCTTCCGTTTCATTTACAGATGTTATTTCTGTTGCTTCTGTTTCTTCTGTGTGGAGTGTTTCCTTCGCAAAAGCAGGGATTGGAAATGCCAGACATAACAGGATTGCCACGATCCCTAAAGATCCGGAAATTTTTTTGCCGGGAAGCCGAATGATTCGGCTTCCATCATTTTTTTTCCTCATGCTCCTTTTTTCTCTCATTTTCCTCCTTCTTCATGTGCAGATACCAAAGTCCAAGAGATCCGATAAACAGGCCAAGTACCGCTAATTCCATTCTTCCGGTATCTCCCGTCTTCGGAGTTATACGGCTTGTCCTGTCCTTCTGATGGACACGCCCCTTCGCGCTGCCAAAACCTCTTCGTTCATAGTGCACCGTGATCGTACCATATGTCTTTTCTCGATCCGGTTTCGACTCTGGCTCTGATTCTGGTTCCGTCCATTCTACCTCTACCGGCTTCTTCGGTCTATCATGCGGAACCGGCACAGTTGAATATTCCGGCTCCGTCGGTCTTACAGGTGTCTCAGATTCCTCAGGTTCTGTCGGCGTCTCCGCAGGCAGCGTTGTCTCAGGTTCTTCCGGCTTAGTCGATGTTTCCGCCTCTGTGGGATCAACCGGTCTTTCCGGTGGTTTCCTTCGGTCCGTCATCTCGATCTTGATAAAGCTGCCGTCCTTCGGCACTGTAAACCGGATAGCTTCCGCGGTCTCATATCCATCTGGTGCAGATATTTCTGTCAGGATATAAGTCTCCCCTGCTATTAGTGTACCCTCAACAAAATGCGGATTTTTTCCGGATATCCAGGAATCTATAATCGTTCCGTCAATCGTTTTTAACTCCAGGGATGCTCCCGGAAGTTCCTCCCCGGTTGCAATATCCAGCTTACTCAACTGAACTTTCGTCTTCTTATTTTCGATTGAAACTTCATACAACTGGATCAGATTTTCTTTTTCCCTGTCAAATACAACCGAAACGATCTCTCCCGAGTATCCATATCCCGGCGGAGCCAGAATCTCCCGAACCTCATACTCATACATGCTCCATGCTCCATTTTTCAGATATCCGATGGGAAGTTCCGGTGACAACGCAATCCCGTCCTCACCGGTCACAAATACCGTCCGTTCCCCCGTCTGTACACAGACCGCCTCAAACCATGCATCGGAAAGTTTCAGACTTTTATCATCTGCATCTGTCTTTCGGATCCTGACTCTTCCGAATGCTGTCTTTTCTTCTGTATTCCGTTTGTTTGCCACCTCGTACCGGATGATGCTCCCCATCTGACTCACAGTGATCAGCATTGGATCCATTCCCTGATATCCATCCGGAATCCTTGTCTCAAGAAGAACATATTTTCCTTCCGGGATCCGGTCGATCCGGTGCAGACCGGCTCTTGTGTCGTAGCTGACCATTTCCGGATATTGCTCCGATGATCCGGTATGATAGTGGAATTGATATTCAAACGCCGGTGATGGATGACCATCTGGCTTTAATTTTTCCGGATCTCCATTCGCTGTAACGGAAACTCGCATTCTGCTTCCATCTGATAACTCCCATAGCTGCGTGATGACTTCTTTACTTTCTGTTGCAGTGTTTTTCAAAAGTCTGGCATTCCCTGAAATAGTCCTTCTCTGACCTTCCTTTTTCCATGAAAACTGCCGGAATTCATTGCCATACTCTCCAAACATCTTTTCATATGACTCAGGAATTACCGGAATATATTCCGACAGATCATCTGCCTTCCAGCGGTCTACGATCCTGTCCTTTCGATACAGATAATCACCGTTTTCTGTCTTAGCCTCCCCATTTTCATCCAGAACTGCCTCGCAAAGGATAAACTCTGCCGATGCAGGCCAGAATAACGGTTCTTTCTCCCCTGATGCATTCCTCTCATACTTAAGGATCTCCAGCTTTGTGTGATCATCCTTTAAAATAAAGCTCTGCAGCTCTCCGGTCTCCTCCACCGTAATTTCCATCGCGGCTGGAAGATATCCCATGGGTGCTTCCATTTCTTCTAAAATGTAGTCACCTGCCGGAATTCCCTCAAAGTACTTCGGTTTACCATCTGTTATCCACATAGCAGTGACTGAAACCTTGTGGTTATCCACCGGGTCTTCCGAGTTCCACACAGCCGGAGTTTCCTCTGCCTTCACGAGATAATATCCTCTTGGATATTTCTCGTAATCAGCAGTATTCACCCGTTTTGCCTTAAAGAGCGCAAGTTTTGCCCCCTTTACAAAATTCTGACTGTATGCGCCTCGGATTTCCGTGCCTCTTTCGTTCTCCTCCCGGTCCGCGCGATTTTCGATATTCGGACTGTGATTTTCCGTTCCATCGATTTTTGAGATTTCCACCTTTGTTTTTTCATCCGACAGGATCACGCTCTGAATTTCTTTTATCTCCTGTACCTCAACCGCTGACGGAAATGTTCGCACATAACCAGCCGGAGCTTCCAGCTCTTCTAAAATATAACTTCCTGGAATCACACGTCTTAAAAGATCCACCTGTCCGTCCGTATTCTCATCCATCCGTCCATCCTGAATCGTTTTCTCTCCGCTGATCCACACATTCGGAATCAGATATGACTCTCCCTTCCTATGCTTCAACGGCATATCGTCCGTCTCATCCTCAGGCTGTCCCACCTGAAGCAGATGTTCTCTCTCATTTAAATGATATGCAGCCCGGTTCTCCATTTCCAGAAGATCCTCATACCTGTATGTCACGTAATCCCCATCACGATCATAAACAGGCTCTCCCTTTTTATACAACGCCCCGCTTTCCGGATAATATTTCACAAGCCCAAACTCATCGAGAACCGGTTCCAGCCTTTTTTCAAATGTCTCTGCTTCCGGATTCCATGTTCCTGTAATATAAGCACTTTCACTTCCTTCCATAATCTCCGCAGGTCTTCCCGTCAGTATTTTTCTTCTGCTGATCAGATTCCCCGCTGCATCTGTTTCCTTTACTATCGGCCACACATAGAATATCTGCTGTTCTCTTCCGTTAGCTCCGGTTTCCATCCTCTTCACATATGCCAGCCCCGTGTAAACATCAACTTCTGCCTCCCTGCATAAAGATTCATCAAGATGATATAATGTACTCTCCGGATCTATGGCGGTAAATACTTTCGATTTCCGGTCATACACAAGCTTTGTAAAATCACCTCCGGAAATTTCAAATGCCGGCTGTCCGTTTTTCAGTGCGTAGATAGATTCCGTATCAAAAGTAATCTTCTGCTGCCGTCCAGCCCGGTCATAGCCGTAGAGTGTCCCGTCCTTTCCCTTTTTTACTATGTCAAGATTTCCGAGATCATAGAATAAAACCGGTGTGTCCTTTCTCTTTACTGTTCGGATCTCCCAAATTTTTTCCCCCGGACTCTCTTCTTCTGACACCTTCCTGCGGGAAAATTCCAGTTTTTCTCCTGCATGTCCCTCTTTTACGACAATATCCGTTACATTTCCGTTTCTGTCTCTTGTGATCTCCACGCCCTCAAATGCATGATCTTGTGAATCTCCGGTCCGTTTGACCCGGATTGCGTCATAAAGCGCAAGTTTCGCTCCTGATACATACAGATTCTGATGATCTGATGTCTCCAATCTCCTTGTCACATAACCATAACCCTGAAAAATTCCATTTTCATAAACGATCTCTACCCGCTCGCCATCATGTTTCCGTTGTTCCAGCATCTCCAGAGTTCCCTTTTTCCAGCCAAATCCCTGATAGATACCCGCATGATCGTAAGCGAGATCAAGATTTTCCAGCCCGTACCGTGCGCGAAGTTCTGTGATCGTTCCTTCCACCCGTCCCGATACTTTCATCCCACGAGTCGAATCTATTGTCTTTGTTTTTGAAACTTTCAAGATTGTTGCGGTATTTTCTACGTATATTCTGGCAGTATCCGTGACATTTTCCGGGTGTATCCCATCCGGATACTGTTCATACCCATATACTGCCGCCGCTGTCTTTTCCTTCGTCCAACCGCCGGAATATCGGATTCCGTCACTGTATATCTCTACTGCAACAGGTTCTGACCGCACATACCCTGATGGTGGTTTTACCTCCGCCACCACATAGACTCCCGCGGAGAGCGGATTCGATGTTTTCGCATATCCAACCGCCTGAAGAATTCCTATTTCCGCAATATCCCGGATCGTAGAAAGCGCCATAAGCGTTCCTGTCTGCAGGCCATCCTTATCTGTAAAACCTACCAGATCCTTTTCCTGGCAGATCGGTGTTCCTACAGGAACCGTTCCATAAAAAAGTTCTCCCACTCCAGCGTTCCTTCTTGCAAACGGCCGGATCTCTGTTGCTCTCATTGCCTCAAGAAAATATCGGCTGCCAAGGATCATCGTATCTGCTGTATAGTACTTTACCTCACCATCTCCGTCCTCTACCTCATTTCTCTCTGCGCGGTATACTCCAAATACTGCATCATCGTGAAGGATCGGCTCTCCTGTTTCTGCATCAAGCTTCTCGATCCTCAGATTCGAGAGATACTTTCGATCCAGAAATTTCTTTTCTCCATAACCGGTCCAATCCGTATTATTCTCCTGTTCCTTCGGATCCACAATACTCCACGGAACAAGCATCGGTGCGTATTCCCTGTCATAAGCAGTTTTTACCCCCGTCATCGTCTCCTTTCCATTCTCGTTTTCGCCATTTTCACTATCCGACCGGTAATGATAATACTGTTTTACCATCTCATTTCCATAAGGTTCGTAGCGTCCTTCTCTCCTCTTCTCAGAAAGTCCATATGGATAGACTTCAAAATCCCCATCATTGCTGTGAGCAAGGATCACATATTCCTTAATTTCCTGTTTCTGATTTTTCGCCCACTCTTCGTTAAATCGGATCAGATATTTTTTTGCAAGATCCCATGGCGAATCCACGCTCCTGTATATATAGTTCTCTTTCCAGGTATCTCCAGACTCGTTCTGTCCATCCGCCTCCGGAAGAAATATCTCCTTCGGAGCATCGATCTCATAATGTTTGTTTTTAAAATCCAACAGCTCCGATGCATAAGGCTGTTCTTCCACAATCACATATTCACCGTAAGGCAGATACCTTGAGATTGCTGATGCAGCTTCCTCCTGTGCCTGCTCCTCTTCTTTACGGACAGCCAGAGTCGTCTTATCTCCGTCAGAGCCCCCCTTCTCCTCGCTGTCCCAGGCGATCGCATAGATTTTCCCAAGATCATACTTGAAAAATGGCTGCAGGTAATCCTCTGCCTTCCGGATTGCAAGGTAAAGTGCATGATCGTACGACTCATCCGAATACGTGCTTTTCCCCTGTTTCAGACTTTCCTGCTCCTTTTTCAGATACCAGTCGATGGCAAACTGCCTGACCGCGTCCGAACGCTTCGCATTCTCTTTCGCATATTCCGAGGTATTGATCTCATTTTTCTTTCCCGTAATGGAACTGGATACAAAAGGTTTAAAGGATGTATTCCATAAGCGTCCCGTTCTCTTCCATAGATCCGTATCTGCCGTCCGGATAGCTGCAAAAAATTTCTCATAGTTATACCCGTTAATCGATCCTGCTTCCCCACAATCCGGGGCTGTTTTCCGCTCTACTGTCTCCAACACCTGACGTTCTTCCTGTTTTGTATAGATTTTCTGCACCAGTTCCGGGAATTTTTCCTGGTATTCTTCAATCTGTACCGGAGATCCATTTTTATCCATCCAGAAGATCTCTCCATCTTTAGTGCAGAAGATCCGTTCCAGATTTGACTTCAGATAGATCTTGAACCGGAAATTTCCGATATTCTTCCCGTCATCCGTCTTTTTCTCTATGTGTACTTTCTGCTTTACCGGACGTTCCAGTACAAGAACCGGTGCAGATCCTGTATCTCCATCCTCACTGATCTTATCCTGTCCCCGGTATATCAGCCGCTTCGCGGTGATATAGGTGTCTGAATGATCCTGATCTTTTGAAACTGACGCAGCAAAGGCCGCTCCCAAGAATTTTACGAGGTATTCTGCATAGCCGATCCGATCTCCTCCTTTGTATCCCCAGATATTCGCATTCCCTATCGTCAGAATTTCCTTTTCTGTCAGAACATGATCTTTTTCCGGAAGCTTTGCGATAAAGTTCAGGGTAAGGCTTGTCTTTCTATCAGTCAAATCCTTTCCAAAGGCATTTTTTCCAAAAGTCTGAACTTGAATTCTGTATACACCAGTCTTTTCCCTCACAGTATTTTGAAGCTCCACATCTTTTTCCACGATCTCTTTTTCTGTCGTGATTTCAATCTTATCCTCCAGCCGCGTCTGTGGAACACGATACCCATGTGCCGGGTCTCCCGACAGATAATCGATCACTTCCTCTCCCTTTTTATGGTACATCATGACCTGATGCAGGATCTCTGTCAGTTTTCCATCCGTTCCCGGCATCAGAACCGGTGTCAATGTCGCGTCAAGATAATACCTTGTGTTCCCGGCGGTTCCGATCACATACTGTCTATCAGACCGAAATTGGAATTTACCGCTGTTTTTATATTCCTGATACACCCAGCGAAGATTTACCGGATCCTCATACACCGCGTACACTCTGTCCGCCGTCTTCTTCCCATTTTCTACCTTTGAAGTGAAAAATCTTCGATTTCTGACGGATGATGCACCGGCATATAAAGTTACCCAGTAATCCTCTCCCTCTTTTCTGATCCCATCAATTCCGCCAAAGTTCCATTGTGGATGTTCCTGATACCACGTAAAAATGCTCCGCATGAAGTCCAAAATACAGTCATTTTTCTGCGCCGAGACAGTAATTTCCTGAATTGCAGCGCCATACACCGTCTTTTTTGCCAGCTCACCCGGTTCCGTTGTCATTCCCCATATATCTTTCTGACCCTTTTTCACTCCCCGGCTGTAAACTGGCGCATCTTTTAGTGAACGGACACCTTCCGCTGTAACCGGAACTTCATACCCGTTTCTTCCAAGGACCTCCTCCGTCTGGGCCTTTAAAAAGAGAAAATTCTCCGACGTTTCATCTGAAAGATCACAGTCCCCCAGTTTTACCCGGAATCTCCCGTCTTCCTCATCAACGGACAGATCTGAAAGAATCATCGGTGTTTTTTCCGGAATCTGCTCCGCCTTCAGGATCTGCGGCTCCATCCTGCTTACCGGTTCCTGACCGGTAATGTTTCCGGACGCATCATGTTCCGGCTCATAGAGAATATCGCTGAAATCACTCTCCGCCTGTTTCCACACGGTTCTTCCCGCCTCGTCCCGCACGATCACAGGCTCTTTCCCTGTCACATGTGGTCCCGTCACCAGCTCTTCCCCTGTGTCGACACGGTAGAATTTTGTTTCTTCCGGAAAACCATAGGCAAAAATCTCATAACCACCCTCTCCGCTTTCCGAAGACGTTCCCGACGAAGTGACTGAAAATGGAAGTTCATCATATCCTTTTCCGCTTCCGTCATCTCCCTCCATCGCCGCCGCGAGTTCGGTCATTGCAACCACCGCTGTTCCACTCGCATCTGTCACAGATATCGGTGTATCAAAGCCTGTGCCCCGGTTGGTCATCTCCTGATCCAGCCCATTTACGGAAAGCTCATATCCTTCACTTCTGGAAAGCTCTTTTATATAATATTTTCCAAGAATCAACGGTCTTCCGATCCAACAGTTTCCGTTCTTCTCCATATTCTCCTGATACAGATTTTCCGGTCCATTCCAGATGATATCCGTTCTTTTTCTGATCTTCCCGGCCGTATAATCGTACTCCATTCCCGGCGCTTCCGTATAACACAGAAAATCAGCATTTCCATCCTGATCGGTTGTCGCAGCCGCCACCAGATCATGCTTCTTATAGACAATACCGGTATGTGTCAAAACTCCGTTTTCTGCCATCTCCGCGTCCGGATGAACAATGTCTTCCGCCGCAAAAAGTCCATAGACGGCTCCCTGAAGTGTTCCGTCTCCTTCCGTATCCCCGTAAGACAAATATTTCTCGTTTTCTCTTCTAAAAAGATCCAGGTCTTTTTTTGTGATATGGATCCTTCCCTCAGTCCTGTGGTCATACACATGCCAGGCATCTTTGCAATTTTCTGCTCCATTGCAATGCGAATATTTTTCAGAATCCCCGCAATCCAGATGCCGGATCCCGTCCACCTTTGCGTCTGCTAAAATCTCCTCAAAGTCCCCGGTGCCTTTATATTCTCCCCATCCATCGGCTTCTTCGTCGTTATCGTCATCCTCATCCAGACTTCTTTCCGCAAACCAGTCGTAAAATCGCTGAAACAAACTTTTCTTTTCTGCATTGGATGCCGTTGTTTTAACCGCTGCATCCTTAACATCTGCCTCCGCATCGGACGACGTTCCTCTCACAATTGTTCCCAACGAGCTTTTCACCCTCGGTATCTTTCTTTCCGACACAGTACTTTCACCTGTCTTACCGTTTCCTGAATACCAGATATTTTCCGGGATATCACGGCTGCTTCCAGATATTTTTTCTGCATTTGCCCCTGCCTGGGATGAATCTGTCATAATCATCTCTACCGGGATATCATCCCGATGCAGGTCATGAAGGATATATCCGTTTCTTGCCTGAATCTCCTTCCAGGTATAGGTAAACCGCAGTCTGATAAACTTCTGATATGTATCCTCGCAATCTGCCCTGCATCCGGATTTTTCAAAGGCTTCTTCTGATGCAGCACGAATTTTTCGCTCATTTCCGTTACTTTCCCGGTCTCTCTCTTCTGCTTCCCCACATTCTAATACCTCCTGCACCTCATCATAAGCACTCTCATCCGCAAACCAGTGAAAATGACAGCCGCCCTCCGCCTCTGCCTCACAGGCTTCCACCAGTTCCAGCCACTGTTTTGCCGCTGCCCGGTTGTTGTCTCTCGTCTGTTCTGCCGCTTCCTCATAGGCATTCGTTTTTTCCCCATCTTCATTTCCGACATCTCCATCTCCCCGGTCATCCGGCATGCTGGCCCATGACGGTATGGCATGTCCATCACAGTATGTCTTTTCGTATGTATATTTTCTAGCATCTTTATACGTGATCTCTCCTTTTTCGTTCGTCGTCCCCTCTGAGAACACCTGAAATCCGCTCCATGGACGGAAATTTAAATTTTTTTCCGCCAGCTTCCTCTCCCCATCTGCCTTTGAGATCTTGTCTCCATCCTCAAACCTCTCATAGAGATAAAACTGGCTTCCCTTTAATGGCATTCCAGTCTCGTCATCCTGTTTTACAAGCCGCACATTATAATCTGCTGAAAAAATTTCTTTATGCCGGTATATATGAAATTCCAGTTCAGGGGTCTCAACTCCATATTCCGGATGATCCCAGCTTTCTTCCCCATCCTGACTGATCACCAGATAAAATACCATATCTGAAGGAATGATTCTCATATCTGCTTTATAAAGCCGTTGATGATTGGGCGCATTGATACATGCTTTAAAATCCATCCATTCATGAAGATATTCCGGATTCCAGCTTCCCTCTGTGTACCAGCCGGAATCACTTCTCATCGTGATCTTATAGCGTACCATTGTCTTGTTATATCTTTCTTCCTCTGACATCATGCTGCCCACAGCATTCTCGTTCGCAATCGCTGAACCATTGTTGTGGATCCTGATCGCATCACCACCCCAGGTTACCTCATACAGATTTTCTCCCATCACCGATTTAGCTATATTCTTATCCTGCGACGCATCAAGCCAGCCCACATTTCCCCCTGTAGAACCATTATCCCACACACTCTGAGGCTCAATTTTCGCAATATCCCGTATGAACTCCTTTCCCAACACAAATTCCGTATCTAATGCACCGGGACCATCGGAAAAAGGCAGTACCTGAAATGGCACTGCCGTATCTTCCGAAGTCGCTTCCCGGATCGCGTCCGGCGCTTCTTTTCCTGATGCCATTCCTGCGGATGATGCCTGTTCCATAACTGCAATTGCCCGATCTTCAATCTCCCGGTTATCAGCTACCCAGGCAAATTTTGTTCCTGCATCGTCCTTCACATATTTTACGATATTGGCACTGGAAGTCGTCGATGCAATCTCAGCGTAAAGTTCCGGGGCAAACTGTTTTGCCGCATTCTTCAGCGCAGACCAGTTATCCGGATATGCCCAGAATAACCGTTTTGCCTGAGTTTCCGTAAGAGGAGATGGCATCGTATCGAACTTATACATATCGTACCGGTCTACTTTTTTCCATCCTTTCCCGCCATCCAGGCAAAAGAATGGGGCCGTCGATTTCTGCGGCCATATATCAGATGCCTCAGACGGGAACGGGAGTGGAACTCCCACTCCCGTGATTATCATGATCACTGCCAGCAATCCAGCCAGTATACGCTTTCGTTTCTTTCCTTCCATACTGATCCCCCGCCATTATTTTTTTCCAAGCGTCTGAACGATTCCATCGACGCACCAGGCTCCTGTTTTATCCACCGTATATCCATCCGGAGTTACACAGTCCGCCAGCATATAACCACTTTTCTGATCCATGTAGTAGCACCTTCCATTGATCCAGTTCCAGCCTCTGGTCATTCTTCCACTCGGTCCGAAGAAATACCACTTTTCTCCGTCTTGCAGCCAGCCCTTCAGCATCCTTCCCTGACTTCCATCGCTGATTTTCTGGAGATAATACCAGCCTTCATCCTTTTCATCGAGAAACCACCCGGTATCCATCCTGCTGTCATCTGCAAAATGGAACCACGAAGCCTTTTCCTGCTCCTCTTTGGCGTACGGATTGTAGATCCATGCCCACTCATTGGCATACATTCTTCCGCCGGAAACAAACTTCCAGCTTCCATCCTCCTGTTTTCTCCACTCCCCGGTGATACTGCCTTTCGGCTGTTCCCATACATTCTGCGGCTTTTTCAGTACACTTCCTGTACTTCCGCCTCCCGAAGAATGTCTGCCGGAACCGCCGGACCAGGTCTTATCCACCTGCTTGAACTTTAATTTCACCGGAATCTTTTTTTCCACATTCCCGGAACGGACCGTGATCTCATCCTCATATTCCGCCATATAGGGATATTTTTTCATTGCTTCCGCAATCCAGACCGCTCCGGTATCCACCTCTGCTACCCCGTTTTCTATCTTTACGGCTCCGTTTTTTGCTCTCCAGATAAGTCCAAAGCTGCCTTCCCCATTTCCCTTTAACGCCTCCGCCGGGATCAGCTCCGCTGCAAGCTTCTGACCTTCTGTTCCCTGCCATGTAATCGTTGGATTATATTTTGATCCCGTTTTCGTGAGTGTCAGGTCATACGTCAGTTCTTCCTGATCTACCCTGATCTCTTCCGGCATTACCACCGTCCGGTCATCCGTCACAAATTCCACCTTCACGCTGCAGACTGCCGATTGAATATTTCCAAGGGAATCCTTTGCCGCCATGACTACTTCTGTACTCCGAACTCCATGCCCCGTCCGTTTCTCATAAATATGCTCCGCATGGGCCGCGTCATCCGCCTCCATAAGATTCAGAATCCATCTCGTATCCTTTTTAGCAGTCACCTTCGCGTTCCGGTAATCGCCATCCGCGATCCCCTCTTCCACAAAGCCGGCATCCACCTGGATCATGGTATAATCGCCGACAGTCCAGCTGATATCTTTTTTATCGAAATAGTCCGGTGTAAAGGATCCTGACAGAATCTGAGGTGCCGATACCGTGATCGTCTCCTGCGGTTTTTTCCGGTCTCCAGTCAGAATTCTCGTCACCGTAAAATTTAAAGCTGTCTTATCGAGAGCTGCCCCTTCCGCCGCGATCTTCGTCCGGTCCTTGATCTGGAACGTCACCGGAATTCTGCAATTTGCAGTCACAGACTTCTCCTCAAAGCTGGATGCCGGTCTCGTCTTCGCTGTCAAAACCGCAAGTCCGCCCAGTGTCCCATCGCCATAGACCGTGTCCTCGATCGGATATCGGTACTGTTTCTTCGCCTGTTCTGCCTCCGCTTTCTCCACAATATCCTTAAAGAATCCTGCATTCAGGTTCAGCTCGATGGATGCGCTCTTTTTCGTATATCCAGACTCATCCTCGTCGTCATTTTTCTTTAAGAGGATCAGCTCATCGTCATCCACACTCCATCTCACTGCTTCATCATCGACATCGTTATTCTTATCGACCACCGCCTGGATCTTAACGTCCTGAACTTTCGTCCCCGTCTCCAGCTTTCCGTTTAAGTATCTTGCCAGAAGCTTTCCTGCTGTATCCCGCACTTCTGTAGTGATCGATGGATTCATCCGGTCTCCGGTCCGCTCCTCAATGACCCGGAAGCCGAACTCCTGAGGCTCTACCCGCACACCGACCGCCACCTTTTTATAGACAGCCGCTACCTCCGTGTCATGTTCCGGCATCACAAACTGATAGGAACCTCCCTTCTGATAGGTCATCTTTCTTCTCCGTCCCAAAGAATCCGTATATGTCGGCACTCCATCCATCTGGAATTTCTCTGTCTCCGTGTTCTTCGGAGCTGTGAGGACCGTCACTGTATCCCCGGCAGCCACCGCGCCCCGGTATGCCTTGTGAAATTCCTTGCTGTAGACAGACGGACCTCTCGCCGTCAGTACCGCAACGTCATAGAAATTCTCCGAATTTGCTGCTGTATCCACCTGAAGAACCGACAACAGGTATCCCTGCACCGGGCGCCCTACGGAATTCGGTGCAAAGTGATCCGGGGTATAGAGATCCTGTCTCGCTGCATCCTCGGTATCCACGACATGTAGGACACCATTCTCAAGCTCCTCATAAAAATAAACTTCATCCTCTTTTTTCGTGTTCTGTCCCTGCACCAACGTGTAAAAATTATCGCCTTTGTTCCAGAAACCAATATGGGCATCATAGGTAAACCGGTTGTCATCCGGGACACCGGAACCACAGACACCGGCTGCAATCTTCTCCTCCGTATCCGCAAACAGGTATGCCACATCCGCTCCGTCCTCCATACCATACCGGAAGTGGAATCCGGTATCATGAGTTCCGATGAATGTTCCCTCGCGCGCCGCGCTTCCAAGCCCGGAAGAGGCAATCCTTCCCTCAAACCGCGCGACCTTTAGCTTGCCGGAAGCATATTTTCCGGTGATACCACCTATGGACTGGGAGCCACTTCCTCCGATCGTTCCCATCACATGCGTATTGAAAATATCCGTGGAATTCTGGAATCCCACGATTCCGCCTACGTAACCACCGCCCTGGATTCTGGCACTTAAGTTGTCCCCGGTATTCACTTCGCAATCTGCGATCAGGGACTCCGCAGCCCGCCCGGCAATTCCTCCGGCAAATATTTCCTTTCCCTGTCCCGTATCAATGGCCACATGATCGGAAACACAGTTCTCCACAACAGAATCCTCCAGAGCATCCGCAATCACGCCTCCGGCAGTACCTGTAGTCCTGAGCGTACCGTTGACTGTCACATTCCGGATCACCGAATGCTTTGCGCGACCTGCGAGAATTCCCCCATTTTCCTTCACCGTGATCACATGTCCCGGCTTTACCTTAAGATCCGTGATCTCCGCATTCTCCACCGCACCGAACAGTCCACCAAAGTCCCAGGATGGCTGGTACATACGGAAGTTGAATACCGTCTTTCCATTTCCATCAAAATGTCCCTCAAATGGCGATACTTTTCCCGCCCGCATATCCGCTTCGGTACGGTAAAATCCGATCGGGATCCAGTTCATTCCCCCGAGATCGATATTTTTTCCAAGCTCAAACCAGGCACCCTTATAATTCCCGGGATATGTTCCCTCTCCGCTTCCGACTTCCATCCCCATGGACGCCAGTGCCGCGAGTCCGATCAGATGCTCTTTTGTAGCAATCTGGTACGGTTTTTCCTTTGTCCCGTCCCCATATTTTCCGCTTAGAAAGCTCATATCCCCCACATCAGAGCCCCAGATATCCTCAGCCATAGCGAATGCAGCTATCTTTTCCGCAGCATCCGACGCTGTTGCCGTTTGTTCCGCTGCTGTCTCCACACTTCTCAAAACTGCCATTCCTCTTACCGGCGTTCCAAGCGCCATACAGAGCCCTAACCCTGCCAACATCATCTGACTCTTTCCGCACTTATTTTTCCTGCTCTTTTTCATTTCTTTTCTCCCCTCTATGCCTGCGGCAGGCAAAATGCCGGACAGATTCCTATTCCAGTATCTGACACATCTGCCTGTCTGAAGCATCCTTTTTCCAGATCTGCAACATATTCCCTGTTTCCATATACAAAATTTCCGCTCTCATCCAGCTCGCATGCCGGTGTCCGAAGCCAGAATCCCCGGCTGTAGGAACTTCCCATTCCCTTCAGATTCCAGATTTTCTCCCTGTACCGGTACGCCTCCTCCAGAGACAGAAGAAATAATCGGTCTCTGCAGTCCTGATATGGCAGCAGATAGCTTTCGAGGCCATCCAGGCGGGTCTGTGTGAAATCACCGTCCCCTGTTCTCCCCCTATATGCGGTCAGGACTCCCGTGTATACAAAAGACGCATCCGATGCGGCAGTCTCCGACTGTTTCTCCAGCCATTCCCGCACCCGCGATCTCTTGTAATTATTGTCTTGCCCAAACGGGATCAGGATCTTTTCTTCATCCGTACTTTCCACATCGGACCTGATCACACATTCTGCCAGAAACAGTGCACGTTTCCCATATCTTCCGCTGCCATCCTGATAATCATCATCCACACAGCAAAACCGGCAGACTTTTCCCGCGATTTCCCGCATGAGCACATCTCCGGTCTGCCACCTAGCCCGGTCTTCCTCAGCTCCAAACCTATCACCAACTCCCGGGACCGCATCTTCCTCTATATCCGGCGCACGCCCCCGCCACTCAAATCCGATCCGGCAATCCGTAAGTAATTCTCCGTTTACGCTCCTTGTCCCAAGATCTAATTTTGAAATATTGATCACCTCGGGGAACATCTGCGCAATCGCCAGTGTATCGAACATGCCATCCTTTCCCGTTACCGTGAGCTCCTGTCTTTCTCCCCGGTCTGCGGCAGATACCGCTTCCATCAAAAACCTCCTGCCCGATTCCCGGTCCCGCAGGATCACCGGTACTGCTGCTGAAAGCTCCGCCGTTTTCTCCGCTGCATAGGGAATCACTTCTCCCCGGCAGCTTGTAAGTACAGCAAAAGAACCGGCAGCAGCGAGCCACTTTGCCACTCTTTTTCGATTCATTTTTCCTCCTGGATGTTCCGGCTAAAGCCGCCGGCAGCTTTTCGATAAAGCAGATCATAGACCTGCTTTCAAAGATTTTTAAGACTTCAAAAAGACCTATTATGATTTGACTGGAACTCCCCGTTCGGTTTGTCCCTCTGTATGCCCATAACTATATCACAGGGTATCCCTGTAATCCATATCGGATCCGTAAAACAACAGCCCTCTTATTTAGTCAGTATCACGAAAATATTTTTTGATTTTCGTCATTTTTGCCAGAACATTTTGTCACCGGTACCGATAAGGGCATTATTTATAAGCAGTTTTCGATGTCAAAAAGGCAGGGCATGCCGCGCACACCCTGCCTTTCGACCAGACTCTTTCTTTTTTATTCTACTGCCTTACCACGTCTCCACCGTCCGCAAAAACTCCTCCATCGAGATCACGCCGTCACACACAAGATCTGCCAGTTCTTCCCGCATGGTCCGCATCCCCTGTGTTTTCACCACATAATCCTCGATCTCCCATTCCGGCCGGTTTTCCACTGTCATTTTCTTCAACTCCCGGTCCATCACAAAGATCTCATGGACCGCCGTTCTTCCTCTGTATCCTGTATTCCGGCAGCATTCACATCCACGGCCACGTCTTGTGCTCCGGATCTTTCTTCCAAGCAGTTCCTGTTCTTTATCCGTAAGTTCCACCGTTTCCGCGCAGTTCGGACATACCTTTCTCACCAGTCTCTGCGCCGCCATTCCGCATAAACTGTCCGCTGTGAGATATGGCTCAACACCCATGTCTGCCATTCTCGTGATCCCGCCTGCCGCGCTTTTCGTATGCAGGGTCGAGAGCACCAGATGACCGGTGATCGCCGCACGGACACTGATCTTTGCGGTCTCAGGATCTCTCGTCTCGCCGACCATGATGATATCGGGATCCTGTCTCAGAACGGAGCGGAGTCCCGATTCAAACGTAAGCCCCGCCTGTTCGTTTACCTGCATCTGGCTGATTCCGGGAAGATACCGCTCCACAGGATCCTCAATGGTCACGATATTTACCGGCTGTTTTGCGAGATATTCCAGAATCATATAGAGCGTGGTAGTCTTTCCGCATCCTGTCGGTCCTGTAAGATATAAAATTCCGCCGGGACTCTTAAGGATCTGCATCATCTTCCCATAATTCCCGGCGCTCATACCGAACATCTCACGATTATCGATCTCTGTCTTCGTATCCAGAAATCTCAGCACCATCTTTTCTCCGAAAATCGTCGGGATCACACTGGTCCTCATGTCCAGACGGATTCCCCTGATAGTTTCCCGGAAATGTCCGTCCTGCGGAACTCTCTTTTTCGCAATATCCATTCCACTGATGACCTTTGCTCTGGTCACGAGCGGCTGATGCATGGACGGATCGAACTCCCGGAGTTTTGTCAGCATTCCGTCGATCCTCATGCGGATCACAAACCGGTCCTCCCATGGTTCCATGTGAATATCGCTGGCATTTTCCTGATATCCCAGCATCAGAAGTTCTTCAAGAATCTTTACCGCGGACTCCGCCTCGTTTCCCATCTGCCCCATATTTTCCGGGATCTTTTCCCTGTTTCCTTTCTTTCCGTCTCCGCCTATCGCAAGCAGCATCTCGATCTCCCCTTACATCTATTCTCTCATGGCATTTCCGTCCGTATAAACTTCCTCCCTGGCATCACCGGAATACAGAATATTTCCTGCCCTCTCATAGAGAATCCGTTCACCATCGGACACATGGACCCTGAAGAATATCCGGTATCCACCCGCATCCTCTATGGAAATTTCCGGCACCAGATCATTCTCACCGAACTTATCCAGAGAAATATTTTCTATATCTTCCCGTCGGATCGAACCTGTCTGCAGCCCGTCTGTCACATACTGGAAGACGGCATCTCCGACCATTTCCGCGTGTTCCTGCTCCTCTGCCCGTTCTAAAAACCTGAAAAGCATCCGTCTCATCGAAAAAATCAGAAGTAAAAGCAGTCCAAACAGCAGGACCACCGTCATGACTTCCACCAGAGTGAAGCCGCCTCGTTTATTCTTCATCCGCCAAACTCTCCTCCATTGCTGCCTCTTTGAGCCAAAAACCTGAAACAGAACGGACACTGTTGCTCTCCGTTACTTTCATGCAATATCCTGGTTCTACGAATTCTTCCCCGCCAATCTCCAGATGGATCTCTGCGGCAGTTCCATACTCCGCATTTCCCGCCGCACGTTCTAAACTGACTGCCGCCGCGGCGAGTTCCCGGCTCCTCTGGATTACCCGGGAATATCCGGAAACACAGGAGAAAACAGCCTTTGACGCCAGCATCAGAATAAAGAATGCCGCCATCACTTCCACTAATGTCATGCCATCATGGTCCAAAAAACGTTTTGTTCTCTTCCTCATGGCTCATCCTCCGTTTCCTCTCCCCGCCCTGCATTGGATGGTGTATACACGGATAACCTCTCCCTTTTCAGAATCATCGACGCACTTTCTTCTTGATCTCCCACCGAACATTCCGCATGCAGAACCAGACCGGAACCGTCCGCATTCCAGAAAGATGACACTGTCATTTCAATCGCTTCCGGCTTTTCGTCACCGGTATCCGCCCAGATCACACCATCTGTTTTCGGAAGACCTCGTTCCGAGACAAGTTCTTTGATAATCTCCGATGGCTCTTCCCTCATGATCTTTTTCGCGAAAACCTGCACTGCCGTCTCCGCAGCCAGCCTCGCCTGCGTTTTCGCGGCATTCCGCTCTGCCCGGGCATAGCTTCTGGACGCTGTGGAAAACAGCAGCGTTCCCATGATCATGAGAAGCATGACTGTCATCAGCACTTCCGCCATGACAAAACCGCCATTCCCGTTCTTTTTCACCCTGTTTCCCCCTCTCAGCCGCCAATGCTTCCGTACATATTCCAAATCGGTTCCATAATTCCGAGGATCAAAAATCCTGTGAGCGCACCGATGAGCAGGATCATCGCCGGTTCCAGAAGATTCATCAGTTTCGCGAGGGCCAGATCCGCCTCATGTTCATAGTTTTCCGCCAGTCTCCTTAACATCTCGTCAAGACATCCTGCCTCTTCACCAGTGACGATCACCGCTGCCAGTTTTTTATCAAAACATCCGCTTTCCCGGATCGCCTCGCTGAGCAGCTTTCCATTTCTCACCTGTGTCATGATCTCCAGGATCTTCCCAGCAAGATACCGGTTGCCGATGGTTCCCATTGTATACTTTAAACAGAACGGAATCGGCAATCCGCTGGAGTAGAGGCTCGACATATTTTCGCAGAATCTCGCGGTGCAGATGATCTTCACCTGCCTTCCGATGACAGGCAGGAAACACAGCATGCGGTCATATCCGCGCCGGATTCCCGGTCTCGTGATCAGAAACTGCCATGCCGCGATAAGGATCAGCGCAGCCGCCGGAAGAAAATACCGGTATTCATACAGGAAATGGCTCATGTCCATCAAAACTTTCGTGAGAAACGGAAGTTCTGCGTCCACCAAAAGCGGTTCCAGCGTCGGCAGAATTGCGAGAAAGACGAACATGATCAGAAAGATCATCATCAGGAGCAGGATCTTCGGGTACAGCATGGCGCCACGGATCTTTCCCTCCGTCCGATGTTCCTTCTCGTAATGTGTTGACAGACGCATGGTCGCTGCTCCGAGATGACCTCCCATCTCCGCCGACCGGATCATCTGAACTGCCAGCTCCGGAAAACATCCTGTCGCTGCCATCGCATCGCCGATCAACATTCCATCGATCATCCGCAGCCTGAGATCACGACACGCTATGGAAAATCTTTTATCCGTTTCATCTGTTTCCATAATCTCGAGTGCCTTTGGAACCGGCAGTCCGGAACTTATCAGAACCGAAAACTGTCTGAAAAACTCCGACAATTTTTCCGTTCCAAGTTTCCTTTTCTTTTGCATAACATATCTCCCCACCTTTATTGGTCCGGATTTTTACCAGGTCAGGCCAAAGAACAGGCCGATGATCTGATCACCCCAGAGTTTTGCAGCATACAGTCCCAAGCAGAGCGCCGGAGCAAAGGGAATTCTTGTTCTCTCTCCAAATTTCACTTTTCCGGATATCAGCAGGATCACAGCCTGAAGTCCGCCGAAAAAGAATCCTGTAACTGTCCCCACCAGGCACATCTTCCATCCGAGATAAAATCCCATAACTGCCAGAAGTCTGATATCCCCGCCGCCGAACGCACCGTCAATAAAACGATCTGTAATATACATCGGAAGCGCCACGGAAAAGCATCCGATGATCCGGGCGGTAAGAGAAATTTCCGGCTCTGCAGGCACAGACATCGCCGCCAGAATTACTAATGGAACCAACACGTTATCCGGTATCGTCATCGTCCGGATATCCGTCCATATGATCCAGATAAACACGGCTGCAAGACATAGATTCATACAAAGTTTCATACGCTCCTCCATAAAAGTCTATTCCGGCGCTCCTCTGTTATATGAAAAGCGGCACAGTTATCCACTGCACCGCATAGAGTCAAAATTTTTATGTTTTCATTTTACGGAATCCATCCATGCTTGTCAATTCATTGTCCGCAGATGGACCACGCGGTCACACACCTTCTCCAAAAGCTCCGGCGAATGACTCACCGCGATCATTCCAATGTCCCGGCGCTTCAGTTCCTTTAAAACAAAGCCCCATATCTGCCCTTGGGTAATGAGATCTAACATCGTCGTCATCTCGTCCGCGATCAGGAGTTTTGTCCGTCTCCCCAGCGCCCTTGCAATACAGAAGCGCTGCAGCTCTCCACCGGAAACCTCCACCGGAAACCGCTCTTTCCACTCATCCCGGATTCCAAGTTCCGCCTCGATCCGGGCTCTCTCGCCGGTATCCTCAAAGGACCAGTCACCTTCCGCCGTCACCGTTCTCAGTCGTCTCTTCGGATTTACAGAAAGCTCCGGATGCTGCCACACCATCTGCACCGGACTGTAACCGCGAAACGCGCGGATCGGTGTACCGTCAAGGAGAACTTCCCCCTGATCAGGCTTTTCATATCCGGCAAGGATCTTGCAGAGCGTCGTCTTTCCATATCCGCTGGGAGCCATAATCCCTACCTTTTCGCCAGATTCCACCATAAGGGTCACATGGTTCAGGATCTGTCTGGTTCCCTCTCCGTATTTAAAAGAAATATCTCTCGCTTCCAGCCTCATCTGCCATATTCCTTTCGCATCGTATCCAAAATCTCTCCCGTATCACAGAGCTGTTCCCCGTCCTTTTCCCAGTTCTTCGGCATGGAACGGAACAGCGCCTTCGTGTACGGGTGTTTGAGGTTCTTCTCGTCCTGAAAAGCCGCCGCATCTGTTTCCTCAACGACTCTTCCGCCATAGAGCACGATGACCCGATCGGCTGTCAGGAGCGCCAGCTCCAGATCGTGGGTAATGAGGAGTACACCTGCCCCCTCATCTGCCATCTCCCGGAAATGTCCCATGACACGGGTTGCCGCCTCCATATGAAGTCCAGGTGTCGGCTCATCCGCGATGACAAGCTTTGGCTTCTCCATCACTGCCGTGGAGATCAGGACACGCCTTGTCATGCCGCCGGAGAGCTGAAACGGATATTTTTCCCGGATATCCGGCGAAAGTCCATATCGTTTTAGTACCGCAAGACATTTTTCCTTCACCGACACATCTTTTTTTCCATTCTGGATCTGCTCCCCGATCTTCATGAGCGGATCCAGATAAGATACACTCTGCGGAACCAGAACGATCTCATGTCCGCGAAGGTTTTTCACCCGTTCTGCCGTCAACCGCTCCCCGAGAAACCATATCTCCCCATTCATCTCACTGTTATATGGAAGAATTCCCATGATCGCATGGGCTAAAAGACTCTTGCCCGATCCGCTGGAGCCCACCACAGCAACGATCTCACCGTTCTTCACGGTAAGATCCATCTTCTCCACCGCGTGGATCGTCCGTCTCGAAAATCCCCTGTCATACTGGGTGAAGGTGACGGAGAGGTCTTTTACTTCCAGAATCGTATCCTTCATCTTCTCCGCCTCCTATTCATGGACACTGCCCGGATCCAGGATTCTGCAGAGTTCCTGTCCGATGTAATGAAACAGCAGCACCGTTCCCACGAGAAAAAGTCCCGGAAACAGTGCCAGCCACCATTTTCCCATAGCCAGATATTTCATGCTCTCCGACAGGATCACACCGATCGCCGGACTCTCCGCGGAAAGTCCGAATCCCAGAAACGTGATACTGGCTTCATGTAAGATCGCATGGGGGAACAGGAGGACAAGTCCCGTGATAAACTGTGGGATCAGATTCGGCGCCATGTGGAAAAAGGCGATATAAAACTTTCCTTTTCCCAACTTTTCCGCAATCTTTACATACTGGCTCTGTTTTAATTGTAAGACCTCCCCGCGGATCAGTCTCGCCAGAGATGCCCAGTGGGTAACCGCGATTCCCCAGACAACACCCCAGAATCCCCGTCCGCAGGCAAACGAGATCAGGATCAACAGCAGCATGTGGGGGATTCCCATGACGATATCAATGAGCAGCTGCACCACACTGTCCACAAATTTCCCACAGACTGCCGCAGAGAGTCCCAGCACGAAGGCCATTACCGCGCTGACTGCCGCCGTCAACAGTCCGATCCGGATACTTAAGGAAAGACCTGCAACTGTCCTCACAAACATGTCACGGCCCATCCAGTCCGTCCCAAAAGGATATTGTATACACGGAGCTATATTTTTCCTTGTAAAATCCGTCGTAATGGCTGCTTCCTGCCAAAAGCTTCCGAGCAGCGCAATGAACGCCAACAACACAGCCGCCAGGATCAGCAGTGCAGCGCCTTGTATTCTGCGATTTTTCTTCATCAGCGCTTCGCCCCCTCTCTGATCCGCGGGTCGATCACGCCGTAGAGAACATTCGCCGCAAGGTTTCCCGCCGCAACGATCACCGCCGTCACCACTGTGATCCCCAGAAGAAGCGGCACATCGCTTCCAAGTCCTGCCGTCACAGCCGCCTGGCCCAATCCCGGATAGGAAAATACCTGTTCTACAAGGACGGAGCCGCCGATGATCTCACTCACCGACGCGAACTGCAGCGTCATGGCCGGAAGAAGAATGTTCCGAAATCCATGACGACGTAAGACCGACCATTCTGACTCACCTCTGGCTCTCGCGAACAGCACATAATCGCTCTCCATGACCTCGATGAGTTTTTCTCTCGTGTGCAGGGCGATGGAGGAAATTCCGGTTATACTGAGGGCTGCCGCCGGAAGAATTGCGTGGCGGATCCGGTCTGCGGCAGATATCTCACCAGCATCCATGCCGATGGGCACACTGAAGCCGATGGGGAACCAGTGAAGTTTCACCGCAAACACCATAAGTAACATCATGGCAACCCAGAACGCCGGGGTGCTCGCCACAAACAGGGAATATCCCGTGACGATCCTGTCCATTGCCCCGCCCCGTTTTTTTCCTGCCATAATTCCGAGAAAAAAGCCAAGGACACCGGATAACAGCCATGCCACAAACAAAAGCCAGATGGAATTCATGACCTTCTCACCGATAACCTCCGCCACCGGACGGCGGTATAAAAGGGATGTTCCCATGTTTCCATGAAGAAAATCTTTCAGCCAGTTTAAGTACCGTTCCACCGGCGGCTGATCGGTTCCCCAGTAGCTTTTCAGTCTTGCGATCTGCTCCGGGCTCATGGAACCCAGAGCCGTCTGGCCGACATTAGTCTGAAGCGGATCTATGGGGGAGACTGCCAGGAGCACAAACGCCAGAATGCTCACCAGAAGCACCATCAGACACATCCGCACTGCCTGTCTGCCAAACCACAGACCCGTTTTCTTTATTTCCATGTCCACTGGTCGACATTATTTACGATCGACCAGCCATGTCCATGAGGATGAAGCTTCTGTTCTGCCACCTGAAGACCATCCTTCACCCAGTATAAATGATCAATATTTACAAGCCATACCCACGGAAGATCACCGTCCTGGGTGATTCCTGTCGTTCCGTCCCACTGCGCATCTTTCCAGAGTTCATAGGACTTTTCCAGATCACTCTCTGCAAGGGCCGCATCCATATACTCGTCCACTTTTTCGTTGGCATAAGGAGAATATTCCGCATATTTCTTCCCCGGAGCTGTGTGGTAAATATTGTAGAGCTCCATCGGTGTGTGGGCGCCCCAGCCCCACGTAAGCGGCGTGGACTGTGCCCGGTCATAGGCGGTATCCCAGCCGACACCCTCTGTCGTCACCTTGATTCCGATCTTTTTCAACTGGTTTGCAGTGTCCTCTGCAAGAGCCTGACGAACAGAATCCCCGGTCGGGTAGAGCATCGTGAATTCGGCGCGGACGCCGTTTTTCTCTAATATTCCATCATTTCCCGCAGTCCATCCGGCTTCCTTTAAGATCGCTGCCGCCATATCCAGATCATAATCAGCCTTCGCCGCCGGATTATACCATGGCATCTGATCACAGACGCTGTAGGCCGCCGTTCCATATCCGTTTAACACATGCTCGATCATCTCGTCACGGTTGATTGCCAGGTTGATGGCCCGGCGCACATTGATATCGCTGGTGAAATCATTTCCCAGCGGGACTCCGTTCTCATCTGTCTCCCCCGCCGGGATCGCCGGCAGGTTGAAGCCGCGATTGTCAACCGTCTTACATGCAAGCAGGGAAAATCCATCCACGGTCTGGTCGGAATATGCCGCGGAAGTGTATGCAAGATCCACCTGCCCGGAGAGAGCCGCCGCATAGGCCGCATCCTCGTCCATAAATAAAACCGTCACCGTCTTCATCTTCGGCTCATCTCCATAATAGTCCGGATTTGCCGTGAAGATGATCTGCTGCCCTTTATCCCACTGTTTCATAATATAGCGGCCGGAGCCGATCGGATTTGAGCCGTAGTCCGGTCCATAGGCATGCTCCGGGACGATCCCTGTGATCGCCATCGTATAAGGCCAGATCGAATACGGCCGGCTCAAGTCGAACTCCACGGTGGTATCATCCAGAGCTTTCGCCTCTTTCAACATCGTAAAATCATTGACCGAGCTGGTATCCCGCATCGTGTTATAGGTAAATGCTACATCCTCCGCGGTCAGCGGCTCCCCGTCCGTAAATTTTACATCGTCCCTGATCGTCACGGTCCATGTCATGCCATCATCACTGACGTTCATATCTGTCGCCAGATCATAACCGATCGTCATATCTGCCTTTGTTACCGTCAGCGTACTCTGGATCAGCGGTTCATGGACATGTTCCCCCGCGCCCCATCCGTATGCCGGGTCGAATCCTGCCTCCGGTTCTGAGGAGGGGCCCATCACAACGATAACAGAATCTTTTTCATTATCCTGCTCTGCTCCGGCAGCTGCCTCTGTGTTCTCCGCCGCAGACGAACTTTCCTCGCCGGAGGTCTCGGACGTTCCTGAAGTTTTTCCGGCACAGCCAGCCATGGAACACACCATTGCCGCTGCGGTCAAGGCTGCTATTATTGTCTTTGTTGTCTGTTTTTTCATGAATTTATCCCCTTTTTAAATTTTTAGCACCTCGAAATATCCTTAAACCCTCAGCTGCAAAAAAATACCAGAAAGAGACATACGTTCTGTATGCAGCAACCTTCCTGGTATTCTTATCATCTCATCTGTTTTTATCAGCCACGCACCAGCCCGTTCTGATGCCTTGCGGCAGTAAATATTTCTCGGTTTAAACCGCCTTGGGCGGGGGACTCTTTTAGAGTATGGGCTTCAGCCACATAATGGTATTATTATAGTAGACTTTTTTTCAAAAATCAACTTTTTTCCGGTCCATGACCTTGCAGAACACCACTCCCGCCGCTGTACTGGCGATCGTTGCCAACAGCGCGGGACCTGCGATGGCCGCCGGATTGACGCTGCCGTACTGGCTGCGGTAGGCGATCATGTTGATGGGAATGAGCTGGAGTGAGGAAATATTTACGATCAGGAACGTGCACATCTCATTGCTGGCAGTGCCCGACTGTCTCGCCAGACTGCTCTGCCCTACCGTGTTTTTCCTCTTATCCGGCGCTTTTTCCGCCCGCCGCTCATCCTCCAGTTTCCCCAGCTCTTCCATCGCCTTTAACCCTGCCGGTGTCGCCGCCCAGCCGAGTCCCAGCATGTTCGCGATCATATTTGTCGCGATATATTTCCCTGCCGGATGTCCGTCCGGGAGATTCGGAAAGAGAAACCGGATCACCGGCCGCATCTTCTCCGTCAACGCCTCGATGAGTCCCGCTCTCTCCCCGATCTTTAAGATCCCGCACCAGAACGACATGATCCCAAGCATTGTAACACCCAGAGTCACCGCCTCCTTCGCCGAGTCCAGCAGCCCGTTCGTCACTGCTCCCATATTTCCATGAAACGCCGCCCAGAAGATCCCGGCTGCCATCATTCCTGCCCAGAGCATATTTAACATAAAAAATCCCGCATTTCTGTCAAAGTTGGCGACGCTTCGGCTGCCTGCACTCGAAGCGCAGATACGCCAAACCACCACCTGAATTTCTTTATCTTATGACAGAAATACGGGATCTATGAGCTTTATAAAACTGCTTTCCTGAAAATTTATATTCTGGCTGATTCACATGATCTGCACAACAGCCTCTCTGAGTTTTTTACTCTCCGCACAGCGCCGCCATAACCTCCGGCACCGTCTCGATCTTCTCACAACGGTATGCATTGCTTCCGCAGAACAGCAGCGCCTCATCAATCTTTCCTTCTGCGGCGTTGATCAGCGCTTTCGTGATGCAATACGGTGTTTCCGCCGGATTACAGTGTTCCAGACACCGGAAGCATCGCTCCACCTTCACCGGTCCCTGAGCAACACGCTCTAAAAACTTATTTTTGATCGCTCTGCCCGGCATTCCAACCGGACTCTTAACGATCACAATGTCTTCCTCTTTCGCGTTGATATATGCCTCTTTGTATGCAATATCCGCGTCACATTCTTCAGTCGTCACAAATCTCGTCGCCGCCTGAACGCCCTCCGCCCCAAGCGCAAACTGGTGCAGAACGTCCTTGTGGTCGAAGATTCCTCCCGCCGTGATGACCGGGATATGTTTTTTATACTTCTCCGCAAAGCTCTTCACCGTCTCGATGATTCCACGGATCTCCTTATCATAAGCCGCTTCATTAAATGTCTCGGCTACATGGTCTGTGTCGGCTCCAAGCTCAGTGAGCTGTTCCCTGGAAAATCCGAGATGACCGCCCGCGCATGGTCCTTCCACTACGACGAAATCCGGTGCTGTGTGGTACTTTCTGTCCCACATCCTGCAGATCACAAGAGCAGATTTCACAGAAGAAACGATGGGCGCGATCATGGTACGCCGCTCTTTCTTTTCAGAACCTCCGTTCTCATTCTCCGCCTCCGCGACAAATTTCGGCATGTCGATCGGGAGACCGGCGCCGGAGATGATCACGTCCGCTCCGGCTTTCACCGCCTCTTTCACATAGGACGCGTACTCCTTCGTTGCGACCATGATATTAAAGCCCAGAATTCCCTGGGGCGCTTTCTCCCTGGCTTTCTTAAGCTCAGAATGGATCGCTCTCAGATTCGCCGCCATCGGATTTTTTCCGAAATCCTGATCCTTAAATCCGATCTGGGCTGTGGAAATGATTCCGATTCCTCCCGCCTTCGCGACTGCTCCGGCTAAGGACGAAAGGCTCACGCCGACCCCCATTCCTCCCTGGATCACTGGGTGCTTCGCCACGAGGTTCCCTATTTTTAATGGTTTCAGACCGATTGCTGCCTCCATATTTCCTCCTAAATTTTAACTCCCCGTATTTGTTCCATCTCTAACATGACCATATGCTGGTCCGCACGCTGTTGGAACGCTGCCTAAAATTTCCGGAATCTCTCATACCGGCGCTCTGCTAACGTCTTTCCGTCAAGCTGTGTCCACGCTTCAAAGAACTCCTCCATGGCGTTCTCCATAGTCTTCGCGATCTCCGGAAGCGTCTCAGGGTCTGCCGGTTCCGGCTCCGGGATCACACGCTCGATAATTCCGAGTTCCTTTAATTCCGCCGCGGTCATCTTCATGACCCGCGCCGCCTCATCGGCGCGTTTACTGTCTTTCCAAAGGATCGATGCAAAACCTTCCGGGGAGAGAACAGAGTACACCGCATTCTCCATCATCCAGACCTCGTTCGCCACAGCCATGGCAAGCGCTCCGCCGCTTCCGCCCTCTCCGATCACGATGGAGAGCACCGGAACGGTGAGATCTGACATCTCAAAGAGATTTCTCGCGATGGCCTCTCCCTGTCCGCGCTCCTCGGCTTCCAGTCCGCAGAAGGCTCCTGGGGTATCTACAAAGCACACTACCGGGCGTCCAAATGCCTCCGCCTGCTTCATGAGACGCAGCGCCTTCCGGTATCCGTCCGGGGACGGCATTCCGAAGTTGCGCTTGATGTTGTCCTTTGTATTCTTACCCTTTTCCTGCCCGATCACTGTCACAGGCATTCCGTGGAAGGAAGCGATTCCGCCGACGATGGCACCATCATCTTTGCAGTAACGGTCTCCGTGAAATTCCATGAAATCATCAAAGATCGCACGGATATAATCCGTAGCCACCGGACGGTCCGCCTTTCTGGAAAGCAGGACGGAATCCCATGCGCTGCGGATTGCTCCTGCTGCCTTTCCGGAACCATGATGCGCTCTCTTCGCAGAAGAATTCTGCTCTTTTTCCTCAAAAGCAGCCCTGTCAACTGTGTTTTCCGTTTTCCAGTCCGCAAGACATCCGCTCTCCGGCTTCTTATGAAGCTTTAAGATCATCGCCAGCGTCTCTTTTAATTCCTCACGTTTCACGATCTTATCGACAAAGCCGTGCTCCACAAGGAACTCCGCTCTCTGGAAACCTTCCGGCAGCTTCTGCCCGATGGTCTGCTCGATGACACGGGGTCCCGCAAAACCGATGAGTGCCCCCGGCTCCGCGAGGATGATATCTCCTAACATCGCGAAGCTTGCCGTAACGCCGCCCGTTGTCGGGTCCGTCAGGACACTCACATAAAGCTGTCCCGCCTCATGATGTCTCTTTAAAGCCGCAGAAGTCTTTGCCATCTGCATCAGGGAGACCATGCCCTCCTGCATTCTCGCGCCGCCGGAGCAGGCGAAAAGGATCACCGGAAGCTTTTCCTCCGTGGCGCGCTCCACGGCTCTCGTGATCTTTTCACCCACGTTGTGGCCCATGCTGCTCATCAAAAATCTCGCGTCGCAGACACCGACAACGGTCTTCTGTCCGTGGATCGTGCATGATCCGGTGACGATGGCCTCATTGAGCTGTGATTTTTCACGGGCTGCTGCAAGCTTCTTCTCGTATCCTGGGAAGCTTAACGGATTGGAGACCTGCATGAACTTGTCCCACTCCTCAAAGCTTCCCTCATCCGCGATCATCTCAATCCGGCGGTACGCGTGGACACGGAAGTATCCGCCGCACTTCGGGCAGATATAAAAGTTCGCCCTTACATCGTCCGTGTAGATCGGCTTTCCGCATTTATTGCACTTTTTCCACAGCCCGGCAGGAATCACCGGCGCGTCCTCCTCTGCCGTTCTGGCAGATTCCTTTTCTCCCGCACGGTATTTCATATCGATCTTCGTATATGTTTTTTTAAACATATCCCTTAGCATATATAAAAGCTCCTTTCAAGACTGTGAAAACGTTACGTTCAGCCATGCACATAGTTGGACATGGCTGAACTGGTATCATCTATTCTTTGGTATACTCCGGAAAATGCGACGGAATGAAGTTTGTATCCACATTTCCCGCCTGAAAATCCGGATCGCTTAAAATATCATACTGGAAATCCAGATTCGTATTGATTCCCTCGATGACAAGCTCCCCGAGGGCGCTGCGCATCTTTGCGATGGCGGACTCCCGGTCCTTGTCCCGCACGATCAGCTTTAAGATCATGGAATCATAGTTCGGCGGGATCCGGTAATTGTTGTAGACCGCCGTGTCCACACGGACTCCCCTGCCACCCGGGAGATGGATATCTGTGATCATGCCCGGGCATGGCATAAAGTTCTTCTCCGGATTCTCCGCGTTGATCCTGCATTCGATAGCATGGCCGGAGATCCTGATGTCCTCCTGGCTCACGGAGAGCGGTTCCCCCGCCGCGATCCGGATCTGCTCTTTGATGAGGTCCATGTCCGTGACAGCCTCCGTCACCGGATGCTCCACCTGGATCCTCGTATTCATTTCCATAAAATAGAAATTTTTATCTTTATCTAAAAGGAACTCGATGGTTCCCGCATTCTCATATCCGACCGCCTTTGCCGCGCGGACTGCCGTCTCACCCATCTTTTTCCGAAGCTCCCCGGAGATCGCCGCTGATGGGGATTCCTCAAGAACCTTCTGGTGTCTCCTCTGAATCGAGCAGTCGCGCTCACCGAGATGGACCACATTTCCGTAACGGTCGCCTAAGATCTGGAACTCGATGTGGCGCGGATTCTCCACAAACCGCTCGATATACATGGTATTATCGGAAAATCCCTTGACAGATTCCATCTGGGCATTTAAGAAGTTCGCCTCGAAATCTTCCTCCGACCTCGAAACGCGCATTCCCTTTCCGCCGCCACCGCTGGACGCCTTAATCATCACCGGAAAGCCGACCTCTTTCGCGGTCTTAAGGCCTTCCTCCACGGTGTAGACCGGCTCTTTGCTTCCCGGAACCACAGGAACGCCCGCCGCCATCATAGTTTTTCTTGCCTCGGACTTATTTCCCATCTTGTTAATGATCTCAGCTGACGGTCCGATAAAGCGGATATTGCACTTTTCACAGAGCTCCGCGAAGCGGGCATTCTCGGACAAAAATCCGAAGCCCGGATGGATAGCATCTGCCTTCATGACAACGCATGCGGTTAAGATCCGCTCCATATCGAGATAGCTCTCCGTGGACGGCGCCGGTCCGATACAGATTGCCTCGTCCGCAAGAAGTGTGTGCAGTGCGTCCCGGTCTGCCTCGGAGTAGACGGCAACCGTCTTGATTCCCATCTCCCGGCATGCCCGGATGATCCGAACGGCGATCTCGCCGCGGTTTGCGATTAAAATCTTCTGAAACATCTCTTCACCAGTCCTAACCGATCATAAATGTGAGTTCCGCAGATACCGCGACTTTGCCGTCCACGGTAGCGACCGCCTTTCCAACACCGACCGGTCCTTTCTGCTTGATGATCTCGCATTCCAGACGGAGCTTGTCGCCCGGAACTACTTTCTTCTTAAACTTTACATTATTCATTGCGCCGAAATACGCAGTCTTTCCTTTGTTTTCCTCAACGCTTAAGATCGCGACAGCGCCTGTCTGTGCCAGCGCCTCAACGATCAGGACGCCTGGCATTACCGGCTCCTGCGGAAAATGGCCTGCGAAATACGGCTCATTGTATGTCACAGATTTATATCCGACGGCTCTCACGCCCGGCTCCAGCTCCTCCACACAATCCACGAGAAGAAACGGATGTCTGTGGGGAATGATTTCCTGAATTTCTTTGATTCCTAACATGATTTTTATCCTCTATCCAATCTTTCACAGCCCGCGCGGCAATGCGCGGGCCGCCAAACGGTTATCTTTATTAATTAACGAATCCGGAATAACGGCTGACCATACTCAACCGTCTCCTCGTTCTTCACAAGGATCTCCTCCACGATTCCGTCATACTCGCTCTCGATCTCATTCATCAGCTTCATGGCTTCCACAATTCCGATGACCTGACCTTTTTTCACGGTATCTCCGACTTTTACATAGTCCTCTGCGTCCGGTGCCGGGGAGGAATAGAACGTACCCACAAGCGGACAGGTGATCACTTTCTCGGAGATTCCGGAAATTTTCTTTTCCGCATTTTCACCGGAGACCTGCTCCATAGCGGTCACATCCGCGGTCTGGATCATGGAACCCTGTCCCGGGACCTGCATAACGACCGGTGTCTGCGCCGCCGCAACGATTTTCTTTTCCCGCTTCATGCTCAGTTTCCAGTCGCCTTCCTCAAGCTCGAAGCCGGTCATGCCGTTCTCTGACATTGCCTTCATTAATTCAATGATCTCTTTTACTTCCATCGCCGTTCTCCTTACTCCTCAAACTTTCTGACAAGCAGGCACGCATTGTGTCCGCCGAATCCCAGAGAGTTCGTCAAAACTGTCTTTACTTCCATGGAAACGCCGTCGCCCTTTGTGTAGTCAAGATCGCATTCCGGATCGTCTACTTTTAAGCCCGCTGTGGCATGAACGAAGCCGTCCTGGATGGATTTTACACAGTCGATGAACTCAACGCCGCCGGCAGCGCCTAAGAGGTGGCCGATCATGGATTTTGTGGAGTTGATCTTTACTTTATATGCATGGTCGCCAAGCGCAAGCTTGATGGCCTTTGTCTCGAATAAATCGTTGTGGTGGGTCGCTGTTCCGTGGGCATTGATGTAATCGATGTCCTCCGGCGTCATTCCCGCGTCAGCAATTGCGTATTCCATTGCCTTTGCTGCACCGCTTCCGTCCTCCGCCGGAGAAGTAATGTGATAAGCATCGCCTGTCGCTCCGTATCCGGCTAACTCCGCGTAGATCTTCGCTCCGCGGGCTTTTGCATGTTCTAATTCCTCTAATACAACGACACCTGCGCCCTCGCCCATGACGAAACCGTTTCTCTCAAGATCGAACGGAATGGAGGCGCGCTCCGAATCCTCGGAGGTGGAAAGAGCGGTAAGTCCGGAGAATCCCGCAACGCCTAACGGTGTGATGCAGCTCTCAGTTCCGCCTGCGACCATGACCTCCGCCTCGCCGTGCTGGATCGCACGCATCGCCTCACCGATAGAGTTCGTACCGGACGCGCACGCTGTCACGACGTTGATGTTCTTTCCCTTTAAGCCAAACTGGATGGACACGTTTCCTGCTGCCATATTGCTGATCATGAGCGGCACCAGAAGCGGGTTTACGCGGTTCGGTCCTTTTTCCAGAAGCTTCTTATATTCCTTCTCGATGATCTGTAAGCTTCCGATACCGGAGCTCACGCAGACACCGACACGGAACGGATCTTCCTTTGTCATGTCGAGGGAAGAATCCTCCAGCGCCTGGCGGGCTGCCGCTACCGCAAACTGTGCGAAGCGCTCCATTCTTCTTGCCGCCTTCGGATCCATATAGTCCTTCGGCTCGAAGTCCTTGACCTCTGCCGCGAGCTTTGCTTTATAATCGGTCGTGTCAAAATAGGTGATCGGTCCAAATCCGAGTTTCTTCTCTTTTAATCCGTTCCAAAATGTCTCAACATCGTTTCCGATCGGGGTGATCGCGCCCATTCCTGTTACTACAACTCTTCTCATGCTTTTCGTTCTCCTGTTCTAATTATGCTATCATCCACGCCCCGCGCAGATGATAACCGAAACATCCGCTGTCCGGCTGTGTGGCCGGAACAGGCGCTTTTTCCAACTGTCTTTTACATCGCCATGCCGCCGTCCACATGAAGAACCTGGCCGGTAATATAAGCTGCCTCATCGGAAGCGAGAAATGCGACTGCCTCCGCAATGTCTTTTGTCTCGCCGAAATGCTTTAACGGAATCTGCTCGCCCATGGCTTTCTTTACATCCTCCGGCAGCACATCCGTCATCTCTGTACGGATAAATCCCGGTGCGACTGCGTTCGATGTGATTCCGCGGCTTCCAAGCTCTCTCGCAACGGATTTCGTGAGTCCGATGATGCCGGCCTTAGATGCGCAGTAGTTTGCCTGGCCTGCATTTCCCATCACTCCAGAAACGGAAGAGATGTTGATGATCCGTCCGCCTCTCTGCTTTAACATCTGGCGGGAGACATGCTTGATGCAGTTGAATGCGCCCTTTAAGTTTGTGGCAATAACTGCGTCAAAATCGTCCTCGGACATCTTCATGATCAGGTTGTCTTTTGTGATTCCGGCGTTGTTCACAAGAATATCGAGACGGCCGTATTTCTTTACGATCCCATCGATCATTTCTTTGGATTTTTCGAAATCACTGACGCTGCACTGCATGCTCTCCGCCATTCCGCCGTTTGCTGTGATCTCGTTTACGACTTCCTCTGCTTTTGCTGCGGAGCCGTTATAGTTGACGATGACGGTCGCGCCGTATCCAGCCAGTGTCAAAGCGATCTGACGGCCGATTCCGCGGCTTGCGCCTGTCACAAGAGTAACCTTCCCTGTTAAATTCATGTTTCCCTCCGTGTTTCTATCAGTCAGCCGCCAGATTTTTGTCTCTGACGACATTATTTACTAATTTCTCTTTCGATCACTTAGTTCAGCTTCTCCAGATCCTCAAATTTCTCAATATTGATGACTGTCGCTTCCCTGTTGATCTTTCTGATAAATCCAGCTAACGTCTTTCCCGGTCCGATCTCAATAAAACGGTCAACACCGTCCGCCAGCATAGTCTCCACGCTCTGCTGCCATCTGACAGAAGAAGATACCTGACGTGTCAAAAGCGGCTTTACGTCCTCTGCCTTTGTCACATAAGCGGCTGTCACGTTCGCCACATACGGGATCACCGGCTCAGATACCGGAATATTTTCCAGAAACCTTCCAAGCTTCTCCCCGGCTTCCTCTAAAAGATAGGAGTGGAACGGACCGCTTACATTGAGCGGGATCACACGTCTTGCACCAGCCTCTTTTAACTTCACCGCCGCGGTCTCCACCGCCTCCTTGAGACCGGAGATCACGATCTGACCCGGGCAGTTGTAGTTTGCGACCTGCACATTCGGAATCTCGTCCACAACGGCATTGATCTCATCTGCCGTCATGCCGAGAACAGCGCTCATTCCGCCGACTCCAGCCGGAACTGCCTCCTGCATGAGGATTCCTCTCTCCCGGACTGTGCGGATCGCGTCATCCGCCGTCATAACGCCAGCTGCCACCAGTGCACAGTACTCGCCAAGGCTTAAACCAGCCGCCACATCCGCATGGATGCCGCGCTCCTCCATAACCTTCATCATGGCAACGCTCGTGGTCACCATTGCCGCCTGCGTATACTCCGTGA
>ERZ1026901.192-NODE-192-length-55332-cov-26.581291_pt1 | contig 55332 bp, 60 predicted proteins | sample MGYA00380179_ERZ1026901 | MGnify/ENA primary metagenome ERZ1026901 (study PRJEB33269, sample SAMEA4719815) | human gut metagenome | biome: human-associated habitat; feature: organic feature; material: feces | place: Cameroon | collected 2013-10 ... | reverse complement strand
CCAAGAAAAATTTTTAGTTATTTGAGTTGTCTACTTGACAAGGGGCTGATCAAAAGGTAACCTCCACTGGTTTTTCGGTTTAAGGCTGGATTTTAGTCCAGCTTTTTTGCTTTATAATTTTTACCATCTTCTGTAGCCGCTGCGGTGCTTTTCACGCTCAGCCTTACGCGCTGCGCGTTCTGCTTCATACACCTCGCGGGATGCAAAGAAGTCCTCGAGCCTCCAGCCTTTAGCCAGCATATCGATTAAAAGCTTGCCGGTGTTGTTGGCATCGTCAAAGGCGGTGTGCCAGAGTCCGGCGGTGTCGACCTCCTGCTCCTCGGTGGCACGCTTGAGACCGGTGGTGTAGTCGTCGCCCTTCCACAGCCTGTAGGCGAGCGCCAGGTCAAGATAGTCCTCCTGCCGGATGGGGTTAGCAAGCTTGTGATGCTCGCAGCCTGCCTGCAGAACGCGGTAATCCTCGGTGCCCCAGGCTACGAAGTAGGTTTCGCCTGCTTCGTAAAGCTTGGCGAGCTCCTCGACCATCGCGGGAAACTCAATCGCCTTTTCCATATCCTTCGGCGTAATCATGCAGAAGTCCATGGAATCCTTCGCCTGCTTGGGGAAGAATTTCGGCTTGACGAAGTCCTGGATGCGGCCGGACTCTGCGAGCGGCTCGCCCTCGAGCTTGACAGCGCCGATTTCGATAATCTCCGAGAAGAAGCCGCGTGGACGGCCAACGGGACGCTCATAGGTGGTAAATTCGTAATCTACGACAAGAAACTTTTTCATTTCTTTTTACCACAGCATTTCTTATATTTTTTGCCGCTGCCGCAGGGGCAGGGGTCGTTCGGATAAACCTTTTTCGCTTTGGCGCCGACGCGGTCGTTGCCATTGCCCTGTGCGCCCTGAGCAGGCTGAGCCAGCAGGCGGAGGTCGCATTCAGCTAGCGTGTGGCCGCGCAGACAGTACAGACGCGTGCCTTCCTCGCAGGCCTTTACTGCCAGAGCCTTGAAGCGGTTTTCCAGCTCCTGCTCGGCAAAGAGCAGCTGCTTTTCCGGATGGCCTGCTTCTACGAGACCGGCGTTTTTCTGCTTGATAGCCTCCAGCAGCTTCGTAACGGTTTCGCCGCCGTTGAAGATGTTGTACGCTTCGTAGCACCACAGATGAGCATAGGTTGCCTGCTGCTTGAGCTCCTCGCGCATGAATTTATACAGCGCCTTATAGGCAGGCTCGTCACGCAGATAGCGGCTTTCTGCCAGCGCCGTGATTTCCTTCGGGGTGGGAATGTAGAAGTCGAACTTCTTCTGGCTTTCCTCAAGCTTCAGGTAGAAGTCGTCCTGCAGCACGTCCTTTAAGATGATGCGCTCGCCACGGATAACGCATTGGTTGAAGTTGGCAGGCAGCTCAGCAAACAGAGCGCGGAACTCTTCAAGAGAAATCTTGAAGCCGCGTTTTTGGATATACATGTTATAGAAGACTTCTACAGGTGCAACAACGTGTAGGATGGAGAAGGCCTCTTCGCAGTCTAAGAGCCAGGAAAGCTTTTGGCGCTTAGCCTGAAATTCCGGCGTGTTGACGGTGTTATAAACGTCACGCACCTCCTGCGGCACCTCCATAGCGTTGTCGGAGTAGTTTACGATATAGCCCATCATGATGAAGGGCATCAAAAGCTCTGCTTCCTTAGGTGTGGTGATGAAGCATTCCTTTTCTAAAGCTGCTTCGAAGGCCTTGATGCTTTCGTTCGGCATGAGGGAGAAGCGGTTAGCAAGAGCCTCGGGCTGCAGCATGGTATGATAAAGCTTGTCAATCAGCGCGTCCTTGGTCAGCTTGCTGTGAGCGATGCACAGCTGGCTGGCAGCGCGTACTAATTCATCCTTGGAATATGCTTTTAAATAATCCAGCAATACCGGCTGGCGGGAAGGCTGGTTCTTCGCGTTAGTTTTGCTTTCTGTTGTCATTTCCTATGGTCTCTCCTTATATTGTACTTACACGTCTTTTTATTATAAATAAAATTAAGCGATATGGCAAGTCTTTCCGCAAAAGAAAAAGGAACTGCAGCCTTACGGCGTGCAGCTCCCTGTAATTTATTTTGCTGTTGCCAGCATAAGCTTGATGCGGTTCTCCTGATTGACGCGGGAGGCGCTGGCATCGTAGTCGAGCGCTAGGATATTCGCTTCCTCAGCGATTTCTTTAATTCTGTTAATCATGCCGCGGCCGGCGATGTGGTTCGGCAGGCAGCCGAAGGGCTGGGCGCAGATGATGTTGGTGTAGCCGCTGCGCGCAAGCTCCAGCATTTCGGCAGTGAGCAGCCAGCCCTCGCCCATATTGTTGCCGTAGCCGATAACGCCCTTGGCCATAGCCTTCGTTTCTTCGTAGGTCGCAGGTGCGCTGAAGGGAGCGGTGCTCAAGGCTTCATGCAGAATGCCTTCGATGTGCTTGAGGTACCACATAGCGCCCTTGTTTGCGCCGTACTTTAAGAGGCTGCCGCCGTAAAGCTTGTAGTCTGTGAGGTAGGTGTCGACGCAGTACATCACGAAGCTCAAAAGTCCGGGCAGCATATATTCGCAGTTTTGCTTCTGCAAAAATTTTTCCAGATTATTATTGCCGAGGGCGGAGTATTTGATATAAATCTCACCCACGATGCCAACCTTGGTTTTCTCCTGACTGGTGATGGGCAGCTCGGCAAACTCCGAGGCAATGGCGTGCGTGAAGCTTTTGATGCTGCTGAGCGCCTGCGCCTTGCCGCTTTGGAAGGCCTTGCCTAATTTGGTCAGCCACTTCTGTGCGAGCTGGTCGGCTGCACCCTGTACGACCTCGTAGGGACGCAGCTTGTTCGTGAGGTACATGAGCGCGTCGCCATAGACAACGGCGGCGAGAAATTTACGCAGCATGTTGGCGTTGAGGTTGAAGCCGGGCTGCTTTTCCAGACCGTTGACGTTGAGGCTGATGACAGGTATATGCGTGAGGCCTGCTTTTTCCAGCGCCTTGCGCAGCAGAAAGATATAGTTGGAGGCACGGCAGCCGCCGCCGGTCTGGCTGATGATGAGGGCTGTGTGCTGCAAATCATACTTGCCGCTTTCCAAGGCGTTGATGAGCTGGCCGATGACCAGCAGCGCCGGATAACAGATGTCGTTATTTACATATTTCAGGCCTGTTTCAATAACCTCACGGCCAGTGTTCTGCAAAATTTCTGCCTTGTAGCCGCAGCTCGTGAGAGCAGCTTGCAGCAAGGAGAAGTGCAGAGGGAGCATACCGGGAATAAGAATAGTATGCGTGCTTTTCATATCCTCGGTGAAGGGAGTGAAGTTAATTTTATCCATGCTAAAAAGCTCCTTTAGTTATTATCTAAATCGAACAATTTGGCTGCCGAGAACAGACTGCGGATACGAATTTTGGCTGCGCCGAGATTGTCGATATCGTCTATTTTTATCTGGGTATAGATACGCCCATGCTCTTCGAGGATGCGGCGGCATTCGTCTGCCGTAATCGCATCGCAGCCGCAGCCGAAGCTGACAAGCTGAATCATGTGCATATCAGGGTTTTCCGCAACGTATTTGGCTGCGGCGTACAGACGGCTGTGATAAGTCCACTGGTTGAGCACGTGCAGGTCGCTTTGTAGCTCCTGCGGCGTGATATGCCTGCTGACAGCGTCCTCGCTGACGAGCGCCGCGCCCATGGTGGTAATCAGGCGGTCGATGCTGTGATTAACCTTGGGGTCGATGTGGTACGGTCTGCCTGCGAGCACAACGATAGGCTTGTGCTGCTCGCGTGCCTGCGTGATAATCTGCTGGCCTAGCTTTTTCACCTGTGCTTCATAGGCAGAGTAGGCCTTGAAGGCTGCTTCGACAGCAGCTTTAATCTGTGACTTGGTGATATCAGGATAGACCTTGCTGAACATTTCGTGCAGATGCTTGATGAGCACCTTTTTATGCAGCAGTCCCAGATAATCGAAGAAGAAGTGGATATTATCCTGCGCAAGCTCACGCATGTTGGCGTGCAGCACCTCAGGATAATAGGCCACAACAGGGCAGTTATAGCAGTTTTCCGTGCCATTTTCGTCTACGTTATAGGTCATGCAGGGATAGAAAATATCCGTGATGCCCTGCTCTAAGAGCCACTTGATATGGCCGTGCATGAGCTTGGCCGGATAGCAGACGGTGTCGCTGGGAATCGTGCTCTGGCCGCGTCGGTAGATGGTTTTGTCTTCGATCGGACTATGCATGACCTTGAAGCCGAGATGCGAGAGAAGGCCGTTCCAGAAGGGCAGCAGCTCATACATGTTGAGCCCCATCGGGATACCCATGATGCCGCGCGTCGGCTTTTCATTGACGGGGAGCTGCTTCAACAGCTCCAGCTTCTTGCGGTAAAGGTTGAAGTCATCACGCGGTGCCATGTGCGTAATCGGTCGCTCGCAGCGGTTGCCGCTGATGAAGCGTTTGCCGCCGGCGAAGGTGTTGACGGTGAGATGGCAATGGTTGTTGCACAGGCCGCAGGTCATGCCCTTGACGGTGTGCACAAATTCGCCCAGCTGCGCCAGGCTGAGCAGCTTTGTCGGCTGCGGCTTGTCGTTGTAGCGTCGCAGAGCGTACAGCGCCGCGCCGAAGGCACCCATGAGGCCGGCGATATTCGGACGCACGACCTCTAAGCCCATCTCCTGCTCGAAGGCACGCAGCACGCAATCGTTGAGGAAGGTGCCTCCCTGCACGACGATGTGCTTGCCGATGGCCTCTTTGCTGCTGGGACGGATGACCTTATATAAAGCGTTTTTAATAATACTGATAGAAAGTCCGGCGCTGATGTTGGCGACGGAGGCGCCGTCCTTTTGCGCCTGCTTGACGCTGCTGTTCATGAAAACGGTGCAGCGGCTGCCGAGGTCGACAGGCATGTCGGCCATAAGACCGATTTTGGCAAATTCCTCTGCGCTGTAGCCGAGGATTTCGGCAAAGGTCTGTAAAAAGCTGCCGCAGCCGCTGGAGCAGGCCTCGTTCAAAAAGATATTATCTATAGCGCCGTTGTGGATCTTCAGGCACTTCATGTCCTGACCGCCGATGTCGAGGATGAAGTCGACATCTGGCTGCAGATATTGCGCTGCATAAAAGTGCGCCATTGTTTCGACGATGCCGTAGTCCACGCCGAAGGCGTGGCGAATCAGGTCTTCGCCATAGCCGGTAACGGCACCTGCCAGCAGCCGGCAGTCAGGATATTTCTGGTAGAAGTCCGTCAGATAGCTGCGTACGGCAACGACGGGATTACCCTTGTTGCTTTGGTAGAACGAATCGAGCAGCTCGCCCTCGGGACTCAGCACAGCAATCTTAATCGTCGTGCTGCCGGAGTCAATGCCGATAAAGGCTGCTTTAGCCGTAAGCGGCGAGCTCTTGGGCACGCTTGCGCGAGCATGACGCTCCTTGAATGCAGCATATTCTGCTTCATTTTTAAATAAGGGCGGCATATGCTCAAAGCTGTGGTTGGCTGCGGCCTCTGCAAACTGTGACGGCAGCGCTAGCAAATCAACCTCATGCTCTGCGCAGAAGGCTGCGCCCATGGCTACATAATATAGGCTGTTTTCCGGGCAGACGCCCTTGATTTTCAAAACATCGTCGAAGCTGTCACGCAGGCAGCTCATGAAGGTCAGCGGGCCGCCAAGATAAAGAATGTTTCCTTCTATAGGACGGCCCTTGGCAAGACCGGTTACGGCCTGGCTGGCTACGGCATGGAAGATGCTGGCAGCCAGATCGCTCTTTTCTGCGCCCTGGTTGAGCAGCGGCTGAATATCGCTCTTGGCGAAAACGCCGCAGCGGCTGGCGATGGTGTAGGAGTTCTTGGCCTTTTGTGCCAGCTCGTTCATCTCCGGCGTCTCTACGTTGAGCAGAGAAGCCATCTGGTCGATGAAGGCGCCGGTGCCGCCTGCGCAGCTGTCATTCATACGTGCATCGAAGTGGCGGCCTAAAAATAAAATTTTGGCGTCTTCGCCGCCGAGCTCGATAACTGCATCGGCTTCGGGATGTAGCTTTTCTGTGCAGATTTTTTCTGCGAAAACCTCCTGCACAAACTGCAGACCGCAGGCATCAGCAAGACCAATACCGGCACTGCCGCTGATAGCCAGGCGTGCGCGGCGCAGTGTCGGGAATTTCGTCATTAATTCTTTATGTAAAGCCAGCAGCTTGGCCGCTATCTGGCTATAGTGTCTCTCATATTTATGGAAGAGCAGTGTTCCGGCATCGTCCATAACAGCAATTTTTATAGTTGTACTTCCGATATCAAGTCCTATCTGCATTGTTACCTCCGAGCTTAAGCATGATGAAAAAGCGAGGTCGTTTCTTCGTCAGGCTTATTTTTATTTTTAAGCTGATAAATTCTCATACTATCTTATATTCTAATACTTTACTAGGAAATAGTAAAACCTCTAAGGGGTTATGAAAGTAAAAAAAGTGTGACATAAGCCACACTTTTTTAATAGGTCAATTATTTAGTTACTAGAAAACAGAGTTAGAACGTGCCCTGCACAAGCTGAGCAATGTTTTTCGAATGGTCGGAAACACGCTTCATGTTAATGAGCAGCTCCATCATAACGAAGCCTGCAGTCGGGTTGCAGATATGCTCGTTAAGGCGCGTGATATGATTCTTGCGGATTTCCTTCTGGTATTGCTTAACCTCGCGGCACAGGCGCACAGCGTCGTCGGCAATAGCCTTATCATTTTTCTCCAGCGCTTCCAGCGCACGGCCGGAGGCACGCAGCACCATTTCGCTGAGCTGCAGCAGCTCGGCCTTAGCCTCATCGGAGAAAGTTACGTCTTCTTCTACAAGCTTGCGAGCGCGTTTCGCCAAGGTTTCGCCATGGTCACCGATACGTTCAATGTCTGTGCAGGCGTGCAAAAGACCTGTATGACGTGTCGACAGGCTTTCGCTCATCTCTGCGGAGCTCATCTCCGTAAGATAGTCGGTAATATCTCGCTCCAGCGCATCGACAACGGGCTCATGCTCCAGAACGTATTTCACCTTGTCGGCATCAAAGCTTTGGATAGCCTCCATGCCCAGGCGCACGTCCTTGCGTGCCAGCTCACCCATACGCACAACCTCCTTGACAGCAAGGCTGATAGCAATGGAAGGCGTGTTCAGCATATTCTTATCAAGATAAACAGGACGCATGGAGATGATTTCTGCCTTGCCCGGCACAATCTTTTCTACCAGCTTGATGAAGGGATTGACGAAGGGCATGAAAAGCAGCGTGTTCAAAATGTTGAACGCCGAGTGCGCATTCGCAATCTGACGCGCGATATCACCGTCAGGCGATACGATTAATACGAACTTGATGAAGAACGGCATAAGCACCACGAAGATGATACTGCCGATGACGTTGAACATTACGTGGGCTGCGGCTACACGCTTAGCCGTAAGGTTGGCGCGCAGCGAAGCGAGCACAGCAGTGATACAGGTGCCGATGTTGTCGCCGAGCAGCACAGGAATAGCGCCCTCAAGCGGAATCAGTCCCTGACCAGCCATAGCAATCAGAATACCAATCGTTGCACTGCTGGACTGAATCAGCACGGTCATAATCATACCAATGCCGATACCCAGCACCGGATTGCTGGAAAAGACCTCTATGAAATGCACAAAGCCTGGATAATTACGCAGCGGCATAACCGCCTTGCCCATCATATCCATGCCCAGCATCAAAATACCGAAGCCCAGCATAACCTGGCCCAGATATTTTGTGCGGCTCTTTCTCGCCAGCAGCTGCATTAAGAAGCCGATGAAAATTAAAATCGTGATATAATCGGAAAGCTTAAAAGCAATGAGCTGTGCCGTCATCGTTGTACCGATGTTGGCGCCCATGATAATGCCGAAGCCCTGCTTAAGTGTCAAAAGTCCTGCATTTACAAGACCAACCGTCATAACCGTTGTCGCACCGCTGGCCTGCAGCACAGCCGTCACAACTGCGCCGAGCAGGATACCCATTGCGAGTACACCAGTCATAGCTTCGAGAATTTTTTGCAGCTTGGCACCGGCTGCCTTTTGCAGACCGTCGCCCATGAGCTGCATGCCGTACATGAAAAGGGCGATGCCGCCTAGGAAGGCTAAGAAATACGCTGTCATATTGTTATGCTCCTTGTATTTACGGAGCGTCGTGTAAAACGCATATGCTTCAAAATGCTTCCTAGCCGTACTTCTAGTACGCCTTCGTCAGCATTTTTCGCCTCTGCGCTTTCTCGACGCTCTGCGTAGTTTTTACTTAATATTTAGCTTACGAGTCCAAATATTTAACGTTAGTATTTTTATTATACTAGAATTTTCTTCTGGTTAAAAGTGGAAAGAGCACTTTACGTAAATTTAACATTAGTCTGCCAAATTAAAAATGGCAGTCGCATTAGTTCAAATTAGAAAATATGCCTAAATTGCGCTCCCTATAAGAGAGAGCTGCCGAGCTTGCACCCGAAGGGTACGAGCTCGGCAGAGAGGGTAGTGAACAATTTTAGTTTGTCTTGATGACGAGCGCTTGCAGCAGCAGGTCTTCCTTGGCGTCAGCAGGATTGCCGATAGAGTGGCTTTCGCCGCTGGGGCAATGAACCTTATCGCCTGCGTGCAGTGTCATGGGAGTGCCGTTGTCGTTGTAGTCGGCGGTGCCCTGCAGCACGACGATGGTTTCGCTATTGCCGTTATGTGCATGGTAGCCAAGGCTGCAGCCAGGCTTTAAGATAACCTTGGCATACATGACAACGCTGTCGTTGAGCAGCTTTTCATCAATATAATGTTCAATAATCACATCACCGTTGCCGCCGAAGCGGTTGGTGCTGATGTCTGTTTTTGTATCTTGAATAAGCATTGCAGATTCCTCCTTTATTTATACGTCCTATTATAGTGAGAGAAGCTGCGTGATGCAAGCTTTTGGCGTAAGCAGGCTGTTTTGTCTGCAAAAGTGTAGCTTTCTTGACAGAAAACAGCGGAGAAAAAATTTTTTAAGAAAATCCATTTTAGCGCTTTACAAATTTAGCGTACTAAAGTATAATAGACACATGCTAAGGCAAAACATAACACGAAGATAATATTTAATGAGGTGGAAATGATGAAAAAATTATTAGCTGTTGTAATGGGTATGATGATGATGCTCATGATGGTAACCGGCTGTGGCAGTGACGGCCCGAAAAAAATGGTTATTGGTCTTGATGATAACTTTGCACCGATGGGCTATCGTAATGAAAAGAATGAAATTGTCGGCATGGATATCGACCTGGCACGTGAGGCCTGCAAGCGTGCTGGTATGGAGGTTGAATTCAAGCCTATCGATTGGGGCGCTAAAGAGGCTGAGCTGAAATCCAAGCGTATTGATGCTATCTGGAACTGCTTCACCGTTAATCCGGAGCGTGAAAAGGTTTATGGCATGTCCAAGCCTTACATCACCAATTCTCAGCTGGTTGTTGTACCTAAGGATTCTCCTATCAAAACTCTTGCTGACCTTAAGGGCAAGGTTGTTGCTGTTCAGGATGACAGCACCGGCTCTTATCTGTTAGAGCAGCCTGCACACAAGGATATGGCTGCAGGCCTGAAGGAAATCCGCAAATATCCTGATTTTGCTGCTATCTACATGGAGCTGGACAACAAGCGTGTTGATGCTGCTATCGTTGACGCAGTGCTGGCTCGTGGCTACTATGATAAAAAGAAACCGGATACCTACAGAATTCTGGACGAAACCATGGGTGATGAGGTTGTAGCTATTGCCTTCCGTAAGGACGACAAGGAATTCAAAGAGCGCATTGACAAGGCTATGGACGAAATGAAGAAGGATGGTACCTGCAAAAAGATTTCCGAAAAATGGATGGGTGCAGATATCACTCTTTATAACAAATAAGGTCGACGTTAGCGCGTAGATGTGGTAAAATTGTACATAGCTACTAAGTTAAATTAGTAAAAAAGCAAGGGCTGTCGCAGCAAACGCTACGGCAGCCCCAATTATGGTTATTGGAGAGTTATTTATGGATTACGTTATGAACATCATTCCGCAGATGCTGGATGGCTGCCTGGTGTCGTTCCAGGTATTTATTATCACGATTGTGCTGAGCATTCCGCTTGGCGTGCTGCTGAGTCTGGGCCGCGTGTCGGGCATTAAGCCGCTGCAGGCGCTGATTGGCTGCTATGTATGGATTTTGCGCGGTACACCGCTGATGCTGCAGATTTTCTTTGTGTATTTTGTGCTGCCGTCCGTAGGCATCCGCCTGCCGGACTTTGAATCGGCGATTGTGGCCTTCGTTTTGAACTATGCTGCTTATTTCTGTGAAATTTTCCGTGCCGGCATTCAGGCTATTCCGCAGGGACAGTATGAGGCAGCGCATACCCTGGGTATGAACTATGTGCAGACGATGCGCCGTATTATTCTGCCGCAGGTTGTGCGCATTATTCTGCCGCCTATCAGCAACGAGACGATTACGCTTGTTAAGGATACTTCTCTGGTATATGTGCTCGCGATGAACGACCTGATGCGTACTGCACGTAACCTTGTACAGCGTGACTTCAGCATTACGCCGTTCATTGTTGCTGCTGTGTTCTATCTGGTGGCTACGTTGATTTTGACTGTTGTGTTTGAGAAGCTGGAGAAGCGTTTCTCTAAATACGACGCTTAGTCTGTCGCTAAAGCAACTTAAATCTGGAATGTAAGGAATAAGAAAATGCAAAATAAAATCAGTGCAAAAAATATCTGGAAAAAATTTAATAACTTAGAGGTTTTAAAGGGCATCGACCTAGAGGTCAATGAGGGCGAGGTTGTCGCTGTTATCGGACCGTCCGGCGGCGGCAAGAGTACGCTGCTGCGTTGTCTGAATAAGCTGGAGACTGTTGACAAGGGCAGCATTACGATTGATGGCGAGGTGCTGTGCAGCGAGACTGCCGGCGGTACGGAGTATGTCAGCAAGAACGATACGCGCCGCATTGCCTGCAAGATGGGCATGGTGTTTCAGCAGTTCAACCTCTTTCCGCATATGACCGTGCTGGAGAATCTTATCGAAGCGCCGGTGAATGTGCAGAAGCGTGACCGTGATGAGGTTATCAAAGAGGCAGAGGTGCTGCTGAAAAAGGTTGGTCTGTCGGATAAGCGTGATGTATATCCGCGTAAGTTGTCCGGCGGTCAGCAGCAGCGTGTGGCGATTGCGCGCGCGCTGGCGATGAAGCCATCGATTATGCTGTTCGACGAGCCGACCTCCTCACTGGACCCGGAGCTGACTGGCGAGGTTCTGCGCACGATGCGCGAGCTGGCTGAGGAAAACATGACAATGGTAGTCGTAACGCACGAGATGGGCTTTGCGCGTGAGGTAGCGACGAAGGTTGTCTTTATGGCTGACGGCCACGTGCAGGAGCAGGGCAGTCCTGAGGATATTTTCACGAAGCCGCAGAACGACCGTCTGAAATCCTTCCTGAAGGTGATTTTGAAATAAATTTAGTTCACAGTTATTTTAAAATTATTACCTACGTTTGTCATAATAAGTTGCTATAATAATACTCGAGGATGAAAGGAACCAAGCCAAGATTACTTTCATTAACTCCAATAAACATATCTTTTCATCATACACCTCTCCTTAAGTACACCGCACAGATACGTGAATGTGCGGTGTACTTTTTTGCGCAAAAAATCCCTGAAGCCAGGCGCTCTGCGTTTAGCTTCAGGGATTGCTTTTTATTTGCCTTTAAACAGCGTGCCGAAGATGCCGCGCACGATTTGTGTGCCGATGGTACGGGCTGCTGTGTTGATTGTATTGTCGATAACCTTGTCGACGATGGTTTTCTGCTGGCGTGTGGGACGGGCCGCACGCTCTGCAGCTTTGCGCTCCAGCTCCTGGCGGCGTTCCTCTGCTCTGCGTTCGCGCTCTGCTGCCTGTGCAGCTTTGGCATCCTCCTTGGCCTGCTTTTCGGCTTCCTTTGCCTTGGCAGCGGCTTCGGCCTCCGCCTGTGCGGCTTCAGCACGGCCTGTCAGGATTTCATAAGCCGATTCACGGTCGACGCTGTGCGCATATTTGCTATACAGCGGACTGGCAGCGATTTTCTGCTGGCGCAGGTCTTCACCGCAAACGCCTAGATAGCTGCGCGGCGGCATGACGTAGGCACGCTGTACAACGGTGGGGATGCCTTCGAGGTCAAGTAGGGAGACGAGCACCTCGCCTGTACCAAGCTCGCCGAGGGCTGTTTCTGCGTCCAGCTCGGGGTTGGCACGGAAGGATTGCGCCGTAGCCTTGAGCGCCTTGCGCTCCTTCGGCGTGTAGGCACGCAGTGCATGCTGAATTTTATTGCCAAGCTGCGCCAGTACGTTTTCCGGCACATCGGCAGGCTGCTGCGTGATGAAGTAGATGCCAATGCCCTTAGAGCGGATAAGACGGACAATCTGCTCTACCTTGGCCAGCAGTGAAGCAGGTGCGTCCTTGAAAATCAGGTGCGCCTCGTCGAAGAAGAAGACCATCTTCGGCTTGTCGAGGTCGCCTGCCTCCGGCATCATTTCGTAAAGCTCAGAGAGCATCCACAGCAGGAAGGTGGAGTAAAGCAGCGGATTTTGGAAAAGCTCCGTGCAATGCAGCAGGTTAATCATGCCGCGGCCATTTTCATCTGTTGTGAACCAGTCCTTGATGTCGAGCGCAGGCTCACCGAAGAAGGTGTTGGCGCCCTGGTCCTCCAGACGCAGCAGCGCACGCTGGATAGCACCGACGCTTTGGGCTGTGACGTTGCCGTACTGTGTTTTGAAGTCGGCGGCGTTGTCGCCGACGTATTGCACCATGCTGCGCAAATCCTTGAAGTCGAGCAGCAAAAGGCCCTGGTCGTCAGCAACGCGGAAAACGATGCTGAGCACGCCGGACTGCGTATCGTTGAGCTCCAGCAGGCGTGCCAAAAGGTCAGGTCCCATCTCAGAGATGGTTGTGCGCACAGGCAGACCTTTTTTGCCATAAACATCCCAGAAGGTTACGGGATAGCCGCTGAACCTCCATTGTGTTTCCAGTCCCAGCTTATTGCGCAGGCGCTTTTGGAAGCCCTCGCTGTCCTCGCCGGGCAGGCACATGCCGGAAACGTCGCCCTTAATATCGGCCAAAAAAACGGGAACGCCCATCTCGCTGAACGATTCTGCCAGCACCTTGAGCGTTACTGTTTTGCCGGTACCGGTGGCGCCGGCGATAAGGCCGTGACGGTTGGCCATTTTGGGATACATATAAATACCGCCCTTGTCATTTTGACAGAGCCAGATTTTATGCAGCTTTTCAATATACATGGGAGTTACCTCCTTTGCTTATCTTAGTAGGAACGCTTGCCCCAGAGCGGATGGCTGCATTCACGCAGGGCCAGACGGTGTACAAGGCGTGCCGCTTCCTCTAGCGGCACGTCCTCGCGCGCTTCGCCGCGCTCGAGGACGCAGAGCGGATGCTCGCTGCCGACCTCGCCGCCGGGAAGATAAATATATTCTTCGTTTTCGTTGTCGCCGAAGATAAATCCGGCGAGCAGCTTTTCTTGTGTAACCTTAGACATAAAACCCTCGATAAATATGCAAAATAACGCTTTAGAACATACGCTTTTTCCAAAGCAGCACAGCGCTGCCGATAGCAACGATTACAGCCAGCGAAACGACGATGGCAAAGCCGTAGGGATTGTCGGAGAAGGGGACTTCAACGTTCATGCCCCACAGACCGCTGATTAAGGTCGGAATCGCCAGAATGATGGTGATGGATGCCAAAAATTTCATGACCAGATTCAGGTTGTTGCTGATGATGCTGGCGAATACTTCCATCATGCTGTTAAGAATGTGGCTGTACATCTCAACCATCTCGACAGCCTGCTTATATTCAATGATAACGTCGTCGAGCAGGTCCTCGTCCTCCTCGTAGACCTTGACGAGGTGCTGGGACTGCGTAGCATTGCGCAGACGCAGCAGACGCTCGAGCACAATGGAGTTGCTGCGCAGGGACGTGGAGAAGTAGGTCAGAGATTTTTGCAGGTCAAGCAGGTTGAACAGCTCATTGTTTTCCATCGACTGACGCAGGTGAATTTCCAGCTCATCAGTACGGCGGATGATGATACGGATATATTTCAGATAGAGCGTTGCAGATTTATAAAGAATCTGGAACAGAAAGCGCGTTTTCTTGAAGGTGCTGAACACCTTGCTGTTGTGTGCGCCGAAATCCGCAGTAACGGCGTTAGGCTCCAGACAGATGGTGGCAATGCCCATCTCGGTGACGACTATGCCCAAAGGCAGCGTGTCGTAGTCCTTGTTACTGCGCAGAAAAGGAATATCGACCAAAATCAGAATCTGGTCATCATCAACCTCGATACGTGATTTTTCTTCTTCGTCAAGTGCGGCGCTGAGAAAATCCATCTGGATTTTTGTTGCCGCAGATATTTCCTGCAGCTCTTCCATAGAAGGCGCCACTATGTTGAGCCAATAGCCCTTTTCTAAATTGTCTAATTCCAGCTCGTCGAGTCCCTGGTCGGTGCTTTTTACGACCTTATACATAGCGCAGCCTCCTCTCTTACAGCTTGTTAAGGCATTAAATATTGGCTTTGATAGCGTGCGACAGCTGGTCAGCGCAGCTTGTGCCGCGTCCGCGGCAGTCGTTGCCTGCGAGCAGCTCAGCGATTTCTAAAGCGTCCTTGCCTTCTACAAGCTTGCCGATAGCCAGCAGGTTGCCGGGGCAGCCGCCTTCAAATTGCACGTTATGCAGCTTGCCATCTACTATATCAAACGTAATCTTGTGGGAGCAGACTCCCTTGGTTGCGTAGCTAAACATAATTTAATCCTCCTGTGTTATAACATACATTAAACAGTTCGACAAAAAAATATAAAATCCTTTTTCCTGCCAGGCATGAAAGTAATTTTTGCGTAAAATATTTTACAAAAAAGCGCCGCGGGAAAAAAGTTTACACGAAAGCTTTTCTTTCGCTACGAATATGGTATAATATAATACAAATTATTGTGCGTTGTAGGATGGTAGTATGGTTTTTTTATCTTACAGCAGCATTATGCTTTGGCAGCATGGAAGAAAGGTAGTGTATTTTTTATGTCTATTCAATTGGTTATTGTCGTTGTCTACATAGCTCTGCTGTTTGGCATCAGCTTGTGGGCGAAGCACAAAGCAGATAAAGGCTCTACAGCCTTTTTGCTTGCAGGTCGTAAGCTGGGTACGATTTTGGTTGCCGTCAATGTGACGGGACTGGCAGTCGGCGCTGCTTCTACGGTCGGCGTGGCGCAGCGTGCGTTCAGCGTCGGTATGGCAGCTGGCTGGTATAATGGCGCATGGGCTATGGGCGCTGTGGTTATGGGCCTTTTGGCAGCAGGCAAGCTGCGTGCGATGAAGGTTTCTACGATTCCTGAATTCTTCGAGTTCTACTATGATACTAAGGGCCGTGCGATTGCCGCAATTGGTCTGGTAATTATTATGTGCGTTATCACAGCTCTGCAATATATGGCAGGCGGTGCAATCCTGTCCTCTCTGCTGCCGGATATTTTCTCCTTCAAGGGCGGCATGATTATGAGCGCTGTTGTATTCATTGGCATCACGCTTATCGGCGGCCTGTGGTCTAGCGGTCTGGCAAATATTGTCAGCGTAAGCTTGATTTATATCGGTATTATTTACTCTGCTGTACAGTCCGTGGCTAATGTCGGCGGCTGGGACGCAGTGATGAGCAAGCTGCCGAATGCGGAGGTTATGGCAAGTCCTGTCGGCGGCTTGGCGCTGGCGACTATTTTGGGCTGGGTTATTGTTATGATTACCCAGACGATTACTGCTCAAGGACCTGTACAAATTGCCTGCGGCGCGAAGAACGCCAAGGCAGCACGTAATGGCTATTTGCTGGCTGCTCTGATGATTTTCCCGGTTGGCTTCATCTGCGCTGTACTGGGTATTGTCTGCAAGGTTATGTATCCGGAAATGCCTGTCGCTCAGGCTGCTCTGGCTATGCCGAAGGTTGTTATGACGCTTGACCCGCTGGCCGGCGGTGTGACGCTGGCTGCTCTGTGGGCTGCTGATGTATCCACTGCCTGCACTATTCTGCTGGGCGCAGCAACGCTGTTCAGTAAGGATATTTACAAACGCTTTATGAATCCGTCTATCAGTGATGATAAATTTATTATTATTAACCGTCTGTCTGTATTTGTTGTTGGTCTGGTGACGCTTTGGTTCGCCTTCAATGCAGCAGGCATTGTTAAGACGATGATTGCCGGTTTGTCCATGACCTGCGGCCTGACCTGCGTATTCTTCTTCACGATGTTTGCGCCCCGCCTGTGCCGTCGCAGCTCTGCCTTTTGGACGACGCTTGTGAGCCTTATCGGTATCGCGCTGTGGTTCATGCCCGGCAGTCCGCTGGAGGGTATTAAGGCAAGCTTTGCCAATGAGGTTATTTATTTTGAATGGCCCATTTGCATCATCACCTTCCTGTTAGTATCCGTATTGGATAAAAATAAAATCAAAGAAGTTGTCGAAGTAAGCGAGGACGACGAGGATTAAATTGAATCTGCTGCCCCTGCTCCAGTGCTTGTGCCGGGGCAGGGGCTTGTTTTATACAAGGTTTTTAGAAAAAATTTAGCTTTTTAGGATAAAGAGGTGTTATAATATGCATGAGAACACAAAATGCTGTCTGAACAGTATCGAAATTGGGCGTGCAGCCCTGCGCATTGCGCTGACGAATAGCCGCGTGGAGGAAAACAAGGTTAAGGAAAGACTTGCTGCCAGCGGTATCCGTTCCACCGCTGTCGATTTTGGCGGCGAGTTCATTCCGTCGATTGTCAAGGTTATTGAGCGTGCAGTTGTGGCTGCGCAGCGTCAGGGACTGGTTACGGAAACGCATGTCGGTGCAGGCGCTGTGGCCGGCGCGGCGCACGAGGCGCTCGAGCAGGTCAAGACGAAGGCTGTAGGCTTCAATGTCGGCGGCAAGATTGGTATCGCGCGTGCAGGAGAGCATCTGTGCGTAGCAATTTATATGGGCGTGGGCGTGCTGAATCTCAACGAAATGTGCGTGGGCTTGGCGCACCGTTCGCTTGCAAGTGATGAGTAAAGGAAGATTATTATGAGCATTTTTGATATTATCGGGCCGGTAATGATTGGCCCCTCCAGCTCGCATACGGCCGGAGCAGTGCGCCTGGGCCTTCTGGCGGCGAGCATTTTGGGCGCAAAGCCTGTGAAGGCAGAGATTTATCTGCATGGCTCCTTTGCCGAAACTGCCAAGGGACACGGTACGGATATGGCGCTTCTGGCCGGTCTCATGGGCTGGCTGCCGGATGATGAGCGTATTCCCGAAGCAGCGCGCTATGCGAAGGAATGCGGCCTTGCCTATAGCTATGACAAGATAGATTTGGGCAATATGGCGCATCCGAATACGGTTTTCTTTAAGCTGACGGGAGTAAATGGCGCACGCTGTGATATTGTCGGCTCGTCGATTGGCGGCGGTCAGGTCAAGGTTACAGAAATCGACGGCTTCCCTGTGGAGCTGACAGGCCGTCTGCCGGCTATCCTGACGGTGCATATTGATACGCGCGGCGTTATTGCGCTCGTGACGAGCACGCTGGCTAACGCAGGCGTGAATATCGCAACTATGCGTCTGTTCCGCAGCGATAAGGGCGGCATGGCGTCCATGGTCATTGAATGCGACGAGGCTGTGCCGGAGGAGATTATCAATCTCATCGGTGCGCTGCAGCAGATTGAATCAGTGCGTTTTATCGCCAGTGTTTTGTGAGGTAGACGATGAAAAAGGAAATGCTTTCTTTGAACGGCTGGATTGCTGAGGCTGAGGAGTGGCAGCAATCGCTGGCTGATTTTTTGATAGAATATAATATGCGTGAGCTGGAATGCAGCGCTGAGGATTTGCTGGCGAAGATGCAGGAAATGCTGGACGTTATGGAGAAATCTGTAGAGCACGGCCTTTCCGGCGTAAAATCGCACAGCGGACTGACAGGCGGCGACGCTAAGCGTCTGGCTGAGGCCGAAGCGGACGAGCGCTTCATCAGCCTTTTGGGCGAGAAGGCGACGGATGCAGTTATCTATGCCACTGCCGTGGGCGAATGCAATGCGGCAATGGGGCGTATCGTAGCAGCGCCGACTGCCGGCGCGAGCGGCGTGCTGCCCGGTGTTTTCTTCTCGCTGAAGAAGCACTATCAGCTGAGTGATGAGACGATGCAGCGCGGCATGGTCGTTGCAGGCAGCATCGGTATGGTTATCGCTGAGCGTGCATCTCTGGCAGGTGCGACAGGCGGCTGTCAGGCGGAATGCGGCAGTGCTGCAGCGATGGCAGCAGGCGCTGCTGTTTCCATGCTGGGAGGCACGCCGAAGCAGGTGGGTACTGCAGTAGCCATTGTCTTTAAAAACGTGCTGGGGCTCGTCTGTGACCCTGTGGCAGGCCTTGTTGAGGTTCCCTGCATCAAGCGTAACGGCGCGTGTGCTCTGCAGGCGCTGCTCGCAGCAGAGCTGGCGCTGGCCGGCATCACGAGCTTTATCAATGCTGATGAAGCCATCGACGCAATGAAGAGCGTGGGCGACGCACTGCCCTGCGCCTTGAAGGAAACTGCTGGTGGCGGCATGGCCGTAACACCTTCAGCTATAGAGTGGGCGAAAAAATACTTTGCTCGCAATGATCAATAAGTAAAGGAGTTTTTAACAATGGAAGTTATCAAAACTAATGACGCACCGCAGGCTGTAGGCCCTTATTCCCAAGCTGTATTGGCAGGCTCTCTGCTGTTTTTGTCCGGACAGATTGCTCTGGATCCGCAGACAGGTGAAATGGTGCAGGATTCTATTGAAGCAGAAACCCAGCGCGTTTTAGACAATATCGAAGCAATCCTGATGGAAGCACGCTTCTCTATCCGTGACGTAGTAAAGACCACTGTTTATGCAACGGACATCAATGACTTTGCTGCTATCAACGGCGTATATGCTAAAACCTTCAAGGTTGATCCGCCGGCTCGTTCCTTTGTGCAGGTTGCAGCTCTGCCGAAGGGTGCTCGCGTAGAAATCGAGGTTATCGCAAGAAGATAATTTGGAGGCCGCTGCTAAGGCAGCATCTACTTCAGAAAAAATATAAAAAATTTACAAAAAACACTTGACGACAGCAGAGTAGTATAGTATAATACTATCTGTCGCCAAGCTATTAAGTTTGGAAACAATTTGGTGGCTGTGGTGAAGTGGTTAACACGGCGGATTGTGGCTCCGTTACGCGTGGGTTCGACTCCCACCAGTCACCCCACCTTTCTGATGTATTTCAGAAGTTACCACTAATTTAAGATTGGGGCGTAGCCAAGTCGGTAAGGCACGGGACTTTGACTCCCGCATGCGTTGGTTCGAGTCCAGCCGCCCCAGCCAATGATTCACTAGCTCAGTTGGTAGAGCACCTGACTTTTAATCAGGGTGTCCCGAGTTCGAGTCTCGGGTGAATCACCACGAAATCAACCGTTCTTCGTAAGAGGAACGGTTTTTTGTTTTATAGCGTAAGTCATGAATAATATAAAGAAAAAGCCTGCAGCGGCTAAGAGATGAACTCTTGCGTTGCAGGCTTTTATTTTATTCAGCAAAAGGTGTCTTTATAGCGCTGCTGGCACTGCTTGATGATTTCCTTCGCTCTGTCGACATCATGAGCCTCCTCAAGCGCGGTGCTCTTGCCCTCAAGAGATTTATACACGCTGAAGAAGTGAATCATTTCGTCGCTGATGTGCTGCGGCAGCTCGCTGATGGATTTATAGGAGTTGTACATCGGGTCGCCATAGGGAATAGCGATAATTTTTTCGTCCATGTCACCGCTGTCCTCCATGATGATAACGCCAATCGGATAGCAACGGATGAGCGTCATGGGAACTACGTTTTCGGAGCAGAGCACGAGCACGTCTAGCGGGTCGTTATCTGCTGCGTAGGTACGGGGAATAAAGCCATAGTTGGCAGGGTAGTGCGTTGCTGTATAGAGGATGCGGTCCATTTTTAAAAGGCCTGTCTCCTTGTCCAGCTCGTACTTTACCTTGCAGCCCTTGGGGATTTCAATAACAGCCATAAAGTCGTCCGGGGAAATACGTTTAGGGTCGATATCATGCCAAATGTTCATTGTCATATGCAAAACCTCCTCTGTATACTTTTATCATAGTGGTTTAGCGTGTACTTGTCAATCGAGAAAAAGTAAATTCTTACACCCTCATATAAGCACTCATGACGCACGCTCCGCGTGCTCCCTGCGCGCGCAGCTCCGCATGCTGCGTAGCGTTGAAGCCGATGCCGCCGATAGCATAGACCGGCAGCTGTACTGCCTTGCAGACCTCGTGCAGAAAGCGCAGGCCGCGCGGCGCAAGACCTGCCTTGCACTGCGTAGCGTAGATATGCCCGGCAATGAGCACGCTGGCGCCGAGGCTTTGTGCCTCCAGTGCTTCGTTAACGCTATGGACGGAGGTGGAGAGCCAAGCAAAAGGCGCACGCTCGCACGCGGGCAGTTGGCGCAGCAGAGCAAGCGGCAGGTGCAGCCTGCTTATGCCAAGCTCGCGTGCCAGCTGCCAGTCGCTGTGCAGGATGAGCGGCAGGCTTGCAGCAGTGCAGAGCTGCTGAGCGCGTTTCGCAAGCGTGCGATAGGCCTCGCGGTCTATATCCTTAGCGCGCAAAATGACAGCCTGCGGACGCTGCTGCGTCAGTCTTGTCAGCCGCTCGATTTGCTCTGGCAGCGGACGGGTACAGCTGGCGCTGTCCGTGACGGCGATAAGCGGCAGCTCAGACATAAACGTACTCCGACATCACAGGCTGCAGACCAATTTTCAGCAGAGCTTCATAGATTTCGGTCAGACTTCTGCTGTCGTCAATCTCGAACTGCTCGTCGCCCAGCTCCTGCTTTTTGCTATGCGCACCGATGCCTGTGTTGACACCGGCGGAGATTTTGTTTGCGGCAATCAGCATCAGGTTATCGCGTACACGCGCACATTCGCGGCTGGAAACGGTAATCGAGGCGAAGGGCATGAACAGGCGGTAGGCGCAGACAACCTGCAGCAGCTGGCGCTCGTGTACGTCCAACGGCTTGATTTTGTCATTGTTGATGATGGGACGCAGGCGAGGGCAGGAGAAGGCGATTTCTGCGTGCGGATATTTTTTTTGCAGCAGATAGGCATGCAGGCCGGTGGCGAGTGCGTCGCGACGGAAGTCGTCGAGGCCGAGCAGGGCGGCAAAGCCGACGCCGCGCATGCCGCCTTTCAGCGCACGCTCCTGTGCATAAAAGCGGTAGGGGAAGACGCGCTTATGGCCGGCAAGGTGCAGCTGGGCGTATTTGTCCTTGTTATAGGTTTCCTGAAAAACTGTCACATAATCTACGCCGCAGGCATGCAGATAGGCGTATTCATCACTGTTGAGCGGATAAATCTCTACGCCGACAACCTTGAAGTATTGGCGTGCCTGCTTGCAGGCCTCACCGATGTAATGCACGTCGCTCATTTTACGGCTTTCGCCTGTGAGAATCAGAATCTCCTGCTGACCGGTGGCGGCAATAGCCTGTATTTCGGCAGCAATCTGCTCGCTGCTCAGGCAGGCGCGGTGAATTTTGTTATGGCTGTTGAAGCCGCAGTAGATGCAATAGTTTTCGCAGTAGTTGGCGATGTACAGCGGCGTAAAGAAGGTGACGTTGTTGCCAAAATAACGCTGGCGTTCTGCCTGCGCTGCGCGTGCCATATCCTCTAAAAGCGGCAGAGCTGCAGGAGAAAGCAGGGCGGCAAAATCCTCCGGCGTGCGGTCGCTGTGCGCGAGCGCTGCACGCACATCTGCCTCCGTATATTTGGCATAATCATAAGCTGCGCGTGCGGCCTGCACCCTGTCGAAAATGTCGGAGTCGATGACCTCCATGCCCTCCTGATACTGCATCGGATCGGTCAGCTGCTGCTCGCTGAAGGCAGCGGCCTGCTCATCATAAATACTGTTATTGAAAAATTTATCTTCGTTGTTCATCTTGTCACCTCAATCATGCAGAAAGCCTGTTAAGGGAGAGCTGGCGCTGGCGGTGTCGCGCACGCTGCCGCAGCCTGCAAGATAAGCACTGCGGCCTGCGCTGATGGCGTCACGGAAGGCGCTGGCCATCAGGGGCAGGTTGCCTGCGCTGGCAATAGCAGTGTTGGCCATAATAGCCGCTGCGCCCATCTCCATAGCCTCGCAGGCCTGCGACGGCTTGCCAATGCCTGCGTCGACGATGACGGGCAGGTCGATTTCGTTAATCAGTATCTGGATAAATTCCTTCGTACATAAGCCCTTGTTGCTGCCAATCGGCGCACCGAGCGGCATGATGCAGGCAGCGCCTGCGCTGACTAAATCGCGTGCGCTTTGCAGGTCAGGGTACATGTAGGGCATAACGATGAAGCCCTCCTTGGCAAGAATTTCCGTCGCCTTGATGGTTTCGTGATTGTCAGGCAGCAGGTACTTGCTGTCCTTGATGACCTCGATTTTGACAAAATCAGTATGGCAAAGCTCGCGTGCGAGGCGGGCAATGCGTACTGCCTCGTCAGCCGTGCGAGCACCGCTGGTGTTGGGCAGCAGGGTGACGTTTTCCGGTACGTAGTCAAGAATGTTGGCAAGAGCGCCGCTGTTGGCGCGGCGCAGGGCTAGCGTGAGGATTTCTGCGCCTGCCTGCTCTACGGCGGCCTTGATTAAATCGAGGGAATATTTGCCGCTGCCTAAAATAAAGCGGGAATGAAATTCATGTCCGCCTAAAGTCCATGTGTCGTTTGTCATTTTACTTCTCCTCCAAACCTAAAATAATGCGTGCAACGAGCAGCGCCTGCTGATTGGCGCACAGAGCAACGCGTGCTCCGCAAAGCGGCAGGTCATGAAAATCGCTGCTGCCGTCGCCGCAAAGATAAAAGCTTTTATTGATTTTTTTGCTGATGATTTCCTCTGCCTTGCCGAATCCGGCGATACCGCTGGCGGCAACAAGCTTTTTGTCGCTCCATGTGCTCAGAACTGTGCTGACGAGCATGGCCTTGCTGGCGGCATCGTCGAGCGCTTCGCAGATAATATTACAGCTGCCTAGGAGCGTAGGAATATTTTCTGCCGTAACCTTCACCACCTGCGCGTGCAGGTCAGCGTAGGGATTAATCTGGCGCAGGTGCTTGACTAGGGCGTCGGCCTTGTACTGGCCGATATCGTCAAGAAAATAATATTGACGATTGAGATTGGATAGCTCCACCCTGTCGAAATCGTAAAGATAAAGCTGGCGGATACCAAGGCGCGTCAGTGCGACGGCGATATTGCTGCCGAGGCCGCCGAGGCCGACGACGGCGACGCGTGCGTTGCGCAGAGCGTCTTGCTGCTCCTGCGTGAGGCCTTTTTGCAGCGCAGCGTTGATTTCTGCCTGCGTGGGCGTGCTGCTATTTTGCTCAGTCATTCAGCCACCTCCTACGAAGCTGACGATTTCTAATTTATCAGCATCGGTAATCGTGGTGGTGATAAAGTCTGCCTGCTTGACGATTGCGCCGTTGCGTTCGACAGCGACGAGCGAGACGCGATAGCCGAGCTGCGTAAGCAGCTCGCTGAGCGTAGTGGTGGCGGCTAAGGCTTTTTCTTCTCCGTTGATAAGCATAGTTGTGTGCTCCTTTTTTGATAATGTGAAGAGGTATAACACCTCTCAGTCAGCTGCGCTGACAGCTCCCCTCTAGGGGAGCCTGATTGGGAATAATAAAAAAGCTCATGAAGAAGCTACACCCGTGGTGGTGTACCCCTTCATGAGCTAAATTTTTAGACTCACTCTAAGTTTGCTTATGGAGTTGTTAGCATAAGTATAAGGGTTTGGGGAAGAAGTGTCAAGTGGATGGCTTCTTTTCCCTCAGCTCAGGCTGCTATCAGAATGCCGGAGTGATAGAGCCTTTAAAATGATCCTCGATGAATTTTTTGTTTTCAGCGGAGGTATAGATTTTTTTCAGCTGTTCGATGCGCGGATCCTTAGCGTTGGCCTTGGTGGTTACGAAAATGTTAACAAACGGGTTGTCAGCACGTTCAACCAGCAGGGAATCCTTGGAGGGATTCAGCTTAGCAACGAGGGCATAGTTGGCGTTGATAACGGCAACATCAAGATCGCCCATTGCTTTAGGAATGGAAGCAGCGTCAAGCTCTTGAATCTTGTAGTTTTTCGGATTAGCAGTGATGCTTGCTACGGAGGTGCTTACATCATTTTTGTCTTTGACTTCGATGAAGCCCTTGTCTGCCAGCACAAGCAGAGCACGCGCGCCGTTGGACGGATCGTTCGGAATACCGATGGTTGCACCAGCCGGGATATCCTCAACCTTTTTATATTTGGTGGAGTAGATTGCCATCGGGAAGTTTACGGTTTTGAAAACTTCAACAAGCTCGAACTTCGGCTCTTTTTTCAGCGTAGCAGCGAGATAGGGAGCGTGCTGCATAGAGTTGGCAAACAGCTCGCCCTGTGCCAGAGAAACGTTCGGTGTTACATAGTCGGAGAACTCGACAACTTCAACCTTCAAGCCTTCCTTTTCAGCCAGCTTTTTGACGTTGTCCATGATTTCAGCGTGCGGACCGGCGGTTACGCCGATTTTTACAGGTGCGTTCGGATCAGCCTTTTTGTCGGCTGCCTTGTCGCCGCCGCAGCCTGCGGCGATGATGGTCAGTGCGCAGAGCGCAACAGTGAGTAAAAGTTTTGTAATCTTCTTCATAAGTTATTCCTCCCTAAATAGTGGTGGTCTGCTGTTTTCCAGCTTTATTACGTCGATGATATTTCATCGTTGTAAACCCTCATTTGGCCTGCTGATTACAGTTTATTTTTATTAAGCTTTTTGGATGCGTAATCACCAAGCGATTGCATAGCCTGTACCATGACAATCAGAACGACAACCGTGGCAATCATAACGTCCATCTGGAAGCGCTGATAGCCATAGCGGATAGCAAGGTCGCCTAAGCCGCCGCCGCCTAAGGTGCCGGCCATTGCGGAGTAGCCGATTAAGCTGATGATGGCGAGCGTTACGCCGAGAACGATGGAGTGCATTGCTTCGGGAAGCAGCACCTTGCGGATAATCTGCATCGGGCTGGCACCCATAGCCTGCGCTGCTTCGATGATGCCGTGGTTGATTTCCAGCAGAGAAGATTCAATGATACGCGCAATGAACGGCGCTGCAGAAATGGTCAGCGGCACGATGGCTGCAGTGGTACCGATGGAAGAGCCGACGATCATACGTGTCAGCGGAATAATTGCTACCATTAAGATGATGAACGGAGTAGAACGGGTAGCGTTGACGATGGCGCCGAGGACAGCGTTGAGCGGCTGGTTCGGCAGAATGTGGTCCTTACGGGTTACCGTGAGGATAACGCCGAGAGGAATGCCAATCAATGTAGAAAGCAGTGTGGATGCGAAAACCATGTAGCAGGTTTCCCAAAAGGATTTTATTAAAAGATTAATCATATCAGGACTCATAGCCGATTACCTCCGTTTTCAGATGTTGTTTATGCAGATATTCCAAAGCATTCTTGATACCGTCCTTGGTGCCGGAGACTTCAATCAGCAGGGTACCAAAGAGCAGGTCCTTGAGCTGGTCAGTGTTGCCGGAGATAATGCTTACGTCTACATCGAAGTGCTTAACCATGCCGGAGATAATAGGCTCGCTGGCGCTGTCACCGATGAAGGAGATGCGCACCAGCAGCTTGCTGCCGTCGGTATAGGTGTCGCTAAGCTGCATTTTCTTGACGATATCAGGCAGCTCGGCGTTGATAACGCTCTTCGTGAATTCCTTCGTGGTCGGATGCTGCGGATTGGTGAAGACATCAACCATCGGTCCTTCTTCAATGATATCGCCGCTTTCGATAACGGCAACGCGGTCGCAGATGGTTTTGACAACCTCCATCTGGTGCGTGATGAGCACGATGGTGAGGTTCATTTTTTGATTGATATCCTTCAGCAGCTCCAGTATAGATTTGGTGGTCTGCGGGTCGAGGGCCGAGGTTGCTTCGTCGCAGAGCAGTACCTTCGGATTGCTTGCCAGAGCGCGGGCAATGCCGACACGCTGCTTCTGGCCGCCGGACAGCTGGCTCGGATAATAGTTGGCGCGGGTTTCCAGTTGTACCAGCTCTAAGAGCGGACGCACGCGCTTATCAATTTCGCTTTTGCTCAGGCCTTGGATTTCCAGCGGGAAGGCAATGTTGTCATAAACAGTGCGGCTGGCCAGCAGGTTGAAGTGCTGGAAAATCATGCCGATGCTTTGGCGTGCCTTACGCAGCTGCTTTTCGCTCATTGCGGTCAGCTCCTGACCGTCTACGAAAACCTGACCTGCGGTCGGTTTTTCCAACATGTTGATGCAGCGCACCAGCGTGGATTTGCCGGCGCCGGACAGGCCGATGATACCAAAAATCTCACCGGCTTTGATGCTCAGGCTGGTTTTGTGCAGAGCGTGGATATCGCCGGCTTTACTGTAGTAGGTTTTTTCTACGTTTACTAAGTCTATCATTGTTATAGTCCTTTCTTTTCTCTGCCTTCTCGGTTGAAAGCATTTTGTGATATTAATTTCAGGAAAAAGAAAATCCTTCACCGACACGGTGAAGGATACGTTGCGTTAGTATATCTTCATCTGCCGGAATGCTCCGTTGGATTTGGCACCGTTCACATCTGTGTGGTTGCCGTAGCGTCATCGGGCCAGTCCCTCAGCTACTCTTGATGAAATCTCTGTGAAGTTTAGTGAAATAATCATACATCTATTTCTTACGCTTGTCAACAAATTTCTTGCAAAAGCAGAGATTTTTTTGCAGACCTGTAAAGGCTGCTAGAAAAAAGTTTACTGTTTAGAATTATACCAAACTGCTAGGTAATTGTAAAGAAAAAATTGTAAAAAACGTTTTTCACAGGGAAAAAGAATTTTTTTGTAAATTTTACTTGACTTTCGCACAATAAAGTATTAAAGTATTTTCATAAGTTAGCGTACTAAAGTATCGAGGAGGAAACACGATGGCTGCTAATATTCATGACGAACTTACTGACCAGTTATTTAAGGTGATTCTGCAACTTAAGGACAAGGAGCAGTGCTATAAATTTTTTGAGGATATCTGCACGATTAGCGAGCTGAAGGCTATGGCGCAGCGCTTAGAGGTAGCACGGCTGCTAGACGAGGGCTGCATCTATGAGAACATAGTAGAAAAAACAGGTGCCAGTACGGCGACAATCTCGCGCGTTAAGCGCTGCCTGGTCTATGGTGCCGATGGCTATAAATCGGTGATGCCGCTATTAAAGGATAAAAAAACAGAGGACTAGTCTTCTGCTTGTAATAATATGAAAGTTAGAGGGGAAAGAAATGACAAATAAGGTGTATCAGGTTCCTTACGGAACGAAGGATATTCTGCCGGGACAGATGAAAACACGCCGCTCCGTCGAAGACGCAATTATCCGCGTGTTTGATAAGTGGGGCTACGATGAGGTAAAGACGCCGGATTTTGAATATGTAGATACCTTTGGTGCAAGTGGTGCAAAGGGCGATTTTCGCTTTTTCGACCGCAGCAACAATCTTCTGGTGCTGCGCAATGATATGACAGCGCCGATTGCCCGCCTGACGGCAACACGTTTGCAGGGCGGCGAAAAAATTAAACGGCTCTGCTATCTGGCGAATCTTTATCGCTATGAGGAGATTCAGGCCGGACGTCAATGTGAATTTGAACAGGCCGGCGTGGAGATGCTGGGCGCTAGCGGTGCAGCTGCTGATGCCGAGGTCATCGTGCTGGCAGCAGCTGCTATGAAGGCTGCAGGCGTGGAGCGCTTTGCTATCAGCCTCGGTCATGTTGATTTTATCAACGGTCTGGCCGAGGAGGCCGGCTTCGATGCAGCGCAGCTGCGTGAGCTGAAAGCCTGCCTGCGCCGTCACGATGCAGTTGCGATGCAGGAGCTGGCAGACAGCATGGAAAATATCCGCCCGGAAATCAAGCAGCTTTTCGCTGATTTCCTTTTCCTGCAGGGCGGACCGGAGCTTTTAGAGCGCATCGGTCAGGTCGTGACGCAGGAAAAATGTCTGAGCGCACTCGATAATCTGCGTAGGATTTACGCTTTAGTAGAAGCCTATGGCGCTGCGGAATATCTGAGCTTTGACCTTGGCCTGTACCGTTCACTTGATTATTACACAGGGATGCTGTTTGAAATCTATCTGCCGGAGCTTGGTTATCCTGTAGCCGGTGGCGGCCGTTATGACAAGATGATGCAGAGCTTCGGCATGGATTGTCCGGCAACAGGCTTTGCGCTGGGCGTGGACAGAATTTTGCTGGCGCTGGAGCGTACTGGTGCGGTGAATAATGAACGCGGCTGGGATGCGTTCGTCGGCTGGAGCGAGGGCAAGCTGCCGGAGGCCATTGCCAAGGCTACGGCGCTGCGCAGCGAAGGTCGCAGCGTGAAGCTGGCGACGGAGGCGATGGAGCTGGCGGATGCAGCGAAGGCGATGAAGGATTATTGCTGCAGCTCACTGGTATATGTAGAGTAGGCGTTAATCTTTAATTAAGCAAAAAAATTGAGGGGTTTTATAAATGAACGAATACATAACCATAGCCTTGCCGAAGGGCAAGCTGTTTGATAAATCTGTCCGCCTGCTGGAAAAGGTGGGCTACAGTGCTGAAAATGTTACTGAGGATTCGCGCAAGCTGGTCATCAGCAACGAGGAAAGCAAGGTGCGCTTTATTATTGCCAAAACCGTCGATGTGCCGACCTACGTGGAATACGGTGCAGCAGACATCGGTATTATCGGCAAGGATGTGCTTTTGGAGCAGGATAAGGATGTTGTGGAGCTGCTCGACCTTGGCTTTGGCAAATGCCGTCTGATGATGGCCGTGCCGGAGGCTAAGCGCCGCGAAAAGCTGACGGATTATGCGCATCTGCGCGTAGCGACGAAGTATCCGAACTGCGCTAAGGCGTATTTTAATAAGCTGGGGATTCAGACAGAAATTGTCAAGCTCAACGGCTCTATCGAGCTGGGGCCTATCGTAGGCTTGAGCGAGATGATTGTAGATATAGTAGAAACAGGGCGAACCCTGAAAGAAAATAAGCTGGCTGAGGTTGATTCGATTTTTACAGCCACAGCCAGACTGATTGCGAACCGCGCCAGCTTTAAGCTGAAATTTGCACGCTTGCATAAGCTGGTTGAGGATTTACGTATTGTTTTAAATGAGGAGGAAAAATAAAATGCAGGTTACAGACGCAAGAAGGATGAACGCAGCCGAGATAGCTGCTTTAATGAAAAAGAAGGCTTTTGATGAGGTAGAATTATCTCCGCGTATTCAGGCTGGTACAGATGCTATGTTCGGCAGACATATGACGGCAGCTCAGGTTGTTGACCAGATTGTTGCTGATGTGCGCAAGAATGGTGACGAAAGCCTTTTTTATTACACGAAGCTGATTGACCGCGTGGAGCTGACGCCGGAAAATATCCGCGTAACGGAGGAGGAGTTTGCGGAGGCCGAGGCGATTGTAAAGCCGGAGGTGAAGGCTGCGCTGGAGCGTGCTATCGCCAATGTCATGAAGTTCCATGAGGAGCAGATGCCCAAAACCTGGCTGACAAACCGCCCCTATGGTTCGCTCTTAGGCCAGAAGGTTACGCCGGTTGATTCCGTCGGCATTTATGTTCCCGGCGGCACGGCTGCTTATCCCTCGTCTGTAATGATGAATGCCTGCCCGGCAAAGGTGGCCGGCGTGCCGCGCATTGTTATGGCTGTGCCTCCAGGAAAGGACGGTAAGGTTAATCCGAACGTGCTCGTAACCGCCAAGCTTATCGGCGTTACCGAGATTTATAAGATGGGCGGTGCGCAGGCGATTGCTGCGCTGGCCTTTGGCACGGCGACCGTACCGAAGGTTGAAAAAATCACCGGCCCCGGCAACATCTTCGTAACCTTAGCGAAAAAGGCTGTTATCGGCCATGTAGATATTGATATGCTGGCCGGACCGAGCGAAATTCTTATTGTTGCTGACGACAGCGCTAATCCTACCTATCTGGCGGCTGATCTGCTGAGCCAGGCAGAGCATGACCCGTTGGCCTGCGCTATATTGATTACGGACAGCGAGCGCGTAGCGAAGGCTGTGAGCGAGGAAATCGAGGTGCAGCTGGCACAGCTGCCGCGTAAGGAAATCGCCGGAACCTCTTTGCAGCAGGCTGGCAAAATTATTCTGGCGCAGGATATGGCTACGGTAATCGAAATGGCTAACCTGTCTGCTCCGGAGCATCTGGAAATTATGACGAAGGCGCCGTTTGAGATTATGCCGTATATCCGTAATGCCGGTGCGATGTTCCTCGGTGCATATTCACCGGAACCGCTGGGAGATTATTATGCAGGACCGAACCACGTTCTGCCGACCGGCGGCACGGCGAAGTTCTATTCTGTGCTGAACGTAGAAACCTTTATGAAGAAAACCAGCATCATTGCCTACACTGCTCCGGCACTGCTGGCAGCTGCTGATGATATCATTACGCTGGCAGAGGCAGAGGGCTTGCAGGCTCATGCCAACGCTATTCGTAAACGTGTTGCGGAGGAAAAGAAATAATGACCGATTTTGCTGTACGCCAAAGTATTGAGGCGATGGAGGAATATGCAGTGGAAAGCGTGGCCGCTGACGTGATTGTGAACGCCAACGAAAGCAATTATCCGCTGCCGGAGGAGATTACGGCGAAGGTTGTGGCGCGCACTGCACGCTTCCCCTTCAACCGCTATCCGCCGATGAAGGCCGAGAACCTGTGCGAGGTTATCGCCAAGGAGCTTGATGTTGATATAGACTGCGTGAAGGTGGGCAACGGCTCGAGTGAGCTGCTGGAGAAGGCCTGCTATGTGTTCGGCGGTCCGGGCAAAAAAATCGCTGTGCCCTGGCCCTCGTTTTCCATGTATGGCGAGTACGCTGCTCTTTCCGATAGCGAGGAGATACGCTATCCGCTGACTGAGGAGGGCTATGTTGATGCAGATGCTGTTATCAGCTTTTGCAAGGAGCAGCAGCCGTCGCTGCTGATTATCTGCAATCCCAATAATCCGACAGGCAATTACAACAGCCTTAAGGATATGGAAAAAATTTTGGCGAACGTCAGCTGTCCTGTAATTATGGACGAGGCTTATATGGAGTTTGCCGATGGCAAGGAGCTGGCGCCGAACGATATGCGTCCGCTGAATAAGCTGTGGCTTGTGGCCGGCTCGACGCTGAGCCTTTTGGGCCGTTACAGCAACCTGCTGGTGTTCCGCACCTTCTCAAAGGCTTATGGACTCGCAGGCCTGCGCTGCGGCTATGCTGTGGGCGCTATCGGCCTCACGCGTCAGCTGGGCAAGGCACTGCTGCCCTACCATGTCAATGCTTATACGCTGATGGTGGCGAAAACTGTTTACGAAAATAAAAATTTATATAAGGAACGTATCCGTGAAATCCGTGCTGAGCGTGATAAAATGGTCGAAGCGTTTAAGGCCTTAGGCTTCCGCGTGTGGCCGACGGCGACGAACTTTGTCACCTTCCGCGCTGAGGGCGAGCTGATGCAGAAGCTCGCACAGGCCTATAATGCTAAGTATAAGGACAGTCTTGCGGAACAGGCTGCCAGCGGCAAGCTGATTTTTAAATATTACATGGAAAATAGCATCCTTGTGCGTGATTTTACGATGCACCCTGTACTCACCGGCTGCCTGCGTATCACCGTCGGCCTGCCGGAGGAAAACGAGCAGCTTATCAGCAAGCTGCAGGCACTATGTGCGGAGGTTAAGGCATGAGAAGCGCAGCAGTGGAACGCAAAACGCTGGAAACAGGCGTGAGCGTGGAATGGAATCTTGATGGCAGCGGCAGCTGCGAAATCAATACAGGCATCGGCTTTTTAGACCATATGCTGACGCTGCTTGCCAAGCACAGCTTCAGTGACCTCACGGTGCAGGCGAAGGGTGACCTTGATGTGGACAGCCACCACACCGTTGAGGATTGCGGCATCGTGCTGGGACAGGCGCTCAAGGAGGCCATTGGCGATAAGGCAGGCATTCACCGCTACGGCAACTGCTTTTTGCCGATGGACGAGGCGCTGGTGCAGGTATGCCTGGATTTCAGCGGCCGCGCCTATCTCGTTTTTGACGCTGACATTCCGAAGGTGCAGCTGGGCATTTATGATGCCGAGATGACAGAGGAATTTTTCCGCGCTGTGGCGATGCAGGCAGGATTGACGCTGCATATCCGCGTGCTTTCGGGCAAGAACACGCATCATATTATCGAGGCGATGTTCAAGGGCTTTGCGAGAGCGCTGGCAGAGGCGTGGAGTATTGATAGCAGGGTGCATGGGGTTATGAGCAGTAAGGGTACATTATGAGCAAAAAAATAACAATTATAGACTACGGCATGGGCAATCTGTACAGCGTGCAGAATGCGCTGAAGGCGATAGGCGCGGAGCCTGTTGTGACGAGCGATGCGGCGTTGATTGCGCAGGCTGAAAAAATTTTGCTGCCGGGCGTTGGTGCCTTTGGAGACTGCATGACGAATCTTGAACGCTCGGGGCTGATTCCTGTAATCATGGACAGCCTGAATAGCGGCAAGCCGTTCCTCGGCATTTGTCTGGGTATGCAGCTTTTGTTTGAGGGCAGCGACGAGGCACCGGGCGTGAAGGGCTTGGGCTTCTTCAAAGGACAGGTTAAGCTGCTGCGTACAGAGCTTAAGATTCCGCATATGGGCTGGAACAAGCTGGAGCTGCGCAGTCCATCGCCGCTTTTAGAGGGGGCGGAGGGCGAATATGCTTACTTCGTCCACAGCTTTCATGCTGAGCCGGAGGATAGCAGCATTATTACCTCGGTTTGTGATTACGGCATGGAGGTTACAGCGTCCGTCGGACGTGGCAAGGTGCAGGCCTTTCAGTTCCATCCGGAGAAGTCGAGCAGCGTCGGCATGAGGCTGCTGAAAAATTTTGTAGAGTTATGAGGGGAAGATTATGATTATATATCCTGCAATAGATATCCGTGGCGGTCGCTGCGTGCGTCTGACAGAGGGGCGCTTCGATGCTGAAACGGTTTTTGCTGACGACCCGGCGGAGATGGCTGCCAAATGGGTGGACTGCGGTGCCGAATGGCTGCACCTTGTTGACCTTGACGGCGCGCTGGCCGGTGAGGGCAAGAATCTGCCTGTTATTGAACGCATTCTGCAGACCGTGAAAATTCCTGTGGAGCTTGGCGGCGGCATCCGCAATATGCAGGCCGTAGAGAAGCTGTTGGAGCTGGGCGTGGAGCGTTTGATTCTGGGCAGTGCGGCAGTGAAGAAGCCTGAGCTGGTCAAGGAGGCCTGCGCCAAGTACCCGGGGCATATCGCAGTGGGCATTGATGCAAAAAACGGTGATGTTGCTATTGAGGGCTGGGGAGAGGGCAGCGGCGTTGCTGCGACCGAGCTGGCGAAGCGCATGGCGGATTATAGCGTGGCGACAATTATTTTTACGGACATCAGGCGTGATGGTATGCTCAGCGGCGTCAATGCCGAAGCGACAGCAGCGCTGGCAAGGGCGTGCGGCGTACCGATTATCGCCAGCGGCGGCGTGGCCTCGCTCGATGACATCCGCAGTGTAAAAAGGTTTGAGAAGGACGGCGTAGCAGGCTGCATTATCGGCAAGGCAATTTATACCGGTGCTGTTAATCTGTCTGACGCCTTAAAAATTGCTGCGGCAAAGGAGGAATAAGATGCTTACGAAGAGAATTATTCCTTGTCTGGATGTTAAGGAAGGACGTGTCGTCAAGGGCACGAACTTTGTCGGCCTGCGTGATGCCGGGGACCCGGTGGAGCGCGCTGCGGCCTATGATGCCGAGGGTGCGGATGAGCTTGTTTTTCTTGATATCACAGCGACCTTTGAGGAGCGCAAGGCGATGCTCGATGTTATCAGCAAGACAGCGGCGAAGGTTTTTATGCCGCTGACCGTCGGTGGCGGCATCAGCAGTGTGGAGGATATCAAAAACGCTCTGCGTGCCGGTGCTGACAAAACCTCGCTGAACTCGGCGGCGGTAAAAAATCCGCAGCTTATCGCTGATGGTGCCAGACTTTTTGGCAACCAGTGCATAGTTCTCGCTATCGACGCGCGTAAATGCGGCGAAAATAAGTGGGAGGTTTATGTGCAGGGCGGACGTAAGCCGACGGGACTCGATGCTGTGGAATGGGCAAAGCAGGGCGTGGCGCTGGGCGCCGGCGAGATTTTGCTCACGAGCATGGATGCTGATGGCACAAAAAACGGCTATGACATTGCGCTGACGAAGGCCGTGAGCAGTGCTGTGAATGTGCCTGTTATCGCCAGCGGCGGCGCAGGCAAGCTGGAGGATTTCTATGACGTGTTGACAGAAGGCGGCGCTGACGCCGTGCTGGCGGCCTCTGTTTTTCACTATAAAACCTTCACTATTAAGCAGGTGAAGGAATATCTGCGTTCTCGTGGTATAGAGGTGAGGTTATAATGCAGATAGATATTTCTAAAATTAAATTTGACAGCAGAGGACTGGTGCCTGCTGTTGTCGTCGATGTGCGCACGAATGATGTTGTTATGCTGGCGTACATGAATGAGGAGTCTTTACTCAAAACTTTGGAAACAGGCTATACCTGGTTCTGGAGCCGCAGCCGTCATGAGCTGTGGAACAAGGGCGCGACGAGCGGTAATCTGCAAAAGGTTGTGGAGCTGTTCTACGACTGCGACGGAGATGCTCTGCTCGTGAAGGTGGAGCAGCAGGGCGTGGCCTGCCATACCGGCGAATACTCCTGCTTCCATAATCCGCTGTGGCACGCGGCAAACCTGCCTGTGCCAGAGGTCGAAGGACTGCCGGGAGTTATCAGCGAGCTGTATCGCCTGATTTTGTACAAGCGTCAGGCAGATGACGCAGAGCTGAAATTTTTGCTGAGCGGCGACCAGGACAAGCTGCTGAAGAAGCTGGGCGGCGAGATTACGAATACCATTATCGCCTCGAAGAACGGCGAGAAGGAGAAGGTGCTGCACGAAATGGCAGACCTATGGTATCACTGTCTGGTGCTGCTTGCTTATCACAACATCACGCCGGAGGAGCTTCTGCGTGAGCTTGGCGGCAAGAGAGCGTAAGCTATATTATAAAGCATCTGTTATGCTGGGAGCGTAGCAGATGCTTTTTAGTTACCTTTGTAACAAAATCACTCGCGCTTTTCTTTTTACATACTTTTTCTTGCAGAAGGCATTACAAAAATCATTTAATATAGTATAATGATAGCATATTATTTTCTTACACTATTGTGGAGAGAGGTGTAATTATTCATGGATGAAAAAAATAACAAGCCTGTGCCGCAGCTTATCGAGGTGGAGCCGATGCAGGACGGCTACCGCTGGGTTGCAATTACGGCGATGCTTTTGGCTATTGGCATTATCCTGCATACTGTAAGCCCGAACGTTGGCGGCGTTACGCCGAACTGGACGATTGCCATGTATTCTATTGTCATTAACCTGACGCGTCCGAAGCTGTCGCAGGCTATCGGCATTGGCTTTATTGCCGGCCTGACGCTAGTGCCTTCTTCTAAGTCGGCCTTCCCGCTGGGCAATATCGCGAGCGAGCTGGCAGGCGCGACGCTCTGCTGCCTGCTGGTAGAGGCGATGTTCAAGGCCGGCATCGGCGAATGGAAGCTGCGTCCGTTTATCACCGGCTTTATGGCGACGATGGCGAGCGGCGGTATTTTTACCTTTATTTTGAAATTAATTCTTGGTCTGCCGCTGCACGTATGGATTTATGCTATGCTGCCCGTAGTAGCGATTATTGCTGTGCTCAACGGTCTGATTACCTTCTTCCTGTACGCTCCCGTGCGGAAGCTGTTCTATGTTCAGGAGGATGAGAAATAATGGAAAACGTGGTTAATGTAGAAAATTTTTATTTTGCTTATAAAAAGTCTGACCTGGTGCTGCGCGACATCAGCTTTGCTGTAAAAAAAGGCAGCTTCACTGTGCTGACCGGTCCGAGCGGTGCAGGCAAGACGACGCTGTGCAAGGCGCTGACGGGTATTGTCCCCTTCTATATGGGCGGCCGCTACAGCGGTGATGTGCAGATTCACGGCGAAAGCACTAAGGGCAAGTGTGTCAGTGACCTGGCGATGCGCGTAGGCTTCATCATGGAGGACTACGAAAGCCAGCTCGTTTCGCTGACTGCCGGCGAAGAGATTGCCTTCAGCCTGCTCAACCACGGCTTTGCTCCGGAGGAGGTTGCCGAACGCACACGTAAGGCGCTGGAGGATGTTGGTCTGCCGGGACGCGAAAGCTATCAGCTCGACGAGCTCAGCGGCGGTCAGCGTCAGCGTCTGCTTCTGGCAGCAACGCTCGCTGTGCATCCTGACATTATCGTTTTGGACGAGCCTGTTTCGGCGATGGACCCCGACGGTGCGCAATCCTTGTATAAGCTGGTCAATGAGATTCATCAGCGCTACGGCACGACGATTATCGCTGTCGAGCACCGCGTTGATTATCTGCTGCCCTATGTGACGGATATGCTGGTGCTCAAGCAGGGCGAGCTGGTGGCGGCAGACCGCTTTGAGGCTGCTGCGCCGAAGATGTATGAGGATCCTGAGCTGCGTCCGCTGCTGCCTGCGCTGTGGCAGGTGAAGCTGGGGCTCGAGGAAAAGCTGGGACTGGACCTTGGCGACTGGCGCAGTGAAGAGGATGCGCTGCTTGATTTCCAAACCTATGGTATTGTAGCTGAAGGGAGGGCTGACTAATGCTGGAAGCGAAGAATGTCAATTTTGCTTATACTCGTGGTCAGTCTGTAATTAAGGATATAGACTGCAAAATTAATGACGGCGAGTTCGTGGCGCTGCTTGGCCACAACGGCAGCGGCAAGACGACGCTGAGCCGTTTGTTCATGGCGCTCTGCCATCCGCGCAGCGGCGAGATTCTTGTCGACGGCGAGGATATTGTCAATTATGAGCCTGCTGATTTGGCTGATAAAATCGGTTATGTATTCCAAAACCCTGATTTGCAGATTCTCGAGGATACGGTTTTCGACGAGGTTGCTTACGGACCGCGTGCCAAGAAGCTGACCGAGGAAACGATTAAGCGTCAGGTGAACGAAGCTCTGGAGGCAATGGGACTGACGGAGCTGCAAAAAGAATATCCGCGCCTTTTGTCCTTCGGCCAAAAGCGCCGCCTTGGCGTTGCCGCGGCGCTGGCGCTCAATCCGCGCACGCTGATTCTGGACGAGATTACCAACGGTCAGGACGCGCTGGAGAAGGAAGGCATGATGAGCTATCTGCAGGCCATCAACGAGGACCGTGGCATTACGATTATGCTGATTTCTCATGATATGGATATTGTGCGCCGCTATGCTAAGCGTGCCATTGTGCTGCATTACGGCAAGAAGGTTTTCGACGGCACGCCGCGTGAGCTGTTCGACGGCAGCCAGCCGGTTGAGCGCTGGGGTCTGCGCCGTCCGACCGTAGCTTCTCTGGCTTCGATGGTCGGCATTGATGCAGCAACTCCGGCAGAGTTCTGCGCCAAGGTTACGGCTAAGGAGGTGGCAAGATGAAATTGACCGCCTTTACTCAGATTATTGTTACGCTGGCAGTAACGGCATGGGTTTTTATTCTGCCGGTAGAGGCCGTAGCGACGATTCTTGTGCTGGAGCTGGCGCTGCTTTTGTACATCAAGCATGACAAGATGACGATGGCAGCGATTGGCGGCCTGGCTGTGTTCACGGGCATGATGGTGCTGCTGCAGCTTTTGTTCGGCTCGCCGCTCGACGTTTCGCTGATTGGCGGCCTGCGTATGCTGGTTATGACGATGGCCTTCCTGTGCCTTCTGGCTGCCAGCCGCATTCAGGATATTGCCAAGGCGCTGGTTGACCGCTTCCATATGCCGTGCGAATATGCCTTCATGCTGACGACGGCGCTGCGCTTTGTGCCGAACTTTTTGACGGACAGCGCAATTACGCTGGACGCGCAAAGCTGCCGTGGCTATTCTAATCGCGGCAATGTGTTTAAGCGCTTCTTTGCCTATCTTGTTGTTATCCGTCCGCTGGTTATGCGTGCGGTAGCCAAGTCGGAAACGCTGGCGCTGTCTATGGAGCTTAAGGGCTTCGGCAGCAATACCTATAAAAATATGCCGTCCGAGCCGTTGGGCGTGGGCGACATCTTCGTGCTGCTTTTGGTCGTGGTGCTGAGCACCTATCCGTTCTGGATTAAATATATCTAAAAAATAAGGGCTGTCGCCTTAGCAACTTCTTCTGCGTCAAGAAGAAATTGCTGCGACAGCCTTTTTGTTACGTTATTCCTTGGCTTCAAATTCAGCGATAGCCGGATTTATCAGCGTCATATAATATTTAGCCACGGTTTCCGGCTGCGTCTGCATATTGTCCTTCAGCCACCAATGAACCATGCCGATGAAGCTGCTGGCCAGACTGTTGACCATAAAGTCCTCGGGCATGCTTTGAATCATCTCCTGATAGACGCCGGTAGCCTTAATCGAGATTCTTTTCATCATAAAATCTCGGAAAAAATGCAGGAAAAGTGCTCCGTCCTCGTGTCTGATGATGCCTAAGTAATATTTGCGCTTGTCGCGCAGATGATAAAGAATGTGCGTGATGCGAGTTTCGGCGCAGGGTTCTACCTCGGAGAAGTTATGCGTGGAGCAGGGCGGGATTACATGACTGAAGATATGCTCAAACAGCTCGTTGCAAATTTGACAGGCTAAATCATCCTTCGTTTCAAAATGGCTGTAAAATGTACTGCGGCCAATATTGGCAGTGTCAATAATTTCTTTTACGCTGATTTTTTCGTAGTTGGTTTTATCTAGCAGATGTACAAAAGCGTCGATAATTGCTTGTCTTGTCCGTGCTTGTCTTCTGTCCATGGGACGGCTCCTTTCATAAATTCTGTACAAAATTTTAAAAGTGTTCGTTAGCGTACTAAACACAGATTTTGTGTCTGGTAATTTCGATAAAAATAGAGTATCATATACATAAAGTTTAGTCAAGAACTTGACTTCGCTTCATGATATACTCATACTCATCAAAAAACGTAAAAGGCACTCGACGGCAAGCGAGTGCTTTTTGCGTTCTCGGGATAAAATTTATTAGGACTGGTGCAAGGCCGGTTCTTTTTTTATGCAAAGAAAAAGCACGCCTGCTTGCCGACAGACGTGCTAATTTCTTTGATGAGTAAGTGAGTATGAGTAATTTAAGAAAAGGTTTTGTGCGTTATTAGTTTATGATTTAATTAAGATAAAGAGGATTAGCTAATCAATCCTGCTCTGCTTGAGGTGCAGGCGGCGGAAATTCGCCGGGATGATGGGGGCCGTTATGCGGTCCATAGCCGCGGAATTCGCCCTTGTGGTGTGTAGCAAAGCCTTTAGGCGGCTTTTGCGGCAGCGGTCTGTTAGCGCGGACAGCTTCACGCTGCTCAGGTGTCATTTTTTCAAGACGCGCTCTGCGTTCAGTGCGCTGCGCCTGCTCCTCCCTGATGAACTGCTCAACCTCTGCTTTTTGGGCCGGGGTGAGCTTCTTCATGCTTTCCTTTGCACGCTTATCGTGCGCTTCCTGGCGCTCCTTGCGGATTTTTTCTATAGCCTTTTCGCGCTGCTCGGGAGTCATGCTCTTCCAGCTTTCGCGCAGCTTTTGGCGTTCAGCACGCTGCTCGTCAGTGAGTCGCAGGCCGCGATGATATCTGCCGCGGAGCTCGCCTTGAGGCGGGCAGGGGCGCTCGTCCTCGTGATGCAGGATGGCTGCAACTCTTTCCTTCATGGTCGGCTGCGGTGCCTGCGCTTCTTCCGCAGCGAAAGCGTTGGCGCAGAGAGCGGTCAAAACAGTTCCGGCAATGAGAATCTTTTTGAGGTTCATCTTCATATGTTGTCACTCCTTTATGAATGAGATTGATTTTTTCAAGCTTAGTTGGTTGGTGTTCCTTAGCTTTGACTATATTGTAGCGGAGGATTATGTCATTTTTATGTTTTTAAACGCAATTTTTGCGGAAAAAATATCTTTTTTTGTGACATGATTTTAACACAACTGTGCTGTAAAATAATATATAATAAGATAAAAACGAAAGTCAGGAGGCAGGCACATGAAAAAGATTCTCATTGCTGATGATAATAAACAAATAACGCTGATTCTTTCGAGCTATGCGAAGAAGGAGGGCCTGGAGCCCATCGTGGCGCTTGACGGCAAGGAGGCGCTGGAAAAATTTGCGCAGCACTCCGGCGAGCTGGCGATGGTGCTGCTCGACGTGATGATGCCGGAGGTGGACGGCTTTGAGGTCTGCCACCGTCTGCGCCAGCAGTCGATGGTGCCGATTATTATGATTACGGCGCGCGGCGAGGATTACGACAAGATTATGGGACTGGATATCGGTGCTGATGATTACGTTATCAAGCCGTTCAGTGCACCGGAGGTTATGGCGCGTGTGCGTGCCGTGCTGCGCCGCATCGGGCCGCAGGAGAGCGAGGAAAGCACGGGGCAGACGCTGACCTATGCCAATCTTTTCATCAATCTTGATAAGTATAGCGTGCAGATTGACGGCGAGGATGTGCAGCTGACGAAGAAGGAAATCGAGCTGCTCTGGACGCTGGCGAAAAACTCTACGAAGGTGTTCAGCCGCGACAATCTGCTGGACAGCATCTGGGGCATTGATTATTTTGGCGACAGCCGTACCGTTGATTCGCATATCAAGCGCCTGCGTGCCAAATTAGATAAATTTGCCCATCCGTTGTGGGAAATCAAGACCATCTGGAGTGTTGGTTACCGCTTTGAGGGACATAAGGAATGAAAAACAAGATAGCTTTAAAGCTGACGCTGTATTTTTCGGCGGTGCTCGTGGTCTTTGCTTTGATTATCGGCGGTGTGTTCTACCAGTTCTTCAAGGAGCACACGGTGGAAATCAAAAAGCAGGAGATGCGCGTGCGTGCGGAAAAAATTGCTGTTGTCCTCAGTGATAATATGAGCCGTATGGAACAGCGCCATGGTGAAGGCATTGCCAACAGCAAGTTTATCACCTATTTGGATAACGTGACGCAGGAAATTGTCTGGGTGGTGGACAGTGAGCGCAATCTGAATGTGAATAGGGAAAGAATGCGTCGGGCACATGAGCCGAAGCAGCATCACCGCAGCGGCTTCTTTGGCTTTGGCGAGATGCCTGAACGTCCGCACTACGGCGGTCCGCCCAAGACGGCGCGGGAGGCATATGACAGAATGCCGTCGCAGGTGAAGGAGAAGGTGGAGCGTTGCTTTCAGGGGCAGAGCTTCGTCTTAGAGGAATATAACCCGATGCTTGACGGCATCATGCTGACGGTTGGCCAGCCTGTTTATGGCGAAAACGGACAGATAAAGGCCGTGCTGCTTTTGCATTCGCCGGTCGAGGGCTTGCGTGAGGCCGTATGGGAGGGTCTGCGCATTCTCTTTATCAGCCTTCTTGCCGCAGCTGTCTTAGGCATGCTGCTGGCAGTGCTGTTCAGCTGGCGCTTCACGAAGCCTCTCAATATTATGAAGAATATCGCTGAGCGTCTGGCAGAGCGCGATTACAGCGCACGCAGCAATATCAGCCAGCAGGATGAAATCGGTGAGCTGGCACGCACGCTGGACGAGCTGGCAGGACGCTTGCAGCTGGCGGATGAGGAAAGCCAAAAGCTGGAGAAGCTGCGGCGTGAGTTTATCGCCAACATTTCGCATGAGCTGCGCACGCCGGTGACGGTTATCCGCGGCAGTCTGGAGGCCTTGCGCGACGGCGTGGTGACGGAGCAGGAGGACGTGCAGGAGTTCCATGAGCAGATGTATAAGGAGAGCCTGTTTTTGCAGCGTTTGATTAACGACTTGCTGGACCTGTCGCGTCTGCAGAATACGGATTTCCCAATTGAAAAGGCACCGCTGAATATGGTGGATGTTATCCACGACGCTGTGCGCAGCAGCAGACAGCTGGGCACGGAGAAAAGGCTGCAGATTACGAGCAGCGTGGACGAGGACTGCTATATGCTGAACGGCGATTATGGTCGTCTGCGTCAGATGCTGATGGTTTTCCTGCATAACAGCATCAAGTTTTCGCCTGAGGGCAGCGAGCTGAGGCTGGAGCTGGAGGGCAATCGGCTAAAAATTATTGACCACGGCTGCGGCATTAAGCCGGAGGATGTGCCGCACGCTTTCGACCGCTTCTATAAGGCGCGTAATGAGCATAACAAGAGCGGCAGCGGTCTGGGACTGGCGATTGCCAAGCAGATTGCGCAGCGTCATGATATGGAGCTGGAGCTGACGAGCAAGGTTGGCGAGGGCACGACGATAACGGTGGTTTTGCCGCCGAAAATGAAGCAGGAGCAGGAGTGAAAATCGATGAGCAAAAATTTGAGCTACGGCTGTGAGGGACTGTGCGCTGTTATCAGCGGCGGCACCTCGGGCATTGGACTGGAAACAGCACGCCGTCTGCTGGCAGATGGTGCGCGTGTATATATGTTGGGGCGCAGCGGTAAGCGTGGCGCGGAGGCGCTGCGCTATCTCAAGGAGCAGACGGGCGCAGAGGCGCAGTATATCGCCTGCGACGTGAGCAGTCAGGCGCAGTGCCAAGCGGCGCTGGAGCAGGTGGCAGAGCGCGAGGGACGAGAGCTGCAGGTGCATATCCTCGTCAACAGCGCCGGTGTCTATAAGGAGCAGCGCTTGGAAAAGCTTACGGAGGAGGACTTTGACGCGATGCTGGGCGTGAACGTCAAGGGCACGATGCTCTTGACGCAGGCAGCGCTGCCTTATCTGCGCAGCGGCAGCTGCGTGGTGAATATTGCCTCTGATGCTGCGGTCAGCGGCAATTATGGCTGTGTGCTTTACTGCGCGTCGAAGGGCGCAGTGGTGGCGTTCACGCGGGCGCTGGCGCTGGATTTGGCACCGAGCGTGCGCGTGAACTGCGTCTGCCCGGCAGATGTGGATACGCCGCTTTTGGCGAAGCAGCTTGTGGATGCCGACGGCGGCTATACGCTGGCGGATATGGCGGCGGCCTATCCGCTGCAGCGCGTAGCGACAGCGGGCGAGGTGGCGCACGTTGTGTGCAGCCTCGCGTCACCGGCTAACAGCTTCATGACGGGCAGCGTGGTGACGGTCGACGGAGGGCTGACGGCAGGCTGAGGCATGGAGGACATTCACGGCTCTATAAACTTCAATTGAAAACTGTAGAACAAAAATAAGGATGTCAATTTAGATATCCTTATTTTGTTATATACGTAAACCTCTTTCAGTGTTATAATTGACTTATTAAAGTATAAAAATCGAGAGGGGCTTTTTTTATGAATAAACAACAACCAATTGGTGTGCTTGATTCCGGTGTTGGCGGCTTATCCGTGCTGAAATGTCTGCATCAGCTGCTGCCGCACGAGGATTTTATTTACGTTGGCGATACGGCGCGCACGCCCTACGGCACGCGCACGGAGAAGGAAATCCGCGGCTTTGTAGGCGAGATTATCGACTGGCTGGCGGCGCAGAACGTGAAGCAGATTGTTATTGCCTGCAACACGCTGACGATGCTGGGCGTGGACAGTCTGAGAGGTGAGCATAACTTTTCTGTTGTCGGCATGTCGAAGGGCGAGGAGCTGCTGCTGCAAGCCAGCAAAAAGAAAAAAATAGGCGTTATCGCGACGCAGTTTACCGTCGGTACAGAGGCGCACAAAAAAGCGCTGCTCGCTGCTGACCCGGCGGCTGAGGTTTATCCGCTGGCCTGCCCGCGCTTTGTACCGCTGATCGAGGGCGAGCAGTTCGACAGCGCAGAGCTGCAGGACGCGATTGCCGAGTATGCGGCACCGCTCAAGCAGGCCGGCATTGATGCGCTGCTTTTGGGCTGCACGCATTTTCCGTTCATCCGCGAACAGCTGGAGGCGGAGCTTGGAGCTGGCGTGAAGGTGATTGACCCGGCAGCGGCGACGAGCGCTAAGGCTATCGCAGAGCTGCAGGCGGAGGGCCTGCTGCGCACGGAGGGCGCAGGCAGGGTAGAGGTTTGCTGCACGGCTGACCTGGCACGTGTCGAGCGTCTGGCTGCACGGATGCTGCCGGCGCAGGATTGCAGCTTCCGTCTTATCGAGCTGTCTAAGAAATAATTCATAACTTTTATGCTTCTTTGACAAAAAGAGGCAGGAGTTTTTTGCTTTGTGTCTAATCTATATGAATAAGGGTGCGAAGGCACTCTTTAATGGTATTATTCACATTATAAAAATAATATAAAGAAAGGTGGTAGCTGTGGAAAATCAGGGAGTAATGAACGACAAAAAAATTGTAGGCTCGCCTGTGGTGCATATGACATGTCTGGCTCTGGTTCTGTTTGCCTTCTGGCTGGTGTTATCCGGCAGAACAGAAACAAAATTTGTCGTATATGGTATCATCACAGCTGTGGTAACAACCTGGGTTACATACCCGCTGCTGCTTGTGCCGAATAAGGACGGCAGCAAAAAGTATTATGTTTTCGGCTTTTCTCTGCCGAAGATGCTTATGTACTTTTTCTGGCTGATGTGGCAGCTGGTGCTCGCGAACATCGACGTGCTGCTGGCAACGACAGCGCAGGAGCTGAGCATTGCCCCGAAGGTTGTCCGCTTCCGTTTCAAGGTCGACAATCCTATGGCCTCTGTAGTATTGGCCAACTCGATTACGCTGACTCCTGGTACGGTGACGATGAACGTGACGGATGACGGCCTGTATGAGATTCATGCTTTGACCGTTGGCGCCGCAGCAGGCGTGCTCGATGGCAGCATGCAGAAAAAGGTTGCCGAGCTGTATGGCGAAAAATTTGATTTTGCAGTAGTGGAGAGTGAGGAATGATTATGCAGGTTATATTCTACATTATGATGGTTGCAATTCTTCTGATCATCGGCACGATGCTGCAGCGACTGTTCAACGGACCAACAATCTTTGACAGAATGAATGCATTGGGCGTTATTGGCGCCGACACAATTTTATTATTGGTGCTCTTCGGCTATATCGACCATCGTCCGGATATGTATGTTGATATAGCGATTTCTTATGCGATTCTGGGCTTTATCGGCTCCTTGATTGTCGCAAAGTTCATAGGAGGTAAAAAAATATGATTGAACAATTTGGCTTTACCTCCATCCGCGAAGTCGTAGCCGCGCTGTTCCTTTTAGGCGGCCTGGTTTTCTTCGTCGGCTCGGCTATCGGTATGCTGCGTCTGCCGGACTTCTATTCAAGAATCCATGCTTCAGGCAACAGTGAAACGCTTGGCTGCACGCTTTCGTTTATCGGTCTGATGATTTACGAGGGACCGACGCTGACCGCAGTGAAGATGGCTTTTGTATTTTTGCTTGTTTTTATGGCGAACCCGATTGGCTCGCACATCCTGAGCAAGGCGGCCTATAAATCCGGCCATCCGGTATGGACGCTGCAAAGCAAGGGTGCGAAAAAGCTCGTTGGTCTGGAAAAGGCCGACCACAGTGCTGATGAGCCTGTAGGCAATATCCGTAAGAAGGTTGTCAAAAACAACCGTAACCAGATTCATAAGTATCACAAGAAGAAAGGAGATAAATAAAATGCAGATTTATACTATTGAAGCTCTTTTACTTGTCTTCCTGATTCTCATTACCTGTGCAGTTATTTTCTGCAAGGATATTCTGAGTGCTGCGATTATCTACAGCGCGTTCAGCTTCTGTGCTGTGCTGCTGTATCTGATGATGGGCTCGCCGGACGTGGCCTTTACGGAGGCTGTTATCGGTACGATTTCCACAATCTTCTTCGTAGCTTCGTTGAAAAAAATTGATAGGTGGTGTAAATAATGCGTGGATTAGTTGCTGTTATCCTGGCGATTATGACGGGCATGTTCTGCTCCGTTGTAACCTACCTGCCTGAAATTGGTGACGCGAACACTGCGCCTAACCAGCATGTTACTCCGACCTATATCTCCCGTAGTGCGGAGGATACAGGCTCGCCGAATATCGTAACGGGCGTCATCATCGACTATCGTGGCTTTGATACCATGTGGGAGACCTCGGTAATGTTCCTCGCCGGCCTCACAACGGTGCTGGTGCTGACCAGCAATCCTGTTGGCCGTCGTCCTGAGGAGGAGCCGGAGGATCCGGAGGAAGGAGAGATTATCAAATGAAAGAACCATTTGGCGGTCTTATCCTGAACATAGCCTTCAGAATGCTTGTGCCGTTTACGATTACCTATGGTATCTACGTCCTCTGCCTGGGCGAGTTCTCCCCGGGCGGCGGCTTCCAGGCAGGCGCGCTGCTTGCTGTCGGCGTGCTGCTGGCACGACTGATTCTGGGCGCTGATACAAAGTTCAATGTTCTTGGCAAAACCTCTGTTGTTTTGGCTGGCGTGGGCACCTTCATTTATGCCTTCACCGGCTGGCTGACGCTGTTCGGCGGCGCAGACTTTTTTCTGAACTACAATTATATGCCGCTTCATCTGGAGCCGCAGCATGAAATGCATGCTTTAGGCATTTTCCTCATTGAAATCGGTGTTGCCATCTGCGTAATGATGACAATTATTAATCTGCTTGATGCAATTGTGAAAAGGGGTGACGAAGATGGAAGTGCTAAATGAGTTTTTAAAAACAAAAGGCATTTATTCCCTGGTCATGATACTTTTCTTCCTGGGTGTGTATGGCATGGTCCTCAGCAAAAACTATATGAAAAAGCTGATGGCAATGAATGTCATGCAGGTTGCAGTAATTTTCTTCTATCTGTGCTTTGCTCAGAAGGATGGGGCGATGATTCCTATTCAAAATGGCATCACGACCGACCCTAATGCTTATATCAACCCGCTGCCGCATGGACTGATGCTGACGGCTATCGTTGTCAGCCTTGGTACTACCGGTGTAGCGATTGCGCTTTTGATGCGTATCAAGGAAATTTACGGCTCGGTTGAAGAAGTAGAGGTATTGAGGAGGGCTAGTAAATGACACAGCATGCTCCCGTCCTAATTGTACTCTTACCTCTGACAGCTTCACTGCTGTGTATGTTATTTTCCCGCATTAGCAAAAATTTAGGCTCTTGGATCGTGATGGCTTCCATCGCCGGTGCCTTTGCTAATGCCTGCATTGTGCTTGACAAGGTTATTTCGTCCGGTGGCAAAACCTGGCATTACTGGATGGGTGGCTGGGCGCCGCCTGTTGGTATTGAATTTGCGCTGGATCCCCTGAACAGCATTCTCGCCGTAGTCGTAACCTTTATTTCGATGATGGTTGCGCTCTACAGCCGTCCGTTCGTCAAGGATGAGGACTGGCTGCATGTGGGCGGCTATTATACGCTGTTCGGCCTGCTGACAGTTGGTCTGTCGGGCATGATTATCACGGGCGACGTTTTCAACCTCTATGTATATCTGGAGATTATGTCGCTGTCCGGCTATGGTCTTATCGCCCTGGGCGGCAAGAAATCCATGCTGGCAGCCTTCCGTTACCTGCTGATCGGCACGATTGGCGCTTCGCTCTATCTGCTGGGCGTCGGCTATCTGTATTCTATGACCGGTACGCTGAACATGGCAGACCTCGCTGCACGCGTTGTGCCGCATCTGAATTCGCCGCTGTTCGCAATTGCTGTGGCCTGCTTCATCATCGGCTTTGGCATCAAGATGGCGCTGTTCCCGCTGCATGGCTGGCAGCCTGATGCCTACACCTTCGCCCATCCGGGCGCTGCGGCTTTTATCGCAGGCTGCATGAGCAAGGCTCCGGCATACGCTCTGATCCGTTTTGTTTATTATATCTTCAAGGTTGACAACCCTGTAATGCATAGTGCGCTCAACGTGCTGGGTATTCTTGGCGTGGCCGGTATTCTTATCGGCTCTATTATGGCGATGGCACAGTATGACTTCCGCCGTATGCTGGCTTATTCCTCTGTTGCGCAGATCGGTTACATTGCGATTGGTCTGGCGATGGGCAATATGTACGGCTTCATCGGCGCTGTGCTGCACGCTATCAACCATGCCTTCATGAAGAGCAGTCTTTTCCTGGTCATCGGCGGTATTGAATATCGCTTCGGTGAGGTCAATCTGTACCGCTTAGGCGGCATGAACAAGAAAATGACCATCAGTACGATTACCGTGCTGCTGGCTTCGCTGTCCATGATCGGCCTGCCGCCGACCTGCGGCTTCTTCAGTAAATGGTATCTGATGCTGGGCGCTTATACCGGCGCACAGTATTTCTACATCGCTGTCCTGGTCATCAGCTCATTGCTGAATGCAATTTATTTCTTCCGTATCATTGAGCAGATGTTTATCCAGCGTGAAGCTTCTCTGACTGAGGTGCATCCGCATCAGGGCAAGCTGGGCCTGCCGCTGTCTATGGTTCTGCCGATTCTCGTCGGCGGCATCATGATTCTGGTGCTTGGCTTCTACAGTGTTGATATCGTTACCGATGTTATTAAGTTAGGCTTGCCGGAGGTGTTTCTGAGATGACTATTATAGATTGCAGACCATTTCTGGCAGTAGGCGTTTCCTTCCTGGCGGCAGTTTTGATTGCCTTCAGCAGAAGATGGCCTAATCTGCGTGAAGCATGGAGCGTTATCGCTTCTTTGATTAAATTTGGCATTATCCTGTCGATGCTGCCTGCTGTCCTCGACGGCAACCAGTATCAATGGACGCTGTGCCAGATTACTGATACTGTGGGCCTGACGCTGCGCACTGATCCGGCCGGCATGATCTTTGCTGTGCTGGCGTCGATGCTGTGGGTGCCCATGAACTTCTATTCCATCGGCTATATGCGCTGCAATAACGAAAGCGAGCAGACCGGTTACTTTGCCGCCTTCGCTATCTGCATGAGTGCCGTAATGGGCATTGCAATGGCCGAAAACCTGCTGACATTCTTCATCTTCTACGAGCTGCTGACTTTGGCAAGCTATCCGCTGGTACTGCATAAGCGTAACCAAGAGGCTTTGATGGCCAGCCGTAAGTATTTGATTTATACGCTGATTTCCGGTCAGCTCTTCCTGGCCGGCGTTATCGCTGTCTACTGCATCAGCGGTACGATGGACTTCACGCCCGGCGGCTTCCTGACAACGGAGATGGCTCCGAAATGGGTGCTGCAGGCAATCTTCGTGCTGATGATTCTGGCAGGCTCCGTAAAGGCTGCTGTTATGCCGCTGCATGGCTGGCTGCCGGCAGCAATGATTGCGCCGACGCCTGTATCAGCGCTGCTGCATGCGGTTGCTGTTGTTAAGACCGGCGTTTTCGCCGTGCTGCGTATCATCGGCTTCGTCTTTGGTCCTAAGCTGCTGGCAGAAATCGGCGTCGTCGATGTGCTGGCCTGGGCTGCGGCAGCGAGCATTATTATTTCCTCGCTCATCGCTCTGCGTCAGGACCATCTGAAGCGCCGTCTGGCGTTCTCGACCATCGGTCAGCTGTCCTACATCGTTCTTGGTGCAGCGCTGATTTCGCCGCTGAGCATCAAGGGTGCATATCTGCATCTGGTGGCTCATGCTGTTATGAAGATTACCCTCTTTATGTGCGCCGGTCTGATTATCGCGCGTACACACAGAAACAATATCAGTGAGCTGTATGGCATAGGCAAGAAACTGCCGGTAACAATGGCCTGCTTCACGATTGCCTCGCTGGGCATTGCCGGTACGCCGTTCCTCGTTGGCTTCGTCAGCAAGTGGAACCTGGCGCTGGGCGCTTTGCAGGCAGGCAAGCCGCTGTACATTCTCGTCTGGGTTGCCAGTGCGCTGCTGGCTGCGGGCTATCTGATGCCGGTCGTACAGATGGCGTACTTCCGCAAGGATCCGCAGGAGGAATTCCGCGAGTATGGCGATATCAGCTATTCGATGCTGATTCCTATCTGCGTAACGACAATTATTGCCGTTGTCCTCGGTGTCGTACCGGACATTTATCCGCACTTCTTTGAGCTGGCAACGATGGCCTCCAACGCTATTTGCGCAGGCTGGAATGGAGGTTGGATGTAATGAGCAAGAAAACTGTTTATCTTATTGCTGCTGTAGTGCTCGTCCTTTCTGCGATTGGCGAGCTGTGCGGCATACATCTGCATAGCCCTGCGTGGTGGCCGCTGCCGTTTGGCTATGACATTTTCTTCGGCTTCTTTGGCTGCTGGCTGCTGATTATTCTGGCAAAAATTATCATGACGCCGCTGCTGCAGCGTGATGAAACGTATTATGATGATCCTAAGGGAGGTGAGGACGATGAGTAATCTGCTTCATCCTGGTCTGATCCTCATTGCCGTGGGCGTAATCGCGATGCTCGTGCCGAAAATGCTGTGCAAGCTTGTTTTGGCCGTCGGCCCGTTCTTCGCCCTGTTCGCTGCACTTTCCATGCCGGTGGGCACGGACCTCAGCTTTGAATTCTTTGGTACAGGCTATCAGCTTGGCTATATGTACGTCGACAAGCTCAGCTATGTGTTCTGCATGATTTTTGCACTCATGGCGTGCATCGGCGGCCTGTACTCCTGCCATAATGAGAACCGCATGGAGGCCCTGTGCTCCATGTCCTACGCAGGCTGCGCCCTTGGCGTAACGCTGGCGAAGGATTGGCTGACCTTGATTTTCTTCTGGGAGGCACTGGCTGTCACCTCGCTGTTCTTAATCTGGTGCCGCAACACTCCGGCATCTCGTCGTGCAGGTCTGCGCTACCTTTTGGTGCATATGCTGGGCGGTAACCTTTTACTGCTCGGTATCTTCCTCAAGGTTGGCAGCGGCGACGCACTTGTTGCTAATCTGTCCAAGGCTCCGCATGACCTGGCCTTCTGGGCTATATTGATTGGCGTGGCTGTCAACGCAGCTATTCCGCCTGTCAACGCCTGGCTGGTCGATGCTTATCCTGAGGGTACGATTACCGGCAGCGTTTTCCTCAGCTCCTTCACCACGAAGGTTGCTGTATACGCGCTGATCCGTATCTTTGCCGGAACGGACTTCCTCATGGGCTTTGGCTGCTTCATGGCGCTTTATGGTGCTGCTTATGCGATTATGGAAAACGATATGCGCCGCCTCTTGGGCTACCATATCATCAGCCAGGTCGGCTTCATGGTTGCCGGCGTTGGCGTTGGCACGGCGATGGCGCTGAATGGTGCTGCTGCCCATGCCTTTTCGCATATCCTGTATAAATCTCTGCTGTTCATGTGCGCTGGTGCGATTATTTATGCAACGGGTATCCGCAAGATTAACCAGCTCAGCGGCATGGCGAAGAAGATGCCGTTCGTGGCTGTTTGCTTCTTCGTAGCAGCGTTCTCCATCTCCGGTGTACCGTTCTTCAACGGCTTTATCAGCAAGACGATTACCATCGCTGCTGCTTCTGCCGCAGGCTATGATTGGGTATATACACTGCTGGAGCTTGCCAGCATAGGTACCTTCTTGTCCATTACACTGAAGATGGGTTACTTCATCTTCCTGCGTGATGCGGACAAGGACGTAGAAATCAAAAACGCTCTGCCGAAGAATATGTATCTGGGCATGGGCCTCGGCGCTGTGCTCTGCTTCCTCTACGGCGTATATCCGGACCTGCTGTATCGCTATCTGCCGTTCGGCTATCCTGATTACCAGCCGTTCACCGCAGCGCATATGCTGAGCTACGTAGAAATTCTCGTCGTAACGATGGTGCCGTTCATGATGTTCCTGCCGCGTATGGAGCCGCATACCGCGCTGAGCCTCGATACGGACTGGTTCTACCGCAAGCCGATTGATTTCGTCATCAGCCGTATCAGCATGCTGCTGTGCGCAGCGAGCGGCGGCCTTGGCAGTGCCTGGGGTGTACTGTACGAAAAGTTTATGGACCTTACGAGCAATCCGATGGATTTCCTCGATGCGAAGCCGTTCCGCAAGCGCTCGCATTATAATCCGGAGAATTATCGTACATCCATCGCTGACCCGATGATGATTACGCTGACCGTGCTTGTCAGCAGCATAGCATACTTTATTGCTACGCTGTAGGAGCGGTCAGGAAAAGCAAAAAGTAAAAATTAAAGGCTATCGCCTTGGCTGTCTCTCTGTTGGTGAGAGGGGAGCTGGGCGGTAGCCTTTTTTGCTACTTTTTAGCAGAGGACAAGCAAAATTTAAAGTATACTTGCGGTTTTTAGCCTGATTTCCGAAAGTATACTTTCAATTTTTACGGTATTTTGCCTAAGTATACTTAAGAAACTGTAATTTTAGTGATTTTTGTATTGAATACCCCTCTGTCGCTGACGTACCCAAAGGGCACAGGCTCGGCAGAGAGGGTATCTGAGCGCGTAGCTTATTCTCTCTTTGAGATTCTTCGGTTCATAGATATTTTGCGTTTTTAGTCTTCTTAGGAATAAGTGTTATTCTCGTAAAAATTTTCTGAAATAAAATGCTTGACTAATAAGTCAAAAATGATTATAATGTACCTAACGGTTGAGAATTAGTAGCAGGACGGTCTAAAAATGACGACTAGGTACTAATTCTATGCGTGAAATAATATTCATGTATTATAAAATCTCGGAGCCAGGGACGCCGCCTGTAGGGTAGAGGAAACAAGGCAACTCTTACTGGATGTGCAGGTACTAACTTGGATGAGATTTTGTAATAAATAAATCTCTTATACAAGAGGAGGAAATTACAATGAAAAAATCCTTAGTACTCGCAATGGCAATGGCTCTGGGCGTAACCGCTTCCGCTTACGCTGCTAACCCGTTCTCTGACGTTCCGGCTGGTCACTGGGCATATGACAGCATCAACAAGCTGGCAGCTGCTGGCGTAATCGAAGGCTACGGCGACGCTACCTTCGGCGGCGACAAACTGATGACTCGTTATGAAATGGCTCAAATCGTAGCAAAAGCTATGGCTAAAGGCGCTGACGTTGACAAGCTGGCTGCTGAATTCGCTGACGAGCTGGATAACTTGGGCGTTCGCGTAGCTAACCTCGAGAAAAAAGCTGACAACGTAAAGATTACTGGTGAACTGCGTTATCACTATAAAGATAATGACGGTGATAAAGAAGGCTATGCTACTGAACTGCGTTCCCGTATTTGGGTTAAAGGTCAAATCAACGATGATTGGACTTACACCGGTATGCTGGAAAACATCCAAAATCTGAAAGACGATAAAGGCAATGAAGATACCAAATTCCAACGTGCTTATGTAAATGGTAAGCTCGGCGGCGTAGCTGTTCAAGCTGGTCGTTATCATGCAAAATGGTCTGAAGGCAATGTTTATGATAACCGTTTTGACGGCGTTCAAGTTGCTTATGGCAAGGACGTTAAATTGGTAGCTGGCTATGGTAAAGCTGCTCATCTGAATGGCGTTACTGATGCTGGCAAAAAAGCTAATGCTAAAGACACCTACTATGCTGAACTGTCCGGCAAAGTAGACAAGCTGTCCTTGGCTGCTGGTTACTACAAATTTGAAGACGTAAAAGAAGTTAAAGACGTTGATGATACTGTTTGGACGGTTGCTGCTAACTATGCATTCGACAAGAACTTCAAGCTGGGTGCTATGTATCTGAATGGCGATAAAGATGGCTACAAGGGCGATGATGACGGTTTCGTAGTAACTGCTTCCTACAAAGGTGCTAAAGCTGCTAAAGTTGGTTCTTGGGGCTTAGTTGCTAAATACTATGATCAAGGTGCTTCCACCTATATCGACCACACCATGAACGGCCTTGCTGATGATTCTCTGTTCACCAGCGCTGAAGGCTTCAAAGGCTACAGCGTAGCTGCAAACTACACCTTCGCTAAGAACATTGTTGGTCAGGTTGAATACTATGATCTGGATCAAAAAGAAGGCAACAAAGACGCACAAACTCTGTGGTCTCAAGTAGTATTCACTTTCTAATTCAATCCTTAGAGAGCATACTTAACCTAACAAATAACATACGCGTATAAAGGGCGGTCTCCCGTAAGGGAGGCCGCTTTTTGCGTAAAGACTTGTGTTAACTTAAATTTGTATACTTTGTTACAGAAATACTGCATTTTAAATATAGCTGTGTTCTAAGTAAAAAGTATACATATATTTTACTTGCAATAGACTTACGAATATGTTAAAATTTGCTCATAGCTTTTATCAAGCATGGTTTGCTAGTAGGTTAATGATTAGTTTGAGCAGTCTGGTAGAGGAAACAAGGCAACTCTTACTAAGGTACTGCACAAGCTGTCGAAAGCTTGCGGCAGCGATGCATGATAAGGCTAAATAAAAACATTCCTGAGGAGGAATTATCATGAAAAAATCCTTAGTACTTGCAATGGCAATGGCTCTGGGCGTAACCGCTTCCGCTTACGCTGCAAATCCGTTCTCTGACGTTCCGGCTGGCCACTGGGCATATGACAGCATCAACAAGCTGGCTGCTGCCGGCGTAATCGAAGGCTATGGCGACGCTACCTTCGGCGGCGACAAGCTGATGACTCGTTATGAAATGGCTCAAATCGTAGCAAAAGCTATGGCAAAAGGCGCTAACGTTGACAAGCTGGCTGCTGAATTCGCTGACGAACTGGATAACCTGGGCGTTCGCGTAGCTAACCTCGAGAAAAAAGCTGACAACGTAAAAATCACCGGTCAAATTCGTTATGAATATGCTGACCGTGATGGCAGCCTGGTTCCTAACAAAGGTGTTGCTAAAAACCGTCTGCGTACCCGTCTGTTCGTAAATGGTGCTATCAATGATGACTGGACTTACACCGGTCGTATTGAAAACAACCAAGACCTGTCTAACAATAAAGGCGATGAGGACACCAAATTCAACCAAGCTTATGTATCCGGTCGTGTAGGCGGTCTGGCAGTTGTAGCTGGTAAAGCTGGTATTGTATTGGCTGACGGCAACCTGTATGATGATACTGCTGAATTCGTTTCTGCTTCCTATGGTAAAGACGTAAAACTGACTGCATATGCTGGTCAACCGACTGACTATGGCTTTGACAGCTTCTATGGTGCATCTTTGTCCGGCAACGTTGGCAAACTGGCTCTGTCCGCTGGCTATGACGCATTCAAAGATTCTCAATATGTTGCTGTAAAGAATGCTGCTGGTGTTGAAATTGGCCGTGTAGCAACTGGCAATAACTCCAACGTAAAAGAAGGCGAAGATAACAACGTTTGGAATGTATCTGCAAAATATGCATTCGACAAGAATGTTGCTCTGAGCGCTACTTATCTGAATTCTGACCTCGATAAAGCAGATATCGTATCTACCTATAAAGATGTAGATACTGAAGGCTATGTAATTGGCCTGGATTACAAAGGCGCTAAAGCTAAACAAGTTGGTTCTTGGGGCGTTTGGGGCAAATACTATGATCAAGGCGTTGGCACTTTCGTAGCTCACACCATGAAGAATGGCGACTGGGGCAAAACTCTGTCTGAAGGCTTCAAAGGTTATGCTGTAGGCGCAACCTATACCGTAGCTAAGAACATGGTTTACATGGTTGACTACTATGATCTGGAAGGCAAAGAAAGCGACAAAACCAACCGCGTAATCTGGAACCGTTTCCAAATCAACTTCTAATTTGATAATTAGAAAGAACTAAATAAATAACATACGCGTATCAAGGGCGGTCTCCCGTTAGGGAGACCGCTTTTTGTAGTGCGCCCAGCATGGGCGATAACTAGGTGGTGAAAGTCCACTACGC
>ERZ1026901.191-NODE-191-length-55429-cov-17.002944_pt1 | contig 55429 bp, 42 predicted proteins | sample MGYA00380179_ERZ1026901 | MGnify/ENA primary metagenome ERZ1026901 (study PRJEB33269, sample SAMEA4719815) | human gut metagenome | biome: human-associated habitat; feature: organic feature; material: feces | place: Cameroon | collected 2013-10 ... | reverse complement strand
TGTGGTAGCTTTACCGCACGGCAGCGGTAGACGTAAAGATGAGCATCTGTGAAAGAGGAAACGGGCATCTGTGAAAGGTAAAACGTACATCTGTGGACGGGAAGACAAATCTCTTTCCTCATCATACAACCAAAAATATCCGCTGCCCCCTATTTTAATAACGGCTCTTGGCAATAAATCTAACGAGAGATACATGAAAGGCCTTATTTTCTTGAAACAACTATTAATAGCGTAAGCATCCTATACAAAACAGAGAGCATAGAATGCTTACCCAACAACACCATCAGACATATAAAACAAAGATTTTTTGACTTTCGTTTTGCACTTCCCCCTCCTTGCAGTATCTTTGCAGAAAATTACAATAGCATAACGCAATGTTAATAGACAAAATACAATCATTACTTAGCGAGGTTGCAAACCTGCAAGCATCCGATGCAAAAGCACTGGAAGAGCTACGCATCAAATACCTCAGCAAGAAAGGTGTGGTAAATGAGCTAATGGGAGAGTTCCGCAACGTAGCTGCCGATCAGAAGCGTGAGATTGGCATGAAGTTGAATGAACTCAAGACTGCGTTGCAAGACAAACTTAATGAGCTTCGTAGCAATCTTGCTACCCAGGAAGAAGATCATTCAGACCTTGACTTGACGCGTACTCCCTATCCTATTGCTTTAGGTACTCGCCATCCACTATCTATTGTCAAGAATGAAATTATAGACATCTTCTCACGTCTAGGCTTTTCTATTGCAGATGGTCCCGAAGTAGAAGACGATTGGCACGTATTCTCATCGCTTAACTTCGCTCCAGATCATCCTGCACGCGATATGCAAGATACCTTCTTCGTTGAGCAACATCCCGACATCGTATTGCGTACACACACTAGTTCTGTACAAAGCCGTGTCATGGAACATTCAAAACCACCTATCCGTGTGCTTTGCCCTGGACGCGTATACAGAAATGAAGCCATCTCCGCGCGTGCCCACTGTTTCTTCCACCAAGTAGAAGGTCTCTACATCGACAAGGACGTGAGCTTCACCGACCTCAAGCAAGTATTGCTCACCTTTGCTCGCGAGATGTTTGGTCCCGACACGAAGATTCGTCTTCGTCCATCCTACTTCCCCTTCACTGAGCCTAGTGCAGAAATGGATATCTCTTGCAACATCTGTGGTGGCAAAGGATGTGCTTTCTGCAAGCAGACAGGTTGGGTAGAAATTCTCGGTTGTGGAATGGTCGATCCCAATGTACTTGAATCTAATGGCATCGATAGCAAAATCTACAAAGGCTATGCTTTCGGCATGGGTGTAGAACGTATCACCAATCTAAAATACCAAGTAAAAGACTTGCGTCTATTCTCAGAGAACGATGTTCGTTTCCTCGATGAATTCATGGCAGCAAACTAAGCTAAACTCTGATATTTCCTTATAGCTTATATACCAAGAGAAGTTTGAAAGCATCGTATTGCTTTTAGGCTTCTCTTTTTTGTTTGTCTTTAAGAATCAGACCAATTATAATTTGTAAAATTCTTTGTTTACATCAATTACTTCAAAAAGATTGATACCAATTCTGCAAAATCATCATTTTATGTCATATAGAAAGTGTGAAGGAAGTGCTTTTTTATTACATTTGCATTAACAAATTACTTAGAAGAAGTTCTATTACCCCAAGACAAAAACGTCCATGAAAAAATTACTGATCATACTCACTAGCATATTATTGTTAACTTGTTGCAGCACATCACATGAAGAAAAAGCTATGCAACAAGTTGAATCAATGATATATAGTTCGCCTGACTCTGCTAAAAAAATGCTTCAGCAGATACCCGTCACAAAATTAGAATCTGAATCAGACAAAGCTTTCTATGCACTTTTGAAAAGTGTCATTACCTATCGTCTCTACGAGAAGCAATCGCTCAAAAATATCAACTATGCCCTTGCATATTATAAAGAGCATAAGGATAAACACCATCTGCAAATGGCCTACTTCTACCATGGTGCAATCAACTTGGAGAACAATGGGAGTGTTATCCGTAGTATGCGTGACTATAAAGAATCAGAGGTACTCATTAAGCATACTGGCAACAAAATCCTCGAATCGTACATATATAATGGTCTGATCAAAATATTTTTTCTGCATAATGCCAATGTACTTGGTCTTGATTATTCCAATAAAAGCATTAACCTTGCCAAAGAAATGAATGACAATGAGACTCTGTCTGGTGCCTTTGGGAATAAGGCTATCTTCTACGAAAGATGCGGGAAAAAAGATAGTGCACTAACATATTATAAACAATCACTTAAATATGTAGATTACGTAAAATATAATTATGACAAAGCAACCATATACGACAATGTTGCTTTCTACTTCGACGTTCAGTCAAATACAGCAAAAGCAAAGAAATACCATGAGCTAGCAACTCAATGCGTCCCCAATGACAGCAACTATAGCATTTGGAACCAACTATATAAATGCGACAATTTCAACGAAGCAATTCAGAAATCACGGGAGATTCATCCATCTGATTTATTTGAGGAATACAATCTATACGTTGTATTATCTCAAGTAGCACGCAAAAATGGAATTAACCAAATGGCATTTAAATATGGTGATAAAGCAGACAGTATCCAAGATCTTATTGACAAAGACAAATATCAGTACGAAATCAAAAAGATACAAGAAGAATATATACGAAAAGGGTTGGATAAAAATGCTCATTCCAACCGAATACTATTTCTTCTCATAATCACCGCGATTTTCATAGTATCTATCATAATGATTTGCAGTATTCGCAGATACAACACCAAGAAAGTTTCTCGCCTACGACAAAAGATAGAATATTTACAAGGCGAAATAAATAGATTCGCCGATTCACTTTCATATAAGGACACAAACGAAGGAATGTCATCATCCAACGTCCAAGAAAAAGAGGTATTGGTTGCATTGCGGGAGGAACTCAATTCGTTAAAAAAACAAAGCAAGAAAGAACTTACAATTTACAAAAAGCGCCACAACCAATTTATAAATGGACTTGAAATTACCCTAAAAGTATTGCAAAATAGTCCCATAAAAATTCTTGAAAAAGGTGATCGACATGATTTCATATATTTACATTCGGAGAAAGACCCAATGCTTAAGAGCATTATGCCACTTACTTCAACTCAAGATCAAGTACTTTTCATTCTTGTTGGTTTAGGATGTTCAAGAGAACAGATTCAGCAGGCACTATGCCTCTCAAACGATTCATTCAGAAAGGAGAAAAGCAGACTCCTCTACAAGCTCAGAGACCTTCCAAATTTGCAATTTTTTTGTGACAATTTAAAGGATTTATAGGATATAATATTGAGATAATGCTCTAATTATCAATAGATAATGCATTTTCATCTTGTCACACATTAAAGAGAGTCACTTGTCCTTTCATGAAGACATTCTTAACTTTGCAGCGCAAAACATAAAATATAACACTCATGATTTCATCACTATTATTCGCTCAAAGTTTCATTATATCTTGTTCTACAAGCATCAATCCTATATACAGCGAAGTTACCTCTGTGTATTTTTATCGTAAATTTGATAAGATGAAAAGCAACAACAACAATAAACATGCTCCTTCTGTTCCATTGGCCACCTTACATGCGGAGATAACACCTAACAGTGAGATCATCTTATTTTTCGAAGATGAATATTTCTCCGATATTGATGTTACAGTTGCCTATGGAGATACTGTCATCTATTACAATCATTATACGCGCAAGGGGTGCCCTACTATATCCATCCCTTTTACAATGTTAGGGAACGAATCACCCTATTCAATTACCATAAATAATAAAGGTAAAATGTACGAGGCTCACTTTTCTCTTTGAAAAAAATCTGCATCTTGTCTAACTTTGGAAGGCCATCTAATCTCATGAATCATATATACCTGTTCATCGCTTGTTTCTTCACTTCTTTCATAGGGATGCGAGCACAATTGCCCTACCCGTCTCAAGTGGAAGAATCTCTGTCTAAAGCTGGTTCAAACAGAGCCAGCTTGGAAAACGTGCTGAAACACTATCAGAAAGATAAAGAACGCTATGCTGCTGCATGCTATCTAATAGCTAATATGTCCATGCATAGTCAGGCTGGGAGGATAGAATGGTACGACCCTAAAATCGATAGCATTCTTAATCATAACGACCAAGCATATTATAATCTAATAAAAGGCACATCTGGCGATGAGCAAGAAGAAGATCCTTTACACGAACGCATTAGACAGGCTGCCAAAATGTCTGCTCAAAGATTAGAGCAGCTGAAACTGAAAGAGCCTAAGATTATAGAACAAGATATGCCCGATATCGCCACCCTAAATGGTGAATATATTCAGAAAATCATAGATCAAGCGTTCTCTCTGCGCAATCGCGTACCGAGATTGAAGTCAATGCCACTCCATGATTTTTTTGAGTATATATTAGCCTACAGTGCTATCCCAGACTATCCATTGATAAGCGATAAAATCGCTCTTCACAACATTTTCGACAAATATCTACAAATTGACACCGCTCAAACGGCACGTTGCATTTCCGAACGATATAATCGTGCTATATGGTGGTTAGGACATTGGGGAGGTAAATACCCCTTTGAGAACACACTTGGCTGGAGAGAATTGTTCTTTACTTCTACAGATCATGACTGCGTAGATATAGCTAATTATGCTGCCATGATTTATAGAGCATGCGGATGGCCTGCGGCTGTGGAGTATAATGTAGCATATAAAATCTTCTCCGGACGTCACTTCAACTTAGCTATTCCCTCCGCCGATTGGCTTGATAAATGGAACGCTTATCAAGGGTGGCAATCCTTTAGTCCCCAAAGCGAACTTCCCCAAGAGGCAGGCAAACGTTTTCAGAATTGTCTCAACATCTACAGATTGCACTTCTCCCCTACAAAGAATAGCCCTTATACATTAAGAGCTTCATACGAGCCTATCCCTACAGAGTTTGAAAGTCCGTTTATAGAAGATGTCAGCCGCCTATATACTTCTACAGCAAAAGTGGAACTTCCTCTTTCCTCAAAGATTCCAGATTCTTACGAGCTTGCTTATCTTGCGTCATTTACTTCTCATAGTGGGCTGACTGCTGTCACATGGGGTAAGATAGATCGAAAGAATCGCAAAATACGATTCGACAACGTCGTAACCAATCACATTTACTTTCCTGTATATCTAACAAAGGATTATAAACTTGTACCATTCGCGTCACCTTTTAAACTTGATGGTACATCGAAATCAAACGTTATTATCAACTCCCACTCTCCTTACTACCATTCATTACTTACAGAGAGTCCATCCGCAATGGTGTCGGCCACCCTTTTGCGCAAGTTTCCACGTAAGCCAAAGTTACTTGAACAAGCCAAGCAATCTGTAGGTACATATATAATAGCATCTAATACAGATGACTTCACCCAAGCCGACACCTTGACTACACTTACCTTCACGCCTGAAGATGTTTGGACCGATTTACCATTAAAGCCTACGCGCCCATATCGTTTTTACAGAGTATGTGCCCCTAAGAGCGATCCACATCTTCATCTATCAGAGATTCAGTTTCTAACATTTAAATCTCGTCAGTATGCCAACACTATCATTCCGACGATGGCCGACAGCAACATCTATCAAAGATTAATGGACGAGCCGCTCGAGAAATGCCGTTGGAAAGCCGAGTATGATGGCAATTATCAGACGGCACCCGATAAATGGCCTAACGTGACTTTAAAACTACAGGAGTCTCAATATGTTGACTGTTTGCACTTCATGATCAAGAATGCAGATAATCACATACGTAGCCACCATTTTTATCTCCTTTATCAATGGACTGACAAAGGATGGGAAATCATCTGCCAAGGAGAAGCTAAAAACGACTCCTTACCCACCCTGCCTCTCCAAACGAATCATTTGTATTGGCTTTCTGACATCACTAGCGGTAATGAGGAACTCCCATTTTTTATCAACAAAGATGGAGTGCAAGTATTTCCACATCAATGGCTTCTAAAATCCGAATAAGGAATCTTTAGTTTACACCTATTAGGAGACTGTCTATTTCCGATTACAGAAGAATAAAACCTTCAATTTGCTAATCACAAAACACTAAAAGATACTAATCCACAAGCGTCATGCTATATCTCAAAGACATAAGAAAATGCATAATTCCCATCTTGGTTTTAAGCATTCTATTATCTAGCATGGGATTTTGCTTTTCTGCCAATTACGATTGTCAGCAAGGCAAGTGGATGGCGTGTACTTTGATATTTTTCGCAACATTAATAGCCTTATTCAAGAATCCCTTTCATCACACAAGAATAATTTACTCTCTCCTTCCTATCATCGCTTGCAGCCAAGTAGCAGATCTATTCTCTCAATGCTGGACGATTTCTAGTTTAACATGGATTCTAGCTATATTCTGCTTTGTAATTCTCTGCCAAAGAATCACAAATATAGAATGGTTTTATACCATTGCTATCAGTCTTTTGGTAGTTCTTAGTATGGACTTTTTCCGCAGCTGCGGAGTGAACGAATCTTGGGGCTTGCAAATCTTCGACAATTCTGCAGGAGAAGCATCATCTTTAGTCATGGGGCTCAGTTGCATGATGATTACGATGCCCTCCTTACGTAAAATATCGTCTGTGCGTATTCACATGATTGAAATAACCATGATATCATGCATGGCCTTGCTTTCTATCGCGTTGCTTTTCTCTCATTCTCGCACAGGATTCGTAGCATCACTTCTGTCTATTGCTATTTTCTTCGCATTTCAACTAAAAAGCAAGATTTCTCCAAAGATATGGTTCGCATTCGGTGTGGGAATATGTCTGTCAGCGATCTGCATTGCCACACTCTTATACTTTCGCAACCCTAATTCCGTAAGAGGAAGGTTCTTGACTTACCAAGTAGTTTTGCAGATGATTGCGGAACATCCTTGGCTTGGATGGGGCTCAAACGCTTTAGATGCTCACTATATGGCATCACAAGCCAGATTTCTTCATTTTCTTTCCGACAGCCATATCTACAGATGGTTAGCAGGTGATGTAGTACGTCCTTTCAATGAGATCTTAAATGGCTTGATGTGCTATGGATTCACATGCATGTTAGTTGCCATCTGCATGATACTTCTCATTTGGAAGAATTTGGCGCAATCACAAAGATGTAAGATTCTTCCTGTTCTCATAGCATGGACTGCTTTGGGCATGACCTCATATCCTTCATATTACCCTTACGCTTGCTTACTCTTAGCTGGTAGTTTTGGCAACCTTTTCAAAGAGGAGGGTAGAATGGTACATCCACAAGGGACTATTATCTCTAAAAACGAGAAAACGTTTTCCTTATTCATCCTCGTTGGAGGAATATATATGGCTATTCTTCTAGTATACAAGGCACAGGTAAAAGAAGAATGGCTAGAGCGATTTGCAACAGAAGATTGCGTAAGTAGTTTTGATTCTCAAGCAGAAATACCCTCTATTATATCTAAGGATATCGATGTACGCTATACTTACGCTGTGAATCTCAACCTAAGCGGGGAATATTCAAAGAGTCAAGACGTCCTAAACTCACTCAAAGGAGAACTACAAAGCTACGACACAGAAATCCTTGCCGGCGATAACGCCCTGTCTATGCATCAATGGAATGCTGCAAACCAACATTTTCAATTGGCTCATGAGATGGTTCCCGTACGCTTTATGCCTCTATTCGGGCAGATGCAAGTCTGTCTATCGCGTGGTGACTCTATAGGAGCACATCAAATAGCAAAAGCGATCCTCCTCAAAAAGGTCAAAATCGATAGCGAAGACATTCACTTCATAAAATCAGAAGCACGCAAAGCTTTGGGAACAAATTAGTAGCGTTGCATCTCCCTCCTGTCATGAATTTTTCCAACTATAAATCTCAAACATAACAAAAATGAAAAAGAATTTTATTTCTCTTCTCCTTACTACAGGAGCAATCGCTACCCTTGTAACATTCCACGCATGTTCATCCGACGAGGCCAACGATCCTCAACCGATGAGCAAGTCACAACTTCTCTTGAAAAAGAGTAAAGAGTTTGCTCAGAAGTACAACGTCGACCTTGAAGTAGATGAGACTCAACTCGAAAAGGTCGCAGACACGCTTTCCGTTGAACAGATGGAAAGAGATTATCAAGCTTGGGCAAATCTAAATGCTCACATCAAAATGCAAAATTCCACCAAAGTAAGGACTTCGAATTCTCTTAGACTTAAAAGGAAACGAGCTGCTTTTGAATCGACTGCAATCAATGGACACTACGAACACACCGCTACTAACAACAAAAGCATTAACGTTATCATTGATTACAACTTCGGCAATAGCGGAAGTGGATTAGTCCATGTAAGAATCTCCTATAAGGGGAGTGATGGACAAGCTTCGTTTATACCCATTGGATACACATTTTATGGATCAGACGAATGTGAATTTACTGCCACAGGTAGTGTATTCCTTTCTGGTGGACTTTACAAAGGTCTTATGCATGTTTGGATAGAGCATAGACTAAGTGGCGAATTTATTTGCAATGTAAATAAATAAAAGTATGAAAAAGATTCTTATTTCCCTTATCTTAGTCTGCGTGACTATCAACGCAGCTGGACAGAATAGTTCTATTGCTAAGAATGATTCTATTGCCTATGAACGTTATCTCTCAAAGACATTTGCTCAGTACTATCCTTTTCCCTTACTACAGAAAATTTACAAGTATATGGATGAGTATAGTAAAAATAATGCCGAAGATAGGTTCGTTCTAAAAGAATCTCACGATAATCCAGGATGGGCATTAGCAAATACAGCACCAATTGGCGCTTCAAGCGGCTCATCATCAACTGTAATGGTTGGAACAGATGGTGGCGGAGGATCATTCCGCTCATATCGTTTTTACGATGACAGAGCATTTCCTGATTCTCTACGAACTGCGTTTAAACTCGTTTATTCTGACTTCCGTAGCAAATACCCTCAAAAGAGCATAGCTCAAAAAGAATTAGTAGAAGCGCTTAAAGCTTTTGACAAAACTGCACACAATAAGCCACTATTCTTTGCCGATATTCATAAGTCTTATAATGACGACATTGAAGCCTACGTAAAGGACATGTTTAAGACATCTATTCTGATTGACAACAAGCAGAATCAACGATTCTTGCGCAAACCATCTGCTGAGAAGTTGCAGAATGATGCAGGTGTGAAATTTGTGATTGGTGTTGCACTCTACAAACTTTGGCTGACACAACAGAAAGCAATAGAATAAAATAGATTGCGCTCCGCATGGTTTTAAAACATTTCTGTTCAAAACCATGCGGAGCGCAATGGCAAGCAATTAACTTTGCTAATCAACAAGAGTATTGCTCATTACTGCAAACTATTCCACCATGAGGAATCGCCCTTCAGGTACTTAGCAAACCATGAATAAATTACGTTGAGCCAAGCCATACGCTTGTGGTAATCTACGATTACGTGGTTCTCACCCTCCACTTGTACATAGGCTACATCGCGGCCTAAAATCTTCAAAGCTGTGAAGAGTTGCTGACTTTCATTGGTCGGCACGTTGGTATCGGCTGTGCCATGAAGCAGGAGCAAAGGAGTGTGAATCTTATCTGCATTAAATAGGGGCGACTGCTTTACATACAAGTCAGGATTATTCCATGGGAAACTGCCATATTGTGCTGTTTCTCCATAAGAATATCCCCAATATCCACCACCCCAATAGCTAGCGATGTTGCTAATACCAGCATGAGCTATAGCCGCAGCAAAAATATCTGTACGCGTTTGCAAATACTCCGTCATGAAGCCACCATAAGAGGCACCAATACAACCGATATGTTTACTATCGACGAAAGTATGTTGCTTGCAAAATTCTTTTACACCTTGTATGATATCATCTCCCGATTCATGTCCCCAAGTGTTGACATGACGAGCAGCGAATTCCTGGCCATAGGCAGTTGTTCCGCTAGGATTAAGCACATAGACCACATAGCCTTGACTGGCAAAAGTTTGGAACGGATACCACGACTCCAGCATATTCTGTGAAGGCGAGCAACCACCATAATAGTATACAATCATGGGATACTTTTTGCTTGCATCAAAATCGGGAGGAAGCAAATAAAACCCATCAATAGAATCACCACGAGTGGCTTTAAACTGCCAACTTTTACTAGGAGCAATCGCCACATCTTTATAGAGTTCATCGAAGTCGATGCTACCCACGCGTTTAGTCTCAGGTTTCAGTTTATTCAGCTGGCAAGCATACATATCGCGAGCACGCTGCGGAGTTTGACCAAAGAATACAGCCCTAGGAGCAGACTTTGATGCCGTAGAAAAAGTAACATCTTGCACATAAGTAACAGGCAAAGAGAATTTACTCACCTGACGTGTCAGCGGATTCAAACGGAAGAGATTGCGTCCCATGCGATCGTCGGCAGTGAAATAAATCTGTCCGTCACCAGGATTCCATTCGTAGTCGGAAACGGAGGGATTGAAGTTGCACAACAAAGGAGTAACCTTACGACTTGCTATATCATAGAGATATAGGCGCATATCGAATGATTGTGGTTGCTGTCCAGGCTTTACTTCGCTACCTATTCCATCAAATGAGGCGGGAGAAGCTGAAATTAGCAACTGCTTGCCATCGGGCGAGAAGCGACCTCCTCCAATAAAGGTTGTATCATTCAACAAAGTATCAACTTTACCCGTATAAGCATCCATACGAAGGAAGGAAGTACGAGATATTGGCAACTTACTTACATCGGTACGCGAATACTGAAGAAGCAAGTTGCGACCATCGGCCGATATGTCGGCACACCAGACACTTTCCGACCCATACGTAAGACGCTGAAGAATTCCACTCTTTAGGTCGTAGCGCCAAAGGCTATTGCGATTTCTCCAGCCTGGTTGACGATCGTCAGGCTCCATGATACGCTTCAGCCCATTTTGCGAGGATTTTCCTTCTTCTGTTTTGTTGAAAATTAAATAATCTTCCTTGGGCGAAATAGAGAATCCTCCATCAGGCAAATTATCGGCCAATACACGCTCTTTGCCATCGGCAGGCGTGTAGACCACGAGTTCTTTGCCCGTTCCGCTATTGCGCGTATAATAAAGCACATCTTTCGTGCCGGGGAGCCATGATAGAGATAGATATTCATTGCGGTGAAGGAGTTCACGCCCATTTTGCACCTCTGTCAGTGTGGTTGTATATTGTGTGGTGCCATCCTTGCGAGTATAATAACTTACTATTACCAAATACTTGCCACTAGGCGAGAGAGCCACACTGCGATAATGATTGCCCCAAGTTTGCTGACCGATGGTAAAAGGGCGTTTCCCCGTGGGATTAACCTGCACATCTTTCAAGTTATCGCCAATAATACATACGTCGAAAGAATCCTTATCCGCTTTCTGCGTAAAGACTTGCAGCGTTAAGTCGGCACGACCAGGAATAAGCGTCAGTTGTTTGTCTGCACATTCTTTTCCATCCACAAACAATTTATAACTATGCAGATTTTTTACCTCCACACGTGCTTTTACATATCGAGGAGTCTGCACGCTAAACTGAAGCATTCTCAACTGTGGAATACTATCAGCACCCACCGTCAAAGCATCGCCATGTTTTATCGTGATAGATGAAGTCTTACGTACAATGCTTGCTTGTACCATTCGACTATTTTGTTGCAAAGCCTCTTGCACATCATAGGCCTTACCTTTCATATTTACAGAGTCTGTCTCAAAAGGACGCTGTATGCCATAAGGTCCTTGCATCTGTGCTTGACCTACAACTAATGTATCGGTCGGGATGCACGATGTAAGAGACATCAATAAGGGTAAAATGATCATCTAGATTATGTATTGATAGTTTTTTTACAACTTAGAGGACTATTAAGGGTAGTTCTATAAATTCTGAAATTTATGGTACCCAATTCTGATGTGCGATTTGCATGGTCTTGAAAGCGTCTGGTTTCTATTCTTTCGGAAGTCTGCGCTTAGATTCCCTCTCGTTCGCGTCCCATCAGTTGAAAATCTTTCTTGCGTAGTTTAAAGCTGTTCGTCAAATACTTGTCTCGTACCACTTGATTTGCGGCTAATTCCTCTGGAGTTCCTTGAAAAAGAATACGACCTTCAAAGAGCAAATAAGCTCGATCTGTGATACAAAGTGTTTCCTCTACATTGTGGTCGGTAATCAAGATACCAATATTGCGATCTTTGAGTTTCCATACGATGTATTGAATATCTTCCACAGCAATGGGGTCAACGCCAGCAAAAGGTTCATCTAGCATAATAAACTTCGGATCAATGGCCAAGCAGCGAGCTATTTCCGTTCGACGACGTTCACCACCGGAAAGTTGATCGCCTAAATTTTTACGCACTTTCTGCAATCGAAACTCTGCGATGAGACTTTCCAATTTTTCCTTTCTGTATTCCTTGGAACGTCCTGTCATCTCGAGCACAGAGGCTATATTATCCTCCACACTCATTTTGCGAAACACCGAAGCTTCTTGAGCCAAATAGCCGATTCCCTTTTGTGCACGCTTATACACGGGATCTTTCGTTATTTCTTGGTCGTCAATAAAGATACGTCCTCCATTGGGCACAACAAGTCCCGTTGTCATATAAAACGAGGTGGTCTTTCCTGCTCCATTGGGGCCTAAAAGCCCTACAATCTCGCCTTGCTTTACATCGAACGACACTCCATTTACCACCGTACGCTTTCCATACTTCTTTATCAAGCCCTCGGAGCGGAGCACCATGGAAGTTGTCTCAGTGGACGGAACTGACATTGGAGAAGGTACACGTTCGCTCCCTGCTCCCTTATCTGAGGCTTTCTCAGACGAAGTATGATGTGATTGCAAGAATGAAATCATATTCTTAGGTAGTACTTACTTTAGTGGGGGATTTAGTCTGCTTCTATTCTACTCGAACAACGAATCTCATCCGAGCAATATATTAGGGGTAGTTCTAATCATCCTGATTTTTGCTTTCTGAAGGTCTGATAGACACACAATGCAACTTATCAGAATAATTAGAGCCACCCTAGACATACATACTAAACCCGAATGACAATTACTTATAAAGGAAACGTTTGATACTTCTCTTCGGGGTCTTTTCAAATTCAGTTTGATGAATTTCCATTGCGGAAATGCGCTCATAAGCAGCCACCATGGTATTGATATCCTTGCGATTCTGCTCCATGGCCATCCTTAATCCATTCTCGTCGAGACCATCTTTCTGTGCCAAGTCGAAATCGGGATAGATGAGTGCCACGAGTTTTTCACCACGCTGCACCACGATGCTTTCGTTCACGTAGGGCAACGTATTGAGCTTATCCTCAATTTCTTCAGGGTAGATATTCTGACCCGAAGCGCCCAAAAGCATATTCTTGCTACGTCCGCGAATAAAAAGATTACCTTCATCATCCATCACACCGAGATCGCCCGTATGATACCAGCCATCCTTGAGTGTAGCAGCAGTAGCTTCTTCATTTTTAAAATAGCCTAACATCACGTTTTCGCCACGAGTAAGGATTTCTCCCACCACGTGTTGCGGATCTTGGCTATCAATCTTTATTTCCATGCGAGGAGCGGCCTTACCACAAGATCCTTTACGAAAACGCTGCCAATCTTCATACGAGATAATCGGCGCACACTCCGTAGCACCATAACCCACAGTATAGGGGAAATGAATCTTATTAAGCAAATCTTCCACTTCACTATTGAATGCGGCACCACCAATAATAATTTCGTAGAATTGGCCACCGAAGGCATCTACCAAATGCTGACGAATTTTGTCTAGAATGCGTCCACTAATAAAGGGCATCTTCAGTAGCACCTTCATACTAGGTGTCTGCAACCTAGGCAACACGTTTTTCTTGATAATTTTCTCAATAATCAGAGGTACGGAAATTATCACAATGGGCTTGATTTCACCAAAAGCTTGCAACACAATCTTAGGCGATGGAATGCGCGTAAGATAATATACATGACATCCATGTAGAAACTCAAATATAAATTCGAAAGCCATGCCATACATATGTGCCAATGGAAGCATGGAAATCACAGGATTGCCACGCTTTACTTTATGACCAAGCACCTCAATCGCGAACTGATAGTTCGACCACAATGCGCGAAAAGGAATCATCACCCCCTTTGAGTTGGAGGTCGTACCGCTTGTATAGTTAATCAACGCCAAAGCGTCAGGATTGGGCGTATGGGGATAATTCACATGTTCCTTGCGGAAGAACTTGGGATATTTACGACCGAAAAATTCGTTGAGTCGCTCGCGAGCCTCCGTTAGTTTTTCTGTACGTGACACGAGCAAAGAATAGTCGGGAATGTTAATAATGCCTTCCAAATGGGGCATTTGCTCCGCATCAAGCTCTGGCCACACCATATCGCCCACAAAAAGGATCTTCGCCTCTGAATGATTCACGATATCATGTACTTGCTGGGCCTTAAACTCATGAAGAATAGGCACAGCCACAGCACCATACGTAAGTGTAGCAAGAAATGCCGTTGCCCAATGCGCACTATTTCGTCCGCAAAGAGCTACCTTATCACCCTTTTCCACACCTGCATTTTCAAACAAAATATGGAGCTTCTCTATTTTTCGGGCTACGTCCTTATATTGTAACGTCACGCCTTGATAATCGGTCAATGCATCAAGATCCCAATTGTTTTTTAGGCTCTCTGCTATCAGATCGACAAAATCGGTATATGTTTCCATTTATTACTATTGAGAAACCAAAGTTTTACCGCCTTGGCACATTATACAAACTTTTGTGCAAAAATAAGAAAAAACTATTGGTAAAGTGGCATTTCCTCTCAATTATTTCATCTAGGCTTACCATTTAGCCCAAAAAAGCCGTACTTTTGCATGCATCATCTCCCTCTCTCGGGGAATTAACCATTCTTTTATCATCACACAATGGACAAACAAAAGAAAATATGGATTGTCGTTGGAGGAGGCTTATTGATACTAGCCGTCCTTCTCTATTGGCTCTTTTTCTCCAACTTTGCTTCTGTCAAGAAAGAGGCATACGTTTATATCGACTCTGACGATACCGTTGACTCCGTCTTTCACAAACTTGATCTCACTGCAAAACCATCTCAAATGATAGGATTTCGTACCTGTGCTGCATTACTGCAATATAGCAGTCATGTTCACCCGGGTCGCTATCAAGTGAGCCACATCGGAAGTTTGCGTCTGCTTCGCAACTTGCGTGGAGGCCGTCAATCCCCCGTAAAGCTGGTTATTCCCGTAGTACACACTATTGACAACCTCGCTGCACGCCTTTCCGACCAATTAGAAACAGATTCCGCCACGCTTGCACAAGCCTTTAAGCAGGAAGCCTTGCTTCGTCCGCTTAATGTCAACACAGCCACTGTTGCCTGCCTATTTATTCCCAACACATACGAAGTCTATTGGAACATTACCCCCAAGCAGCTTCTCGAACGTATGAAGAAGGAGCACGACAACTTTTGGACAGACACTCGCCGCAAGCAAGCCTCCGAAGCGAGATTAACACCCGATGAAGCATACACCCTTGCCTCTATCGTGGAACAAGAATCGGCCAACGAGCAAGAACGCCCCATGATTGCAGGCATGTATCTCAATCGCCTACACCAAGGAATGAAGTTACAGGCCGACCCCACTGTAAAGTTCGCCCTCAAAAACTTCTCACTCCGACGCATCCTTATCAACCATCTAAGCGTCAATAGTCCGTACAATACATATCAACACGAAGGCCTACCCATTGGCCCAATATGTATTCCTTCACTCAACGCCATCCAATCTGTGCTCAACTACACACACCATAAATATCTGTACATGTGCGCGAAAGAGGACTTTTCGGGAACACACAATTTTGCATCCACTTATGAAGAACATACCGCCAACGCACGTCGATATGCAGAGGCACTTAACCAGCGAGGTGTAAAATAAGCAATGGAACAGACCGATAAAAAATGGAAAATTATCAAGAGCGACTACCTCATCCAACGTCCGTGGCTCACGGCACGACGTGACAAGGTGGAACTCGCAGATGGTCGCATCAACGATGAATATTATGTGCTCGAATACCCCGATTGGGTAAATGTGATTGCTATCACTCAAAATGGACAATTCATCATGGAACGCCAATACCGCCACGGCATGCAAGTGATGAGTACTGAGATTCCATGCGGAGTGATGGAAAAAGGGGAGACGCCTATCGAAGCAGCCCAACGCGAACTCTTGGAAGAAACAGGATATGCTGGTGGAGATTGGATTCACTTGATGGATATTGGTGCCAATCCTGGATCCCAAAACAACTTAACACATTGTTTTCTTGCCAAAGGAGTAAAAAAGGTGGCCGAACAAAAGCTCGATGCCACAGAGGAACTCTCCGTATTCTTATTAAGCGAAGAGGAAGTACGAAAACTGCTTCTTGAAGGAAAACTTTGCCAAGCACTCATGGTCGCACCGCTCTACAAATATTTCTATGATATACTGAGCCATACCGTCGCTGAATAAATTATCAGTGACTTTCACGGGTCAGCGGATATTCCCAGTTGGTATTTTCCTTATGTCGTGTATGTTTACTCATTTTCCATGTTGTAGTAAGGCCGTTGAGTGAAGATAGAGTCTTATTTTAGGGAATGAGAATCGTCTCTCTGTATAGATGGAAATTTCCCCCTTGTAAACGGAGGATTTCATAAACTGCGAACGAAGTGTTCCTAACTTCGTCATTATCAATCTAGAACCTAGACCATTCCGTTTCTCAATGAAGACTTTCACGTCTACCGCTGCCGTGCGGTAAAGCTACCGCTGCCGTGCGGCAGAGCTACCACAGGCCTGTGGTAAAGCTACCGCACGGCAGTGGTAGACGTAAAGATGAGCATCTGTGAAAGGGGAAACGTACATCTGTGGACGCGAAGACCAATCACTTTCCTCATCATACAACCAGCTGCTTTTTTTTCAATCAATAAGCCCAAAAAGAGGCAGACTTTTCATCGCTTAACGGATGAAGAGTCTGCCTCTTTAATTTTCTATTATGTTCTACCGAAATAGCTTATTCCCACTCAATCGTTGAAGGCGGCTTGGAAGAAATATCGTAGCATACACGATTTACGCCCTTCACATGATTGATAATATCATTGGAAACCTGTGCCATAAAGTCATAAGGAAGATGCGCCCAATCGGCCGTCATGGCATCTGTACTGGTCACAGCACGAAGAGCTACGGGATGCTCGTAAGTACGTTCGTCTCCCATAACGCCTACCGATCGAACAGTTGAAAGAAGGACTGTGCCAGCCTGCCATATTTGATCGTAAAGACTTACTTCTATCTCTCCATTCTTCATATCGGCAGGAACACCCGCTGCCAATACTCGGCGAGCTTCTTCTCCTGAAAGTTTTACCTTATAATTGCGCAATCCACGAATATAGATATCGTCGGCATCCTGCAAGATTCGTACTTTCTCAGGAGTTATATCTCCAAGAATACGTACTGCTAAGCCCGGGCCGGGGAAGGGATGACGCGTAATCAAATGTTCGGGCATTCCCATGGAACGTCCTACACGACGCACCTCATCCTTAAACAACCACTTTAGCGGTTCACAAAGTTGAAGATTCATCTCCTTAGGAAGGCCGCCCACATTGTGATGACTCTTAATGACCTTACCCGTGATATTAAGACTCTCGATTCGGTCGGGATAGATAGTGCCTTGTGCCAACCATTTTGCGCCCGTCTGCTTCTTTGCCTCTGCATTAAATACTTCCACAAAGTCACGACCAATAATCTTGCGCTTTTGTTCGGGATCTGTCACACCTGCTAAATCAGCAAAAAACTTTGCACTAGCATCTACACCAATTACATTGAGTCCTAAGCACTTGTAATCGTTCATCACATCGCGAAACTCATTTTTACGAAGCATGCCATGATCTACAAAGATACAAGTCAAGTTGTCGCCAATGGCGCGATGAAGCAACACTGCTGCAACAGAACTATCTACACCGCCTGAAAGTCCTAGGATTACTCGGTCATTGCCCAACTGCTCTTTGAGCTCTGCCACCGTAGTGTCTACGAATGAAGCAGGGCTCCAATCTTGACGACTACCACAAATGTCTACTACGAAATTCTTGAGCAACTGAGTTCCTTGAAGCGAATGGAACACCTCGGGATGGAACTGTACGCCCCAAAGTTTTTCTCCATCTGCTTGATAGGCTGCATACTTTACTTTAGAAGTGGAAGCAATGCAGTGGAATCCCTCAGGAATAGCTGTAATGGTATCGCCATGACTCATCCACACTTGAGAATTGTCATCAAATCCTTTGAATAGAGGATTTTCATGGTCAAAGCTTTCTAGATTGGCACGTCCATACTCACGGCTACCTGCTGGTTCTACCTTTCCACCATAGAGCTGAGACATATACTGTGCACCATAACAAATACCCAGGATAGGATATTTACCACGAATTTCGCTAAGATCTACCTTGAACGCTTCGGGATCGTAGACGCTATAAGGCGAACCTGAAAGGATAACGCCTATCACGCTCGGATCATCATGAGGAAATTTGTTGTAAGGCAGAATTTCGCAGAACGTGTCGAGTTCACGCAAACGACGACCTATCAACTGGGTCGTTTGCGATCCGAAATCGAGGATAATGATTTTCTGTTGCATACGATATAATATGTGTTTCGTGGTGCAAAGATAGTGCAAACCGAGGGCAATACAAAATGAAAGCTTGCTTTTATTTATAAATCCGTACCGCAGCACCTTATATTTACGACTTTCAGAAAACAAGAAACAATCGGAACGAATCTATCTGGATTTAAAATGAGGAAGAAATTTTGATAGCCGTTTTTCCCTTTATCATTGGTCAGCGGCTTTTCCGGTTTGTATGATTGGAAAGAGAATTATATGCCGTCTACAGATATACATTACAAGCAGTTTTCCTCTTCCACAAGGGACTAGAAATAAAAAAATTGATTGTCTCCCGACAACCAATCTTTTACTAACCTTAAATCTAATACCATGAAAAACATTGCAAAGATACTGGTTTAGGTGAATGTAAACAAGGGGAAAAACCAAAAACGGTCATTCATTTACTATTCTTTATTATTTTCGTCACTATTTTGCCAACTATATTTATCTTTTTGACTGTTTTGAGATACAAAAAGCATACAAGCGATAGATTACCCAACACAGGGAAGCCCCCATCAAGGTGGATGTTATGAAACGAAAGACACGATGCTTAACATCGCTATTCTTCATATACTTAATGGGAAGTAGATTCTGCTCCTGCAAACGCTTATAGCCCTTCCTAAAATCTGCATAATGCGGAAGCCATTGCATCATATTAAACAGGATATCAGATGTGAGCATAGCGGATTTCCTACAAAGCATTGCCGCTTGCATGCCTTGATAGTGATTAGCGAGTACAGAGAGTTTCGAGGCCGTAAGCATTGCATCGTTTAATAAACGCATTACATGTTTATCAGAACGCGTCTGCATGATAGAACCGCTTCGCTGATAATAAGCATAACAAATGATCGACGTGACGACCAAATGCTGAGTACGAAGAAAAAGTAGCGTGGTAAACTCTTCGTCTTCACGTAAGAGACCTGGAGTAAATCGCAGTGTATCTGCTACCAAATTTCTTCTGAACAGATAAGCACATACGGATGCACAGAGATTATGATGGGCTGCATAATCTGGACCTGTACCATCATAGCAGACTAGCTTTTGTAAAGAATGTTTTGGAATATCCGTAAGGATCGTGTTGTCAGAATCCTCCGTACACACGCTTTTCATGCGAAAGGCTATGAGGTCTGCTCGGGTATCTACACAAAGACTAAAAAGTTGCTGTTCATTAGAAGCTATCAGAAAGTCATCGGCATCTACAAATTGAACGTACTCTTTTTTTGAGAGATTGAGCGCAATGTTACGAGAGACACTCAATCCCTCATTCACTTCGTTTCTGACATAACAAATGGGAGCGCCAGCTATTTGCTCCACAACGCTCGCTGGAGAATATAAGTGATCGGAACCATCGTCGATGACAATTATCTCGTAACTTTTAAGCACCGAAGCTGCACGAATAATTGATAGAAGGCAACGCTGCAGCAACCTTCTTGGCACATTATAGGCAGGAACGATAAAACTCACGCTCAGCCCATTTCTTACTTTCATTTCTTCGGCATTAGTCTGCTCCATAGATACATATATTTAAGCCCTATCATGTTGTTGAAAAGTCCTTTAGCCAGCATCATGGGCGTTGCCTTCGTATGTTTGTAAAGACAGCACAAAGAGATTTTACGATAAGGCATAATAATAGCTCCATGCTGCGCCAAAAGACTTATCTGCGTATTCGCCATCTGCATATAAAGATACTGCGTAGCAGAATGATTTTTGCCCAACACATCACACAATAAGCGGTAAGCCTTGTGCTGTCCCTGCAGAAGGTGGGAAAGATGTTTACAATCGGGCACACGACTTATCGAACCTGCATGATACAAGTAATGATAACAACCATGAGTAGCTGTTAGCATTTTTCCCGCACGATGAAGCACAGTTGGAATGGTGTGTAAATCTTCGAAATAGACGCCTTTTGGGAAACGTATTCCATTCCACAAACTACGTCGAAACACCTTATTACACGCATAAGAATGACCACAACCATCTTGTACTAACCATTCTGGAAAAGAAAGAACCTGCTCTTCTGAGAATGAAAGAAGATGATGCAAGTGAGGAGACCCTTCGTTGATGCTCATGGGATATTCCACTACGTTCACGTCTGAGTTAGCTTCAAGCAGTTTTACCTGTTCCTGCAATGTATTGGGATCGAGAAAATCGTCGGAATCGACAAAGCACACATACTTTCCTTGTGCGTAATCAAGTCCGGTATTTCGTGCGGCACTCAATCCTTTGTTCTGAGAATGGCGAAGTAGATGAAAGCGCTCATCGGCTGCCACCCATTGCTTGCAAATATCAACACTTTCGTCGGTGGAAGCATCGTCGATAAGCCATACTTCCATTGCTTCTACCCCACCCGCCTTAACAGACTGAAGACAGCGGTCGAGATAATCTGCCACTTGATATACAGGAATGATTATGCTCAGCAAAGGTTTCATAGTTACTTAGCAGCAAAATAAGACTTGGAAATAACTTAGCGTGGTTCTATAAATTCTGAAATAGATGGTACCCAATTCTAATGTACGATTTATAGAACCACCCTTTAGATAAAAATTAAAGGCGGAGAACTATCGATTGTGTTCGTTAGTGCGCCGCCTCATGATTATTATATCTCTGTTGTACTATTTCTTAGTTCGTTTCATATAAGCGATGCCTTCCATCAGATGACGCATAAATGGAAGGAAGTGGGTGTACCCCTTGCGTGCGCTTTCCATTGCGAAACAGAAACATCTCCACCAAGCCGTTGCTCCATACTTATAATAAGAGATAGCACCTCGACTTCTTTGCACACCTGCATCTACGTAAATAAGTGATTTCTTTAACATCGTACTTGTTTCCACTATTTTTTCAGGGAAATAATGCATGTGTAAGCCAGCACGCAAAGCATCCTCAAGCCATACTTCTTCTTCACCACAGGTAAGAAACTGTGTTCCTAATCCGAATCGCTCGTCAAAACGAATCTTTCCCTGCACACTCATACGACGACAAGCCATTTCGAGCGCCGAGATGGTATACTCTGTGGGCATGGCATAGACATCAAAATCCTCTGAGGGATAATTCTTCAATGGTTTTCCCGTATAGGTAGACGCACAGAAGAATGCCACATCAAGTTTCGGATTATTCTCAAAGTACTTGAAAATGATTTCCGGTGTTTCTGTCAACAAATGTGCATCATCATCGGCATACATCACGATATCGGCTGTTGCCTTATCAAGTGCCAAATTACGATTGGCAGAAAGGCCCTTTCCTTTATACGTATAGATAGTAACATCCTCACGGGTTGTCAAAGCTTTCGGTATGAGATCAAGGTATCGCTCATCCGTGTATTGATAAGAGACTACATAATGGATGTTCTCGCGAGGCGGCAACAGAACGTCTTGGATACGTACAATGCCTTTGTTGAGCGAACAAATCAATATATCAAGAGTCATGTTGTATGGATTTTATAGGTTAAACTGATTGATGGTCTCACACACTGTCAAAGCTTCTTCGTCGGTCATAATGGGACTTACCGGCAAGCTTATCTGCGTTCGCGCCCATTCTGTAGCCCTAGGTGTATGGCAGTTAATGGATGAGAATATGGGTTGTTCTGACAATGTCAAGGGATAATGACAAGAGGTTTGGATGCCATTTTTCTGAAGATATGTCGACAAGCGCTCACGTTCTTGACACCGTGCAGCATAAACATGGAACACACTATGCGCAGTATCGCCTTGATAGGGTAACTCTACAAGTGGATTATGTATATGCTCTGCATAAATAGAGGCAATGTGTTGACGGTGAAGATTGTCCTGATCTAACCTGCACAATTTTACATTGAGCATGGCTGCTTGTATCTCGTCTAAACGGGAATTAAGTCCTTGCATAATATGATGATACTTTCGATCAGCACCATAATTTGCCAACGTTCGTACTCTATGTGCAAGTTCTTCATCATCAGTTGTAATAGCTCCACCATCTCCTAAAGCGCCCAAATTCTTGCCTGGATAAAAGCTGAAAGCCGATATTAATGCTGTGCTACCCACACGTTTCTTTCCAGAATAAGCACCATGGGCTTGTGCTGCATCTTCGAGAAGCTTCAAGTGATTTTCCTTGGCCCATGCTGCGAATGCTTCCATATCAGCCGCCTTGCCATAAAGATGCACAGGAAGCACCGCTCTCGTATGAGGAGAAAGCACTTGCTCGGCTGTACTCGGCGTAAGTAAGGCATTTTCGTCGACATCTGCAAAAACGGGAATCATACCCGCTCTCACCACAGCCTGTGCTGTAGCAACAAAGGTCATATTAGGCACAATCACTTCTGTATGCTCATCCCAATGATACATTTGCCTTAGAGCCATTAGTGATAGCGTGAGTGCATCCAATCCATTTCCCACACCGACACAATAACGCACGCCTACGAAATCTGCAAAACTTCGTTCAAATTGCTTCGTTGCTTGGCCTTGTAAATACCATCCACTCTTTATCACTCGCAATGCGGCCTCAGAGAGTGCTGGTTGGAAGGTTTCATTGATAGCACCTAATGGTAAGAATGGAATCATGACAGGTTGGATTGATTGTAGAAATGTATACTTTTATAGGTTAAGGAGAGCCTCTACACCTTACTTTGCTCAAGAAAGAGCTATGCGATAAGAATCGTAGCAGACACCACGTCCGCCAAAGCCCTCTTTCTGAAAAATAAGGCCTTCGTTAAGATATAAGCCTCCATGCTCAGTAGAAATTCCAAAGTCGAAATAACGAATCTGAGGTAAACGTTTCCTCACTTCAGTGATAACACGTGCGAATAGCCAATCTAAGGCTCCACACGCTTTTCCATCTTTACCCGACGCGATATATTGCACATGCACCACATTTTGACAAACAAACAATAGGCACCCCGCCACAACATGCGATGGATTGTCTGCCATACAAGCCGTGCAGAGCTTAATCTGATTAGGAAAATGATTTATCAGCAATTGGATTTCCTCTAGCGTATGAACAGGATGAACATTATGGCGGCTCATCAATACGCTGTCGAGCACATGCCAATAGGTTTCTAAATGTTCCATACTCTCAGTATAGAGCAACGAGGCTGTCCGTTCAGCCTTGCGCACTTTCCTACGTCTTAGCTCGCTAAACGAATAAGGCTTTGTCAAATCAATGACAGAAGATATGGATCGTGTCTCCAACTCTGCACCAATCCGAAACAAAGCATAGAGATCTTCCTCGCTCGGATATTGGTGATATATATAAGGTATAGGTTTATAAAGCAACGATGTAAACCCTTGCTCTGCAAAATAGTGTTTGACAGCCTGAAATATTTCAAGCATAGCTTCGACTGAAACACGCGAAGTTGTGAGTAATCCTCCGTAAGTGAGACCTGCATGAGAGGCTACAGCCGATGCTTCTCCAGGAATGCGACATACTGGGAATAGAGCTACGACCCTTCCTTTCTCGTCACGAATCATGAGAGATTCATCATGGAAGCGATCGGCATGATAATCCATATAGGCACGATTGAAGAGGAATGTACCCTGCCTTGACTGATTCACAAGATGGTCCCATTCCGTCTGCAAAGACTCATTATATGGAATAATCTGAAAACTCATAGCTGAATGCTAAATCTTACTCTGTTTAAATTCCTCGTAATCGTTGACATAACCTTCCTTGTCATAATCACCCGATGCGATGCAAAGACATACTGCATCTTCTGAGAAGTCGTATAATTCACACCATAACATAGGAGGTATTAAGATGCCTTTATCGCTTCGGTCAAGAACTACCTCCTGAGAGGGATGCACACCGTCATCTAAGCGCACTTTAAAACTACCATGTATAGGAACCAAGGCTTCATAACATCGACGATGAGCATGACAACCGCGAACGGCAAGTTTGGGAACATTTGTAATCCAAAAGACACGTCCTATCTGAAACGGAAGTTTATCTTGGTAATTCGATAAGCAAATCGTCAGCGATCCTCTTTCATCCGTAAATGTATCAAATGACAGATTTAATGAACTATATGGTGATTGATTTTGCATATTGTTGTGACACTCTATAAGAGGTCGTTGTTGTGGTTTGGTTTAGGTTTCTTGTAGAAAAGTTGCCTACTTCATTTTGTTGTCTGCTTCCTTTGGCAATACCTCCGATTGTATCGTGTCTGAGATACTCTATGCCTGTGAATCAGAGTTTGGAAATCAAATTCCTGTACAATCAATGACTTCATTCATTCTGATATCTTGCATCTCCGTGGGCACATTTTCTACCAACTGACAAGGAAAACAGATACCTATCTTATAAACAGACTGTAATGTTCCTTGCGAAAGGAAACGATCATAATATCCTTTTCCTCTGCCCAAGCGATTGCCCGAACGATCAAAGGCAACACCAGGAACTACCACGAGTTGTATATCCGAAATCAGAGAATTACCTCCTAATGGTTCCATGATACCATAAGCACCTTGCGTCAGTTTGGTTTCAACGTATTCACTAGGAATGATTTCATCGCCTTCTACTCTCGGTAAAAGTATTCGCTTGTAACGACTCCATTTCTGGATAAAATCATGAGTACAGACTTCATCAGGCAGTGAATAAAAGAGCATGACTACATGTGCTTCTTGGAAATGTTGATTTTCCTCTAGCCGTTTTAGCACTTGATGCGATGCACGTAGTCGTTCCTTCATCGTCATCAGTTTGATTCTCTGCTTTACATTCTGACGAAGATTGGTTTTCGATAACATAATGCAAGAATGTTATAACGAACGTCTTTTACATAGGAATCGCGCATATAAGCTTCATTATAAGGAAGCTTCACAGGCTGATTTATCTGCATGATGGGACGATAAAACGTCATTTGCATCCAATGATTTCTGAACCCTGCCAATGCTTGAAGTCGATTCGTTGCTTTTTCTCCCAAGCGAGGGAAAGCATTTCCTTCAGAGAGAATCTTTATGGCCTTTTGTACAGCGGGATCTGAATTATTGGCATATTCTGCAGCATCACTGTCGTCTAATATATCACCAATGATGGCAGAAGATATGTATCTCACAAGCAGTTTACGCGACTGTTGTATCATCAAATTCCGTCTTTTCAACCCAAGTTTTTCAGCAAAAGAGGCAAACCCCTCTACTAGATTCTTCTTGGCCAAGAAAGTCGACACAGCTGCAACATCATTACAATTTGTCAAAGCTGCTCTGTGGGCATCCACAAAGTCGTATGCATATTGAAACAAAAGTCCTCCGAGATAGGCATCCTTGAAATAGGAGGTAATTCCTACTGTATCGCGAGGAATGAAGATGTCTGGCACGATACCACCACCACCATAAACAATACGCCCTAATCGAGTCTTATATTTCTCTCCCGAAGTGCGGATGCTGTCTGCGGAAAAATACTCTCCATGTTCCGCACGCAGCAATAGGTCAGCAGCATAATCCTCTTCGTCACCAGGCTTATAAGGCTTTTGTACACAACGACCTGAGGGAGTATAATAACGTGCCGTTGTTAAGCGCAACATGGATCCATCAGGAAATTCAATCGGTACCTGTACCAATCCTTTTCCAAAAGATCTGCGGCCAATAATGGTGCCTCTATCATTATCTTGGATGGCACCTGCAAATATCTCGCTTGCCGAAGCAGACGTTTCATCCACCAAGACTACCAACGGAAGTTTCTGAAATGCACCTCTTCCGTCAGCTTTGTATTCTTTTCGAGGAGATTTTCTGCCTTCGGTATATACAATCAAAGAATTTTTTGGAAGAAGTTCGTTCGCCATCATGACGGCTGTTTCCATATAGCCACCAGGATTACCACGCAAATCTATAATCAGACCATTCGCATTATCATTATAGAGCTTAGACAGCGCTGCTATAAATTCAGAGAACGTCGTATCACCGAAACTTGTAATGCGCATATACCCTACTCCTGGTGCTGCCGTGTAAGCGGCATCCACTGTCTTAATAGGAACATCACCACGAGTTACGTCAAAACTAAGCAACTTGGCCTGTCCTCTACGTTTAATCGCCAATTTAGCTATCGAACCCTTTGTACCTTTCAAATGGTGCATAACCCCATCATTACTAATGGTATCGCCCACATAAGGTTTTCCATCAATATTCACGATGCGGTCGCCCGCCAAGATGCCCACACATTCAGAAGGACCGCCTTTTACGACCTTTACCACACGGATGGTGTCTTTATAGATGGTAAACTGTACACCGATTCCTGAAAAACTGCCTTTCAAATCCTGCATAGACTCTTCTGCTTTTGATGCAGGAATGTACGTAGAATGCGGATCTAATTCTTTTAGAATTTGAGGCATTGACTTTTCTACCAAGTCGGGGATATTGACTGAGTCGACATATTGATCGTCTATTAAATGAAACAAGTCAAGTATTTTGTTACTTGAATTGTTGATAATGCTCAACCGATTTCCAGAATAATGATTGGCAAAGAAACTGCCGAGCAAGATTCCGACTATCACGCCCAAGGAGACCATGAGCGGCATAAAACGGCTTTTATTGTGTTTGATCATGCTTATTATATAAAAAGCTTTTATCTTATCTATAAGAATGGTTGCAGCTTATTCTTCAGGGTCGATATGCTCTATAATGATATTTGCTTCTTTCAAGAGGTCTATACCATCCGTCAATCTGTAACTACGCGCATAGACCACTCTTTTTATTCCTGCTTGAATAATTAGCTTTGCACATTCTATACAAGGAGCATCTGTAACATATAGCGTCGCACCATCAGAATTATTGCCCGAACGAGCAATTTTAGTAATTGCATTAGCCTCCGCATGCAACACACAAGGCTTCGTCAGCCCATCAGCCCCCTCGCAGACATTGGGGAAGCCAGAAGGTGTGCCATTATAGCCATCGCTGATAATCATCTTATTCTTCACAATCAATGCGCCCACCTGACGACGAGTGCAATAGGAGTTTTCCGCCCAAATACGTGCCATTCTTAGATAGCGTTTATCTAGCAGAAGAGCTTTTTCTTGAGAATGTACCATTCTTGTTGTACTTATTGAAAATCTGTCATTTCAGGCCATCACGTTTCAGCAGAGCATCAATGCTTGGCTCTTGTCCGCGAAACTTCACATAGAGTTCCATAGGTGGTTGTGTTCCTCCTTTTTCCAAGAGATTGTGACGGAAACTTGAAGCTGTTTTCTCATCAAAGATACCTCTTTGCTTGAAAAGCGAGAAAGCATCAGCATCAAGCACCTCTGCCCATTTATAGCTATAATAGCCAGCTGCATACCCACCCGACATTATATGACTGAATTGAACCGTCATACATGAAGAATCCACAGATGGGAGCATCTGCACCCTACTCCATGCTGCATCCTCAAACTTTTTAATCTTTTCTTTCAGCTCATCGGCTAACGTATAATAGGCCATATCAAGCAGTCCGAAAGATACTTGACGCATACAATAATATGCTGACAAATAGTTCTTTGCAGCAATCATACGTCGGATGTAATCTTCGGGTATGGGTTCGTGAGTCTGATAATGGTAAGCAAATGTACTTAAAAATTCTGGTTCTCTTGCATAGTTCTCCATAAATTGTGAAGGAAGTTCTACAAAATCCCAATAAACGGAGGTTCCACTTAACGCTTTATAATGTGTCATAGCGAAAATGCCATGCAGAGCATGACCAAACTCATGCAAGAATGTTTCCACCTCATCCAGACTTAAAAGAGACGGAGTTTCCTTTGTAGGTTTGGTAAAGTTGGTAGTTATGCTAACCACTGGTCGGAAGGAATTTTCCGCCGTTACCTTTACATGGGTAGGCTCATCGCAATGCTCTTCACGATAATTCGTCATCCAAGCACCGCCTTTCTTCGATGCTCTAGGGAAAAAGTCTACGAGCAAAATGGCAAGAAACGAACCATCTTTATCCAATACATCAAATGCCTTTACATCATTTTGATAGACAGGGATTTGCTTATTCTCTACGAAACGAATGCCATACAATTTGGTAGCCAATCCAAAGACTCCTTTTTGTACATTCTCGAGTTGAAAATACGGACGTAGCCACTCTGTATCGAAATCATAGCGCTCCGTCTTGAGTTTATGACTATAGTAAGAGAAGTCCCACGGCATAAGACGAAAGTCTTTTCCTTCTATCGCTTGTGCTTTGCGTTCCACCTCAGCCACTTCTTCTTTTGCTTTAGGCAAATAGCTTTCTATGAGATCATTAAGAAGTTTATATACATGTTTCGAATCTTGAGACATTCTTCTGCGCAGAGCAAAGTCGGCATAATCCTTATATCCAAGAAGTTGCGCTTTCTTCCTGCGAAGATTTACAATATCACGCACGATATTTTCATTATTATATTCATTATCATGTGTGCATCTACTTCCGTAAGCACGACAAAGCTTTTCTCTCAATTCGCGATTGTCAGCAAATGTCATAAAAGGGATATAACTAGGTGCATGTAAGGTAAATACCCAGCCACTTAACCCTCTCGTTTCTGCCTCTTGTGCTGCCGCCTCTCTATACATGTCGGCAAGTCCAGCAAGGTCTTCTTCACGAGTTACGTGTAAAATGAAATTATTCGTCTCTTTCAGCAGATTCTGAGAGAACTTCAGCGTTTTCTCAGATAGTTCCTTCGTCAGTTTGCGATAAGCCTCCTTTTTCTCACCACTCAAATTAGCTCCAGAACGCTCAAATCCTTGATAGATATCCTTGAGAAGTGTCAGATCTTCCCCTCTTAAATGACAGAACTCATGCTCATAGACATACTTGACACGAGAAAAGAGTTTTTCATTGAGCATAATATTATTATCATGCTCAGAGAGTTTCGCAGCCATTTCGTTCGACAATTCGTCGAGTTCATCATCTGTTTCAGCGCTTAGCAGATTGTACATGATGGTTGTAGCTCGATCAAGTTTCTCACCACTGCGCGATAGAGCCACTATCGTATTATCAAAAGTTGGCGTCTCTGCATTATTTGTTATTGCATCGACTTCTTCCATATCTTTCTGCATTCCTTCTTCCAACAAAGGACGAAGTTGTGCAGCCACGCTTTGTGAGACGAATTGAGAATCATTATTTGTATGATTGGGATGAGCAGCAAAAGCCTTCCATTGCTCATCCGTCAATATTTGAGAAGATACAAAATCTGACATATTCCTATATGTATTACAATTTTTATTGTTCCATAAGCAGTTCTATCTCTGCAAATTTCTTTCCTCTATTGAGCGCAAGATACACTTTATAGAGCAAAGGTGCCCATTGCAACTTTGCTTGGGGAGCCAACGACCGAAAAGTCTCAAGCTCCTTCTCTGCTTTTATATAAAACTGTTGTTGTTCTGCAAGGAACTTGCGATACATAGCAGACGAAGCTTTATTGGGCACAACCATTGCATCAATTTCTCCCATTAGAGAGGCTCCTATATAATAATGTGCATCTGCATTGACAGAATCTATGGAAAGCATTTCCTTCGCACTACGAATACAGGCCTTATAGTCTTTCTTGTTGAAATAAGCCATGCATTGGGCGAAATAAGCAGTAATGTCTGTTGAGTCATGTGCGAGTTGCTTTTCTGACAAGCAAATGACTTTTTGGTAATTTCCTTGTTGGTTATAAAAGTCGGCTAGTCGCAAAAAGAATGTTCTTGAGTCGGGGTATTCATTCCACCCCTCCGTAAGCAGATTCACATAAGCAATGGAATCTTTTTCAGCTTGCGCCGTATAAGCAAGATCATCTATCACCTTAAAATGAAAGGACTGACTATTTCTCGCCTTCGATTCATATCGATGTACTTCTGCATAATTCTTATTCTCGAATGCACTCACTAAATACATAGCAGCATTCGACTCTACACTCTTGGGAGTTAAAGCAGCAGATTTACCAATTTCTGTACCAGGAACATCAAGATACATACGTGCATACTTCATTGTTTCCTCGGCTTTATTCTTTTTGTAGAAAAAACGCACAGCAGCTTGAATATTGGGATAATAACGATGCAAATTTTCTACAACAAATTTCGTTTGTTTAGGCTTTTTATCCTCAGCCTTAAACTTTTCCTTCTCTATAGAATCTAGTCTGATTGCCTCCTTCACCACTTCGTAAGTCGTTGAGAAGAAAGACAATGTATCATAAGTTTGTTTTAGGTAAATTTTCATATTCTCAGCATCGTTGAGTCCGCGCTGAGCTTCCACAGCATACACACAAAGCTTTGCATCATCTCTGTAAAGAGAATCCTTTCTGAGCTTGCTAATCTGCTGCAATGCCTCCTTATAATTCTTTGCCTTCAATGCGGTGGTAACTGGTTTGAAAGCCTTTTGAGCCATACAAGTGACACAAACGAAAGCCGCAAGTAATAAGAAGAACTTTTTCATTTCAATCAATCTTTACTTCAACACTATCATTCTTTACTTCATGCTCCGACTTGTGTCAATCAGAACACTCTAGTTGAAAGTTGAGGTTATAAGGATTCGCCTTTTACCTTTTGAAAGCATAAGCAATCCTTATAACCTCACTTTATTTGTATTGTGAATCAAATTACTGAGCCATTGAAGCCTTATTGGCAGCGTCCAGTAAGTCGTCCATTTCTTTTGCCTTATCTTTCATGCCCAAAGCACTGTAGACCATCTGCAAAGGAGAAGCCCAACGCTTTGCTTCGGTAGGAGCCAATTCGCGAACACGCTCCATACACTTTTGAGCATTGATGTAATAGCTCTTCACGTAAGCAACTTCCTTATCATAAATGGCCTTATTCTTTTGATAAGAGCCATCCGATTGTTTACCTGTGATATAACGTCCGGTACCAATGTACTTAAACTTACTATTTGACGAGTGAGTCTGGTCGTAAATATCATTGATGTAAGCCGTACCCTTATTGAAGAGAGCATCCTTGAAGTCCGGATCAATAGCGAGTGCCTTATCACAGCTTTCAATAGCAGCCTTATAGTCCTTCTTTACATTCAATTCAATAGCTCCCTTGATAAACCACGCCATCTTACTATTGGGTTCATCATTGATCAACTTCTCTGAAAGGCGAGTAGCTTCGTCAATCTTGTTGCTCTGAATGTAATAGTAAATTAGGTTTTGCATAAAGTGTTCTTCGCCAGTACGTTGGTAAGCATCGATAACAGCCTGCTGCCAAGCTACAGAATCCTTTTTCTCACCATAGGAATTGATACGAATTAAGCAAAGATCATGCACACCGATGGTATCCTTCAAGGCTTCATCGCAAGCAGCAATCGCCTTATCCCAATTCTTCAAATAAAAGTTTTGAAGAGCCAAATTGAATCGAGCTGTGCTGTAAATCTTGGTGTTGGCCTTATATACTGAGTCTGCCTCTGCCTTTGTCAAGATGGGAGTCTTGCCAGGAAGCTCTACGTACTTTTGGAAATAGTCTACACTTTCTTGCTTCTTTCCCATAGCATCCATGAAGGCGCCACAATTATAATAGTAAGTCAGCATAGAGTAAATACCCAACTTGGTAGAATTTGTCACGAAAGGATCTAGTTTCACCCTACCTTTCGCATCGGGCTTTTGATTGTACTCTGCAGCCGAGTTAAAGCTATTGATAATATTGTCTACACGAGTGCAGAAAGCTAACGTATCAAAAGGAATGCCCTGCTGAGCACGATTCAGTTCTGGACCAAGAAGTTTGTTTTGGAGTTGTGCATTCTGCAAATAGAGCAAAGCCACTTTATTGTTCTTACCTTTGGTCTTAGCTTCGTCTATATCGCCCACGAGCATAGTTTCTGCTTGCTTATACAGATCCTGTGCCTTCTCAAACGAATCTCCATCTCGTTTGCTCATCAGTCCATCTGCCTTGCGCACGAGATCATTGGCTTTATACGAACCAATGTGCTGATCACTTTGTGCCATAGCTCCGCTTACTGAAGCGGCAAAAATAGCTAAACAAAGAAAGATTCTTTTCATATTGATGTAATTTAATAAGTTACTATAGCCTTATCAAGAGCAACAACGAAGATGTGTTTACTCTTGACAAGGTTATTAATTATCATTATTCATTAGATTGCGTTTCGTCTTGCGATGTAGCGTCATTCTGCTCAGTTACTTCTGTTGAAGTCTGTGCTTCTCCTTCAGCAAGAGTTTCTTCTATATCATCCTCTTCTCCTGTTGGAACGAGACATACACTAGAAATCACATCATTTCGCTTTTCAAGATTTATCAAGCGATTACCTTGCGTAGCTCGACCTTGTACGCTAACCGAACTCATCTTTAAGCGAATTGTAATACCGCTCTTATTGATAATCATGAGGTCTTCATCGTCGGTCACAGCTTTAATAGCAATCACCTTACCAGTCTTGTCCGTGATATTAAGTGTCTTTACACCCTTACCACCACGATTGGTCACACGATAGTCTTCCACCAACGAACGCTTACCTAAGCCCTTCTCACTTACCACGAGAATGGTTTCCTTTTCTGGATCGTTTACGCATATCATGCCCGTAACTTCATCGTCGGCATTTTCATCCAAACGAATACCACGGACACCTGTTGCCGTACGTCCCATTGCACGAACAGTATTCTCGTTGAAGCGAATAGCTCGTCCATTACGATTGGCTATGATAATTTCATCAGAACCATTGGTCAACACTACGCTTATCACCTTGTCGTCTTCCAAGATATTGATAGCATTCACGCCATTAGTGCGAGGACGAGAATATTCTGTTAAACAAGTCTTCTTAATAATACCATTCTTAGTACAGAACATTACATAATGGCTCTGACAGAACTCTGTATCATTGAGTTTTCGTATGTGCAAGCAAGCATTGATACTATCATCCGGCTCAATATTCAGCATATTCTGGATAGCACGTCCCTTGGAGTTCTTTGCACCCTCAGGAAGTTCATACACCTTGAGCCAATAACAACGACCCTTAGCAGTAAAGAACAACATCGTATTGTGCATCGTGGCATGATAGATATACTCAATAAAGTCGGAATCACGTGTACTTCCTCCCTTAGAACCAACACCACCACGACCTTGTGCACGGAACTCGTTCAACGGAGTACGCTTGATATATCCAAGATGAGAAATTGTAATAACCACCTCATCGTCGGCATAGAAGTCCTCAGGATTAAACTCAGTAGAAGACAAGCAAATTTCCGTACGACGCTCATCACCATACTTTTCTTTCACTTCAATGAGTTCATCCTTCATCACCTTATGACAAAGTTGCTCGTCGCTCAAAATCTGTTCGTAGTAAGCAATACGCTTTTCTATTTCAGCATATTCTTCATGCAACTTCTCTTGCTGAATATTGGTAAGTTGCGCAAGACGCATATCTACGATAGCCTTGGCTTGCACATCGTCTAAGCCGAAACGCTCCTTCAATGCTTCAATAGCAGCTTGCGGTGTCTTAGACGCACGAATCAAGCGCACCACTTCGTCAATATTATCAGAGGCTATAATCAAGCCTTCCAAGATATGAGCACGCTCCTGAGCCTTACGAAGATCAAACTGCGTACGACGAATCACCACCTCTTGACGATGCTCTACAAAGTACTTAATACAATCCTTCAGCGTCAACAAACGAGGGCGTCCTTTTACCAAAGCGATACAATTAACAGCAAAAGAAGTCTGCAAAGCAGTCATCTTATAAAGTTTATTGAGCACCACATTGGCATTGAAGTCACGCTTCACATCGATAACGATGCGCATACCATCTTTATCGCTCTCATCGTTCACATTGGAGATACCATCAATGCGCTTTTCCGCTGCAAGCTGGCCGATAAACTTCACAAGTTCTTCTTTATTCAAGCCATAAGGAAGTTCCGACACTACAATCGTATCGTGCTGCGGTCCACTTTCAATATCTGTCTTAGCACGCATTACCACGCGCCCACGACCCGTTTCATAGGCACTACGCACGCCTTGCATACCCATGATATAACCACCCGTAGGAAAATCGGGAGCTTTCACGTAATGCATCAGCTCATCAATGGTAATATCCGGATTATCAATATAAGCCACGCAACCATCAATTACCTCTCCTAGGTTATGAGTAGGAACATTTGTTGCCATACCCACAGCAATACCACTTGCGCCATTTACAAGAAAGTTTGGAATACGCGTAGGCATCACACTCGGTTCATCGCGAGTATTATCGAAGTTGCGATCCATATCGACCGTCTCCTTCTCAATATCCTGCATCATCGCTTCACCCACAGGCGAGAGACGCGCTTCGGTATAACGCATAGCTGCCGCTGAGTCACCGTCCATAGAACCGAAGTTACCTTGGCCTTCCACCAAAGTATAACGCATATTCCATGGTTGTGCCAAACGTACTAATGCTCCATATACAGAGCTATCACCATGTGGATGATACTTACCGAGCACATCACCTACAACGCGGGCTGATTTACGAGTGGGCTTATCATGTGTAATGCCCAATTCCATCATGTCGTAAAGAATGCGGCGATGCACGGGTTTGAATCCGTCACGCACATCAGGCAATGCGCGTGCCACAATCACAGACATGGAGTAGTCAATATACGAGGATTTCATTTCTTCCTCGATATTCACTTTAATAATTCTATCGTCGTCTGTTATCATTTATATTAAGTTAGATTCTATCATTGATTGCAAAAAGAACAAAGTCGCTCCTCTTACATACTCTTAACTGCTGAGGTGCAGCCTATCTTATGCAAAGATAGTGCAAACCGAATGCAGTATATCAAGCTGGCTTGAATATACTGCTGAGGTGCAGCCTATCTTATGCAAAGGTAGTGCAAACCGAATGCAGTATATCAAGCTGGCTTGAATATACTGCTAAGGTGCAGCCTATCTTATGCAAAGATACCACTTTATTCCATTGTCCATCATTTTTGCCCAAGGAAAATGCACCCCTTTTTGTTTAAAATGCCCAAAAACACGTTTTATTTGCCCTCTAAGGCATTTTAAGTAGTTATTTCGGCTTTAAAAAATTCACTTCGACAAAGCACTTCCAATTCCACTAGCAGCAAATATTACAGCCATTTTCACGCCTCACATTTGGACTTTTCATACATTATGACTATTATTGCAACCTCTAACAAGTTTCCTTATGCCCCAAAGACTTCACACTATAGACTCCACACGATTCATTCTTGCCATACTCGTTGTGTTCATCCACATGACGGATAGAGGGCTCATAATCAGTCCTACAAACTCCACCCACCCCATATACACTTTTATAGACCAGGGATTTATGCCCTATTTGACGACACTAGCCATACCTGGATTCTTCATCCTCTCTGGCTACCTATTCTTTACAGGATTCAATGTTTGGGACTGGAGTCGTTATCGCACAAAGATAGGTAGCAGATTACACACGCTGCTAATTCCTTTCTTCCTATGGAATCTCATGAAATACACATCTCTTGTTCTCATCGAAATTCCTCATTTGGGAAGTAATACATACCTTCACGTTTTCAGAGAATATGGCAGTCTCCGCATGTTTTGGGATGGTAATGCCGAGTTATCAAGCCCCATACTGCTTTCTACATGGTTTTTAAGAGACCTCTTTATATTATGTACTCTCTCCCCTATTTTCTACTTTGTCATCAAAAAGTCTCATGGTTGGATTATTCTCTGCCTCATTATGCTGACCTCATGGAATTTCTGGCCGACCCATAATATCTGCAGTGCGACCAACGTTCTATCCTTCGCCTGCGGAGCAACGATTTCCATTTTTCACCGAGACTTACTACAAACGATAGAAGAACACCAACACTACTTATATATAATAGCATTTGTCTCTCTATTCTCACTGTTCATCTTTGAAACCAATTTCGCACACATTATCTATATGCTCGCAGGAAACGGTTGTTTAATCAGTATTCTTTTGCATCTACACAAGCATAAACTTGACATTCCTCAACATCTATGCCGTTCCTCCATGACCATTTATTTAGGCCATACATTCTTAACACTCTCATTAACAACCCATATTATTGACAAACTTCTCCCCTTCCCTGGCGATACATTTTCCACAATACGCTATTTTCTCATTATCACAGCGACCATTTTATTTCTTATTCTCTTTGACCATATCATTAAAAAATATACGCCACGCCTTAGTCGCCTACTATTAGGAAACAGATAACGGTTCTGACAACACTCGTAAAGTGTTATCAAAACCGCACACCGATACGCCAATATTCTTTTTTTGAAGAATCAATTCTCAACGCTTTCTCAAAGCACCGATTAGAGCTGAGTTCTCGTTTGGCAGCCCAATCGTAATACGCAAGCATCCTTGCACGGGATGCACCGCAATACCTTGCTTTAATAAATACCGATAGACAGCAGCACTATCTGCAAATCTCACAAAGAGAAAATTCGCATCGGAATGATAGATTTGCTTACATTCTTTCAAATCACTTAATGCCATGCGCACTTTGGTACGCTCATCAACAATCTGTCTCACCCATTTATCTACATCCAATCGATGTTTCACCACATCGGCCACTGCACTTAGTGTCGCTGCACCAACGGGATGAGCCATTCCAACCCGCTCTATAGTTTCAATTACCTCAGGATAGGCCACCAAGGCTGCAAAGCGAACACCCGCCATACTCCACCCGTGAGAAAACGAACGAAGAATTATCAGATTCCGATATTTATTAAGGAGTTCCAATACGGATGCTTGCGGAACAAACTCAATGTAAGACTCATCCACTACCACATAACCATCAAACAACTGAAGAATCGTTTCTAACTCGCCGCGATCGAGCAGATTGCCCGTTGGAGAATTAGGAGAGCACAGAAATACAAGTTGGGTCGTTTCGCTCACAGCATTCAACACCGTCTCGGCTTGCAATTCAAAGTCAGACGGACGCAAAGCAGCCTCTCTATACTCCAAACGATTCACCGCCGCCCGACGTGCATAAACTGTACGCGTAGGCACGGCTGCCACCACGCTGTCGCGATTAAAGAGAGCAAAAGCACGCATAATCAAGTCGACCGCCTCTTCTGTTCCATTACAGAAATAGATACACGAAGCGGGAATATGCTCATGCTTTCCCCATTCTCTCTTCAATTTTTCCGTTATTGTCGCTTCTGGATAACGATTGTAGAGCGTATTAAATGGTGATTCATTAGTATCAAGATGCACCTTGGCTTTCAGTCTCGGACGGACCTTCTTTATGTTATCTGGTAATTTCATACTGCAAACCTACATAAAAACTATGAGTTACGCTCTTTCTCCACTCTGTTTTTATGACTCTATCCATTACTTTTTTGATAGTTTACACACAGCTCTTTCATTTAAGCTCTGAGTAGAGTATAGTAACCCCTACCCATTTCGTGATGGAATAGGTAAATCTACAATAGTTGTGTTTCAAATTTTTTATATTGTTCTCTTCATTTGATTATTTGCATTTTTGAAGCAAATGATGCAGGAGTTAGGTAAAGCTTAATGCCACAGGCCTCATCAGTTCGGCCATACCCATTTTGAGATTGGGGTTCTATCTATTCACAAACAGGGCTTTACTCTCTTTATACTGCTCACTATAGTTGGCGTCCTTCGGTCGAAGGACGCAAACATAAACGCTCATCTAGAAAAAGTAGAATGGGCATCCGACGGCATGTAAGTCACACTTCGCTGACGATAGAGATCTTTGTTGATATGATTCATCTATAACTATTTCCTGACTTCATCACTTTTCTGCGTCATTACATAGCGTGTATTGAAAATCAATGGATTACGTCAAAACAATGGGCAACTTTGGATAGCGCAAGCAGAAAAAAAGAAAAGAACAAGCATTTTTAAATGAAAGAACCATGCACTCTCTATCATTTTTACACACACATTATATACAACACTCATAAAAATGAGTTAACTTTGCACAGAAATGATCAACGAACAATATCCCTCGAAACTCCTAGAAAGGGCAGTACAAGAGTTAACCCATCTGCCAGGCGTAGGCCGTAAAACAGCTCTGCGATTCGCACTCTACCTACTCAAGCAGAAAAAGGAAGACGTTCATGCCTTTAGCGATAGCCTTACTACGCTTCGCGATGAAGTAAAGCATTGCTGCATTTGCCATAACATATCCGACACTGATATATGCGACATCTGCTCCAATCCCCACCGCGACAAGACCACCATTTGTGTGGTAGAAAATATCCATAGCGTAATGTCTATTGAGAATACGGGACAATATCACGGACTATACCACGTTTTAGGAGGTGTAATCTCCCCGATGGATGGAGTAGGTCCTGCCGATATAGAACTCGACTCTTTATTCAAAAGAGTAGAAGCTGGAGGAATCAACGAAGTAATCCTTGCACTCAATCCCACCATGGAAGGAGACACCACCAATTTCTACATCTCTCGTCGTCTTGCACCTACAGGTATCAAATTTTCCGTGTTAGCACGCGGCGTAAGCGTAGGCGACGATTTAGAATATACCGATGAAGTAACACTAGGACGTTCCATATTGGGAAGAACCCCCTTAAAATAAAAAGTTTTTCAATATGCCCCACACAAACAACAAAACCAATCTTCGAGCCTCACGAATTACATACATCTCAGTATGGCTCATCGTTGCCTTGATGTTTACACTTTCTGAATTTCATATCCTTCCCATAGGCTATCTACCCCAAACTCCGAGCACGGAATATATGCTCAATATGCTATGTATCGTGCTTACACTTTCTGGCGTATGGGGCGGACTAAAGCTTTTTTCAATAAAAAGCATACGTAGCCACATCACAAAGCAGCCTCAATCACTTCCTCTATGGAACGTGATACGCATAGGGATTCTCGGACTTTGTACCTTAGTTAACCTTATTGTATATTATGCATTACTAAGCAATACCACTGCACTATATTGCTTACTCATCACGTTAACAGCTTTCGTATTCTGTTGGCCCAAGCATGGAGAAGTAGAATAAGGCTGGTTCTATAATAATTTTCAGAATTTATAGAACCACCATAAGACTTTTCTCTTTCCATATCCACTAACCTCAACCCCCCACCTCGTGACTCTTTCTATTATTATAGTCAACTACAATGTAAAATACTTCGTTGAGCAATGCTTGATTTCCATATATCGAAGTCAAGGAGTCGACCTCAACGAGATAGAAGTATTCGTTGTAGACAACCTCTCCAAAGACAACTCTGCAGCCTATCTCAAAAAGCAATTTCCCATTACCCGATACCCCCACATCCACATTTTGACAAACAAGCGAAATGTGGGATTTGGTCGCGCTAACAATCAAGCCATTCGCAAAGCCAATGGGAAGTACATCCTCTTCCTCAATCCCGACACTCTACTCACAGAACATACACTCCGAGACATTCTTTCTGCAACAAATGAACTCACAAACATGGGAGTGGCAGGAGTAAAGATGATTCACACCGATGGAAGCTTTGCTATGGAGTCGCGTCGCGGTGTCCCCTCTCCCTGGGTTTCATTCTGCAAAATGGCAGGATTAAATAGTTTATTTCCGAAAAGCAAGATTTTCGGAAAGTACTACATGCGCTATCTCTCAACTGAAAAAGTATCTCCTATCGATATTATCTCAGGGGCATTCATGCTAACATCTGCCGAGGCTTTAAAGAAAGTGGGTATGTTTGACGAGACTTTTTTTATGTATGGCGAGGACATAGACCTTTCTTTCCGATTTCTCAAAGCAGGCTACTCTAATTATTATATTCCCACACCCCTGCTTCACTATAAAGGAGAAAGTACCAAAAAGAATAGCTACCACTACGTACATGTATTCTACGAAGCCATGCTCATCTTTTTCAAGAAGCATTACAAGCATTACAACTTTATCCTCTCTTTCCCTATCAAATTAGCCATCATTCTTCGCGCCATCATGGCACTTATTGTGCAGCAGACGCAGAATTTACACAAGTTCTTACATCCGCGCAATGGGAAAATGCCCAAGCGCATGCTCTATATAGGCAAGAGTTCTGACATGGTAAAGCAAATTGCAGAGGAATACGGCCTATCAATTGATTATCTATCAGCCAACGAGACAAGCCTTCCAAAAGGCCACCACAGCTTGACAACAAGCCCGACATACTACTCGCAAATCATCTATGATATTAGCGATTTCAGTATCGGGTTCATTCTCGACCGATTCGAAGAAAAGCCCTACAAACAAGTACAGATAGGCACATTCAATGCAGAGAGAGGCATCATCATCACCAACAACAATATATACTTTAAAGACTAGAACCGCCCATGATTCTGCGCCCACTCGAACCCGAAGACTTGGATTTGCTCTACACCATAGAAAACGATCCTGAACTTTGGGATTGTTCCAACACAAATGGTCCATACTCGCGCTATGCGTTGAAAAATTATATTGCCTCTATTGCTAGCATCTATGAATGTGGCAGCATACGTTTCGTAATAGAACACAAATTTGAGAAATCAACCAAACCACATTCCATTGGGCTCATTGACCTAGTAAATTTTGACCCTATCTGTGCAAAAGCCGAAGTATGCATAGCTATTTTAAAGAAATTTCGCGGTCTTGGATTAGGCTTTCAAGCCCTACAACAAATGGAGCTCTACGCCAAAAAACAAATAAATCTTCACTCCATTTACGCCTTAGTAGAAGCAACCAACACACCCTCCCTCCATCTGTTCGAAAAATCTGATTATAAACAAGTTGCATTGCTTTCAGAGTGGATCTATGCCCACGGAAGCTATCAAGACGTGGCGCTTTTTCAAAAGATTTTCCAAAAAAAGTAGAGAAATAGTTTGGTAGTTTAAAAGAATATCGTACCTTTGCACTCGCAATCGAGAACGAAAGCAATTTGCAATCCAATCGAGAGCAACCAATCAATGAATGGTGTGTTAGTTCAGCTGGTTAGAATACATGCCTGTCACGCATGGGGTCACGGGTTCGAGTCCCGTACACACCGCAACATTCAATCATTGGTACCCTGACCGAGTGGCTAGGTAGCGGTCTGCAAAACCGTGTACAGCAGTTCGAATCTGCTGGGTACCTCACAAGAAGGATGAAGTTATGCTTCATCCTTTTTTTGTGCCCAAATGCAAAGAGTGCAAGCATACAACGCTATAACCTAAAGCAAACACATACACATCAAGCAAGCACGCTTACCCATTTACAGACAACCATCTTATTGCACACTAACTTACCTTCTGCAACTTTGCATATCTCAACGAGAGCTAAGAGCAATTGAAACAAATGCCTTTCCAATGAAAATCAATAGCCAGAAAGAGCAACTTCTGTCGATGATCCGACAAAACGCCCCTATGACCATCAAGCAGCAGGGCCAACTCGTACTCAATCTTGCCACACCCGCTATACTTGCCCAACTAACCACCACGATGATGCAATATATAGACGCTTCCATGGTGGGAAGTCTAGGAGCCGAAGCCTCAGCCGCCATCGGGCTCATAGAAACCACCACATGGCTTTTAGGAAGCATCTGCTCGGCATGTGCTGCAGGTTTCTACGTACAAGTTAGCCATCAACTTGGAGCAAACGACCATTCAGAAGCACGTAACACGTTGCGACAAGGCATCCTATCTGTACTCATTGCAAGTACATGTATTGGCATATTAGCATTCAGTATAAGTCCATTCCTTCCCGCATGGTTAGGAGGAAACAGTCAAATCACCCCTACATCATCTGCCTATTTAGCAATCATTGCTTTAGCCTTACCTGCATTCCAATTTTCACTGTTCGCTTCAGGAATGCTTCGCAGTAGTGGCAATATGATTGTGCCTAGCATCATGAGCGTAGTAATGATGGCACTTGATGTGATTTTCAATTCTGTTCTGATATTCCCTTCACGCACCATATCCTTCCTTCACACAGATTGGTTTGTTCCAGGAGCAGGATTGGGCGTGATTGGTGCAGGCATTGGCACAGCCTCAGCCGAACTCATCGCTGCATCCATCAGCATGTATATATTATGTTTCCGAAACAAAGAGCTTAACCTAAAACAAAATAAAGGACGATTTTTTCCCACAGCAAAAGTCATTCAAAAAGCATTACATATCGGCTTACCTATGGGACTTCAGCAAGCCATCATGTGTTCTGCTTACATAGTAAGCACCATCATCATTGCCCCACTAGGCACTATCGCCATCGCAGCCAATTCATTCGGTATTATTGTGGAGAGCCTTTGTTACATGCCTGGCTATGGTGTATCAGATGCTGCCACCACGCTTGTGGGACAAAGCCTCGGAGCTGGACGCAAAGAACTGATGAAAAGATTTGCCTGGATTGCCGTGGCATTAGGTATGCTTCTCATGAGCATCATGGGCATTGTAATGTATGTAGCCTCTCCTATCGCTATGACCATGATGACACCCGACCTTAACGTGAGAAATCTCGGTGTTGAAATCTTGCGCATTGAAGCATTTGCAGAACCTATGTTTGGCGCGGCCATCATCTGCTATGGTGTATTTGTAGGTGCTGCCCAAACAGTGTTTCCAAGCATTATGAATTTAGCTAGCATGTGGGGAGTACGTATCACATTGGCTGCTTTCCTCGCACCCACCATGGGATTGCGCGGAGTATGGATTGCCATGTGCATAGAACTTTGCTTCAGAGGAACAATTTTCCTAGCTCGTCTGAAATGGTGGAAGATAAAATAATGAAACTATTTATTCCGAAAAGCAATCTGTACAATTCTGATGCGTAATTAGCGCGTTATCCCCGTAAGACTTGTATTGCAATCCATCACAAAACATTCAGCTAAGCCATATCGCGTTTATCTTACACCAATCAACTTGTGTGTTTGTAGCGAAAGACGCCAAATAGGATGCGCCAAACAGTAATCAATGGTACGCTTCAAAATCTCAGCATTACGAGCCTCATCACCTACGTCGCAAGGCTGCAAGAAATGCTGATCGGCTTGTATTTCCGCATATTCACTCGGAATGCCCTGTTCAGTAAAAACCACCTTTATTTCGTTGCAACGACGCAACACGATGGTAGCATCCGTCTGCACGAAATGATCCTTCGGAGAAAGCGTAATCCAATCTACATTACTAGGCAATTCATGCGTTCCATTTGTCTCCACTGCTACATACTTTCCTACTCCATGCAAGCCTTCTACGAGAGAATCCGTCAATTGCAGAGAAGGCTCTCCACCCGTAATCACCACATGCTTAGCCGAACATTTTTCCGCTTCTTCTATTATCTCACGCTCTGTCATGTCTGTATAAGGTATGTGCTCCGTATCGCAAAATGAACACTGCAAATTACAACCTGACAGACGGATAAACAAAGAAGGAGTGCCCGTATAAAATCCTTCGCCTTGGAGCGAATAGAATATTTCGTTAATACGCATAATCAAAAAGTTACGTGTTCATAGCCTGGCTTGATATAGCATGCTATATTACCCTCCGACTCTTGAAAAGTCACTTTGTAACAATGAGCCACATGCTCACAGACCCAACGGGCCAAGTTCTCTGCCGTCGGATTAAAATCAAATATCTCATTCAAGCAGCGATGATCCATCTTGTCGGTAATCATCTTTTTCACATGGCTAAAATCTACCACCATACCATTCTCATCCAAAGACTCTGAGCAGCAGTAAATCGTCACGATACCATTGTGGCCATGAAAGCGCTGACATTTGCTTTCATAAGTCAGATTGAGTTGATGAGCAAATGCCACCTCTATGCGTTTACTAATATAGTACATATTATAATCTTATTTTGAAATCACATGCAAAGTTAAGCCAAAAGGCGCATGTAGCCCAATCATTACACCTCGTTTTTTAAAAAAGGATACCTATTCTGCAATCATTGCAAGCCCAATGGTTATTTTTCCACACACTCCTTTGCATGAATTCTTAAACTATTCCTCCCTATCTGAGCACACTTCGACATTCATCCATCCAAAACTGCTCTCTCAAAAAACGCCCGATTGTTCTAAAAAAGGGTTATAGATTTACATTTTGCAAGCAAAAAAGGAGAGTATCTAAACATTTTGTCGTATATTTGCAATCAAAAGAAATAACCTCATGAATACAAGCGCATAAAATCTACGCTAAGTTTAACATCTACAACGAATGATATACAACGAAGATATGCTCCGCACTTTCTATGCTTCCTATGCTCAGAAAGTGGCTGACGCCCGCAAAGAAATGGGACGCCCATTGACTTATGCCGAGAAAGTTTTATTTGCCCATACAGCCGTTCCCGTGAAGAAAGGCGGTTATCAGCGAGGCATTGACTACGAGTTGTTCCACCCCAATCGAGTGTGTATGCAAGATGCTACCGCACAGATGGCCATTTTGCAATTTATGAATGCAGGGCGTCGTCAGACTTCCGTCCCCACGACTGTACACTGCGACCACCTTATCCAAGCATACAAAGGCGCCGAAACAGATCTCGCCACGGCAAAGAGCGTAAACGCTGAAGTATATCAGTTTTTGCAATCAGCAGCCCAACACTATGGTATGGGATTTTGGGGAGCTGGAGCTGGAATCATCCACCAAGTAGTATTAGAAAACTATGCCTTCCCTGGCGGCATGATGGTTGGTACAGATTCCCACACACCGAATGCAGGAGGTTTAGGCATGGCTGCCATTGGTGTAGGTGGTGCCGATGCTGTAGATGTCATGGTAGGAGCACCTTGGGAATTAAAAGTTCCCCGTCTCATTGGTGTACACCTCACAGGAAAGTTGTCAGGTTGGACTTCTGCCAAGGACATTATACTTTATCTTGCAGGACGCCTTACCACAAAAGGCGGAACAAATGCGATTATAGAATATTTTGGCGATGGTGCAGAACATCTTTCAGCTACAGGAAAAGCCACCGTTTGTAATATGGGAGCGGAAGTAGGCGCTACCACGTCCATGTTCCCCTACGATAGTCAAATGGAAACATATCTCAAAGCCACTGGCCGAACTCACGTGGCAGAGATGGCCAACAGTATCGCAGCCGATTTGAAAGCCGATCCCGAGGTAGCAGCTCACCCCGAGAAATATTTTGATGAATATATTACCATCAACCTTTCTCAACTCCATCCCTATCTAAATGGCCCTTTCACACCCGATGCGGCTTGTCCTGTAAGCGAGATGCAGGCCAAAGTAACAGAGAATGGCTATCCTGACAAAGTGGAGGTTTGCCTCATTGGTTCTTGTACCAATTCTTCTTATCAAGACCTAGCTCGCGCGGCCTCCGTAATCCAAGCCATGACCCAAGCCGGAAAGAAGCTAAAGGCACAATTGATCGTTTGTCCTGGTTCGGAATTAGTATGCGCCACGGCCGAAAGAGATGGGTTCCTTCAGACCTTCCGTGAAGCAGGTGCACTGATTATGACCAATGCTTGCGGCCCATGTATTGGCCAATGGAAACGCGTGACAGATGATGCCACGAAGCGAAACAGCATTGTGACAAGTTTCAATCGCAATTTTGCCAAACGCGCTGATGGAAATCCCAATACGCATGCTTTCATTGCCTCGCCCGAAGTGGCTGTGGGTTATGCTTTCACAGGTTCACTCAGCGAACATCCTTCTTTCTCTGAAGGATGGCCCGAATTTACTCCACAAGGACATGCACTTCCCACCGAAGGTTATTGCACAAATGAGGCGGTGGAAGCTGTAAAACCTGCTTTCGACATTCAGCCTGATAGCACCATTGACATTCAAATTTCGCCCAAGAGCGAACGTCTCCAACGACTGACGCCCTTCACTCCGTGGAATGGAAAAGACTTTTCACAACTGCCTTTGCTCATTAAGGTAAAAGGGAAATGTACTACCGACCATATCTCGATGGCTGGCGTATGGCTTCGATTCCGTGGCCACTTGCAAAACATTTCACGCAACTTACTACTGGGCGCTACCAATGCCTTTACAGGTACAACAGGACAGACACTCAACACCCTTACGGGAGAGACTGAAGAGATATGGAAAGCAGCTCAGGATTACCGCGACCACAAGGGCGGAAGCATCATCGTAGCAGAAGATAACTATGGAGAAGGCTCAAGCCGCGAACATGCAGCTATGGAACCTCGTTATTTGGGAGTAAAAGTAGTGCTTGCCAAAAGTTTTGCTCGTATTCACGAAACAAACTTAAAGAAGCAAGGTATTCTAGCTCTAACCTTTGCCAATCCCACTGATTACGACAAGATACAAGAACAAGACACATTTGATGTCAACTGCAGCACTATCCGTCCTGGAAGCACACTCACCCTAGTGGCTCATCACGCCGACGGATCTTCCGACAGCATCGAAGCGCTACATACTTACAACACCTTGCAGATAGAATGGTTTAAGGCTGGCTCTGCTCTTTCCGTAAAAACCCCTTCATCACAAGCTTAAACTCATCATTATGAATTCCACAGACCACAAAATACAGATGCTCCCCGACGGCACCTTCACCGTGCCCAACATTGTAGCCGTACCCTTCATCACGGGCGATGGCATTGGCGCAGAAATTACACCTGCCATGCAGCAAGTGATTGACCAAGCAATAAAGACTGCCTATAACGGACAACGCCAAATACTGTGGACTGAAGTGCCCGCAGGCCAACATGCTTTCGACACCTTGGGTACCTATCTTCCCGACGACACATTGAAAGCCTTTGCCGACTATCATATAGGAATCAAAGGACCTTTGACCACTCCCGTAGGCGGAGGCATACGCTCACTCAATGTGGCCATGCGACAGGGACTCGACCTCTACGTATGCTTGCGCCCCGTAAGATGGTTTAAGGGAGTGGAATCACCCGTAAAGCATCCTGAACGCGTCAATATGGTAGTATTCCGCGAAAACACGGAGGATATCTATGCCGGTATTGAATGGAAAGCCACATCGGCCGAGGCACGTCGCTTTTATGAATTTCTTCACGATGAAATGGGAGTAACCAAAGTTCGTTTTCCCGAAACATCGGCTTTCGGCGTGAAGCCCGTTTCTGAAGAAGGCTCTAAACGCCTCATTAAAGCAGCCTGCCAATATGCATTGCAGCAAGGATCTAAACATGTAACGCTAGTCCACAAAGGAAACATCATGAAGTTTACCGAAGGTGGATTTAAAAACTGGGGATACGAATTAGCCGAACAAGAATTTAAGAATCAGATTCGCATGGACGATTGCATCTGCGATGCTTTCCTCCAAAACGCGCTAATCAAACCCGAAGCCTACGATGTCATTGCCACGATGAACCTTAACGGCGACTACGTGTCGGACATGCTCGCTGCACAAGTGGGCGGAATCGGCATATCTCCGGGCGCAAACATCAATTACGAAGCAGGAAGAGCCATCTTCGAAGCCACTCACGGAACAGCTCCCGACCTAGTAGGAAAGAATCAAGCAAATCCATGCTCAATCATCCTATCGGCAGTCATGATGCTCGACCATATAGGTTGGCATGAGGCTAGCGAAAAGGTAACGAAAGCCATTGAATCGGCTTTCGTTCAAGGTTTTGCCACAGCCGATTTGGCTCGATTCATGGAAAACGGCAAACCTCTCGGCACAAAAGAATTTGCCGCTGCACTCTGCCAAGAAATGTCCTAAGGTTCATAAGCTAGAGCCTTATAGCCAATGCTTATTATTCCATAAAGTTTTAACCTTGCAATTTTTCAGAATTGCCTAATCATGCTCTTATGACCGACAAGAAAGAATACCTTATATATAAGCTCTCTGACAACATAAAGAACTGCATCAAAATTGATGCAGAGCTTTTCAGAAAACTCGATGTAAAGCGCGGACTCCGCAACGAAGATGGAACAGGTGTGCTTGTAGGACTGACCAACATCGGCAACGTGGTTGGTTACGAACGTAAAGATTCGGGAGAACTCAAGCCTATCGATGGTAAACTCTATTTCCGTGGTTACGAGATTTCTGACCTTGTACATGCTGTGCTCAAAGAACAACGATTTGGATTTGAGGAAATTGCTTATTTATTGCTTTCAGGCCGACTTCCTGATGCTGAAGAGTTGGAGCAATTTCGTCGGTTGCTAGTGGACAATATGCCTTTGATGTCGAAGACGATGCTCAACATAGTGGAGCTCGAAGGAAGCGACATCATGAATATCCTAGCACGCAGTGTGCTTGAACTATATACCTACGACGACAACCCCGACGACATTTCGCGCGACAACCTCATGCGCCAAAGCATAGAACTAATCTCTAAGTTCCCCACCATCATTGCCTACGCTTACAACATGCTTCGCCACAAAGCACTAGGTCGCTCGCTACATATTCGTCACCCGAAAGAAGGCTTCTCTCTTGCCGAAAACTTTCTCTACATGCTTCTCGGAACGCATTATACTCCACTCGATGCACGCACACTAGATCTCCTACTCATACTTCAAGCAGAGCATGGTGGTGGTAATAATTCTACGTTCACAGTGAGAGTGACTTCCTCTACTTGCACCGACACCTACTCATCAATTGCCGCGGGCATCGGTTCGCTTAAAGGCCCCAAACATGGTGGAGCCAACATCCGTGTACACCATATGATGGAACACCTTAAACAAAACATCCGTCATTGGGACGACGAGGAAGAAATCAGTCACTATCTCCACCGCATTGTAAAAAAAGAAGCATACGATTGCACAGGTCTCATCTATGGCATTGGACATGCTGTTTATACGCTTTCCGACCCTCGCGCCGTATTGCTCAAAGAAATGGCTCGCAAACTTGCTGAGGAAAAAGGCCGCATGGAAGAGTTCGAGTTTATGGAACGAATTGAGCGACTCGCCGTAGAAGCCGTATACGACATTAAGGGTACTGCTAAAAAGCTCTGTGCCAACGTTGATTTCTATTCAGGCTTTGTCTACGACCTCATCGGGCTGCCCATCGAAATATACACTCCGCTCTTTGCCATGGCTCGTATCGTGGGTTGGTGCGCTCATCGCAATGAAGAACTCTGTTTCACTGGGCGTCGCATCATTCGTCCGGCTTACCGCTGCGTGGCAGACTTGCGTGAATACATTCCTGTAGACAAGAGATAAGCAAGCACTTGCATCCCTCTGTCCCCTAATTTGTACAACTCCCCATAGACGATAGTTCGCAAAGATTCTTTTAAGTAGAATCTCTGCGAACTTCTTTTTTATCATTACATACCGACAATCTTAGATTTACCATAAATTGCTTCACCATTTTTAATGAGAAAACACTTTTCTAACAACAATATTCGCACACATACGACCGATTTTGACATTTTAATTTGTAGTTATTCACGCGTTATGCTATATTTGCCACACATTAACCCTTTGTATTAACCCCATAACGTTCTACGAAACAGGGCAAAAGCCCTAACTTATATAGAACGTTATCTAACACATTTCGTATGAAAAACATAAACAAACTAAGTTGTCTGCTTCTTACGTTAATAGCGCTGCTTTCATCTTGCGGACAGAAAAGCGCAGATTTAGAGTATATTCCCTTCCGGAGTAGCTCCGACGGACGTTGGGGCATGATCTCTACAGATGGCAAAGTGCTATTTGATGCCGAATTCAACGAAATGCCGCAAGCCGCATATTGCGGACGTTTCTTTATCAAGAACAATGATGGGAAATATGAACTCTACACGGCCGATGCGAAGCCACAACAAGTTGGTGGAAAGACATGGGCCGACGTGAGCGACTTTAGTGACGGGCTAGCTCTTGCAGCCGAAGAAGGAAAACCCGTTGCCATTATCAACCGCGAGGGCGAGCAAGTGGCCGATCTTTCAAAAATCGACGGAAAGACGATTCTTGCAGCCAAAGGGCTTTACGAAGGCTATGCCATCGTAGAGACTGAAGATGGCACAAAAGGCATTGTAGACGATGGAGGAAAGACCATCATTGCCCCAGGAAAATATAAAGAACTTGACTACATTGGCGAAGGTAAGTGCTTGGCTCTTGACAAAAAGTTTGAGAATGCAGAAAAAGATCAGATGGTTCTGCAAATCATCAGTCTTAAAGGAAAGACGCTAGGAGAACTCAATACAAGCAAAATCAACCTTGAAGGCGCAAGGAGCTCAGAAAGTTTGCAATTCGTCAATGGGCTGCTTGGTGCTTACGATGCCGACGGCCGAGGCGGCCTCATCAATGAGAAAGGCGAATGGGTGCTGCAACCTTCCGAGAAAATCAAGCACGTCATTGCCGTAAAGGGAGACAATTTTATCTATAGCGGCGAAGACGGCATGGGCGTTATGGACAAGAATGGCGAAATACTGATACGCGGAAAATATTTCATGCTGCAATGGGCTGGCGATGGTTTGCTTTGGGCTTTCGACACCAAAGGAGATTATAAAGACAAAATAATGCTTATCAACCTAAAAGACGATATCCTAGGCAAGGAGCGTTTTGAGAATGGTTACACCCTCATTGACGGCACACGCATTGCGCAACTTGGAAAACACGACTATGGATTTATTGACGAAAAAGGCGAAGTAAAGAAACTCGACAAGAACGTGAACATTGCTGAAATAGGCCTTCCCAAATACGATCAATGGGTAGAAAGTCAATATGTAGACGTAGAACGCATTGTAGCCTCGCTCGAACTTGAGGGACAAAAGATGTATGGTATTGCCACTTGGACTCCAGCCGACAAAGCCATCCCCGCCTTTGCAGAAAATGGACAGAAGGATGCCACATGCAGCGTGAAGCCCTCTGATAGCCCCTATAGCTACTTCAATAGCCGTGCAGAATATGTGTGCAATCTCTCTAACACGGTGCGCATAAATAAGTACCTCGAATTCAATAACTACATTACTAGATATTCTAATGGTCAGAAGTTCAATCCTGAATCTTTGGTCTACATGATAGGTGCAGAGATTAAGGTTAATTCTGGTGCAAAGTCAGTGTATGAAAGCATTTGCAAACTGCTTAAGTCCAAAGGATTGAAAGGACTCGGAGCATCAGAAGAAAGCACCACTTACGACCTAGGGAATCAAATACAACTCTACGTAACCTTCTCTGGAGACGAAGAAGTTAACGTGCAGCTCGTCCCCGATGAATCGTGCGATACAGGCGAAGAATATGATTAAACAGCAGGGGTAAAGAGCAGAAAAGCTTTCAAGTAAATTACCCATTCCAATCGAGTAGGAGGTAAACACTAATCATAGGTGTTTATCTCCTACTTTCATGTTTACCGACCTCTCACACCACCGTACGCGCCGTTCGGCATACGGCGGTTCCTATTTTGGGTGCCATTCGAGATATTCACCCATTAAAGTAACATATCCTGCTCTTCGCAAATTCTCATTGGTGATTGCCCTACTTAATATGTAACTTCCCGCTGTTCGCCAATAGCTCTTGCGAGTGTTACCCCATTGGTAGGCTTGATTCTGTGGTATTCCACAACGAATGAGATTTGTTACTCTCGTCTTGACTTTCTTCCAAGTTTTCCATATACACATACGTATTCTACGCCTTAACCACTCGTCTGTCTCAAGAAGCAAACGTCGCATTTCTGCAAGGTGATAATAGCCTATCCACCCTCTTATGTACTCTTTCAGTTTCTGCTTTCTCTTGGCATAGCCCCAACCATTACTACGACTCGTCAATGTCTTTAGTCTTGACTTCATCTTCTGCTTAGACTTGGGATGAACCATAAGTTTGCATTTGCCTTTCATCACATAAAAGGAGTAACCTAAGTATTTCACTCCGCGAACATAAGACACCACGGTCTTTTCATTGTTCACTTTCAGATGGAGTTTGCTCTCTATGAAACGGGTGATGGCAGCTTTTCGAGGACGAAAGCCGAAGCTTGACCTCGAGAATTTGCGCTCATAGTGGGGCATCAGTGCTTGGTTGATGGCTTGTTGCACTAACCGGTCTACCACTGTGGGGATTCCTAATAGGCGTTTCTTGCCATTGTCTTTGGGTATCTCTACCCTCTTGACTGGGTTCGGACGGTATGAACCGTCAAGCAAAGAACTTATCAGCTCTTCCCTGTTGGCCAGAAGCCATGAGAGTAGTTGCTCGCACGACATATTGTCGATACCGCCACACCCCTTGTTCTGCATCACGCATTTATAGGCATGACTGAGATTTTCGGGATTAAGGATTTGCTCTAATACATGTTCTTTGTCGAATGGTACTTCCGCGATGTTGTCTTCATGTATCCACATGAAAGTCTGCACTCCCTCATACCATTCGGTTTCCGACCTATCTCTTTGAGGGCAGTCATTGGCTTGAGCCATTGTTTTCTGCATTCTACCTTTCATTTGGTACGTTTCAATTACTATCGTTTAATTATTAGGTTCGGTCCTTCACAAGAAAATATCGACATGTCTTGCTACTATGAGCTCGGCTGACTTCTTACGGCAAGCTTTACTCCATGACTTTCGTAAAAAATATATATATGATTAGGATTATATAGTAAAAATTTCGTATATTCGCATTATAAATAAAAAATTCATGCCTATGAAGCATAAATAAAAAGAAGACATATTATAATAAAGAAGCGTTAGCTTTGTATTCTTGCTTATCGAAAATCGCCAAATTTAAGAAAAGCAACCAAGAGTAAAAGGTTAATGCTCGCGTCTGTCTACAGGCGTGGGCTTTTACTCGTGTATGGTTGCATATGGTGTTTGGCGATACCTCGATAAGCGTAGACGAAGTTTTAGTCCACGTTTTTTTATTGTCTATACCTAAGCCCGGGACTAAACAAATACTACTCCAACACATAATAATAACCAGCGCATTGATACAAGAGCCTAAGATATACTACCACATCTTTGGAAAAATTAGAAGATGCGACACAAAAAACATTTACATATATGGAAAAGACAATGAAACTTTTAGGGAGAGTCTTTACCTTTTTACTCCTTGCTATAACCTTTGTGGCGTGCAGCAGCGACGATGCCTCTACCGATGGTGACGGTAACATAAAGCCTGACGTTAACGTGAATGACCCGACAGGAACGGTATCTCTGTCTATGATGAAAGGACCAAGCATCCGAGAAGGGGCTACCCGTATTGGAGGTTCTGACATATATATAGGCAACGACTACAACTTCGACGGAGGATATTTCATTTCATTGGGAGCTGTTAAAGGACTTGGCAACGTGTCGTATATTCCGACACAAGGATGGGCAGATATGGTTTCCGTACGCAGCGACAATGGCTATGTGGCATACTCTAATGGAGCCTTCTACCGGATTTTTGTAGAGAAGGAAATTGTTGGGACTACAGGCGGCATTATCGGTTATGACGTGAAATACCAGGTTCCATTCAAAGGTAAAGACCTCGAACTGGAGCTGCCGGCAACTTCTGTTTCTTTCGACAAGAAGGGAGGAACGGAGAATATCGTATTCAACAACAAGGAGTTCGTTGTGTTTACGGCGAAATCTTCAGAAGACTGGTGTCAGATTATCCCAACATCCACTTACAACTATTCTTTCCTTGCCAACGGCATACAGATCATTGCACAGCCATCGAATGTGGCTGCCACTACAGAGGCTACCATTACGCTGACCACTGCCTATGGAAAGAAGAAGGAAATAAAAGTGACGAGAGGCGGTGTTGACCCATATCTTACTCTCGACGAGACATCGGTCACGCTTGATGCCAAGGAGTGTGAAAGACAAGTTGGACTGAACACCAACATTCAGAAAGAGGACTTGACTATCAGCAACACCGCAAGTTCGTGGTGCGAGGCGGAATTTGTAGACCAGACAAGGGCGATACATGCAAGTGCTGCAAGGATAAAGTTTGTGGGCAACAAGCCGGCAAAAGCAGTCAAAGCAGCTAACACTGCCGGCTCTGCAAGTTATTACGCTCTGGTTCTCAAAGCTAATTCCAATGACAAAGATACGGAACGAAAGGGAACAATTACGCTTAAGAGCAAGGACGGCAAGAAGAGTGTGACATTGACAGTCTCTCAACGTGGCGTTCAGTTTATTCCAAGCCAAACGAAAGTCGGCTTTGACAAAAACCAATCAAACAAGACCATAACAATAAACACAAACATTGATTGGGAACCTTCGTCTAACCAAAGCTGGTGTACAATAAGCAGGAACGGCAACAATCTAACAATTCGTGCTACGCCATACTCAGGAAGCACGGCGAACAGAAAAGCAACCATTTCATTCAAAGGGCTTTCAACAAAGATTGAAGTTGACCAAAGCAAATATGCAGTCGGCGAAACATACAATGAGAATGGAGTGAAGGGAAAAATAATCTATATGAATGACACAATCAGGTATGTAGGAAAAGATGTCGGAGAAGCTGCCTGGTCTACAGAAGGAGTTGCTACAGGTGCGACCGACGAAAATGACGGAAGGGTAAATATGGCTATCATAAAGAAAATATCCGGTTGGAAAGACCTTTATCCTGCATTTGCCTTATGCGACGCTCTTAATACAGGAAATGTGACCGGGTGGTATCTGCCGGCAATAATAGAACTTCATTATATTTATCATGGAGGAAATAGGTTTGATAACAATTACTGGTCATCAACAGAATATTCTGTAAACTATGCCTATTATTATGATTATACCAGAAGGAGTAACCCCAAAGGAAGTATTTGTAAAGTAAAAGCAGTACACAGATTCTAATAATAATCGAGTAGGAGGAAAACAAAGCAGTTTTCTTCCTACTTTCTTTTTCGAGCTCTCACAACACCACACGTACTGTTCGACATACGACAGCTCCTATTTTGACTCCATTTGATATACCCCATTAAAGTAGATGTCGCCTTTGGCGACGCAACATGATATAGTTTGGCTATTCCACCTCAGGTTATAAAATTACCTATGTATCACTCCATATCAGAATGTAATCGGCTAGGAGGTTAATGCTAATCAGAGAAGGCATTTGCTTCCTATTTTCACATTTACCGACCTCCCACGCCACCGTACGTGCGGTTCCGCATACGGCGGTTTCGTGCTTTCTCATCTTGCGAT
>ERZ1026901.190-NODE-190-length-55442-cov-8.703468_pt1 | contig 55442 bp, 48 predicted proteins | sample MGYA00380179_ERZ1026901 | MGnify/ENA primary metagenome ERZ1026901 (study PRJEB33269, sample SAMEA4719815) | human gut metagenome | biome: human-associated habitat; feature: organic feature; material: feces | place: Cameroon | collected 2013-10 ... | reverse complement strand
AGGAAGGGGTGCGGCTACAATTTAAATATGGGGATACATTGACAAATATATTACAAATGCAAAATGAAAAAACTGCTTCAATAAATTATCAGTCGGACAGAAAAATAAATAAAAAAATATTTAACAAATGGTTAAATGAAGATATAGAGTATTCAATAAATAAATTAGAGAATGGTCAGGTAGAATATGAAGCTGTGTTAACAAAAAAGAATGTGGTTTATTATATATCAAGTTTTATATCAGAAGAAGAGTACATTAGAATTTTGGAAAACGTAAATTTTTATTAAAAGTTGGTCACATTCTTCCTTTTCTTACGTTTATATTTATAAAAAGAAAAGGAGAAATGTTATGATGAAAAAATTAAGAAGGATTCTGATGACTACTGTTCTAATGGGATTGTTAATGTTGGAAACAGTGTATGCAAGTGTATTTACATGGGAGCAGATACCAGGACACCATAATGACAGTGTATTGCTTGAAAATGGAGAAAGCGAATCCTGCGATACAATTAATGATTCGGCGAGAGGGCTTAGACTATCAACAGCAGTTTTAAGAATTATTAATGAACAAGATGGAACTTTATATATTAGTGTAGACACGTTAACTCATAAATTTGTTGATAAAATTTATGAGACAGTTTTCTTGGATGTTTGGGATGATAATAAAGAAGATTGGGTACAAATCGGATATTGGGAATTCGAACGGTCTAAAGAGGAAGAGGAAAATGAAGAATTGTCCTCTTACTATGTTGGATTTACAGTTTCTGGGTGTGAAGTAAATCGCTACTACCGCGCCCGCGCAATGCACCTCGTTCAGTGGGGCGATGACATGGAAGGCAAAGCCACAGAAACCAACGGTGTACTTCTCACCGACCACGAAGTTTAATCTTTCGTATATTATTTCGGCCGAATAATATAAACACTATTTTGATAAAGGGAGATGATTCATGGGGGGATACTTCTGATAAAAGCTAAAACGGTCAGAACAAATACAACAAATTGAAAAGAGCTGAATGAAAGAAACTGAATGAAAGAAGCAGCCCCACTAAATTAACACAACCTCGGTGGGGCTGTTTTTATGTCTGTTGATAGATTTGCCTGTATTTATGCCTGCTGCTCTTTATACTGCTTTAATGCTCTTGCCAGCTGGTCAGGACATGAAGTTGGGCGGCCGTTGCAGCTTACGCCTTCGACTCTCTTGATCACATCATCAATGTCCATGCCTTCGACGAGAAGACCGATACCTTTTAAGTTTCCGTTGCATCCACCAACGAAGCTTACGTTTTTGAGCTTGTTGTTCTCTACGTCAAAATGGATTTCTCTGGAGCAGGTGCCCTGTGTTTTGTATACCATATAAAATACCTCCGATTGTAAAAAAATATGGTCTTACGACCAGTTTGAAAGTATCCTTATTATACCCGCAGCAGAGAATTCTTGTCAAGAGAAGCACGGGTGGAGGTAGATGGCGTGAGCAGTAACCAGTACCAGGCTGGACAGGATCAAGTGCGAGCAGCATCAAGCTGAACCGCAATACCGGTTGGAGAAAGTATGCTGCAGAATATCGGTTTTTATTTGACCTTCCGCCCCATATCCCGTATAATGAGAACGATAAAGACGGTAAAAATGCGTCTGGAACTCAGACAGGATCTGTACCTGAGAGTGACAGCCGAACGGTTACATTTGAGATTAAGCTAAAATCATAGGATACAATACGGAGGAATTCAAATGCTTGGTATTATCGGAGCAATGGAAGTGGAAGTTGAGAAGCTTCGCGCGAAAATGACAGAGACAGAAATGAAGACAGTGGCAGGAATGAATTTTTGCAAGGGAAAACTGGGGGGAAAGGATGTTGTTATCGTTCGTTCCGGTATCGGTAAGGTAAACGCAGGTATCTGCAGCCAGATCCTTGTGGATCTTTATCAGGTTGATGGAATTGTAAATACAGGAATCGCAGGTTCTTTAAGAAATGAGATCAATATCGGTGATCTGGTGCTTTCTACCGTTGCGGTACAGCACGATGTGGACGCTGGTGGTTTTGGATATCCGGCAGGTGAGATTCCGCAGCTTGGCGTGAAGGAATTTCCGGCAGATGAGAGACTTCTTGCGCTTGCGGAAGAGGCATGTAAAGAGGCAAACCCGGATATCAGTACCTTCAAGGGACGCGTTGCCAGCGGTGACCAGTTTATCGACAGCAAGGAAAAGAAGACCTGGATCCATGATACCTTTGATGCATACTGCACAGAGATGGAGGGAGCTGCAGTTGCTCAGGCGGCATACTTAAATAAGATTCCGTATCTGATCGTTCGTGCAATTTCTGACAAGGCAGATGACAGCGCCCATATGGATTACGGAGAGTTTGAGGCAAAGGCGGTTGAGCATTCTGTAAACCTGATGCTTGCGCTTGTGAAGAGAATCTAAGAAAAATTGCAGTGTCGTTTAGTTCAACGGCCTGCAATTTTTTTATGTCCATATGATTAAAAAATAAGCCAGATTGCCTTAAACTGCGATTTTTGTCCCCATTTGACGAACGATTCCGCCATTCTCAACCTTCTCAAAAAGATTCTAACTCGCTATAATTAGTGGCATCATCTGGAATGATCTGGACGAAGAAAGGGGAACTGATTATGCTGGAATTTTTACAGACAGGGAGAATGCTCTATGTTCTGACGGCGATCTGCGCGCTCGGGACACTCAGCAAACTTGTAACAGGCGGCCTCTACAAAAGATTGATCAAAGAAACCGGAAATATGGCACTTACGAAAGACAAGAATTTAAAGGCACTAAAACAGCGCATGGAAAATGTGTTCCTTATAAACCATGGGATCCGAAATGTGAACGCGTACATAGAAAAACAGCTCTACGGATTCCGATTCCTGCATATGAGTCTCGACAGGTGGGACAACCTGTCGGTGCAGGCAACGATTCTTTGCTTTATGGCAGGAGGCGCGGCAGCGTTCAGTGCTTACTGGTACCGGTGCGACAACTACTATATTGTACTCTACGGTGCAGCAGGCGTATTTGGCGGATTGTTCCTTGCATTTGTGGACAATGGGATCAGCGCCGGGACAAAACGGAAACAGCTTGCGGATCATTTAGTTGATTATGTGGAAAACTCCCCGCATTTTTATAAAAATGTGGATAACAACGCTTATGCCGGGCAGGAACGCAAAAAAGCGGCAGGTTCTTCCGATATCGTAGATTTCTCAGGCAGCAATGGTACTGGATATGGAAGAAATCAGGAGACGGTGAGAAAGGAAAAACTCAACGGCCGATTTTCTGTGCTTGGGAGAAAGAGAGACACCCAGTCCTCGGACGGAAGTGATGAATCGGCCCGAATGGAGAGCGGAAGTCTTGCGGGAGCCAAAGAGACCGGGAGACTGTCGCGGTTGGATGGAAAAATGTCCGCATTCCGGGAAAATGAAGATGATCAGGCTGTAAATGGGAATAAGCTGAATGGTTCCGCGAAAAAAACGATTGGAAAAGCTGATCATAATAAAAGTACAGGTCAAAATGTCCGGGATATCGGACAGACAGGTCCGGGGTCGGGCGGAAAAGTCCCGACGAGTGAAGCGGAACTTGCCCGGAGTATCAATCATCTGAGCGAAAGCCTGAACCAGATTGCCGCGGGCCGGGAGCAACCGGGCGAGATATCAATGAATTCGGACAGGCTGGATCTGATACGGAATTCGATCTCACCGGCCGAACTGGATAGATTGGCAACACTGTTAAATGCCTTACAAAATGGCGGAGTGTAGGACAAAAACAGTCAAAGAGCAATGACAGCGAATGAAGTTTCTGCATCCTGCATCGCCGGGAGAAGAGATCAGCGGGATTTCCCAAATTTAAGAGATGGGAAAGCGGCATTTTCGCATCCTGCATCGCCGGGAGAAATATCTGCACCGGATGGAAATTTTATTACTGACATTGTCCGCGTACAGGTACGGTATTTTTCCTGATTTTTCTGATTTAGAATGTGAAGCATTGTCAAGGGTTTCACGAAGTGGTATAATAACGGACGGAGAACGTGAATCTCACTCAAGAAAAGGAGACAGGGTTATGGGCAAAGAAATCGTATTTGATTATTCCAAGACAGCCGGATTTATCAGTGAAGAGGAAATGAAGAACATGAAGAGCACCGTTATGGGCGCGAAGGATGTCCTGACAGCAAAATCCGGTGCAGGAAATGACTATCTTGGATGGATCGATCTCCCGGTTGATTATGATAAAGATGAGTTTGCAAGAATTAAGAAAGCGGCGGAGAAGATTCAGGGAGATTCCGATGTACTTCTTGTGATCGGTATCGGCGGATCTTACCTCGGTGCCCGTGCTGCAATCGAGTTTTTATCCCACAGCTTCTACAATGTGCTGCCGAAGGGGAAGAGAAAAACTCCGGAGATCTATTTCGTGGGAAACAGCATCAGCAGCAAATACATCCATGATCTTCAGGATGTGCTGGAAGGAAAAGATTTCTCCATTAATATTATATCTAAGTCCGGTACAACGACAGAACCGGCGATCGCTTTCCGTGTATTTAAGGAAATGCTGATCAAGAAGTATGGCAAGGAAGAGGCCAATAAGAGAATCTACGCGACCACAGACAAGGCAAAGGGAGCTTTAAAGAATCTGGCAAACGAAGAGGGATACGAGAGCTTCGTTGTTCCGGATGACGTTGGAGGACGTTTCTCCGTGCTCACAGCCGTAGGTCTTTTACCGATCGCAGTCAGCGGCGCAGATATCGATGCCCTGATGACAGGTGCAGCGGACGCAAGAAAGGTTGCTCTTGAGACAGAGTATGAGAAGAACCCGGCACTTTTATATGCCGCAGTCCGCAATATCCTTTTAAGAAAAGGAAAACAGGTGGAGATCGTAGCAAACTACGAGCCGAGCCTTCATTACGTATCTGAGTGGTGGAAACAGCTCTTCGGTGAGAGCGAAGGAAAAGACCAGAGAGGTATTTTCCCGGCAGCCGTTGACCTTACAACAGATCTCCACTCCATGGGACAGTTTATCCAGGACGGCGCACGCATCATGTTCGAGACCGTTCTGAACGTGGAAGAATCTCCGGCGGAGATCGTCCTTCAGAAAGAGGATGTCGACACAGATGGTATGAACTATCTGGCAGGAAAGACCGTTGATTTTGTAAACAAGAGTGCCATGAACGGAACGATCCTTGCGCATACAGACGGCAGCGTGCCGAACCTTATGGTGAAGATCCCGGCTCAGGACGCTTACAGCCTTGGCCAGCTGTTCTACTTCTTCGAGTTCGCCTGCGGCGTCAGCGGCTACATCCTCAGTGTCAACCCGTTTAACCAGCCGGGTGTTGAGAGCTACAAGAAGAATATGTTCGCCCTGCTCGGAAAACCGGGCTATGAGGAAGCAAGAGAGGCACTTCTCAAGAGATTATAATTTATAAGGACGAATATTTTAGGCGGCTTGTGAGGCGAAGTATGCAGATGGCAGAAAGAGAAGAAACATTCGCAAAAGTCAGCCGTAGATAGCGATAAAAAATAAAAATCAGCCCGATATCCATGTGCTCTCCGGACAGGAAATACACGATAGGATGTTGGGCTGATTTTTATTGTTATTTTGATTTTTAATCATTGGGAAGACATTGCTTGTGGCAGGATCATCAGGTGATGAGTATATTTCCCGGAAAGTTGTCATGCTTTCGTTCCGGTTTCTTCCTGCACGGTGCATGAACCGGAGCTTATTCCTCGATCACCTGAAATTCCAGATAATCAAAATCGATCGATTCAATAAAACTGTCCTTCGTAAACCGCGTCTTATCATGCAGCTGAAAGTCGCGGATATTCGAGTCGAGCCAGATCGGCTGGCTCAAGTCAAATTCATGACAAATCTCGTCCAGTGCCTGAAATACCATGGCGGTTCTTGACATGGAATAGTCATTATTGCAGGCTACCATATCTCTCACAAGATGGTTATCTTTCCATATTTTTCCCCAGATCCGGAACATAAAAACATCCTCCATTCAATTGCTTTCACGATCATGATTTGAAAAACAGTATAACGGATTTTTTCCGGAAAGTAAAGGTACAACATTTTGCCCAAAATGCCTTGTATCGTCTGAAAAATTGTAGTAATCTATATCTATATGGACACTTTGATGACATACTTGAAACAGAGCCAGGAGGACAAAAGATGGGACAGCCAATTACAGATTATGCTGCTTTTTTTGCCAGCGCAGGACAGGCAGTACAGGAACTGGAAGCTCTGAATACAGAGGTGGAGCAGCTCGAAGCGGACGAGAAAAAGTTAGAGAGTTCCCTTAAGGGAAAACAGCGTTCTGTTACAGAAACCATCAGTCAGACGGTGAAGCAGCGGAAAGAAGAGATCACAAAAAGCTATGACGCGGAGCTGGGAAAGGCTCAGGAGCGGCTTAAAAAAGTAAAAGCGAAGCGCGAGAAAGCGAAAAATCAGGGTGTCCGGGAACGGATCGAGGAGGATACCCGGGGACTTGTGCGGGAGAATAAAGAACTTGTGGATCAGATGAAGACCTTATTTAAGGCAAACCATGTTCCGGGCTTCTGCCGTGGAAACTATTACTACGCACTCTACTTTACGAGGACATTTAAGGATTTCCTGGCGCTTCTTGTGACGATCCTGATCTGTTTCCTTGCAATTCCGTGCGGCGTGTATTTTCTGATTCCGGAGAGACGGACGATGTATCTCGTTGGAATTTATGTGGCAGCGATCCTCGTTTTTGGCGGAATCTATGTGACGGTGGGAAATATGACCAAGGTGCGCTACATGGATGTGTTAAAAGAGGGACTTGGCATCCGTGCAAAGATCCGCGCGAATAAAAAAGAGATGAAAGTGATCGCAAAGACGATCCGCCGGGATAAGAACGAGACGATCTATAATCTTCAGAAATTCGATGATGAGATCGCCCAGCTCGACCAGGATGTGGCTGAGATCAACCGGAAGAAGAAAGAAGCCCTCACGACCTTCGATACCGTAACGCGGACGATCATCTCCGACGAGATTACGGCAAACAATAAAGAAGAGATCGAACGGATGGAGGACGAATTGACGAACCTGTCGGAAAAACTCCGCAGCACGAGGACAGCGGCGAAGGAAAAGGCAATGTTTGTCACGGATAACTATGAAGTTTATATCGGAAAAGGCTTTATGACACAGGAAAAACTGGCAGCGCTTGAGAATATCGTGAGAAGCGGTGCAGCGTCCAATATCAGCGATGCGGTCTCTGTTTATAAGAGCCAGAAAGAGACGGCGGAGTAAAAAACTCAAAATTCAATGAGTTCGATGAAAATTCCGATTCGTATAAATATCAGGATCGAAAAGGAAAAGTATATTTTAGAGTGGTGCGGAAAAGACAGGAAGAACGGCATCACAGAGGAGGAAAACAAAAGATGAGAAAGCATGGTATGAAAATCGCGGTTGCTGCCGCGGTATTCTGCATGGCAGTGCCGTTTGCCGCATTTGCTGGAACATGGAGGTCAGACGCGAACGGAATGTGGTACCAGTTCGATGATGGTTCCTATCCGAAGGGAAGATGGGCATGGATCGACACGGACAACGACGGGATGGCAGAGGGCTTCTATTTTGACCAGAATGGTTATGTTCTTAGAAACACGACAACGCCGGACGGCTATCAGGTAAACCGGATCGGTGCATGGGTCGTTGGCGGCGAGGTGAAGCAGAAGGCCGGCGGCGAGACGAAGGACAGCACTTCCGGAAACAGTGACAATTCCAACAATTACAACAGTTCAAACTACTGGAATTACAACTATAATGAAGATCCGGACTGGTATTTGAAGGCTGATTATTTAAGCGAAACAGATAAGGCGGCTTACCACTATTCTTCGAAATATTATAACTGGGACGTATATAATCCAGAGGAGCGCGCAAAGGTGAAGGAGCAGATTGACCGGATCGTGGCAAATCCGTGTGACGCTGCGGCCTCCGCTGAGATGGTCAGTGTGGAGATTCCGGTATGGAGACTGAGAAATGGTAAGAAGGTTGCCGGAACAACCCATGTGCGGGTTTTAAGCTCCATCGCGGATGACGTTAAGGAGATATTTACAGAGATTTACAATGGACCGGAACAGTTCCCGATCGAGAGCGTCGGTGGATATAACTGGAGAAGCAACGGACTTGGAAGCAATCATAGTTCCGGAACTGCCATTGATATCAATCCGGACGCAAATCCGCAGATCGATACGGACGGCACGACAGTCCTTGCCGGAAAGAAGTGGGAGCCGGGCGTAAACCCATATTCCATTGGACGTGACAGCGATGTCGTAAAGGCATTTGGAAAACATGGCTGGACTTGGGGTGCCGGATTCAGCAGAGCGGATATGATGCACTTTGATTATTAAGTAAGAGACAGGATGAGAGACTGGGTATTTTCAAGGTACCCGGTCTCTTTTTGTAATGTGACAGGAAATCGTAAAAAGTAAGAGAAAAAAACAGAGCAGGTAACGTGTATAATTCCCGCAGATTCCGCCTATAATGTCTCATAGAAACCAGCCAGGAAACGGAGTGTTTACCATGAGATTCGGGAGGCGGAAGATCACTTATTATGATACGGAAGCGGGATTTGAAGCGGAGAAATTTGCAGCGAGACTTCTGCTCCTTTTGATGAACGAGATGCGGGCATCGGGCCGCCGTCAGGTGGTGTTTTTATGCATCGGGACAGACCGGTCCACGGGGGACAGTCTGGGACCGTTGATTGGCTCGAGGCTGGAGGCAGAGGAGATCGGAGATGTGGTGGTGATCGGGACGCTGGAACATCCGGTCCATGCGGTGAACCTTGACAGGACGATGGAAGACATAGAGGAATATTACCCGGACGCGATCATCATTGCCGTGGATGCCGCCGTCGGACGCTGGGATCACGTGGGGCTTGTGACGTTAGAAAAAGGTCCGCTCCGCCCGGGTCTGGGCGTGAGGAAGGAACTTGCCGCTGTCGGGGATATCTCGATCACCGGGATCGTCGGCGGTGCGGAGAGCGGGGATCCGTTGTTTTTGCAGAGCATCCGTCTGTCCATGGTCATGCATCTGGCGGATTGCATCAGCCGCAGTATCTGTCTCGGAATGCGGATCATCGGGAGACGTGTCGAAAACTTTTCCGGTCAGGCCGCACCTTTTTGACATGTTTTGCGGACGTATCATGCTATACTTCGGAAAGAATTTATCGCGGGAGCAACCAAAGTCGTGTACAAGCATGGACTTTGAACTTGCTGTCCGCGTGAATATAAGGCGGTCAGCCGACCGCCCGAAGATAGAATGAGGTGGCAGTATGGGAGAATTATACAATCCGTTTCCGAAACTTCCGAAAAATATCCGCCAGATCGGTGATACGGACCAGGTGGTCCGCCTGTATGTGGAGGATTATGTAAATACATATCTGAAACGCCTGTATCCGGCAGGAAACCAGACACTGCGGGTGGGACTTTTGCTGGGCAATACAGAAAATTATGACGGGACACCGTATATTTTTATCGATGGGGCCATCGAGATGGAGGATGCGGAGGTGTCCGGAGAAAAGATCGAATTTTCAGAGAATGCCTGGAAAAAGGCATACCGGGGCATTGAAGAGTCCTTTCCGAAACGGACCGTTCAGGGATGGTTTATCTGCGGGACACCGTCCAGCCAGTTGAGTCCGTTGAACTACTGGAAGCAGCATAACCAGTATTTTAATGGAAAAAATAAGCTCATGTACTTGAATCATGGTCTGGAAGGTGAGGAGGCAGTCTATGTCACGTCGGAGGATGGATTTTACAGATTAAAGGGTCATTGCATCTACTATGAACGGAATCAGATGATGCAGGATTATATGGTGACGCGGAAGGATGCGCGCCGGGTGGAGTCCGGGTCCCATGAGAAGGTCATCAAAGATTTCCACCAGCGGATGACGGCGCGGAAAGAGCAGGCAGAGGCTGGGAGACATATGTCAGGAATTTTGGGAACAGCCTGCGGAGTCCTCACGGTGGCAGTGCTGGCCGGTGGTGTGGTTCTCGTCAACAATTATCACAAGATGCGGCAGATGGAGACGGTGCTGACTTCTGTGGTGCCTGCCGGGACGGCAAACTGGAGCGATTATCTTGACAAGCTGAATCAGGAGCCGGATTTTGTGATCGAGGAGCGCCCGGGGAATGTATTCCCGACGGGGGAGAGCGGTGAGACGGGGGAGAGCTATGCGGCGGAGACCATGGAGGCTACGGAGACCATGGAGGCTACGGAAGCCGGGACGGAGACCATGGAGGCGACAGCCGCCGGGACAGATACGGAGGCCGCCAGCGTGGAAGAAGCAGTTCCGTCTGCCAGCGCTGAGTCTCAGACCCAGCCCCTCGTCGGTATGGGAAAAGAGAGTGAGCCGGGCAGCACTGCGAGTCCGAAAAAGGAACCTGCAGATTCCGCAGCCGCGTCGGCAACCGGCAGCCGGATCTATGAGATCGGGGACGGTGAGACATTATACGGGATCTGCTGGAAAGAGTATGGAAATTTAAAGCGGCTGGCTGAGATCTGCGAGCTTAATCATCTTGATGATGTGAACCATATCGTGGCGGGACAGAAGCTGGTTCTTCCATAGAATATTGGACTGCAATAAAAACAAAGAACTTAATGCGAATCTCCTGAAAATGGTGTATACTAACTTATATATGTCCATTTTTCAGGAGATTTTTTATGGGTGATATGCAATCTATGGACAGAGAAAATAAAAAAAGACAGCTCAGACAGAATATTGTACAGAGGCCGGACAACGGATCAGATGAACCGATGGATGATGACCGGCTTGTCAAATATAGAAAAAAGAAACGGATCATCGCTGTGGCGGCCATCTGCTTTATCGCGGCCTTGGGTTTTACCGGTTACCGGTACATGAATGAATATGAGTATACCGGTTACAGTGTCCAGTGGGAGCGGTCCATGCGCTACACAGAAACCTCTGGCACAGATAAGAAAACACAGGCAGCAGAGACAAGCGCCGCGGACGACAGCGCAGGAACAGACGGAGCCGGTGAGACTGCTTCGGCAGAAAGCTCCGGAGCTTCCGGGGCGGGAAGTAAAAACCCGGATGAGACGGCGTCCGCGGAGACTTCCGCACCTGCAGAGACATCAAAAAACGTCAGTGACAGCAGCTTCGTAAAATTTGCCATGTTTGGCGACAATATGATCAAGTATACAAAGGATGGCGCTTCTTATATCGACGCCTCCGGGAAAACGATCTGGACCCAGAGCTATGAGATGAAGACGCCGATTATTAACATCAACGGAGATTATGCCGTGATCGCGGACCAGCAGGGAAACGAGATGTACATCTGCAATAAAGAGGGATGTACCGGAACGGCAAAGACGCAGCTTCCGATCACGAAGGCGGCGGTATCTGCCCGCGGTGTCACGGCAGCAGTCGTTGAGGACAGCACGGCGAGCTACATATTCTACTTTAAGAAGGATGGCGAGTCGCTGGGGATCAACATCAAGATGCTTTTGTCCGGTGACGGCTATCCGGTGGATATCGCACTCTCACCGGACGGAAAACAGATCGCCATGTCCGTCATGTACATGAAAAACGGAGCGCTGAAGAACAAGGTGGCGTTCTACGACTTCTCTGAGATCGGAAAGAACGTCAATAACCGTTTTATCGCCGCATTTGAGGAAGAATTCGATGATAAGATGGTGGGACGCATCCGCTACTTAAACGACCAGACCGTCTGTGCCTTTTCCGATAAGGGACTGACCTTTATCTCTGTAAAAAATGTGATCCCGGATACAAATGTGATCTATGTTCCGGTGGAAGAAGAGATTCGGAGTATCTGTTACTCGGATCAATACGCGGCCGTCGTTGTGGACAGTACATCCGGAAGCCCGTACCGCCTTGATGTATACAACACAGACGGAAAGCGGGTTACAAGCATTGATTTCGACTACGCGTATACAGGTGTCCTCATTGACGGGGACAGGCTTATCTTGTATAATGAGGAATCGTGCAGGGAGTATAACCTGGACGGACACGAGAAGTTTAATGGGCAGTTTGACTTCTCCGTATCGCTCGTAAGGGCAGGCAAAAATCGTACCAATTCTCTGATTACCGCAGGCAGCGAGGTAATGAAAGAGATTAAATTAAGGTAAATGTAACCGGAAACCATGTTACAACAATGGTAACTGCGAAAAATACGGAACAGTACCATACTTATGGATTATCAGGAGGAATGAAACAATGAACACAATCGACAATCTGGCGATCAATTCCATCAGAATTTTATCCGCAGATGCGATCCAGAAGGCAAATTCCGGACATCCGGGACTTCCCCTCGGCAGCGCGCCGATGGCTTATGAGCTCTGGGCACACCACATGAACCACAATCCGGCAAACCCGGAGTGGGCAAACCGTGACCGCTTTATCTTATCCGGCGGACATGGCTCCATGCTGTTGTATTCCCTGCTTCACCTGTTCGGATATGGCCTTACAAAGGAAGACCTCATGAACTTCCGTCAGGTCGGATCCCTGACTCCGGGACATCCGGAATATGGTCACACCGTTGGTGTTGAGGCTACAACCGGACCGCTTGGCGCAGGTATGGGCATGGCAGTTGGTATGGCGATGGCTGAAAAACATCTGGCATCCGTATTCAACAAGGAAAATTACCCGGTTGTCGATCATTTCACATATGTACTCGGCGGCGACGGCTGTATGATGGAGGGAATTTCCTCTGAGGCATTCTCCCTTGCGGGAACACTTGGACTCGGAAAGCTTATCGTTCTCTACGATTCCAACCGCATCTCCATCGAGGGAAGCACAGACATCGCATTCCGCGAGAACGTGGAAGAGCGCATGAAAGCATTCGGCTTCCAGACGATCACCGTTGAAGACGGAACTGACATCGACGCGATCGGTGCTGCAATCGAGGTTGCGAAGGCTGATACAGAGCATCCGTCCTTTATCACCATCAAGACGGAGATCGGCTTTGGCTGCCCGGCTAAACAGGGTAAGGCAAGTGCCCACGGCGAGCCGTTAGGTGTTGACAATATCAAAGCAATGAGAGAGACTCTCGGCTGGCAGTATGAGGAACCGTTCTTTGTACCGGAAGAGGTCTATGAGCACTATTCCCGTCTCGCGGAGGAGAAGGCAGATACAGAGGCAGAGTGGAACGCAATGTTCGCTGCATACTGCGACGAGTACCCGGAGATGGAGAAGCTCTGGGAGCAGTACCACACAGCTCCGGACGCAAAGGCACTGATCGAGAACGAGGCACTCTGGCTCACAAAAGACAAGGCAGAGGCAACACGTTCCCTTTCCGGCAAGATGATCAACATCTTAAAGGACATCATGCCGAACATGATCGGCGGTTCTGCTGACCTTGCTCCGTCCAACAAGACAGCCATGAAGGATGCGGGCGACTTCTCCGCAGAGAATCCGGCAGGCAGAAACCTCCACTTCGGCGTAAGAGAGCTTGCAATGACAGCAATCGGCAACGGTATCATGCTTCACGGCGGTCTCCGCGCTTACGTTGCGACATTCTTCGTGTTCAGTGATTATGTAAAACCGATGGCGAGACTTTCCGCGCTGATGGGAGTTCCGCTGACATTTGTTCTGACTCATGACAGCATCGGAGTTGGTGAGGACGGACCGACCCACGAGCCGATCGAGCAGCTCGCTATGTTCCGCGCAATGCCGAACTTCCATGTATTCCGTCCGTGTGACGCGACAGAGACATCCGCAGCATGGCTCTCCGCAGCAACCTCTGAGAAGACACCGACAGCGCTTGTACTTTCCAGACAGAACCTGAATCCGATTCCGGGAAGCAGCAAGGATGCGTTAAAGGGCGGTTATGTGATCGATGACTGTGAGGGAACACCGGACGCGATCCTGATCGCGAGCGGTTCTGAGGTTGATCTTGCGGTCAAGGCAAAAGCAGAGCTTGCAGGCGAAGGAAAGAAGATCCGTGTCGTATCCATGCCGTGTATGGATATCTTCGAGGAGCAGAGTGCAGAGTACAAGGAGTCCGTACTTCCGAAGGAAGTCAGAAGAAGAGTTGTCGTTGAGGCACTTTCCGACTTCGGCTGGGGCAAGTATGTCGGCCTCGACGGAGCTTATGTGACCATGAAGAGCTTCGGCGCAAGCGGCCCGGCAGCAAAACTGTTCGAGAAGTTCGGATTTACGGTCGAGAATGTTGTAAATACTGTAAAGACGCTGTTCTAATTAGATAGATGGAAAATACGGCAGCCCGATGTGAAATGGGCGGCTGTGAAAAATAGGGGCTGGCGCCTGAATTATGGGGTGGCAGCTCCGCAAGGTCGTGTGTTGTCCGGACAGATGGCTGAAAGCTGTTGTTGGACGGATAGCGGAAAATCAGGGAAAAGGGGAACGCACATGAGCTTAAAGTGTATAGGAATCGATATCGGCGGAACAAGCGTAAAGCTCGGTATCTTTGAGGAAGACGGAACTCTCGTAAAGAAATGGGAGATTCCGACAAGAAAAGAGGAGAACGGAAAGTATATCCTGGGCGATATTGCGGCTTCAATCCGCAGAACGGCAAAGGAAAGCGGTCTGGAGCTCTCCGATTTTTCCGGCGCGGGGATGGGATTCCCGGGACCGGTTCTTCCTGACGGGCACTGCGAAGTGTGCGTAAACCTTGGCTGGAAAGCGGGAAATCCGCAGAAGGAATTAAGCGGACTGCTGGATGGAATGCCTGTCAAAAGCGGAAATGACGCGAATGTCGCGGCTCTCGGCGAGATGTGGCAGGGCGGCGGAAAAGGCTATAAAAACCTCGTTATGGTGACACTCGGAACCGGCGTCGGCGGCGGTATTATTCTGAATGAAAAGATCTGGACCGGTGAACAGGGCGTTGGCGGCGAGATCGGCCACATCCACGTGATGGAAGGTGAAACAGAGGCGTGCAACTGTGGCGGCCACGGCTGCTTAGAGCAGGTTGCTTCCGCTACAGGAATTGCGAGGACCGCAAGAAGAATGCTGGCGGCGGATAACCGTCCGTCCAGTCTCAGAAGCTTAAAGAACATCAGCGCAAAGAACGTGCTGGATGCGGCAAAAGCGGGGGATGCGCTTGCGCTGGAATCCCTCAATAAGTCCTGTTATTACCTTGGATGGGCTCTTGCGACGATCTCGATGGTTCTGGATCCGCAGGCCTTCCTGATCGGCGGCGGTGTATCCAAAGCCGGAACATTCCTGACTGATATTATTAAGAAGTACCACGATGAGTTATCTCCGATGGCGACAAAGAAGGCGGACATCGTCCTTGCGAAGCTTGGAAACGATGCCGGTATCTATGGGGCCGCGAAGCTGATCATCGGATAAAAAGAGAGAGTCCGGTGCGCCGGACTCCCTTTTTGCTGAAAAGAATTCATAAGAAATGTGTTGGTGGGAAAGAAAAATGTCCGCATCAAGCGGACATACATACCCCCCGGACATGAGGAGACCCCGGTCGCGACAACCGGGGCAATTATGAAAAATCTATGTGCAATTTGTCTAATTGGTAAAGTTGAATTACTTTTTGTTTATGCAATAAGTATAAAAAACAAATATGAATAAATTGTGAACGTACTATGAAGTTATTGTAACACATTCCTATTTTGTACGTCTGAGAGAAACGCAATAGAAGGAGAAGATCAATGGCAGCTGAAGGACTGAAAAAGACACTTGTCCTGGGACACAGAAATCCGGATACGGATTCCATCTGCTCAGCTATCTGCTATGCAGATTTCAAGCACAAGCTTACCGGCGAGATTTATGAGCCGTGCCGTGCCGGAAATGTAAACCCTGAGACACAGTATGTATTAGATTATTTTAAATTGAAGGCCCCGCGTCTTGTAGAGAACGTCAAGACACAGGTCAAGGATATCGAGATCCGTAAGACAAAAGGCGTGTCCCGCGGAATTTCTTTAAAGAATGCGTGGGGACTCATGCAGGAGAATAATGTCGTAACAATTCCGTGTGTCACGGAGGAAGGTCTTCTGGAGGGCGTGATCACCATCGGTGATATCACCAAGTCCTACATGAACTTATATGACAGCAGTATTATTTCAAAAGCGTGCACAAAATATGCCAACATTCTGGATACGCTGGAAGGAAGCATGGTGGTCGGTGACTCCGAGGCATACTTTGACCGCGGAAAAGTCCTGATCGCGGCTGCAAACCCGGATTTAATGGAGAACTACATCGAGAAGTATGACCTTGTCATTCTCGGAAACCGCTATGAGTCCCAGCTTTGCGCAATCGAGATGGAAGCGGGCTGCATTATCGTCTGCGAGGGCGCAGGCGTATCCCTCACGATCCGCAAACTGGCACAGGAGCGCGGCTGCGCAGTCATCACCACACCGTATGACACGTACACGACGGCTCGTCTGATCAACCAGTCCATGCCGATCAGTTACTTTATGACAAAGGAGAATATCATCGACTTCTCCGAGGAAGATTACCTTGATGATATCCGTGAGATCATGGCAAGCAAGAGACACCGTGATTTCCCGGTTCTGGATTCCGACGGAAAGTACATCGGCATGATCTCCAGACGTAACCTCTTAGGAGCGAAAGGAAAGAGTATCATCCTTGTTGACCACAATGAGAAGAGCCAGGCAGTCGAGGGTATGGAGAGCGCGGACATCCGTGAGATCATCGACCATCACCGTCTCGGCACTGTGGAGACCATGTCCCCGGTATTCTTCAGAAACCAGCCCCTCGGCTGTACCGCGACCATCATTTACCAGATGTATCAGGAGAATCACATGGAGATCGACAAGACAACGGCCGGACTCTTATGCAGCGCGATCATCTCCGATACCCTGTTATTCCGTTCTCCGACCTGCACGCCGATCGATAAGGCAGCCGGACTCGCGCTTGCGCAAATTGCCGGACTTGACATCGAGAAGTATGCGATCGACATGTTCTCTGCGGGAAGCAACCTGAAGGGAAAATCTGACGGCGATATCTTCTATCAGGATTTCAAGCGTTTCACAGTTGGAAATTCCGTGTTCGGTATCGGTCAGATCACATCTTTAAACGCTGTAGAGCTCAAGGACTTAAAAAAGAGAATGTCCGAGTATACAGAAAAAGAGAGAGAGCAGCATGAGATCGACATGATGTTCTTTATGCTTACAAACATTCTGACAGAGTCCACAGACCTGATCTGCACCGGACAGGGTGCGGAGCAGCTGATCACGACCGCATTCCATGTACGGGATGAGGACGTGGAGAATGTGAGTGCACAGACCGGAATCGTGAAGCTTCCGGGCGTTGTTTCCAGAAAGAAACAGCTTGCACCGCAGGTCATGATGGCATTACAGCAGTAATTTTCTGATGGCAGACACTGCAGGTGTGAGACTCCGGAAAGATTGCGATTGAAGAAAGGCAGGATTTGTAAAGATGGGAAAACGACAGTTTAAACCAGGAAATATGCTGTACCCGGTTCCGGCTGTCCTCGTGACGGTGGCTGACCGGGAAGGAAATTCGAATATTTTTACGGTGGCATGGGCGGGAACCATCTGCACGAATCCGCCGATGTTGTCCATCAGCGTCCGGCCGGAACGTCATTCCTACCATATGATAAAGGAAACCGGGGAGTTCGTCGTAAACCTGACGACGGAGTCCATGGCCTGGGCGACAGACTACTGCGGCGTGCGCTCCGGGCGCGACGTGGATAAGTGGAAAGAGACCGGGCTGACCCCGGAGAAGGCGAACGTGGTGAATGTACCGGTGATCAAAGAGAGCCCGGTGAACATCGAGTGCCGCGTCACGAAGGTGGAAGAACTTGGCAGCCATCACATGTTTATCGCCGATGTTGTGGCGGTGGATGTGGACGAGGCGTACATGGACGAGAAGGACACGTTCCACCTTTCCATGGCGAAACCGCTTGCTTACTCCCATGGAAGATATTATGGGATGGGCGAGGAACTGGGAAGCTTCGGGTATAGCGTAAGAAAGCCGGTGAAGGACGCGAAAGCGGGTAAAAAAACTTCAAAACCGGTAAAAAAGAGTCCCGGCAGTGTAGAAAGAGCGGGAACTTCAAGAACGGACCGAAAGCATTCAGGCGCCGATAAAGGAAAAAAAGGAACTGACCGGTCGGAACGATCCAGGAAGGCGAATAATCAGAGATCCGGCGGTCCGCGGAATGATAAGAAGAGACAGAAGTAGTCTGCAGAGTGACTGGGAGTATACGGAACAGTTAACCAGAGATAATTACAGCGACAGATAAAAGAGCGAGGCATAAGTTATGAAGAAGAAAAATATTCTGATGATCGGAATGCCGGCGTCCGGAAAGAGCACCATCGGCGTGCTGCTTGCGAAGCGTCTTGGATATTCCTTCGTGGACGTGGATCTTGTGATCCAGGAGAAGACAGGAAAGCTTTTGAAGGAGATCATCGCGGAAGAGGGCGATGACGGTTTCCTGCGTGTCGAGGAGCAGGCGAATCTGGATCTGGATGTAGAGAAGTCCGTGATCGCGCCGGGCGGCAGCGTGATCTACGAGGCGAAAGCCATGGAGCACTACAAAGAGACCGCGACGATCGTTTATCTGAAACTTCGCTATGAAGATCTGGAATCCCGTCTTGGAAACCTTGTGGACCGCGGCGTTGTCCTGAAGGACGGCATGACGCTCCGGGATCTCTACAACGAGAGACTTCCGTACTATGAGAAATACGCAGATATCACACTGGACGAGACCGGAAAAGAGTTCGGTGAGCTGGTGGATGAGCTGAGAGCGTATTTTGAGAATTTAGAGAAATAAAAAAGCGTTGAAACAGCCTGTGGGCAGGTTCGACGGATACAATAGAAAAGCTCCGGTAAAGTGTGGACAGAATACAAGAATGTATGAGCCATTGCTTTACCGGAACTTTTTCTATATAAGATAATAAGTCATAATTATGAAATGACGGCTGCGCTGATAAGTGTTGGAAACGATAAATAAGCAGTTGTCGAGGTCGGAATGAAGAAAAACCCTAGCCAGAGCAAGAGAAACCAGGGATATTGCTTAAAGTCCCAGACATTCCACGCTGCGTTCGAGAATCCCTTTCATATACGCAATCGCAATCCCATAGTTCGTCATCGGAATTTCCTGATCGGCGGCGCTTCTTAAGCGGCTTCGCATTTCACGCTCGTTCAGCATACAGCCGCCGCAGTGGACGATGAGCTTGTACTCGGAGACATCTTCCGGGAACTCGGTGCCGGAGGTGAAGTGGAATTCCGGCTGTTTTTTCGTGTATTCGCGGATCCAGTTCGGGAGTTTTTCGGTTCCGATGTCGCCGCACTGGCGGTGGTGGGTACAGCCTTCGGAGATCAGGATCTTATCGCCGTCTTCGATGGTATTGAATGCCCGGGCGCCCTGGACGGCCTGGGTGAGGTTTCCCTTGTATCTCGCAAAGAGAATCGAGAATGAGGTCAGGCGGATGTCCTTTGGAGTCAGGCGGTTCACAAGCGGGAATACCTGGCTGTCGGTAATGACGAGGGAAGGTCTTTTCTTTAAGGAGTTCAGTGTCTCCGTGAGCTCCGATTCCCGACAGACGATGGGCATGGCACCGGTATCTAAAAGGTCGCGGATCACCTGCTGCTGCGGGAGAATCAGGCGGCCCTTCGGTGCGGCTTTGTCGATTGGGACGACGAGGACAACGATGTCCAGCGGGTTCACGAGATCGGCCACAAGGTGTTTTTCATTGCCGTCCGTGGAGACTAGGCGCGCCATGCGCTCTTTCAGGTCATGGATTCCGAAACCGGTCTTGGCGCTGACGTAGATCTTATGCTGGTCCGCGGCTGAATGAAGAGCAGGGGCCGATTCGGACGCGCTTTTAGAGTCCGTGGTATTTGAGACTGACTGGCTGGAATGCTGCGCAGTTGCTGCGGCATTTTGCTGTGGCAGACTGACCTCGTTAAGATCGCATAGATCCGCCTTATTGTATACAACAAGATACGGAATCTCCTTCTTCTCAAACAGCCGGATCATTTCTTCTTCCCAGCTGCCAGTTCCGGTGACTCCATCTACGACCAGGATCGCGATATCCGTCTTATTTAAGACCTGGCGGCTCTTTCCGACGCGCTTGATTCCGAGTTCGCCCTCATCGTCAATGCCAGGCGTATCGATAATTACGACCGGTCCCAGCGGAAGAAGTTCCATGGACTTTGATACCGGGTCGGTGGTGGTTCCGCGGACCTCGGAGACGATGGAGAGATCCTGCCCGGTCACTGCGTTCACAAGACTTGATTTTCCGGCGTTTCTTCTGCCAAAGAATCCGATGTGGACTCTTTCGCCGGACGGCGTTTCATTCATTCCCATATGTAAACCTGCCGAACCTGTCTGATATGCTTTTGTTTGCGCTGCCTGTTCAGCAAACAAAGATTTTGCAAAATCTAAAGCAGGTAAGACACAGAGACAGATTCGTTCCTTTCTGTTAAATTCTTATTTCCTATGATCCCCACGATCCACAACCACATGATATCCGACACTTTCCATCCGCCGCTTCATGCAGTTCACGCACTCTGCCGCCTCATCCCCGGTACAGATCTTATTGTCGTAGAGGAGATATTTCGCCCGGACCTGAACTGGTGAGAGGTTTGGCATGACGACGTTTCCGCCGGCAAGAATCCCCAGTTCCCGTCCGAATGGCTGGATCGTTCCCAGCGCTGTCGTCGCTGGCAGCAGGACATTCGGGTCCTGGAGGCGGAGAAGTCCCATCATAAATAAGGTGAGTTCCATGGTTCCTGGTTTCTGGTCTCCGAACGGCGTATCGTGCTGAGGGATAAACGGACCGATTCCGACCATCTCCGGCCTGAGTTCCCGGATAAAGATCATGTCCTCGGCGAGACATTCCGAAGTCTGGTACGGGGAGCCGACCATGAAGCCGCAGCCGGTCTGATAACCGATCTCTTTTAAGGTTCTCAGGCAGTTCATCCGGTGCTCAAAGGACATTTCCTTCGGGTGAAGCTTCCCGTAATGTGCCGCGTCCGCGGTCTCGTGCCGGAGCAGATAACGGTTCGCCCCGGCATCAAAGAACCGCTTGTAGTTCTCGTATTCCATCTCGCCCAAGGACAGCGTGATCGCGCAGTCCGGGAATTCCTTCCGGATCATGGAGACGATCTCCGTGATCTTATCTTCGGTCATAAAAGGATCTTCCCCGCCCTGAAGGACGAAAGTCCGAAATCCCAGGTCATATCCGCTGCGGCAGCAGGATAAAATGTCCTCCGGGGAGAGACGGTAGCGGCTGGCATTTTTATTCCCTGCCCGGATCCCGCAGTAGAGGCAGTTATTTTTACAGTAATTGCTGTACTCAATGAGTCCGCGGACATAGACATCCGTGCCGTATACGCGTTCCCGGATGGCCCGTGCCTTTGGGAAGAGATAGGCGGCAAGTTCCGGGGAGCGACCGTCGATCAGACAGACCCATTCTTCTTTTGTGAGCGTCTCGCCCGCCTCCAAACGGTCGATCAGGGTCTGCAGCTTACGAAGACAGACCGGGTCCGTGACGCCGTCCCGCACCGGCTCTTTCCACCAGCTTTTCGGGTTTAATTTATTTTCTAATAATGCTGCATTCATAAAATCAGTATCCATGATGTCCTCCTGTGAGAGTATAAGTTCAGATTTTTGAAAAGGAAGACCTCAAAATAAACAGGGAATCAATCAGATGATCATAACATACAGAGTCGCTATGAAGTGTATACAGAATAAATGCGGAAACCGCAGCACAAATAATGCGGGCAGTGCCGCATTAGGCAAAGCTGCCGGATCTCATTTTTCTTCCCTGTCAGAACATTCTTAAGGTCAGTAATATCAATCGGCTCTTTCCCGAAAGAATGTCAATTCTCGCAGGTCAGAGATCATGAAAATATCGTAACATATCAAAGGTCAAAAAGCAACGGATCGATCCGCAGTTCACGGGAGCCGCCCCGCGGCGTCTGTGAAAATAAAATCCCCGCCGCGTGAGAGAGAGGGGAACGCGGCGGGGTACCCGGGCACGGGGACAGGATTGGAAAGACCCCGGTGCCGGTATTACAAAATTAAGTGAAATAGCATATCAAATATCTTTTCCGATACTCTTCATATATTCTTTGAAGTCATCCCCGAATTTTAACTTCATACACTCGAGAACAAGCTTCACGCACCGCTCGTCGCCGAGTCTTGCGTTGTTGAAGGTCAGGTCATAGTTGACCGGATTTGTCCAGTAGTTGCCGCCGGTGTAATACTTATAGTAGTCCGCGCGGTACTTGTCCGTTTTCGTGATCAGATGGTGCGCTTCCTCGACAGTGATGTCGTCCATGCGCTCCATGACACGGCGCAGCGTATAGCTTCTCGGCGCCTCCACATAGATGCTGACCACATTGTCATAGTCCTTTAAGATATAATCGGCGCACTTTCCGACGATGACACAGGACTCCGACGCGGCAAGCTTCTCGATAATGATCTTCTGGTACTCGAAGAGCCGGTCATCTGAGGTAAATCTCGATAACTCACCGGTCGGTGTATGGCGCTTCGGCAGTGCCTGAAGCTGTTTCGTGATCAGACTGCCGTTTAAGGTCTCGTCGGCCTCTTTAAAGTAATGTTCCGGATAACCGCTGTACTGGGAAGCGAGCGTCAGGATACGGTTGTCGTAGCTGTGGACATTCAGTTCATCCGCCAGTTTAGCGGCGATTGCACGTCCGCCGGAACCGAATCCTCTGGCGACTGTGATAACAAAGTTTTTCATACAAGATCTCCCGTCCTTTCCGTAAATTTAACGCAGATAAAAACAGAATAAATGTTTGATAAGACCGGTTGAAATATTGCACTCAGTCGAAATTACAAAATGTGTGGAATTACTGCCAGATGTATACATTTGCAATGATGACAGCAAGAAAAGTCAAGTGGCAGGTTGGGCACAAATCTATTTTGTAAAGTTAAGGGTGATCGTACCGTCCTCGTTGTATACAACAGCATCCTTATCCATGGTGATCGCATCGATGGCGGCAAGATACTCTTCTTTTGACTTGAAATATGGTTTTGCTTCCGCGATGACTTTCTTTCCGAGAGCCGCATCGTCCGCAAGAAGTTTTGCGGCGGTGAGCACAAGGCATTCTGCCGGATAGAGACAGCCGAGCTTCTTATCCTGAACATAGTAATCTTTGCCATGACCTGTTCCGATGGAACCGTTTGCGTGCGGGTGAAGGACTGGCATGATAGCAGACACATCGCCCATATCGGTGCTGCCGGTTCCCCAGCCGCCCTCAACGACGCTGTCAGGGCCTGCAACAGTCTCCATAGCCTCTTTCATGACAGCGGCCATATTTTTATCGTTATTTAACGGGAAGTAACCCGGATGGTCATCAAGCTCCACATTGCAGCCGATGGCGGCGGCGGAAGCGGCGAGAGCCTGATTTATTTTTGTATTGTATTTGCGGATCGCGTCAAAGGAAGCACCGCGCACATAGGATTCCACCTTCGCTGTCTCCGGGATCGCATTGACGGCGAGGCCGGCCTCTGTGATGATCGGATGGAAGCGGATATGGTCATTGTCTGTGAAGGTCTCACGGAGAGCATTGACAGAGTTTAAAGCGCAGGTTGCGGCGTAGAGGGCGTTTCTGCCGTTCTCCGGAGCGCCGCCTGCATGGGCGGATACACCTTTAAAGGTGATATTCTTTGTGAGGCAGCCGTTACAGCCATCGCTGATGGAAAGTGCCTTGCCTTCCGCAAGCTTACCGGAATGGATCATCATTGCCATGTCAACGCCGTCGAAGTAACCGCGGTGGATGAATTCAACTTTACCGCCGAAATATTTGATGATGCCCTGTTTTCTTAAGCTCTCGCGGTAACCAAGCTCAATGAGCTCCTCTGCCGGAACAGAAATGAAACGGATGGATCCGCAGAGGCCGTCGAGAGCGCCCGGCTCCTTTAAGGCAGCGGCAGTTCCGAGAAGAACGGCACACTGGGCATGATGGCCGCAGGCGTGGACGTAATGGGTCTCCGGATCACAGCACGGGTGGTTTGCGACGATCAGGGAATCCAGCTCGCCGAGGATCGCGATCTTCGGACCCGGCTTTCCGGTGTCGAGATCTGTGTAGAATCCCGGGATGTTGCCGGCCTTGGTCAGCGTGTATCCAAGCTCCTCAAAATGCTGTTCCATGTAGGCAGAAGTCTTCCATTCGCGGTATCCCGTCTCCGGGTGTGCCCAGATATGGTCAGCGGTGTCATAGATCAGTTTTTCGTATTTTTCGACCAGAGAAATTAATTTTTTAGAATCTACCATTGTGTATTACTCCTCCTAAATATAAAAATTGTAAGGATCAAGATATTTGTGAGATTTTATTCGTATAAGAAACAAGCCACCATATGTCCGTCCCCGGTGTCCACGAGCTTCGGAATCTCTTTCTTACAGCGCTCTGTGCAGTGCGGGCAGCGGCCTGCGAGCGGGCAGCCAACCTGATCCCCGATCGGACTCGGGATGTCGTCGGTGAGGGGCAGACGTTCTTTTTTATCAAAGGGGCTTTCCGGCGGGATCGCGGAGAGAAGCGCCTTAGTGTACGGGTGCTTCGGATCTGCGTAGATTCCCTCCGAAGTGTAGAACTCCATGACACGTCCCAGATACATGATCATGATCCGGTCGCTGATGTACTTGATGATGCCGAGGTCATGGGAGATGAAAACATAAGTCAGGTTAAACTGCTTCTGCAGGCGGCGGAAGAGGTTGATGACCTGTGCCTGGATCGAAACGTCCAGTGCGGATACCGGCTCGTCGCAGACGATGATCTTCGGTTCCATGGAGAGGGCGCGGGCAATGTTCACACGCTGTCTCTGGCCGCCGGAGAACTCGTGGGGATAGCGCTCCATGTGCTGGATGTCGAGACCGACCTCCTGAAGATACTCTAATGCTTTCTGGCGGCGCTCTCTTGCGGTGTCACCGATGTGGTGGACCTTCATCGCTTCTTCAATAGAGTAGGAAGCTGTTTTTCTCGGGTCCAGAGAGGAATACGGATCCTGAAAGATCATCTGGATGTCCCTGCGGACTGCCTCGCGCTCGTAGACCGGCAGATTCCAGAGATCCTTGCCATTGTAGGTGATCGTTCCGGCGGACGGCTTGTGGAGCTTTACAAGACAGCGTCCAAGTGTGGATTTGCCGCATCCGGACTCACCGATGATGCCAAGGGTTTCACCCTCATAAATATCAAAAGAAACATCGCTCAATGCGTGGAGAAGCTTACTCTTTTCCCCTATTTTTTTTCCGCGGATCACGAAATCCTTACTGAGATGATCGACGCTCATGATTACATTTTTTTGCATGTCACATTCACTTCCCCTCGTGTTAATCTGTGCTCGCCGTCCTGTCTGTGGCATGCCACGAAATGTCCGGGAGCGACTTCCTTAAGCGGTGGTACCTGCTGTTTACAGATCTCCGTCGCATAAGGACAGCGGTTATAAAAGTTGCAGCAGTGGCCGGTAAGGCGGAGATCCGGCGGTGTGCCCGGGATCGTCTTTAAGTCCTCCTTCGTGGAGCTGCTGAGTTTCGGCATGGAGTCTAAAAGACCCCAGGTGTACGGGTGAAGCGGCTCTTTGTAGAGCGTCTTTGTATCCGCGTATTCTACGGTATTTCCTGCATACATGACCATGACGGTGTCGCACATCTCCCAGACAACGCCAAGGTTATGGGTGATGAGTAAGATCGCTGTGTTGAGCTTCTTCTGGAGATCCTTTAAAAGCTCAAGAACCTGTGCCTGTACGGTCACATCGAGGGCGGTCGTCGGCTCATCAGCGATGATGAGCTTCGGATGTCCGCAGACAGCCATGGCGATGATGACACGCTGGCACATACCGCCGGAAAGCTCATGTGGATACGCGTCCATTCGTTTCTCGGCTTCCGGGATGCCGACAAGCTTCAGTGCCTCAACAGCCTTATTCCAGGCCTCTTTTTTGCTGATCTCTTCATGCTCTCTGATCATTTCCACCATCTGGTGGCCGATCTTGAATACCGGATCAAGGGAAGTCATCGGGTTCTGGAAGATCATGTAGCACTCATCGCCGCGGAACTTTTCCATCTGTGCCTCAGAGAGACTCCGGACGTCCACGCCGTCAAAGATGATGGAGCCGTCCACGATCTTTCCGGTCTTTGCCGGCATGAGCCGCATCACGGAAGCGCTTGTGACGCTCTTTCCGGATCCGGACTCACCTACGATTCCCATGGTCGTGCCCTGACGCAGGCTGAAGCTTACACCATCGACAGCCTTGGAAACACCGCTTGCCTGATAGAAATATGTTTTTAATCCATTTACTTCTAAAATAACATCGTTTTCACTCATAACCTGCACCTCCTACTGTTTCATTTTCGGATCCATGACATCACGGATACCATCGCCCAACAGGTTGAAACCGATAACGGTCACGAGGATAAACGCGCCTGCGGTTCCCGCAACGTGCGGGGCGGTTGTCAGACAGTCACGGCCGACACGGAGAATGCTGCCCCAGGAGGCGGTCGGAAGCGCGATGCCGAGTCCTAAGAAGCTTAAGGATGCCTCGGAGATGATGGCACTTGCGATACGGAGTGTCGCGTAAACGATGATCTGGGATACACAGTTCGGCAAAATATGTAAGAACAGGAGTCTTACCGGGGAAACACCGACAACGCGGCAGGCGTTGCAGTATTCTTCTTCCTTTACGATCAGTACCTGGCCTCTTGTGACACGGGCAAATCCCGGCACGCTTGCGATGCCGATGGCCAGAATGACGTTCATGACGCCGTTTCCTAAAACGGTGATCAGGATCATGGCTAACAGGATGAACGGGAAGGAGAACATGCCGTCCATGATTCTCATGAACACCGCATCGATCCATCCGCCGAAATATCCGGCGGTAAGTCCGATAAGGACGCCGATGATCGCGCCGACGATGGTGGCGCCTACGGCAACGATCATGGAAATACGGGAGCCGTAGATGATACGGGACAGGATATCACGGCCAAGGTCATCTGTGCCGAAGAGATGTCCGGGAGTGCCGATTCCCTTAAACGGCAGGACCGGGTTGATCGCGTTCGGGTCATATGGCGCGATGAGCGGGGCAAATACAGCGATGACTACCATAAAAGCTACGATGAAGAAGCCGACGAGGGCTGTTTTGTTTCTCGCTAATTTATGCCAGGCATTGTTTGCGTTCCGCTCTTTTACGAGCATTGCGATATTGGCATCCATTCCAAGCGCCTCACCGGAAACAACGGAGGACGCGGCAGCAGGTTTTTTCTTTTTTGATAATATCATGACTCATCACCCCTTTTCCAGTTTAACTTTCGGATTCAGAATCGCGTAGGCGATATCGACCAGCATGTTGCAGAAGACGAACATGATCGCGGAGAACAGGACCGCACCCTGGATCAGGGAATAATCGCGGTTGTTGATCGCAGTGTTGATCATGGTTCCCATGCCCGGCCAGGAGAAGATTCCCTCGGTGATGATGGCACCGGTGAAGGTTCCGGCGATCTGCAGACCTAAAACTGTGATGAGCGGCGGGAGAGCATTCTTTAATCCGTGGATCAGGATGACTTTGAGTTTTTTGATTCCACGGGCTCTGAGACATCGGATGTAGTCGCTGCTCATGATATCGATCATGCTGGAACGCATGGTTCTCGCAAAGGTTGCCATCGGGATCGTCGCGAGGCAGAAGCCGGGAAGGATCATGTGGATCACAACATCGCCGAAGCCTTTGGAGAGATCGCCCATACCCATAACAGGCAGAAGATTCATTTTAACGGAAAACTGAAGAACCAGCATGAGTGCCAGCCAGAAGATCGGCATGGACACACCTACGAGCGTGATGACCATGACAATGTAATCGAAGATCGTATTCTGCTTTAATGCAGCAATGATACCGACGCTGGTTCCGATGATGAAAGCGAAGAGAAGTGCTGTCAGCGTCAGGGTCAATGTGTTTGGAATTCTGGAAGTGATGAGTGGAAGAACGTCCTGACGGTAGCTGTAGGAGTAACCAAAGTCACCGTGGACAAGTCCGCCCAGGTAGAGGGCGTACTGCTCAGGGAGCGATTTGTCGAGGTTCATCTCGGCTCTCATAGCTTCGATGTCCTCCGCATTTGCCTCGATACCTAAGATCGCCACTGCCGGATCGCCCGGAAGCATTCGTGTGAGGCAGAAGGTAAGTGTGACGACGACCAGAAGTGTGGGGATCGTCTGCAATAATCGTTTTATGATGATCTTTCCCATATAAATCCAATCCTTTCATAGCTGTCCTGTTCTCTTCACCGGGAAGAATGTGAAGAGAATGGAACAGTTAAATCTCTGTGAGTGTACAGAAAAAGGGAAACAAACTTAGGATTTGCCTCCCCCTTTCTATGTGTGAAATCCGGCTGCTTTGTGTCTTTAGCACTCACGCAGCGACCGCCGGTTTTCGTAATCCGGGCAATCGCCCTGCTTACTCAAACCGGTTTGGTCGTCAAATTCTATTTTTCAACCCAGATATTATTGAATGGTGTTGCGACTAACATCTGGTTGTCAGCACGGAGAACCGCGTCATGTACCTTCGGGGATACTGCCCAGTTCCGGCACTCATATGCGTAGTAGATGCCGGTGTATTCGTTCATAACCTTCTCAATGACTTTCTTATAGGATTCCGCGCGCTTTGCGTTGTCTGTGGAGCCAAAGCCTTCATTTAAGAGTTCATCCATCTCCGGATCGTTGTAGCCGCCTGCGTTGGAGGAGGCGTGAAGTGTCTGGGAGCTGAAGAACTTTCCGAGGAAACCGTAAGGATCTGGATCGCTGTTCCAGCTTACACCGTAGCTGTTTACAACATCGGACTGCCAGGAATCAACAACCGCTGCGGACCAGTCGGCCATGGCGGAAGACTTGATATCAAGTGTTACACCGATCTGGCTCCAGTAGTACTGTAACATCTGTGCCATTTTCTCGCGATAGGTAGTGGAACCAATGTAAAGGCTCATGGTAAAGCCGTCCGGGTAGCCTGCTTCCGCGAGGAGCTTCTTTGCACCTTCCGGATCGTAGGATGGTACAAGATCATTGTATGCAGTGTCATAAGCGAAGGAGTATACCGGAAGCGGCTGATAAGCTCTTGTGCCTTCTCCGTACTGATAGATACCGGCTACCATGGAGTCGATATCGACAGCCATTGTGAGTGCTTTTCTGACATCAGCGTTTGCGGTCGGTCCGTTCTGCATATTGAAGCGGACATAGGTGACAGCGGAACTCGGGGCCTGAAGTAAGAGGTCCGCATCCTGCGCACGCTTGATAGCTTCACCCTGAAGATACATCGCAATGTCGACCTCACCGGTCTGGACTGCGTTGATCGCCTGATTGGAATCGGAGATGATTCGGAACTCAATACCGTCTACGTTCGGCTCTGTGCCCCAGTAATTCTCATTTTTCTTTAATGTGACTTTTTCATCGGTTACAATTTCTTCCAGTGTGAAAGCACCTGTGCCGACGATGTGGGAACCGAAGTCTTCTCCCCAGCCTTCAACTTCCTCTTTCGGGAGGATCGCGTTTCCGATACCGGCTAACTGGGAGATAAACGGTCCTGCAACGGATTTCATATGGATAACGACCTGTGTCGGGCTTGTAGCTTCGCAGTAATCGAAGAAATCACGGCAGATACGGTCTGTGGTACTCTCCTCTTTACTTCGTTCAAGAGAGTATACAACATCATCCGCGGTCATCTTTCTTCCGTCCTGGAATTTACCTTTCTGGAAGTATACATCATCACGGAGGTTGATGGTGTAGGTCAGGCCGTCATCACTGACAGTGTAATCAGTTGCCAGACTCGGGATCACCTCTTTGTAATCCTTATCCCAGATAAACAGGGTATCGAGAACATTGTACATAATGTGGTTCTCGTACATGGTTGAGTAGGCTTTCGGATCAAGGGTGCGTGGGGATGAAGGCATTGACACAACAAGAGTTCCGCCTTTTACTGCTTCGCCGTCACTTGAGCCGACCGCGATACCTCCGCCGAGTGTCTGATCCGTGGATTTTGCGTCCGGGGATACCGCATTGGAGGAAGCCGCTGCTGTTTCAGCAGTGGAACCTGCTGCTGTTGTTGAGGATGTCTGGGAACCGCCGCATCCTGCCAGGGAAGATGCTGCCATAACGGCTGCAGCTGCGAGTGCAATAAGTCGTCTCTTCTTCATAAATGAATCTCTCCTCTCTCTTTTCTTTTACGAACGATCCGGGTGGGGAATCTCCGGTGCCGGTGGGTATCCGGCAGTCGCTTCCGGAGAACCGGAGAAACTGCTCAATAATCTTACAGTGAAGTCCGGGTAAAAAAGAAAGGCGCACTTTTGTCAGAAGTTATCGCCTTTGATAGTTGGAATGGATCGTTAATAAAATTATGTGCTAAAGAATAAAACCATAACTTTAAAAAGTCAAGTATTTTTTGCATTTACTTTACTTAATTCGGCATAATAATCAAAAAATACGAATTATGTAACTTTTGTTTCTACAAAATGGAAAAAACTGTCAACAAAGAGATGATAGATCTGATCTTGGAAAGTCTTTCAGGAGCCGATTTTTGTTCGAACCGGATATGATTGGAAAAAATAGTGACTGGATATAGGAATTTTTAATAGCAAATATTCTGAAAATAAAATTGACATATGGAAAGAAGTGTGCTAATCTTTAATCCATAAAAATTAAAAACAAAAAGTCGATGAGCAAAGAGAGTACATTCGGAATGAAATCACAGAGAGCTGTCGGTGGTGGAAGACAGTATGGAATTCCCTATGGAATGGGTTTGTGAGACGCCAGGTGAAAGAGATCCGAGTAGCTGCGGCCGTGATTCCTGCGTTAAAGGATAAGAGTATCGAAAGAGATTTCCGTACTCTGAAATGAGACAGATTGGTGGCAGATATTCCGATGTGGGATAGCTGCTATTTTTGTTTGAAAGTGTTGTCAAGCGGATAGCCAGAATGACGTGCTTGCACGTCAGGCTGGATAGACATTTGACAACCAAGCCTACATGAGTAAGTAGGGCGATAGCCCGGATTACGAATGGAGGCGGCAACTGTGGGAGTGCCGTAGGCACGGAGCAGTTGGCTTTCAAGGAAGACTGATCTGTGAAATCGGGTGGCACCACGAAAGATTTCGTCCCGGCATAGTGAGAACTATGTCCGGGACTTTTTTTACTTATTTTCAACGTGCTGTTCTACCCCTTACTGATTCCCGCAAGAGGCAGTCGACAAAAACGAGGAGGAAATGATTATGAGAAAAATGAAAACCATCATGAGCCTTGCTGCAGCCGCAGCTCTTGCAGGAATCTTGCTTACCGGATGCTCCACAGAGGCGGATGAGAAGACGGCAGTGACGGCAGCGCCAACAGAAGCCGCAGCCGCAGAGGCGGCTTCCGGGACCGGAACCGAGGCGGAAAAGACAGAGGGAGGCGCACTTGCCGGAAAGAAGATCTCCGTTATGACCCCGTATCTCACATCTGTCACGACAAACCAGATGGCAGGCTATATTAAGGAAGATCTGGAAGCTGAGGGCGCGGAAGTATTCGTGATCGATACGGCAAACGATTTTGCGGAGCTTGCGAGCCGGATCGAGGATGTTGTTTCTTCCGGAACCGATGGGATCGTCCTTGTGAGCGCTGACCCGAACCAGGTAGCAAACCAGCTTCAGGACGCTTTTGACGCGGACATCCCGGTATTCGGATGCGACAGCGGATTTATCGATGGAATGCAGATCAACGCGACAAGCGACAATTACCAGATGGGCGAGCTTATTGTGAGGTACTTATTTGATGATCTGATGGGTGGAAAGGGAACCGTGATCGCCCTGACCCACAGACCGCATCCGGGTGTTGTAAAGCGCTGCGAGGCATTCGATGACATCATAAAAGAATATCCGGATATCAAGCTGATCATAGAGCAGCACGTTCCGGCAGAGCAGCCGATCAACGACGCGCAGGATATCGTAGCAAACCTCTTAACGGCAAATCCGGACAAGGATTCCATCACAGCCGTATTTGCGGCATGGGATGAACCGGCCATCGGCGCTGCAAAGGCACTTCAGGAGGCAGGACGCGACGAGGTCATCGTCACAGGCGTTGATGGAAACGAGCAGGCAGTCGAGATGATCAAGGATGGAACAAACTTAAAGGCGACAGTAAAACAGAATTTTGAAGGAATGGCAGATATCGTGTGCGAACAGATGGACAAGTACTTTGCCGGTGAAGAGATCGAAAAAGGTGAGATGTACGCACCAGCTGAGCTGATCACACAGGAGAATGCACAGTAAGCAAATGAATCCGGATAAAAATGCCGAAAAATTTTAGAAGCGCTGTTTCAACGGGCATGATACTAAAAACGCTGAACAGGCATAAAACGGAGAATAGAAACAAAAATTAAGGCAGGTAAACAGGATGTTGCTGGATGTAAAGAGAGTAGATAAAAAATTTAACGGTGTATACGCATTAAAAGGTCTGGACTTCTCTCTCGGTGAGGGGGAGGTCCATGGCCTCATCGGTGAGAACGGAGCCGGAAAGTCCACGTTCATCAAGATCCTCGGCGGTGTCTACAAGAGAGACGGCGGCAGTATCCTGTGGAACGGAAAAGAGCTTTCGGAGACGATCCGCCCGGAAGACAGCAGGGCCTTTGGAATCAACATTATTTTCCAGGACAATGTCCTGATTCTGGCGTTCACGGGATTGGAAAATATCTGTCTCGGAAGACCGTACCCGGTAAAAGGCGGGCTGATCCAATGGAAAGAGATGGAACGGGAAGCCGCGGCGAAAGCGGCGGAGCTTGGGATCCATCTTGATCTTAAGAAACCGGTATCCATGATGACCCCGGCACAGAAAAAATGTGTGGAGATTGTCCGGGCGATGATGAGTGACTGTAAGCTTTTGATCCTCGATGAGCCGACGGCATCACTCTCCGATAAGGAGACGAACCTGCTGTTCTCTATTGTGAGAAACTTAAAGGCAAAGGGGACTTCGGTTCTCTATGTGACGCACAGGCTGGAAGAGATCATGGAGCTGACAGATCGGGTCACAGTCTTGAGAAACGGAACGCTGGTGTCCACGGTGGATACGGCAGGAACCAGCAGAAAAGAGCTGGTACGGCTGATGAGCGGGAATGAGGCTGCGTCTGGCGTTGAAGATGCGGAAACGGGAAAGAATGCCGAGTCGAAGCTTCAGGGCGGAGCGGCAGATAGGATATCTGGTAAAGGCGGAGTGAAGCAGCCAGTGAGCAGTGAAGCAGAAAAGACGGATACTCAGGGAGCTGAGCTGTTGGGAACAGGTGCCGACGGAAAGATCGGAAAAACAGCTCTGGAAGTCCACGGGATCCGCTCCGGGGACGGAATCGTCCGCGGTGTCGATCTGGAAGTAAAGACCGGGCTGATCACCGGAATGTTCGGGCTCTGCGGAAGTGGGCGGACAGAATTCCTGGAATGCATCTACGGAACGAGAAAGTTGGCAGGCGGTGAGGTTGCGATAGACGGAAAGACCACAACCCGTCCTACCCCGTCGGAATCCATCCGTCAGGGAATGGCCTTTATCTGCGAAGACCGGAGAGGAAAAGCCATGATCCCCGCGTTTTCCGTTGAGGAGAATATGATGCTTTCCTCCATCGACCGCTACACGAAAGGCGGCTGGTTTCAAAAGCGGGCGGCCGACAAAAAGGCGATGGACATGATCGAGGCATTAAAGATCAAATGTGTTGGTGTGAGCCAGCCGGCAAAGGAGCTGTCTGGCGGAAATCAGCAGAAAGTCGTTTTCGCGAAGGCACTCCTTACGGAGCCGTCGATCTGGCTTTGTGATGAGCCGACTCAGGCGGTGGATGTGGCAACACGACAGGAGATCCACAGGCTTCTGAAGGAAGAGGCAAAAAAGGGCAAAGCCGTCCTTTATGTGTCATCCGATCTCACGGAACTTTTAGAGGTTGCCGATGAGGTTGCCGTCATGGCATACGGAAAAGTACGAAAGACATTTGAGAATAAAGACCTGAAACCGACGGACGTGCTGGCGTGCTGTTATGAGGCGGAGAGGGAGGAAAACGACAGATGAGAGGAAAAGCATTAAAGAATTACGGAACGGTGGCGGCGTTAGTCATCATCATCGGAATTTTCGGACTCCTTAGACCTGCGTCGTTTTTTACACTGAAAAACTTCCTTAATATAACACGCCAGGCAGCGCCTCTCGCCATGGTCGCTTTAGGAGCGACATTTGTCATGACCATCAATGAATTCGATCTTTCCATCGGAAATATCGTGAGCCTTGGCGGCGTGGTCGCGGCGCTTTTATCGATTCAGGGCGTTCCGATCCCGGTCTGCTTTCTGGCAGCGGTAGTGGCCGGTCTGATCGTCGGCTGCGTGAACGGAGTGATCGTAGCAAAGTTCGGGATCCTTTCCTTTATTACAACACTTGGCATGGGAACCGTACTGGACGGCGTGATTTACGGACTTACCGGAGGCACGACTGTATTTAACGGGATTCCGAAGGCGTTTACGATTCCAGGGATCTTAAAAATCGCGGGCATCCCGTTTATCACCATCGTGGCGGCAATGCTTTACATCGTATTCCACATGTTTATGAATCATATGTCAGCCGGAAGAAAGCTTTATGCCATCGGTGGAAGTAAAGAGGCGGCAGAGACGGCAGGCATCCGGATCTTCCGTTACCGAATTCTCGCTTTTGCGCTCAGCGCGGCAATGGCAGGTCTTGCAGGCGCTCTCGTGGCATCTCGTGTAGGTTCCGCGAATACCACAGCGGGGCAGGGATATTTCTTACAGTCCTACGCAGCGGTATTTATCGGATGCACCGTTTCAAAGAGCGGTGTTCCCTGTGTGATCGGAACCTTAGTCGGAACCATCATTCTGGCGGTTCTGGCGAACGGACTTACGATCCTTCAGATGCCGAGCTTCATGCAGAACATTATCACCGGCGGAATCATCATTCTCGCAGTTGTGCTCCAAAAACTCGGCGCGGGTCATGGTTCACGGTAAGGATTTTTGGTACCGAGAATACCGTAAAATAACATTGAGAGAGCGGATTTTACCAATTTAGGATGCGAAGGATTGGCAAAATCCCCAGTACTGTGTAACGGTACAGAACGGGGAGGGAATAGATGTTAGCAGTAACCTTTGATATCGGAACGACAGCCGTCAAGGCAGTGGTCGTGAACGAAAATGGAGAGCCCGTCTTTACCGGAAGCTCCGTGATCCACACCATCGAAACGGGAAACTTCAAGGAACAGGATCCGGATGAGTGGTACGGGGCATTCTGCAGCCTGTCAAAAGAGATGTTTGAGATCATCCCGCCAAAGGAGATCGGGGCTATTATCTTCTCCGGACAGATGCAGGACGTGATCTCGGTTGGGGCAGAAGGAAAAGCACTCCGGAATGCGATCCTTTATTCCGACGGTAGGGCGGACGAGCAGGCACGGGTGATCATAAGAGAGGCGGCAAGGCGGAATGTAGTGCCTCTCGGGGATGCGTATATTGCGGAGATTACGGGAAACCACTTTGACGGATCGATGCCGCTTGCGAAGATCCTGTGGTTAAAAGAAAATGAGCCGGAGATTTATGAGAAGACCGCATGTTTTCTCATCAGCTCGAAGGACTATATAATAGGTAGACTTACCAGTGTGTTCGCCGGAGACATGACCGCCTGCTCCACGGCGGGGGCCATGGATCTGGACAAGAAGATCTGGTCGGAGGAGCTGATTGGAGCGGCGGGAGTCGATATTAAGAAGTTCCCAAAACTTTTTTACGCCCATGAGTGTGTCGGCACGGTCACGGAGACCGGGGCGACGGAGAGTGGTTATCCGGCAGGAACAAAGGTCTATGTCGGAACCGGGGATGCCGGGGCAACGACACTTGCCAGCGGGATCCTGGCACCGGGGGAGTACAACATCAACCTCGGAACCTCCGGCTGGGTGGCAGCCGTATCCAACAGAAGGATGGAGAGTGAAGGCGGCGGATTCAATTTGGCGGCGATGCAGAAGGACCTGCTCATCAATGTAGTCCCGTTCCTAAACGGCGGAAACGCCCACCGGCTGATCGCGAAGATCCTGTCCAGGAATCCCGACGGGGCACCGGATTTTGAATATATCTCAGAGATTCTTGAGAAAGCGGAACCCGGAAGTCACGGACTGTTCTTCCTGCCCTATGTGGCAGGTGAGCGGTTCCCGATCATGGACAGCAGCGTCCGGGGAAGCTTCTTAGGTCTCTCCCAGGCGACCACGGCGGCGGACATGGCACAGAGTGTCCTCGAGGGCGTGGCATTTTCCATCCGTCAGGGACTGGAACTGTTCGACCATCCGGCGTCAAAGATCACGCTGATCGGAGGCGGAGCGAGGGAACGGCGATGGTGCCGGATCTTAAGCAATGTCATGGGACAGAAGATCTTTGTATACAAGGATCCCGATCTTTTGCCGGCCCTGGCTATCGCCTCGGCGGTGTTCCTGGCGGAAGGTGTGATCCCGGATTACAAGTCCTTTATCGAGACACTGGAGAGTCAGGGACACTGTGATACGGTGGAGCCGGATCTGGAAGTTTCGGAGAAGTATCACGGGATCTATCAGAAATATAAGAACATTTATCCGCTGGTAAGAGAGTTTTACAGCAGATAATAGTAAAAATTTTACCTGCAGCAGATTGCAAATTACAGTAACTGTTCAGAAACTCCTGTTGCCGGGAGAACTTATAAAGCAAAATAGCCCGCGATCATGCGGAGATCGGGCAGTTACCGATGATATACCAGTTTATACGAGGAGGAAAAAAATATGTCAAAAGGCAGATTTGGCGCGCATGGCGGTCAGTACATTCCTGAGACGCTTATGAATGCGGTACTGGAACTCGAAGAGGCATACAACCATTACAAAAATGACCCGGAATTCCAGAAAGAACTCACAACACTTTTAAATGAATACGCGGGCAGACCATCAAGACTCTACTACGCGGAGCACATGACAAAGGATCTCGGCGGAGCGAAAATCTACTTAAAGAGAGAGGATTTGAACCATACCGGCGCCCATAAGATCAACAACGTGCTCGGTCAGATGCTTCTCGCGAAGAAGATGGGAAAGACCCGTGTCATCGCCGAGACAGGCGCAGGCCAGCACGGCGTAGCGACAGCGACGGCGGCAGCGCTCTTCGGCATGGAATGCGAGATCTACATGGGCATCGAGGACACGAAGCGTCAGGCATTAAATGTATACAAGATGCGTCTTCTCGGCGCGAAGGTCCATGAGGTGACAACAGGAACAGGCACCCTGAAGGATGCCGTTTCCGAGGCAATGAGAGAGTGGACGAACCGGATCGAGGACACCCACTATGTTCTCGGCTCCTGCATGGGACCGCATCCGTTCCCGACCATCGTCCGTGATTTCCAGGCAGTTATCTCCAAGGAGATCAAGGAGCAGATGTTAGAGAAAGAGGGACGTCTTCCGGACGCAGTTCTCGCCTGTGTCGGCGGCGGATCCAACGCTATCGGCGCATTCTACAACTTCATCGAGGATAAGGACGTTCAGCTTATCGGCTGCGAGGCAGCAGGACGCGGCGTGAACACAGCAGAGACAGCGGCGACCATCGCGACAGGACGTCTCGGAATTTTCCATGGCATGAAGTCCTATTTCTGCCAGGATGAATACGGCCAGATCGCCCCGGTATATTCCATCTCCGCAGGTCTTGACTATCCGGGAATCGGACCGGAACACGCAAATCTTTACGATACAGGACGGGCCCAGTATGTGGCAGTTACCGATGATGAGGCGGTCGATGCATTCGAGTATCTCTCCAGAATCGAGGGAATCATCCCGGCGATCGAGAGCGCTCATGCCATCGCATACGCAATGAAGCTTGCACCGACGATGGGGAAGGATAAGATCATTGTCGTCAATGTTTCCGGAAGAGGAGACAAGGACTGTGCAGCAATCGCAAGATACAGAGGGGAGGATATTCATGAGTAAGATCGCAAACGCCTTCAAAGGCGGAAATGGAAAGGCATTTATCCCGTTTATCACCTGCGGTGACCCGTCCTTAGAGGTCACAGAGCAGCTTGTATACGCAATGGAGGAGGCAGGAGCAAACCTTATCGAGCTTGGAATTCCGTTCTCCGATCCGACGGCAGAGGGACCGGTGATTCAGGCGGCCAATACCCGCGCTCTGTCCGGCGGCGTGACCACCGACAAAATTTTTGCAGTGGTTGAAAAAATTCGGAAAAATACACAAATTCCGATGGTATTCATGACATACGCGAATGTTGTGTTCTCCTACGGAACAGAGCGCTTTATTAAGAAGGCGTCTGAGATCGGCATGGACGGAATCATCTTACCGGATGTTCCGTATGAGGAGAAAGAGGAGTTCGATGTTGTGTGCAAGAAGTACAACATGGACATGATCTCCCTCATTGCCCCGACCTCCCATGAGAGAATCAGCATGATCGCGAAAGAGGCATCCGGCTTTGTATACTGCGTATCTTCGCTCGGCGTTACCGGAACGAGAAGCGAGATCACAACGGATATCGGCGCGATGGTGAAGCTCGTGAAAAAGGCGAAAGATATCCCGTGTGCGGTCGGCTTCGGAATCTCCACACCGGAGCAGGCAAAGAAGATGGCAGGGCTTTCCGACGGTGCTATCGTTGGTTCCGCGATTGTGAAGCTCTGCGGAACGTATGGAAAAGATGCGGTTCCGTATGTGAAAGAGTATGTGAAGTCTATGTGTGACGCGGTGCATGGGATCTAAGAATCGTCCGGGAAACGCTCCGCGAGGATGTACAGTGATTTTGATAGGAATAAGCCAGTTTCGCTGACCAGAATCACACGCCAAGTCTCACGGTCGTTCGACTTAAATGCAGAAGAATGTTGTCGAAATGGTAATTGGGAACATGCACTTTTGCGAGGTAAAGTGTTTGCGCTATACCGTACTTTGTGCTAAAATTAAATAACGAACTGTCAATTCTGCGGTGCAGGGACTCCCTTGCACCGCAGTTACTTGTGCAAAGGAGAATGATGCATGCCAGTAGGAATTATCATCAACGCCCTGTCCGTCGCCATCGGTGGTGTGGTCGGGGCTTTATTTGGGCATAAGCTGCCCACAAGGATCAATTCAGAGCTCACGAAGATATTTGGTGTCTGCTCCATGGGAATGGGCGTGAGTTCCATCGGACTCATGAAAAATATGCCCGCCGTTATCTTTGCGGTGATTATTGGGACCGCGTTTGGACTGGCGGTGAATCTCGGCGGGATCATCAACTACGGCGCGGCGTGCATGGAGAAGCCGGTCGGAAAGATTTTCCCGAATAAGAATACGTCCATGTCCAGAGAAGAGTACATGACGATGCTCGTGACGATCATCGTGCTGTTCTGTGCCAGCGGAACGGGAATTTATGGTTCCCTGGACTCCGGAATGAGCGGTGACCACACGATCCTGATCTCCAAGTCCATCCTGGACTTCTTTACTGCGATGATCTTTGGAGGAACCCTGGGAATGGTGGTTGCGGCTGTTGCGATCCCACAGTGCATGATCTTTCTCGCGATCTTCGCTGCGGCGAAGTTCATCTTTCCGCTTACCACACCGGATATGATCGCGGACTTCAAGGCCTGCGGCGGTTTCCTTCTTCTGGCCACAGGTTTCCGCATCGCAAAGATCCACAACTTCCCGGTTGCTGATATGATCCCCGCCATGGTGCTCGTCATGCCGGTGAGCTGGTTCTGGGGGAATGTGGTGGTGCCGATGCTGTAAATAAAAAAGCTTTTTCAGTACATGTTTTAGAGGAATAAAACTGATGCTGAAAAAGCTTTTTTGTTTGCGTGGAAGTTCAAATAGAACTTCCTATGTATGAGAAAATGATATAAAAATGGGAGGACTCAATCGACCGGAAGAAATTCTGCTGGGAGTATGATTCTTTGAATCGGCATATCAGGATGGGAAAGGCGTTCCAGAAGCTGCTTTCCTGTTGCGCGCCCCATTTCGGCAACTGGCTGCTTGATCAGGCTCATATGCTGAAGACCATACTGTGCCTGTTCACTGTCTTTGTAACCGATCAGATCAATATCATGGTGGGGGCGGATTCCACGCTGATTTAAGATCATCATAGTCTCAATCGCCATAATATTATTGGAAATAACCAGAGCAGTACAGCCAAGCGCCAGAAGCGCATCGAGATTCTCAACTACCAGAGAAGTCATAGACGTTCCAGTACGGATCAGGGCTTCAGAAAAGATTCCATGTTTTTCCATCGTATCGCGATAGGCATCAAGACGTTCTTTTGTTGTGGAAATGCGGGGAATCCCGGTGATGAATCCGATTTTAGAATGTCCTTTCTTTATAAGGTATTCCACTCCATCGGACATGGCCTGATAGTTTGCGGAGATCACGGAATCATAGGGAGCGCCTAAAGGGGAGCGGTCAACTAAGACAACAGGAATACTGGGAGGAACGATTCCTGAAATATCAGAGTAGTTTTCAACCGTAGAGGCCAGAACAAAACCATCGACAATACCGCTGGATAAAATTCTCAGGTTGTCGATCTCGCGCTCTTTCGTTTCCTTTGTATTAATAACGAGCAGCTTGAAGCCTTCTTTGGAGATAACGTTTTCAACTTCCTCGATCATTGTCGCAAAGAAGGGATTTGAAATATCAGGTACAATAAATGCAATTAAATTTCTCTTTCCCGTCTTAAAACTTCGTGCAGTCGCATCAGGACTGTAGTGAAGTTCTTCGATACTTTTTAGAACGAGCCGTTTCGTTTCTTCTTTTACATAACGGGTATTATTGATGACATGGCTGACGGTGGCAGTAGATACGCCGGCAAGGGCAGCGACATCACGAATACTAACTTTTGACATATGCATTTATTCCCCCTTCACAACACTGTAAAACGTTTAACATAAGTATATCACCCAAAAATATTGATGTCAATTAAATAAAACAAGACAAATTAACCATAACGCAAAACTGAAGAATATGTAAAAAGTACACAAAAAAGCGAAAAAGTATTTGTAAATTAGTAATAATTGACAATACATATATGGCGGGGGTATAATGAAGCCACAGAACAAGTTAAACGTTTACGCAAACGTTTGACAGAACGAGTAATGGTCCATCGGGGACTATATAACAAAAAAGGAGAGGACGATATGAAGAAGAGTGCGAAACGAATTTTTGCAGGCGCTATGGCAGCGGCAATGATGCTTTCGTTGACAGCATGCGGCGGAGGCAGTTCAACGGAAACAACGGCGGCGGCAACAACGGCAGCAGCTGGAACTGAGACAGCAGCACCGGCAGGTGATCAGGAGAAGGTTGTTAAAATTGCATATACTTCAGACCCGGGTTCCCTTGGAACATTCGATGAGGGATCTTCCAGCGGACGTTGGACAGTTCTGGCGTATACATATGAGAACCTGATCTATATGGGTGGTGATGGTGAGTACTACGGAATACTTGCGAAAAACTGGGCAAAGAACGAAGCGGAATCTACTCCGACAAACGCGGTATGGGATATCGAACTTTACGATTATATTAAAGATACAGCGGGAAACAATATTACCGCAGACGATGTAGTATTCAGCTTTAACGAGTGTCTTGAAAATGGTAAGGGAAACCAGCATACAGCATTGACCGGTTCCCTTGTATCAATTGAAAAGACCGGCGATTATACAGTAAAACTTGTGTGCAATAGTGAGGCAGCAGGAGAAGTTGAGAATATGCTGACTCAGGTTATGATCGTTTCAGAGAAAGCATACAAGGACAGCGGAGACTGCATGAGAACCATGCCGGTTGCAACCGGTCCATACAAGGTTGAGTCCTGGGTAACAGGTTCTTCCCTCACTCTTGTAAAGAATGAAGACTATTGGCAGAAGGAAGATCTTCGTGCTGAGTGTCAGGAGCAGAATGTCGATAAGATCGAATATTATTTCGTTACAGAGTCCTCTCAGATCGCAATCGGACTTGAGACCGGTATTTATGATGTTGCGACCTCTCTGAACTATTCAAATGCAAGCCGCTTTATGGAGGGCGGAGAGAGTGCTGCGAACTTTAATGTAGAAGAAGCCCGCGATAACTATATTCAGCAGATGTGGATCAACCGTTCTACAGAAAGTCCGTTAAACGATCTTAAAATTGCGCAGGCTGTTCTTTACGCGATTGACCAGCAGGGACTGATCAATGTGGTTATGGAAGGCCATGGTGAGCCGGTTTACTGCTATGGCAGTGATTTAAACATTGGATTCCAGGAAAAATGGAAAACAGAGGATTATTATAACTATAATCCGGAAAAAGCAAAAGAACTCTTAAAGGAAGCCGGAGTTGCTGATGGAAGTCTGAAACTTACAATTCTTTGCGATACAGATGAGGTTCGTGTAAAGACTGCACAGATCATTCAGGCATACTTAAAAGAAGTTGGAATTGACAGTGAGGTTACATCCTTTGAACAGGCTCTCTGGAATACATACCAGACAGACCCGGCTAAGTTCGATCTTAATATTTCCTATAACGGGGCAACCGGTTATATTACCCGTATCTGGAACCAGTTAAACAGCACACGTTACGCAGAGCATAACATGGCAATGGTAAGAGATGACAAACTGGACAATCTCCTGATGACAGCGGCTGTTTCTCAGGACGATGCGGACATTGATGCTGCAAAGCAGTACATGGTTGAAGAAGCTTATCATTATGGTCTCTTCCATAAAGACAACTACTATATTACAAACAAGAATAAGATTACAAGTGCAAAATACAGCATCCGTTCCAACTTCCTTCCGGGCGCATCTACTTACGTTTGGAACTAAGCTTATGGAATAAAAATGAATGAAAATTGCAATGCAGTTTTTATAGTTACATGACAACAATCATCGGCGTGCAGGAACCATATAGTTGGATTCGGCACGCCGATTCCTAAAAACAGAGGTATTTGGGAGGAAGAAGAATGATCAGATTTATTGGCAAACGAATTCTGCAGATGATACCTGTAGTACTGCTCGTTGCGACATTGATCTTCGGTATTCTGTACCTGGTTCCCGGTGATCCGGCGCAGATCATGCTGGGGAGTACAGCGTCGGAATATGAACTTGCGGAGATGAGAGAACAGCTTGGTTTAAACAGACCATTTATTGTGCAGCTTGGAGAGTTCTTATCAGACGTATTTCTTCATTTTGATCTGGGTGAATCTTATCTGACAGGTGCTCCGGTTGCGGGAGAAATTATGCAGAGACTTCCAAGAACACTGATTCTGGGAATTGCCTCAATGGTATTAGCGTTTGGTATCGGAATCCCGCTTGGCGTAACGGCAGCGGTTCACCAGAATGGCTGGGGAGACAGAATCAGCATGATCATTGCGCTTCTCGGCGTTTCTATTCCGACATTCTGGCTTGCAATGCTGTTTGTACTCTTATTTTCATTAAAACTTGGCTGGTTCCCGGCAAGCGGAATCGGCGGTTGGGAGTATTATGTACTTCCGACAGTTTCACTTTGTTTCGGTGGTCTTGCCACTCAGGCACGACAGGCGAGATCAAGTATGCTTGAGGTCATCCGTGCGGATTATGTTGTCACAGCACGTTCAAAGGGACTGACCCAGCGAGAAGTTATCTTAAAGCATGCACTCCCGAATGCATTGAACCCGATCATTACACTGGCAGGAACTAACCTTGCGGTTATTTTCGGCGGTTCCATTGTTATCGAAAACGTATTCTCATTTCCGGGAATCGGCCAGTATATGATTACGGCGATCAATCAGCGTGACTATCCGATCGTTCGTGGCTGCGTTGTCATGCTTGCAGTAGTATTCGCGGTAATTATGCTGTTAGTTGATCTCTGTTACGCGTTTAATGATCCGCGAATTAAGGCGCGTTACGAGAATCAGGGCAAAAAGAAGAAACCGAGCAAGGAGGGAAAATGATGGCGAAGGACAATACATATAAAAAAGAAAATGCGTTTCTGGTCCTCGCAAAACGGATGTCCAGAAACAAAAACGCAATGTTTGGTCTGACATTATTTGTGATCCTGGTTCTGGCGATTATCATTGTCCCGATCGTTTCTCCGTATCAGTATGATAAGATGGACGTCATGGCAATCAAGCAGGGACCGTCATCTGCGCACCTGTTTGGCACAGATGATCTCGGAAGAGATATTTTTACCAGAGTCTTTTACGGCGGAAGATATTCCTTAAGTATCAGTATTGCGGCAGTATTATTTTCAACCGCTATCGGTACAGTCGTTGGAGCGATCGCAGGATATTTCGGTGGTGCAGCCGATACGGTCATTATGAGACTTCTGGATGTTATCCAGGCAATTCCGTCGATGCTTTTAACGATCATTATTTCCGCGGCTCTCGGTGTTGGAATTGATAAAACAATTATTGCGATTGCAGTCGGAACGATTCCTGGCAATGTCCGCCTCTTAAGAGGAACGGTTATGCAGACACGTGAAAACCAGTATCTGGAAGCTGCAGAAGCAATCGGCTGCAGTACCGCAAGAAGAATTATGAAGTATGTTATTCCCAACAGCTGGTCTCCGTTGATTGTCTCTGCGACAATGGGCGTTGCAAAAGCGATCCTGGAACTGGCAGCTTTGAGTTACATAGGTCTTGGCGTACAGCCGCCGACTCCTGAATGGGGAGCAATGCTGGCAGGCGCAAGAGGATTCCTTCGTGATTATCCGTACATGCTGATTTTCCCTGGATTATTTATCGCAATTTCAGTTCTCTGCCTGAACATGTTTGGTGATGGACTGCGCGATGCACTTGATCCGAAGTTAAAGGACTAAAGAGGGGGACATGTTATGAGCGAAAAATTTTTAAAGGTGGAGGATCTCGTTGTTGAGTATCGTACAGGTGGAAAAGTTGTACATGCGGTCAACAATGTTTCCTTCGAATTGGAAAGAGGAAAAACATTAGGACTTGTGGGCGAGACCGGCGCAGGAAAGACAACCATTGCGAAAACGATTCTTCGTGTTCTTCCGGATGCTCAGGCGAAGGTCAAGAGCGGAAAAGTCATTCTGGATGGTGAGGATCTTTTATCTCTCAGCGAGGCAGCAATGAGAAAGGTCCGCGGCGGGCAGGTTACGATGGTATTTCAGGATCCGATGACAGCGTTAAACCCGATCATGAAGGTTGGAGAGCAGATTGCGGAAGTAATTCGAAAACATCAGACAAGAGAAGATAAAACCGCAAGAGAGATGGCCGAAGATATGCTTGCTATGGTTGGTATTCCGAGAGAACGTTATGGAGAATACCCGCATCAGTTTTCAGGTGGAATGAAGCAGCGAGTTGTTATCGCAATGGCACTGGCCTGCAATCCACATCTTCTTCTGGCTGATGAACCGACGACCGCGTTGGATGTAACGATTCAGGCTCAGGTTCTCGATATGATGGATGACCTGAAGAAGAAATACAATACAGCCATGATCCTGATCACTCATGATCTCGGTGTTGTTGGAAGAATGTGCGACAATGTGGCAGTGATCTATGCCGGTGAAGTTTTGGAATATGGTTCAAAAGAGGAGATATTCCTTCACCCGCAGCATCCATACACCATCGGCCTTTTCGGAGCAATTCCGGATCTTTCTGTAGATACGCGGAGACTTGCCAATATTGAAGGACTCCCACCGGATCCGACAGATCTTCCGACAGGATGCTGTTTTAATCCGAGATGTCCGCATGCGACGGATAAATGCAGAACGATAAAATTCCCGTTGACAGAAGTAAGACCGGGGCATTTCTGCAGCTGCCCATATTGTGAAGCAGCAGAAAAGGAGGATTAGTATGGCACTTGTAGAGGTAAAAAACTTAAAAAAATATTTCTATGGTCCCAAAGGTGCTGTTCATGCGGTAGATGACGTAACGATGAATATTGATGCCGGAGAGACAATGGGTGTTGTAGGAGAATCCGGCTGTGGAAAGTCAACGCTTGGAAGAACGATCATCCATCTTCAGAAGAGTACGGGGGGATCTGTTCATTTTAATGGAAAAGATATTACAAATCCGACACCGCAGGAACTGAAAAAATTGAGAAGTGATGTTCAGATCATTTTCCAGGATCCGTATTCATCCCTGAATCCTCGAATGACAGTCGAGGATACGATTAAGGAACCGCTCTTAATTAGTGGAAAATGCGACAAGCAGAATGTAGATGCAGAGACAGAACGTCTGATGGATATGGTGGGTATTGCGAGACGAATCAAGATGAGCTACCCACACGAACTGGATGGCGGAAGAAGACAGAGAGTAGGAATTGCGAGAGCGCTGGCTCTGGATCCAAAGTTCATCGTATGTGATGAGCCGGTATCTGCACTGGATGTTTCCATTCAGGCACAAATTTTGAATCTTTTGATGGATCTGCAGGAAGAACATGGACTTGCGTATATGTTTATTACGCATAATATGTCTGTAGTACGCCATATTTCACATAATATTTCTGTTATGTATCTGGGGCAGCTGGTAGAGACAAGTCCGACGAAAGAATTGTTTGCGGAGCCGCTTCACCCGTATACAAAAGCTCTTTTGTCCGCAATTCCGACAACAGATATTCTGCATCCAAAGGAAAGAATCGTATTAAAGGGAGAGATCACATCACCGATCGATCCGCCGCCGGGCTGCCGGTTTGCAGATCGCTGCGTTTATGCGACAGAAAACTGCAGAAAGCCACAGAAACTTGAGGAGATCAAACCGGGACATTTTGTATCCTGCTGCAGAGTACGTGAGATCAATTCTCTTTAAAAGTTGTGAGTTGGATAAACAGGGAGGTCATCATGGAAAAATATCAGAGCTTTCATTTCAGTCCGCTTAATAACCGTTCGATGCTGATGCCCAGAATTCCAAAAGGAACAGAGTATCATGTGGACAGCAGCAGGCTTGTAAACCCGTTTGAACCGATTCCGGAGGAAGTGCTGAAGGGAAGAGCTCCATATAGCCTGTTGAATTCCGGATTTTTCAAGAAGGAGATAGAACTGGAAGGCGCAAAGCGGCCGTATGGACTTTATGCACCGCAGAATCTTTGGTCAAAAGGTGCCTGCGCAGTGATCTTTGCGGAAAGTGGTGTTACAGCAGAAGAATTTATAAAGACAGGAAACTGGAAACAACTGGCAGATAAATATCTTGTCTCGCTGCTGATCCTGGAGAGCCCGAAGTGGGAAAAAGAACAGATTGAAAGAGAATTTGACTATGCATGGACGACTGTTTATCACGAATTCAGTAAGAGACCAACGGTCGATATCTGTGAGTCGTTTTTCTATCCGATTGGTTTAGGGGACGCCGCTGGCATAGCTGCCGCGTTTGCGCTTACATATAGTGCGACATTTCCGGCATTTGCGGTATGCGGAGACTGCAGCGTGGATCCAGAACTCCTTAATGTGTTGAGAAAATTACCGTCCGATGGAATTGATACATGGAAGAAAACAGAAATTGCAATGCCGGGATTTCTCATTGATAAGAAGGGAAATGCTGAAGCTGTATTCGAGTATATAAAAGAGATCAACCGCGTGAAAGAAGAAAATCTGATCAATCAGTATGGAAGCGTATATCTGGAGCAGCCGAGACGCGGAGCTTATTATGTAAACGAGCAGCCGATTTCGCAGGTATGGCTTGCGGATGAAAATAGTACAAAGAAATTTGACCAGAATGAAATAAATGAAGCAATGCTTCGGTTTGTCCTTCGTTTTTCCCTGTGGGGCGGATCTGGAAATAACCATCTGCGGCCGAAGAGAAGCTGGGAGGAAATCGGAGTAATAAGAGTAGAGAAAGAAATCGCAGGACTGCCAAGGTACTGGGATATCTATGTACCTTCCTGCTATAGGCCGGATGACAAAAAGGAATATCCGCTTGTTGTAGCAATTCATGGATTTTCCTGCAGCCCGGAATATTTTGAACAGACAAGTGACTGGCACCGGCTTGCCGAGGAACGTGGATTTTTTGTAGTTTATCCAGCCGCGTATCCGAGAAATGTAGGGAGAAGCAGATTTCCACTTCCAGGCTGGTGTGTTTGGCCGATTGATCAGGAAGGTGTGGACGAATCCGAATATTTCAAGGTAATGCTGGATGATATGGAAGAAAAGTATCCGATCGATAAGAAACGGATTTATGCAGTTGGACATTCTAATGGCGGCCGGATGACACAGAGACTTTCAAGGACAATGCCGGAACGATTTGCGGCATTTGGGCCGACGGGTGCACTGGGCGGCAAGTCGGCGGACGCAATCGAACCGATCGATGATCATATGAAATGCCCAATTGCGTTTATGATGGGCGAGTATGATATGGCTTCTCCGTCAGTGGAGGAAGGAAGTATTGCCCGAGAGACTTTGAAAGCATACTGCCGTGCAAACCATATGACGCCGCAATTTGAAAACTGGTATGATAATGGAATTTATCATACGTTGGTGATGTATGATAAGGATCATGTTCCTATGATCCGATATACGATCATGAAAGGCTGCCCGCATACCTATACCGGAGAGATGGCACAGCTTACCTGGGATACATTCTTATGCCATTTTACAAGAGAGGCTGACGGAAGTATTCAATATCATGGATAATGACTGCTGCAATGCAGGAAGAGGTAAAGATTATGGGAAAATATGAGAGCTTTCATTTTAGCCCGGAAAATAACCGATCGATCTTAATGCCACGGGCACCAAGAGGAACAGAATATCACCCGCCGAAACGGAACAGACACAGAGAATTGTTTCCGCCGATCCCGGAAGATAAATTAAATCATAGCAGCCCGTATTATCAGTGTAATCTTGGAATTACAGAAAAAACGATCATGATAAATGGCCAGGAGCGGAAATATGCAATCTATGTGCCGGATGGAATGATCTCAAAGGGAGCAGGGATTTTTGTATTCCCGGAAAATGGGACGAACGCGGAAGCATTTATTCATTCTGAAAACTGGATCGCACTGGCGGAAAAATATCATACAGCTTTGGTAGTATTTGAAAGCAGCCAATGGGACAGAGAACAGATTGATAAAGAATTTGATTATGCGTGGGAGATCATCACATTAGAGTTTGTGCAGCGGCTGACAGTCGATATCTGTGAATCCTATATGTATGTTATGGGATTCGGTGCCGGTGCGGAAATTGCCGCGGCATTTGCACTGACGTACAGTGCGACGTTTGCAGCTTTTGCGGCGGATGGAAACTGTGCGGTAGATCCTGGATTGCTGGAGATACTCGGAAAACTTCCATCGGATGGAGATTTGACATTAAAGAAAACAGATATTGCGATTCCCGGATTCCTGATTGACCGAAGTAGAAAAGCAAAGGAAACATTCGAATATATGAAGACGATTCTTCGGGCTAAAGAAGAAGGTCTGGCAAATGCATATGGAGAAGTTTATCTGGAGCAGCCGGAGCGCGGACAGTATTATGTTAATGCACAGCCTGTTGCACAGGCATGGCTTGGAAATTCCGAGAGTGTGAGTGAGGTATCACGGGAAACACTTAATGAAGAAATGATAAAATTTGTCCTGCGGTTTTCACGCTGGGGCAGTTTTGGAAATAACTGTTTAAGGCCTATGAGAACGCAGGAGGAGATTGGGGTTGTACGAGTAGAACAAATCGTAGAAGGTCTGCCAAGATATTGGGATATCTATGTTCCGTCCGGATATCGATCTGGAGATGGAAAAAAGTATCCTCTCGTTGTGGCGATTCACGGCATGTCCTGCAATGCAGAATATTTTGAACGTACCAGTGACTGGTATCGCCTTGCGGAAGAGAGAGATTTCTTTGTATGCTTTGCGTCGGCATATCCTTATAATGACGGACTGGCAAAATTTCCGGTTCCGCACTGGGCGTTGGAATCAATGGGAGTTCCGCTTCATGATGAGGTGCCTTATTTTGAGAAAATGCTGGATTACATGGAAAAGACATATTCGATTGATCCATCCAGGATCTATGTGACAGGACATTCTAACGGTTCACATATGACGCAGGAACTGGCGCGGAGGATCCCGGAACGGTTTGCAGCTTTTGCACCAACCGGAGCAATGGACGGTTGGGATCCACAGGTACGGCCATTGGAAGGCTGCGCACAGAGACCGGTATGGTTTATGCTTGGAGAATATGACATCGCTTCCGTATCGCTGGATCCGGGCACAATTGCGAGAGCAACACTTGAAAATTACTGCCACAGCAACGGAGTAGAACCGGGGTTTGAGAATTGGTACGATAATGGAAAATATCATACATTGGTAATGTATGATCAAAATCATGCTCCGATGGTGTGCTTTACAGTCATTCGAAGCTACCCGCATACCTACACAGCAGAAATGGCGCAGCTTACGTGGGATCACTTTATGTGCCATTTCCGCAGAAATGAAGACGGAAGTATCCGCTATGACGGCTGAAACAGAAAAATAACAGAGAAGACAGGCTGACAGAGAGTATAGAGGTGAAAGTGGATGGGCGACAGGTACATTTGGGGAGTGCAGCTTCTGGTAGAAGATGTGCCCGGTGCGAAAAGATGGCTTTGTGAAAATTTGTTTTTTGTGGAAGAAGATCATAAAGGGATGATTTGTCTGCGTAATGGAAATTTCCGGTTGGTTTTAAGAGAAGACAAAGAACATCTTGCAGACAAATACGGGCCGGATGATATGTGTCTGGGATTCCGACATATTGCGTTGGAGACACATGACATCGAGGCGGCGATTGCATATTGCGAAAGCCGGGGATTAAATCTGCAGCTCGGAGAAAACGGAGGACCGCGGTATAGTGGAAAAGTATATGGAACAGGAATGAATTATTTCAACATTATATCGGGATATGGATTTACGATAGAGGTCAGCCAGAAGCTGCACAAAAAGATTCCGCCGAACAGGACACCGATCTGTGGTCTTGAACATGTGGGACTACAGGTTTCAGACCTGTCTGCTGCAATTCAATTTTATGAGAATCTGGGATTCACCGCGTGCTTTGATCCGGTTGTAAATCATGTGGACGGACATACGATTCTCTGCTGTATGGTTGCTGCCGGTGAGACGGTAATTGAGATTTATAAATTTCATGATTTACCGGAACTTTCTGTCCAGAGACATCCGGTAATTGAGAGGCTTATTCTCGGAGGAAATGACTACTTGTCCGGGACAGCTCTGGAGAGAGTAAAATTTATGGAGGAGAAGGCATGTACGATATAACAGCACTGGGTGAAATCCTGATTGATTTTACGTATCAGGGAATCAGCAGAAACGGACAAAAACTATTTGCACAGAATCCAGGTGGAGCGCCGGCGAATGCGTTGACATCAGCGGCTCGTTTTGGGGCAAAAACCGCATTTCTGGGAAAAGCCGGAACGGATATGCATGGACGGTTTTTAAAGGAGATTTTAGAGAAGGAACAGATCGATACGAGAGGCTTTATCCTGGATGAAAGATATTTTACAACGCTCGCGTTCGTGGATCTGTCACCGGAAGGAGAACGTACCTTCTCATTTGCGAGAAAGCCAGGGGCAGATACGCAGATCACAGAGAAAGAACTGGATATGGAAATTCTTGGGAACACGAAAATATTCCATGTTGGTTCTCTGTCTTTGACGTCGGAGCCGGCACGCAGCACTACGTTTGCAGCAATAAAGGCAGCCAAGTCAGCAGGCGCAGTCATCTCTTATGATCCGAACTACAGAGCAACGTTGTGGGAGAATGTGGAAACAGCAAAGCGCGAAATGAAAAGTTTGATTCCATTTGTGGATGTAATGAAAATTTCGGATGAGGAAACAGAACTTCTAACAGATGAGAAGAAACCGGAGCAGGCTGCAAAAGTGCTGATGGGGAAGGGAGTAAAACTTGTAGCAGTTACCCTTGGAAAAGATGGCGCATATATAGCAAATGCAGAAGGCGGAAAGAGAGTTCCCGGATTTGAAAGTAATGTGGTAGATACGACCGGAGCTGGAGATGCATTTTGGGGAACATTTCTTTATAAACTCAGTCAGTCAAATGAATCCATCGAAAAAATTACATTAGATATGGCGGTAGAATATGCCGGATTTGCAAATGCAGCGGCATCACTATGTGTAGAAAATTTCGGTGGAATTCCATCGATGCCGTTGCTTGCAGATGTAGAAAAGCGAATGAAAATGAAATAAGAATGTTGGGTGCGGGAGTCTCTGAAATGTGGGACTCCCGTTTTTATGCGATAAGAAAATAATGAAATAAAAACAGATGACCATTTTGCTGACGTCAGCAAAATGGTCATCGCTGGGAAGAAGACTTTTTTATTGTACAAATAAGCGTTACGACTGCGCACCCAAAGCAGTCGATCAGCACGTCCGTAAACCGCCCTGCGCGGCCCGGGACAAAGAGCTGATGGAATTCGTCGGTGCAGGCGTAGAGGAAGACGATGGCGAGAGCCGCGAGAAGACGGCGTTTCACGTTGGAGGTTCGGTACGTAAAGCGGAGTCCAAACCGGACGGTGCAGTAAAATACAAGATATTCGGTCATATGGGCGGTTTTCCGGACGGGGAAGCTCATGAGCTCGATGAGATCGGCGTACTGCGCCGGATTTCCGTGGAAAAAGCCGAGCTTTGTGCCGATCATAAGGATCAGACGGCTCACGGTGTCGCTCATCTCTGTGGACTCCGCCGCCGGCTGGGCGGAGAACCAGAAAATGGTGACGGCGACACAAAGCGCCGGGAGCCAGGAAAGCAGCTTTACGGCAGCGGGATAATCCTTTTTATGATTCATATTTCCTTTTTCAGATACCACATGCATTACAGCGAAATCTCCCCTTTCGCTCTCGCTCGCCGGTCACGGATGGAATGGATCACCGGAACCATGAAAATTGCTACAATTCCACCTGCAAATCCATTATTATATAAATTCATGCCACCATATACAATTCCGACATTTAAGGCGACAGAGGAGTGAAGAAAACCTGCGAGAAGTCCCATGAAGACTCCGAATTCCCCGGCAATCGGCGCCAGTGTCGTCGAAAATAAAAGTGCAAGGATCGGTGACGGAGAATTGATGGTCCAATGCTTTGTAAAGCTTGCGAAAAGTACACCGAACATGATCGGAGCGATGTTGCGGATATGTTTTCCGGTGGCGGAAAAGCCAACGATCGTAAAGATTCCGCCGATCGTCGGTCCGTTCAGTTCACCCTCGACTCCGAGAACAAAGGTTGTGGCAAAGAGGCCGTTGATGGCCATATTGAGGATCGTTGCCGCGCCCCCGTTATCCCGGAGATAATCGGTTCCACCGATTCCGGAACAGGATAAGATTTTCCTGTAGGATTCACCAACTTCCTTTCCGCCGAAGAGGAATGCCGCAATGATCATGGCGGCAAACAGCCCGCAGAGGATCGCAAACAGCAGCTGGTTATTGCCCTCGGACCAGATCAGGCGGGACTCAGTGGTGATGCCGAAGGATTTTAACACGGATACAACGACGGTGGCGATGATCCCGGCGGAAAAACCCACATTATAGAGGGAGTAACCTTTGTGGGAATAATGAACATGGGTGGATAACGGCGGCAGTACGAAGCCGATCATGAGTCCCACCGCGAGACTTGTGATGAGGCGGATCGCATAAGGAAGATGCGAAATGTACATGATCTGCGTGATGATCGGGGACAGGCTGGTGCCGTAAAAACCGATGTAAACGTAACGGGACAGGTGTGTTTTATGGTAGTGGGAGTAGAGGTACACACCAAACAGGATCGCCCAGATATTTAAGAGGTTCTTTCCGAACAGGGAGAAGCCGAACATCAGGCAGCTGGATGTGATCGTATGTCCGTCCATCTCCATATCAAGGAAATAGATGGTCCAGATACATAAAAGCATCAGCAGTCCGGCGTTGATAAAGGAAGTTCCGATGCCGCCGACCAGGAAGTAGTCCGTGATCAGGAAGTCCGGCTCCTTGATCAATGTCCAGAGTCCCGGAAGAATTTCCGTGATGGGCTGTAAAAACAGTCCCACGATCATGAAATAGAGTGGGATCAGGGACAGAAGGCGGAATTTCTGGAGTCTTGTGATGGGGTGGGAATTTGTCATGTACGTGTCCTTTCTAAAGATAAAATTACAAGTGAAAAACCATTGAGAATGGGCTTCGTGACAGGCTTTTGCAGTGCATCATCCGTAAATTCTGTGCCGCGGTTCGGAAAATTGGGGTATCCGACGGGCATGGCGGAATGCGCACATGGATTAGTATACCGTAAAATCGCAGTAATAGAAAGTATTTCTGTGAGAAAGAGAGTTTATTGATTTCGGAATATGTAAGAGCTGTGAGAAAAATATATGGTCATCACTTGAAGCAGGTGATTTTGTATGGTTCATATGCGCGTGAGGATTATACAAAAGATTCCGATGCGGATCTCATGCTGTTGGTGGATCTGGATGATGCCTATCGTAAAAAACAGGAAAAATTTCTTTAAATGGAGCGACGCCTATCCATTCTACAAGAATGTAAAAACAGAGGGGATTTCATTGTATGAAACAGCCTAAAGATGTTAATGTATAAATGTTAATAAACGATTTCCAAAGAAAACAGTTGAAATTTCAGAAGTGCAGTGATATACTTTCAAACGTTGCAAAGCCCGCAAAAACCAAGGTCTTAAAGGGCTTTCGCCGATTCCCGGCGTAAGGTCATATACTTGCAGTATATGCCTTCCGCAGCATTCGTCAGATGTACATGCGAGCATGTCCGGCTGACTCATTGCTGCGCGAAAATGAATCGAGTGTTCGTGACCTTCCACTCGTAAAACAAAACTAAAGGAGAAACTGAATATGAAAAACAACGCAACAAACAGCCCGGTACTGACACTTGTATACGGGGCGGCTATCGCGGCGATCTATGTGGTGCTGACGATGGTGTTCCTGCCGATCAGCTTTGGACCGATCCAGTTTCGGATCTCTGAGCTTCTCTGCGTACTTCCGTACTTTACCCCGGCAGCAATTCCGGGACTCTTTATCGGATGCCTGCTGGCCAACTTCCTTGGCGGCGCGGCGGCTCTCGATGTGATCTTTGGAAGTATTGCGACCCTGATCGGTGCGGTAGGTTCCTACCTGCTTCGGAAAAACCGCTATCTGGTATCTGTTCCGCCGATCCTCGCGAACATGATCATTGTTCCGTGGGTGCTCCGCTTCGCATACGGTTCTGAGGATATGATCTGGTTTTCCACGATCACAGTCGGAATCGGAGAGATTCTGGCTATCGGTATTCTTGGACAGATCCTGTTATCCGTTCTGATCCGGTATCAGCATGTGATTTTTGGAAAAGCTGCAGCGTAAAATTAGTGATCCCGTATCTATTGGATGAAAAATCCAGTAGATGCGGGATTTTTTATGGAACAGGAAATTTCGAGAAATTCCCTGTTCCTTAAAAAGGCACTAACGTACCAAAGATGCGCGCTCGCGCGAAGATGTAGATTGTCGCAAGCGACCGCGCGAGGGGCTGTGAAAAAACATAGCCTATAAAAAAGAAGGACCAAATGATTTCTCATTTTTTTACACGACCTTTTTATATAGAAAGTGCTGAACAGAAAAGAAAAGATTTGCGTGAATTTCGCCGCATGTTAATTTTTCCACGAGGATAGATTTTCTTTTGCTTTTGTGA
>ERZ1026901.189-NODE-189-length-55549-cov-7.267308_pt1 | contig 55549 bp, 37 predicted proteins | sample MGYA00380179_ERZ1026901 | MGnify/ENA primary metagenome ERZ1026901 (study PRJEB33269, sample SAMEA4719815) | human gut metagenome | biome: human-associated habitat; feature: organic feature; material: feces | place: Cameroon | collected 2013-10 ... | reverse complement strand
GGAGAAACGAAAGAAATATACATGAACACTTCCGAAGACGGTTTGCACAATGATGACATGCATGGCATGTGACCGGTATCATCGTCTGCGCGAAGAGGTGATCGGCCAGTTTCATGTTTTGTGAGTTCAATTTTTGGGCACTGGGTAATTCCGGTGCTTTTTTTTACGTGTCTGGGAAAAGATAGCCCCGAAGATTGAGGGCCTCCCGCTTGTGGCACACAACAGCCGGTTCGATGAAGGATGCCTGAAAGCGGCATTCAGGGTGTATCGGATGGATTATCCTGAATATGAGTTCCATGATACCCTTTCTGCCTCACGCAAACATTTCGGCTGCGGTCTGCCGAACCATCAGCTGCAGACGGTTGCCGCAGCCTGCGGTTATGACCTGACTCGTCACCATCATGCCTTGGCCGATGCGGAAGCCTGTGCTCATATAGCAATCAGGTTGCTGTGACAGCTTTCTGATAATTTTCAGAATCGAGGTTTGCCCTGTGCTCAGGTTGCTGTGACAGCCCATGTTTTCGGAAAGGTGGTCAGCGCAGGTCCTAAGTGATTTCGATTTGGTTCCAGATAAAACGTTTAAACGGTACAAAGTGGCAAAGTTCACCGGTTTGTACCGTTTAAAACGTTTTCGCGGAACGAAATTTACTGCAGCGACTTGCGAGCAATCCTATACCCCGGAACGTCTCCGCTGGATGTTCGGAAGATAATCCCTCAGAAACATTGACAAAAAAACCGCGGGTGATATCCCCGCGGCGATATGTTATATAACTCAAGTTTCGCACTTGCGAAACACCGATTTTGAAGCCCCCAAGTGCAAGTCCCTTTTCCGTCTATCTGAACAGTCTGGAAAGGGCTTTTTCTGACGGTATGTTTTCGTACTCGCGTCCGTTGCCCTTGTATATGAGATCCTTCACAGTGCCGCCTACCTTGTCACCCTTGAACAACAACTTCGCGGAAGCATCATCAGAAATGTCGTAGATGAACATTGACGCCTTCATCTCGCTCTGCTCATCGGCATTCTCCGCAGCGATGTAGAGCGTCTTCGCATCATAGACATTGAAAATCATCTTCTTTACGGAGTAGTTGCCGTCGAGAGTGATATATGGCTCGGAGTCGAAGTTCTCTCCGTCATAGTTGAGCCTGTAGATCTTGTTGCCGTTTGAATAATAAAGAATTGTCTTGATCGGGTTTACGGCAATGGCTGACTCCGGAAGAATCTTGCTTGACGCATCTATCTCGCTCAGAACTGTCTCACCCATTACAGCGGCATCAGGATCGAACCTGTAGACCTTGGTCGCGGTACCATCTGCAGTCACCAGCATTATGGCCATGGCATCATAGCGCTCTTTGTAATACTCGCCGTCGCATCCTTTCATGAAAATCGGCTCTCCGGAAAGCACCTTGTCTCCCTCTGTCGCTTCGAAGGCCATCAATGCCGAATGATAGACGAGTTTATGGGTTGTCTTATTGAAATATGCTCTGACATAATCACTTGCATTGGTCTGGCCGACAACGCAAGTATAGTCTGCAATCGCTGCTCCGGCAGGAAGAACATCTGAGCCTTCGGCGGCGACGAAATTCCTGTCACTGGTCATAATGTAGTCTCTGCCTCCGCCGACGAAATAGACGACATCCTGCATATTGTTCCATACTCCCTCCTGCGTACCCTTAGGACAGAGCATGGCATTTGGATGGAACTCACCGCTGCCGTTGTATGTGATTTCCGTTCTTACGGTCATGTCATTGGTGTTCAACGCATATACCTTGAGCGGATTCTCTGTGCTTACAAGCACCTCGTAGTAGTTGTCCGTAAGTTGGGCCGCTTTCGGAGATGTGATGCCTTCTCCTTTCCAGCAAAGTGCCAGCGGGCTCTTTCCAAGCTCCAGTGTAGGGTTGTTATCCTTAAAAGCATAAGGGCTGGCCGGTGTGTCCATTATATCCAGACGCTTCCAGGTCAGCATTGACCCCTCCCCGGTTCCTGAAAGCATCAGAAGTCCCTTGTCATAAGGAGTCGTGACCGTGAGCTTGAAGTCGGCAATCTTGGCTCCGGTAGAGGTGGACACTTTCAGGTATCCGTTGAACTGGCCGTTCTTGTCGCACTTGAATGTCAGCACGCTGTCCGTTCCGACTACCTTGTAGTCTATGTTCCACTCATATTTCACACTGTCCTTGTTCTCTTCCGTGTAGTTCACGAAATTCACGGTAGGAGCAATCTCCAGATACTCGTGAAGACCTCTTTCGTACATGGCCTCCACACCTGAAAGCTCTGTCACGTCCGGAGGCAGTACCACCTTGATGTTGTTCTCTTTCGCGCAGGATGCAGCCATCGCCACCAAAACACCTGCCGCCATAATCATTCTCAATTTCATAATCTGTATTGTTATTGATTTAAAAATTTCCAAAAGCCGGAACCGCGTCTCCAAGGTTCAGGTCAATGCCATCAGACCGGCCAGTCCACATCCGGAAAAGTCACCCCGAACTCAGGATGCTCCCCGAAATACTCCTTGACCTTCTTGAACGTCCGCAGTATCGTATATTTCATTTCATTTATATCTTTTCTGGTAATCGCGCCTCCCCATAACTCGATGAACTTCTGGTATTTGCGCGGATTGTACTCGCCAAGCCACTTCGACAGCATCGGCCACCATTCCGGCAAGTCAAGCCTGTTCGTGAAACTGACGGCCACCGACCTGTCCTCCACCGCACCGAGTCTGAAATCCTCACCGGGCAGCATATCCATCACCACTGTAAACACCGAATCCGACTGGAGTGACAACCTGTGTATTGTCAATGCTACCGTACCCGCCGATGCTCCGGAAGGGATTGTTCCCTCCATTCGCGGCTCATCATAATGCTCATGCAGCCTTGCCGTTGTCCTCGAATTGTCAAGAGCGATATTGAACATCCTGTCATAATCGGCAGGGGAACCGATGATTTCCACACCGATCAGGAGCGTCGTGTCTGTCACTGAGAACGGGAGCTCACCGAAAGAGAAATACAGTGAATCTGTCTTGAAATTCACCAGCGAATCACCCTTGTATGGAAAACTTTCCTTGTAACTGCATCCGGCCACGATGCCTGACAATGCCAGAACCAATGCCATCCTTCTCATTTCCTTTCCTCCCCGTTTTCATACTCGCTCTCTGGCAAAGGAAGCACATATACCTCGTCAGAAGCAGTGAAATGCTTGCTGTTCACCCCGTCCATATCCATATTGAACCTCTTGTAAGTGAAGAAAATCTGTCCCTCTCCCCAGTACTCCTTAATATACTCCCCGACAAGCTTTCTCTCGAACTTGGCCTCCGTGTCGATGTCTTCGGCCGAAAGCGGAAGCAGTCCGCGTGCCGTCACCACTGCATTCAGATATTCCAGAGCCTTCTCCATGTCTGCAGATGCATATGCGGACTCCGCCAGAATGTAGTACATCTCGGGAATCCTTATGAGACTTGGTCCGGGTATGCGCCCGGTAGGAACTATCTGGTCCTCATCATAGTTCTTGTCATAAAGCTTCACGCATAGCGTCACACTCTTCGTCCAAGTCTTCTTGGCGAAACAAGCCTGATACCTGTAGTCATTGTTGGTGGACGTGAATGTGGAAACCTCGAACAGAGACTGGTAATTGTCACGCACCATCAGCATCGACTCGGTAAGTCTGGTAGGGTAGAGGCAACTCCGCACATCCAGATACATGTTCGGGGCGTGGAGTCCGAATATGCACTCCCTGTCCGCAAGGTAGCCCTTGAAAAGGCTCTTCACCTGTTCGTCCCTCGTAAATTGGAAATCGCCCTCCAATGCCAGCGCTGCATATTTTGCGGCCTCCTCATGATTCCCCGCCCAGTTGTGAACCCGCGCCAGAAGTGCGGCAGCGGCATACTTGCTCATATACACATATGAAGGCTTCCTTCCGGAAATTTCCGGAGATTCAGAAAGCAGTTTGTATGACCTCTCCAGATCATTCGTAATCCTGTCATATACGCCCTTTACGGTAAGCCTTCTGAAAGGCGTTATGGAAAAATGGTCGGCATAGGGAATTGCTTCAGCATCAGGCCTTTCCATTCCAGGAGCGAACAGACGCAGAATGTCGAAATGCACCATCGCCCTTACCGCCAGAGCCTCTCCCTCAATCCTCGGAAGTTCCGGATAAGAATGTCCGGAGACATTGTCAATGATACTGTTCGCCGAAGAAATGGCATTGTAGGCCCCGCTCCAGATGGCATCAATACGCGCACGCACATCCGAGTCCCTATATTTCAGGTCAATGCTTTTTGTCAATGTAGTCTCGCCCTCGCCATAGTCGTTGAAGTACAGCTGGGCTATTTCGTCAATGAATCCGAATGAAAGTTCTTTGCCGTACAGTCCGTCAGAGGCCATTGAAGCATAGGCGCCGTCCATAGCGTCAATGAACCCCTGCCCGTTTTCGAACATCTTATCGTTGCTTACGATTCCCGGAGTGTCAATGTCCAGAAACCCGCAGGCGGATGTCAGAATCACGGCGATAAAACCATATATGTATCTGTTCACCATATTGTCAGATGTTTAGAGATAATGAAAACTGGAATGTCCTTGCAAAAGGATAGTCCAGACCGCGCTCCCTGCGGATGGATGACCAGTTGAAAAGGTCACCTGTGGACAACGAAACCATGGCTCTGCGCAGATGTATCCGGGTAATCCAGTTCTGCGGCAATGTATATGAGACTTTGAGAGAAGAACCGTCAAGGGCATATTCCTTGGCTACGAACCTGTCAGTGACGGGCGTGACTTCCCTGGAGGCTATATTCTTATATTTGGCCATATCGCCAGGCTGCTTCCACCTGTCGTAGAACACTCGTCTGTCTGCGTTCTCGCGAGGATTTCCTCCTTCCACCTTTGTCGCAAGCGTCTGGTTATAGACAGTGGCTCCCAGCCTGTAGGCGAAAGTCATAGAAAAATCCAGACTTTTCCAGCTGAAAGATGCCCCGAACGAACCGTTCACTACCGGGGTGGTATCTCCGGCCACATACTTGTCCTTGTAACTGTATTCGTATGTGTAGTTTCCGTTCTTGTCAATGAAAACCTCACGTCCGTTGGCAGGGTTGATGCCGGCCGAGCGCATTACTTTCAGCGCTGTCATCGACTCTCCCTCCTGATAGAAAGATGCCGGCAGCACAGATGAAGAAGAAGCTTCATTCTTCTCATTAAGGTTCTTCAGGTAGTCGCTTATCTGAAGAATCTTGTTCGTATTGTGGCTCGCATTGAGGAAAAGATTGAGATTCAGGTCTTTGCGCTGCAATACATTTCCTCTCACGGAAAGCTCTACGCCCGAGTTGCTTATCTTTCCGAGGTTCTCTTTCGCGCTGCTGAATCCTATGTGAGGCGGCTTGGAAATATCCATGACCAGACTGTTCGTCGTGTCATGGTAATAGTCAATGCTGCCGGTCAACTTGTCGGAAAACACTCCGAAATCCAGGCCTATGTTCCGTTTCAGGCTGCGCTCCCATTTGAGGTGAGGATTCACCATTGACACCGGCACAGCGCCTATATTGCCATTGTAATATAAATCAGAGCTGTATTTGTAGGAAAGCCTGGCCTGATAAGGATTGAAATTGGCATTGCCCACTAATCCGATGCTCGAACGCAGCTTAAGCAGAGAAATCTTCGTCGCCTGCATGAACTTCTCCTTGTGGATATTCCATCCTAGACCGATGGAGCCGAAAGGAGCGAACCTGTTGTCTGTGCCGAACTTTGACGAACCTTCGTAACGGACGGACAGATCGGCGAAATAGCGGTTTCCGTAGATATAGTTCGCATTGGCGTAGAATCCCAACATCCTGGACTGGTCTTCGCCTCCTCCCGGATGGCTCTCAGCATAGCCTGTCGCCATCGAAGGATGCTCCAGTTTGTCGGAAAGGACGCCCAGCGCCGAGAAAGAATGAGTGTCGGACTTGGTGGCCTCCACATTGACCCCGCCGGTGAGGCTGAGCGAACTTGTTCTTGTCAATGTCTCTCCCCATGACTTGTTCCAAACCAGGAAAGCATTGCCGGACAGGGCATTTGACGTACCGTCATTGACATTGAAACTGCCCTTTTTCTTCGGGTCCGCGGTAGTGTTGAATCTCTGCGATTTCGGCGAATAGTAAGTTTCTCCGCCGGATTTCGTCAGGGTATAGCTCAATGTCGCTTCGGCCCTGAAGCCTCCTGCGATGTTCCATCTCAGCCTGAACGTGTCGATAAACGAAGTGGATGATGAATGGATATAACTGCTCAACTGTTTCTCGTACAACGGATTGGCCGTGTTGAACGAAAGTTCCGTGTTAAGGGAGCCGTCTTCATTGTAAGGTCTGTCGTAAGGATTCAGCCTGACATAGTCGGAGAACTTTCCGTAAGGGACGTCCGTGGATTTGGTGGCGCTGAATGATGCGATGTTCTGTATGAACAGCTTGGAAAGACTTCCGTATGTGAGATTGATGCGGAGTGAACTGCTGTTCCTGCCGGACTCGTCCATGACTCCGCGCGTGGAGTTTATGTTGCCTGACACATTGTACCTGAAGTCCTGACTTCCTCCTGAAAGCATCACATTATGCAGATGGTTCAGTCCGGTGCGGAGGGCCATCCGTTTCCAGTCCGTGTCCACACCGGCATTGACCCTGTCAAGTTTTTCATAATAGATTTTCTGCCAGGCGAGATCTGTGCTGCTGGATCCTGTGAAATTGCCGTAGATGCCGGCCTGACGCTCATACTCAAGCTTGTCGGAGGCGTTGAGGAGACGGTAGTCGGAAAGGTCAGGCGCACTCATCTGTACATTTCCGGTATAGTTTACCTGGAGTCTTCCGGACTGCGTAGGTCTGGAGGTGATGACTATCACTCCGTTGGCAGCCTTTGACCCATAGAATGAAGTTGCGGACGCATCTTTCAGAACTGATATGGATTCGATGTCCTCTGCCGGCATATCGAATATATATGAGATGTCCACTTCGGTTCCGTCAAGGATGAAAAGAGGAACGTTGGTCTGGTCTCCTTCGATGAAACTGCTCCTTCCGCGCAGTACCATATCCGGCACCTTGTTGGGGTTTGAACCATTCTGGATGTCGTCTTTCAGTTCGAAACCCGGGGCTTGCAGCTGTATGATGTTCAATACGTTACTATGTGTCAGCCTTTCTATCTGCTCCCGCTTTATCACAGTCAGCGCACCCGTATAGCTTTCCTTTTTCTTGTCCACATATCCGGTTACGACCACGTCCGAGACCGTCTCTGTCCGCTCCTTCATAATGATATCGTAATGGGTGAGGTCAGCATTGGTCAGGACAGTCTCGTCGCTGTATCCGAGCATCACTGCCTTGAAAGAACTGATACCTGACGGCAGGTCGAGGGCGAATCGGCCCTCTGCGTCTGCTGTGGTGCCGTAGGTCCGGCCTTTCTCGCCGTATGCAATTATTCCGGCTCCTGCCACAGGAACGCCGGCGATGTCTGTTACAGTTCCCGTTATGTGTCTGACATCCTGTGCACGGAGAAGTCCGGACGACAGGAATGCCATCATAAACAGCAACAATATTCTATAGTCTATCCGACAGTTGTCTGAGGTCATCTTGAGCAATTCCATTTTTTTCGGCTGCAAAGATACCGACCTGCATTTCCGTCATCAATCCTATTTAATGATGATTTTAAGGTTGTCAAAATACCAATATGTGGTGATGTGGTGTTTTTTGCCATTGACGTAAATTTGTGCCCGGAAAAAAGTATAGAAAATGAAGATGACTGACAATGCGGCTGTGCTGGCATTGATGATGATGCTTTGCGCATCGGCCGCATATTCCTGCTCGTCCGTTTTGGATGAAATCCCGAAAGATATTGATACAGAAGAACCTGCGCGTGAGGTGGACGATATGAAAGTCGTTCCCGGAAGACTGAAAGTAAAGTTCTCGGAGAATGTCGAGCCGAAGCTCAGTCTGCTTTCCGCTGTCGGGGCGAAGCGGATGGAACGCGTATTTCCTTATGCCGGAAAATTCGAGGCCCGTACCCGCAAGGAGGGACTGGACAGGTGGTATAACGTCTGGTATGATGAGGACTTGCCCGTGACCAAGGCTGCCGGTGAACTGGAGAAAATGGAGGGAATAGAGATCGTGGAAAAGGTTATGCCTGTCAAGGGAATCGGTTTCGGAAAGCCCGTCACGATTCTTCCTATGGGCATAAACTCCATGTGGCCTTATGCCGCTTTTTCCGTTCCTGCAGAAAGCGGTTCTTCTTCGGCGTATCCTGTGGATGACCCATACTTGCCGAAGCAGTGGCATTACCATAATGACGGCACCCGCACGGATGCCATAGCCGGAGCGGACATCAATCTGTTCCGCGCATGGGAGGTCACATCCGGCCGCAATGATGTGGTGGTGGCCGTGGTTGACGGAGGAATCGACTATGATCACGAGGACCTGGCAGGAAATGTCGGGAACTGGGCTGAACTTTACGGACAGGAGGGCGTGGACGACGACAATAACGGCTATGTGGATGACATATATGGCTGGAAATTCATTTATACTGACCGCAATCCGATGGGAGACAACAAGATAACCGCTGTCCCGCACGGAACTCACGTGGCAGGTACCATAGGCGCGGAGAACAATAACGGCAAAGGCGTCTGCGGAATAGCCGGCGGCCACGGGAACCATTCCGGAGTGCGCCTGCTCAGCTGCCAGATGTTCACGAACAACAAGTATGACGACGGTGATTCCGATGCTGCCATAAAGTATGGAGCCGATGCCGGTGCAGTCATAAGCCAGAACAGCTGGGGATATGATGGGGCTACCTATCTTCCGCAGAGCTGCAAGGATGCCATAGACTATTTTATAAAATATGCCGGCATAGACGAGAACGGGAACCAGGTCGGCCCGATGAAGGGCGGAATAGTGATTTTCGCCGCAGGCAATGATGACCGCAATTATCTTTCTTACCCGGCCTGCTATGACCAGGTGCTCGCCGTCTCTTCAGTAACTCCGGATTACAGAAAGGCCTATTATTCGAACTATGCGAAATGGGTAGATGTCGCCGCGCCTGGCGGAACATACCGGAAGGACGGCCGCTATGATGATGAGTGTCCGGTTTACAGCACCCTGCCTGATGACCAGTACGGTTATATGCAGGGAACTTCGATGGCTTGTCCTCACGTCTCGGGCGTAGCCGCGCTTGCCGTTTCCAAATACGGAGGTCCGGGATTCACGCCGGACAAACTGAAACTGTATCTGACGAGAGGAGTCAATGATATAGATGCTTATAATCCTGGCTATAAGGGACTTCTGGGCTCGGGAATCGTGGATGCATACAAGGCTGTATCTTCGGACCAGGGCTATGCTCCAGAGCGTGTGACTGACCTTCAGCACAGCAATACTGCCGGAGAGGTGGAACTTACATGGACGGTGCCTTCAGACAAGGATGACGAGCATCCTGACACCTTCCTGATAATGTGGCGGGTCGGGACATTGGACAAACCGGATCCTGACAATCTTCCTGAAGGAGCGAGCATTGTTCGTGTCTCTGTGAACGGAAAGAAGGCAGGAGACAAGATGTCCTATACACTTCTGAATATGGACCAGGATACCCGCTATACGGTGGCCATCATAGCCGAGGACCCGTGGATGAACCGCTCGTCCGTCTCAAGCATTTCTTTCGGTACACCTGTGAATGAACCTCCTGTCCTTTCGACAGATGCCTCCCAGCCTGTGCAAGTTGCTTATAATCAACTGGTACGTGTGACTTATCTGGTTAACGACCCTGACAGCAAGGACTTCACTTATGAACTCACGGATCCGAGCGGGGCTGTCTCTCCGGTAAAGGAGCAGGGGAAACTTCATCTGGATATATTCAACTACAAGCGCACATCTGGCTCATATTCGCTGCATATCACCGTTTCAGACCGCTTCGGGGCATCAGACTCGGCGGACCTGCAGATCGACCTCCTGCCGGACCTCGCTCCTGCTGTTGTCAATGCTTTTGCTCCCGTATATCTCGGCTCGCTGAAAGAGACCTCCGTATTCCTGCCGTCATCAGCATTTGAAGATGAGGTCCCGGCGACCGTAAGATATAGCCTATCCTATGACAGGTCAATGCTTTTCCTCCAGGAACTTCCTTCCGGAGAGTTCAGCATAATGCCGCTCAAGTTCGGACGCTCGGAAGTTCAGGTTACGGCTACGGATGAAGGAGGAAACGCCTCAGTATGCACTTTTGCCGTGCTCTGCCGAGATGATTCCCGTGAAGTGGATTTGTATCCGAACCCTGTCAAGGATGTCATGCATATACGCATGGGCAGGAATGTGACAGGTCAGGTCAATGTCTCTGTGTATGATGCCTCGGCGCGGCGTGTCCTTGCTTCCGATGTGCAGATTGCTCCGACAGAACCGGCCTCCGTGGACATGTCGTCTCTGGGCGGTGGAAGCTATACTGTCCGCCTTTCATGGGATGGAGGCTCGCTTGTCCGAACTGTTGTTAAACTGTAGATTCTCATAATATGAAACCGATAAGACGCATTGATATAATTCTGATTGCCTGCGGTGCAGCCTTTTCCTGCATTGCGTCCGTCTCTGCCTCTGCTCAGGAGACAGGCACTTTCATGAGAAATCCGGCGGAATCGAGGACAATGTCTCTTGCCGGGGCAGGGGTTGTGTCGCTTGACGACGTGTCCGTATTGGACAATGCCGCACTCTCACCGTTCTCTCTGAACCGCTTTTCAGCCGGCGTCTCAAGTCAGTCCTGGATGCGTAACGTATCCGGAGGAGGAATGTCATCTTATTCAATGTCAGCCAGATACACTTCAGGCAAGGCAGGGACTTTCTATCTTGGCATGCGCTCTCTGAAAATGCCCCCTTTCGAGCAGACCGATGATTACGGCAATGTCATTGACGATTCCTCATCGCCTCTGGACATGGCTTTCGAGGCTGGCTATGCCTACCGGTTCTGCAGAGACTTCTCTGCCGCCCTGACGGCGAGGTTTCTCCGTCTGGATCCGGGATGTGGAGATGCTGCCAATGCCGTTTCTTTCGATGCGGGTCTTGCCTGGAGTCATAAGTTCTCCGGAGTGCTGGAGGACGTGGCCGCGATAGCCCAGCTGAAGAATTTCGGCACATCTCCTGATTATGGCTCAGGCCGCCGCAGCCTTCCCTGGCAGGTCAATGCAGGAGCTTCTGCAGGTATTCTGTTAGGCAACCATAACCGTTTCCGTGCAGGAGCCTCATTGGACATCCCGGTATCGCCGGAATGCGGGGGAATGTCTCCTGAGAGGGGAGTCTCTGCATCATTCGGAGCTGAGTATTCATTCCGCCGTATGGTCTATGCCCGAGGCGGCTATCATCTTGGCAATCAATCTTCAGGAGAACAGCGCTGGGGCTCAGTCGGGCTGGGCTTCCGTTTCTGGCACATGACCCTGGACGGGGCATGGATACTCGCTCAGTCATCGTCCCCGCTTCGCAATACTTTTTCCGGAACGCTATCGGTCTGGTTCTGAGGAAATTGTAACTGTTTTAACCGAAACTGCGTTCGGACAGGCAGTCAGTAAATGCTTGTTGTCAATGTCAATATAAGAGACAGCCGTCCGGGAAAACACTCGCTTTCCCGGACGGCTGCTTTTCGGCAAGTCTGATAACTTGCGACCTATTCCGCGAACTCCATTTCCTTCAGCAGATGGTCGGCACCGGCAAGCTTGTCGATTGTGAACAGGACGTAGCGGATGTCGAGCGAAATGTTGCGGCAATAGTCAGGGTCGAAGACGATGTCACTCATCGTGCCTTCCCAGACGCGGTCGAAATTCAGGCCTATCAGGTTGCCGTCCTTGTTTATCACAGGGCTTCCTGAATTGCCGCCGGAAGTGTGGTTGGTGGCGATGAAGCAGACCGGAACTGTCTTTTGGCCATTGTCCCCGGTTATTGCCCATCTTCCGTAATCCTTAGCGGCATAGATGTCACGGAGTCTCTGAGGGATGTTGTAGTCGAAAATCTCAGGATTGTCCTTCTGCATTATGCCCTCGAGTGTGGATTGAGGCTTGTAATATGCTCCGTCAGCAGGGGAGTATCCGCTGATGCTTCCGTAGGCCACTCTCAGAGTAAGGTTTGCATCCGGGAAGAAGGCTTTCTTCGGCTCGAACTCCATCTGCCCTCTCATGTAATCCCTGTAGAGAAGAGTAATCTCCTGATTCAGACGCTTTTCAGTAGGGTAAACATCTTTTGCGTACCAATTTCTGAATTCATTGGCAAATCTCACTGCAGGGTCGGCAAACATGGCTGCTGAATCCGCTGCTTCGAGTTTCGCTACTTTTTCGGCATCCGCGAAAACAGATTCATTGAAAATGGCATCTGCCCAGTTGCTGACGCTTCCGTATTTTGCCAATTCTTCTTTCATGTATTCCGGATGGAATTCGGCAGGAACATCCTTGTCGAATGCGGTCATTATGGCTACGAAGGATTCTTTGTCGATAGGAAGGTAATAGTCCTTGAAGAAGGACTCTGACATTGATTTAACCCTATCTTTGTTGCCGCCGGCAATTTCTTTTGCAGCGGAGGCTGCAAATCTGCCGAGTTCGACGGTTGCTGCGGTCTCGCCATAGTATTCCTTGGCGAAGGAGTAAGGCTCCAGGGCGCTGTACAATGAATCCAGTCGAGGGAGAATCGAACTGTATTCTGTCCCGTCGGCCCACTGCGAGAATCTCTTTTCGTAGTCCTGCTTTGCCGCAACGGTCCCCAGACGGTTGATTCCCTTCATCTCGCCCTGCCATTTTTTCCAGGCATTTGCAACGCTTGCATTCTTGGAAGAGTACTGGATTCTGACCTTCTGGCTCTGTGACATGTATTTTTTCTGTGTGTCAAGTCTCATTGTCCTCAGGGCGATCTTTGCAGGGTCGGAAATCTCCGACACATATCTCACGCCTTCTGACATGATGTATTCCTGAGTCCTTCCAGGGAATCCATATACGAATGTGAAGTCGCCTTCCTGGACGCCTCCGAGAGATATCTTGAAGAATCTCTTCGGCTTGTATGGGACATTGTCCTCGGAATATTCTGCCGGGTTGTTCTCCTTGTCGGCATAGATACGGAAAATGGAGAAGTCGCCTGTGTGGCGCGGCCACATCCAGTTGTCTGTGTCTCCGCCGAATTTGCCGATGGATGACGGCGGTGCTCCTACCAGGCGTACGTCGCTGTATTCGCGGTAGAGGAACAGGAAATACTGGTTTCCGTAGTAGAGAGCCTCGACTGTGGCCCTAAGTCCCTTTCCTTCGGCGGTTACCTCTTTTATGAGGCTCTCGGAATTGACCTTTACGACAGAGTCCCTCTGGGATTCAGTGAAAGCAGGGGAGTATCCCTCGAGAATCCGTGAAGTGACATCATCCATCCTTTCCAGGAAACTTACCGTAAGTCCCTTGTTCGGAAGTTCTTCATTGCGGTTCATGGCCCAGAATCCGTCACGCAGGTAATCGTGTTCCACGCTGCTGTGCTGCTGGATCTGGCTGTAGCCGCAGTGGTGGTTGGTCAGTAGCAGCCCCTCCGGAGAGATGACCTCGCCTGTGCATCCGCGTCCGAAAAGTACGACTGCGTCTTTCAATGATGCCTGGTTCACGCTGTAGATGTCCTCAGCAGAGAGTTTGAATCCTTTGCTCTGCATATCCACGATACGCTCTGAAATAAGAGACGGAAGCCACATGCCCTCGTCTGCGGATGCCGTGGTTTCCGTAATGATTCCCAGCGACAATGTGGTTATCAATGCGCCGAGTGTGTTTCTGAAAAATCTTTTTTTTGTCATGCGGTTATTATTGATTTCAAATATTATCCTGTCTATTCCTGCCACGGCATCGAGGTCTTGCTGTCCTATATCCGTATCAATGTTACTCCGCCGGCCCTCCTCCGCAATACGGACTGCATCCTAGCCCGATGCCAGTGCAATACGCACAATACCACAAATATAATCAAATGCGTCTTATAAACCGCAATCGTCGCCCGTTATTCGCTGCAAGTATCACATTTATGCCAGCATAAAGGTTCCCTTGCAAGTAAGCCAAATTTCGTTATCTTCGCAAAGATTTAGACATTTTGTAAGACAGATTTAGACATTTTGTGAAACGGTAATGAAAATAGAGGAAGCCATATTATATGTCCTTGCAGAGCGCAATGGCGGTTTGAGGACTGAACAGATAGCGGACATCATAAACCGCCAGCGACTCCATGTCCGTAAAGACGGCCAGCCTGTGACATCCGCTCAGGTCTATGCCGTGATCATGCGTTTCCCGGAAACCTTTGTGAAGGCAGAAGGCCGCATCATGCTGCTGATATAAGCACATCCCATATTGCTGCCCCCTTCGCACATTTTACCTGCGTCTTCGGCAACTTATAGATTCACCATATGAGATTTGGTGTAAATATCGGCTTATTTTTACACCATTTCATTCAAAATGACAAAACGGTGTAAAAAGCGGCCTGATTTTACACCGTTCTCCTGCCAGGCAAACTTTAGTAATCCTTAAAAAATAACTTGGTAATCTTTGCTCGTCTTTTCGGTCTATATTCCTTTTCTCATCAGTCGTGTACGTCCAGTACACTCCTTCTTCGAAAAGAAATCTATCCTCGAAAATCCTTCACAAATCTTTACCAACTTATTTTTTTCATGCTTACTTAACAAATGTTCTGTCCAGAGTCATTGGCTTCCCCTTTTCGTCAGGAGGCAGTGCAATACTGCCTCAGTTCCGCAGTTGGCCACGCCACATGGCCATTCGACTGGTCCTGTGGCATATCCGCATGGCAGGCACACCCCTCCGGCTGCCTCCTCTGCCACAGCAAATGGACTTGCACCTATGTCAATGCCATATTGCCGGGGTCAGCCGAAGAAGACAGAACCCGATATATGTCATCCGAACTATTCAGTCGGCTTTACCAGACTTCTCCACTCCATGAACTGCTTTGCGACCTCCCCGTCATGATGGTCAAGGAAAAGGCTGTGTCCCAAGTCCAGCGCGGCAATTTCCTGCATCTCCTCAGCCGTCAGCTCGAAATCGAACAGATTAAGATTTTCCTCCATACGCTCCCGCCGCACCGTCTTCGGAATGATGATAGCGCCGATCTGCAAAAGCCACCTGAGAGCCACCTGAGCTGCCGTCTTTCCATGATTCAGGCCAATGCCTGTGAGTACAGGGTTGGTAAACAGTCCGTTACGTCCCTCGGCCAACGGACCCCAGGACATGACCCTAGTCCCGGTCTCATCCATAAACTTACGCGCAACACGCTTCTGGTCGAAAACGTGCAGTTCCACCTGATTGACCATAGGCACAATCTCCATATTCGCAGCGAGATCCACCAGATGGTCAGGATAGAAATTGCTCACACCGATTGCCCTCAACTTTCCGGCCTTATAAGCCTTCTCCAAATCGCGGTACGCACCGTAGCGGTCGCAGAAAGGCTGATGCAGAAGCATCAGGTCAATGTAATCTGTCTTGAGTTTCCTCAGGCTTTCGTCAATGCTCTTGAGCGTCTGACCCTCTCCATAGTTGGAAATCCAGACCTTCGACACCAGAAAGAGTTCGTCACGGCTGACCCCGCTCTTTTTCCATGCACTACCCACAGCCTCCTCATTATGATAGGCCTGGGCCGTATCTATCATCCTGTACCCGACACCGATGGCATCAAGTACGCAACGTTCACATTCCTCCGGCGTTACCTGATAGACGCCATAACCCATCTGTGGCATTTCAATGCCATTGTTCAACTTGATCTTGTTCATAGCCAGTCAATTGATTAATTAATACCCCAGTCTCTTCAGCCATTGACCTACCTTGGAAAGGTCCTTGCGGCTCTCATGCCCGTAGATGCTGAACGCCTCTCTGAAAACAGCATTCGGATATAACTTCTTGAGGTCACTGACCACATTGCCGAGCCCGCTGCCCTCATGAGTCGTAAACGGAACGACAGTCTTGCCATTCAAGTCATACCTGTCGAAAAAAGTGAACATCACCTGCGGGTACGTCCCCCACCATACGGGACCACCAATGAAAACGGTATCATATCTGTCAATGTCAATGCTGCCCTTGAAAGCAGGTTTTTCATTGTGGTTCAGTTCCTCTTTGGCAAGTTTCGTGAGCTCATCGTAAGGCATGTCATAATCTTTCTCCGCCACGATTTCAAACTCATCACCACCGGTAACCCTCTGAATCTCATCGGCTACAAGTTTTGTGTTGCCAACCTTGACATTGCCGACGGCATAGTTCTCCCCGGCATGTGAAAAGAACACGATTAAAACCTTCCCGTTCATAGCTGATTCCTTTTTGGATTCCGACTTTGACTGGCCGTTACAGGAAACTGATACTGCCAGCATAGTCATCATCATTGATAAAAATTTGGATAAGAATTTCATGATATCTGTTTTTTGCAAATGTATCAATTGTCAATGATACAGGACTTACCGAAATTTCAGAAAATCTTACCAATTTTACAATTCCAGTCTGCTTGAATATGCCGAAATCGTCCGAAGAACGGAAACAAAGTGCGGACTTAGAACAACATATCCATCGCGGCGCGCTGTGCCCTGGCACTGTTGGCTGCATTCATTTTGCCGAAATTCCACTTCACCCCGAAAAGGATATACCTGCCCATTATGAGCGTATAGGTATCCTCCTCATAATTGTCAGTGACCGTGTGGGAAAGATTGCGCGCCTGGTTCAGGATGTCATTGACACTTATGCTCAGATTGAACGCTCCGATATTCTTGGAAACCACCGCATTCCAGCGCCATTCCGGCTTGCCGTAACCTTCGGCGTAGCCGTTGAAAAAGGCGTAAGTCAGTTCCGTGTTGAACTCGAACTCATGCTTGGTAGTGTATGAACCGCTGGCAAAAAAGCGAGTATCCAGCGTGTTCATATTGGTGCTCTTGTCCAGGGAATAACGGAAGATGCGGCCTCTTGTATTGGCACCGAACCGGAACGAATAATGGTCCTGATTATATTTGACACTCACGCCGACATTCTCGCGGAAAGACAGGGTCCTGCTCTCCCTGAAACCGCTCAGACCGTCATAGAAACGGTTGCCATGGGCATTGCCCCAGAAATCAGCCATGAAAGCGGAATAATCGAAACTGTCTTTGTCCAGCGCTGCGCGAGTGGCCTTGGTCTGGTAGCTGACCGAAGAATTGATGGCCGAACCTTCGCTCAATGTCATTGACCAGTTCTTCTTCTTGTCGAGAGGCATAGTGTAACTGACCTGCAAAGATACATTGGCACGCGGCTTCCTGGCATTGACAGGGAGCGAATACAAGATGCCGTCAGAATCGTACCATCTCGCATAACTGGTCGGTCTTGCTGTCAGCGAACCGTCCAGAAAGACCATCAGAGAAGTGAAACGCTCCCGGTTGTTCATGTTCCAGGAAGCATAGAAATACGATTGCGTAGAAGGCCCCAGATAGACATTTCCCAGACTCGGTCTGGACGGGTCCGCAATGTTCATGACCGGACGCATTTTATATGCGCTCGGACGCTGGCTGTAAGCGTAGAGATTGAAGTTGAAATGGCTGTTCCCTTTACTGTGGATGAACCTCATAGTCGGCGACACAGACCAGAGCCATTCCCCTTTGCCGGCAGTATCCTCGATTCCGTAACTCTTTGAGTATGTTTCATTCAGGATACCGAACACGATACCGCCGAGAGTAAGCCAGCTTCTTTTTCCCAACTGGTATTGGGCCGTCAGATTATAGCTCTGCTCCATGTACCTGTTTCTGCTTTCCGAACTGAAATAGTCATTCCGCCCCGAAGCGTCGGACGCATCCCGGACGTTGTTCTGTTTGCTCCATGAGAACTTGACCTGGGACGAAAGAGTCCATTTCTTTCCGATAGGCTCCGTGTAGCCGATTATGTAGCCCATCCCATAGGAATGTCCGTCAGAATCATAACTCATATTTCTGGCCTCGTCACTACCCGCCATCTTGAGCAGAGAAGACTCCTCGCTGTCGCCGGAGTTGACATTATAAGTCGCCTGGATTCCCGTCTGGATATTGCGCCCTTTCTTTCCGCCGATTCCCCTTATCGCGATATCTCCCTCAAAATCAGCAGCATTGCTCAATGTCTTGTCATGGGAATTCTGAGTTGAACTGTTCACGAAAGTCCCGGCCTTGGATGTCTCTGAAGAACCCTCTCCGAATGTGTCGGTCTTCTTGTAGGTGAAGGCCGGACGGACATGAAACCAGACCTTGCCCTTCTCTTTCTGCAGTTCGAGATTGGCATTCAGTACATCGGCATATTGTTTTCCCGTATTCTTGGAAGAAGAAAGCAGATTTCCGTCATCCTGATATGTCGTCCTCTCGGACATGCTTCCTGAATTGACGTCAGAATACTTATAATTCGCGCTGACAGTGGTCTCCACATCCTTGATACGGCTGGTATTGGCATTCAAACCCACCTGAGCCGCAGAAAAAAGCCCCTGGTTCAGGTCCGAACGCTCACCGTTCTCATCAATGATAACGACAGACGAGCCTGAATTGTCCACATTCAGCCCATTGGCGATGAATGTCACCTGGTCTTTCTTGGAATAAGCGGACACGAGCGCATTTCCGTTATAGAGAAATCCGCGGTTGTCACGGAGCGGCTTGTCCTTCTTGTCCGTCGTGGTTCCTCCGCTCAGTCCGACATTCCCGAACCATCCGTCTTCATATTCCTTCTTGAGCCCCACATCCAGCACCTTCTCCCTGTTTCCGTCCTGAATACCGGAAGCGCGGGTCTGCTCAGATTCCCTGTCAATGACACGAATCTTATCCACGACTGAAGCCGGGAGGTTGTTCAATGCCGTGCTCTGGTCATTGAAGAAGAAAGTCCTTCCGCCGACAGTCAGCTTGTCGATGGTCTCGCCGTTGAACTTCACCTTGCCGTCAGACGTTATCTCCATTCCCGGCATACGCTGCAGCAGATCCTTCAGCATGGCATTGGACCCGACCCTGAAAGAAGTGGCATTGAACTCGACAGTATCTTTCTTGATGGTTATCGGATTGCCTACGTCGGTAATCGTGGCCGACTGCAGGTAATTCTTGTCCAACTGGAGACGGATGGTCCCCATATCGGCCTGCCGCTCACGGAAATACCTCTCCTTGACAAATGCCTTGTAACCCATCATCTCCACGCGGAAGACATAGTTCCCGTAAGGAACATCCTCCAGTTTTGCCACTCCCTTGGCGTCAGTCAGCGTGAAGTTTGTGATGGTGGTATCCTTTGCCGGAATTACATACACCGAAGCGAACGGAACAGGTTCGTTGGTCAATGAATCGATGACTGTAGCCTTGATTTCGCTCATGCGCCCCTCGAACATACTGTCATTGAGGATGACTATCTGAGCTTTCGCCGCGATACCGATGAGCATCATCAATGCCATGACAAACAATTTCTTACCCATAATCTTCATTTTTAAGGTCAATGCCGATGAAAACGCAATATTAAAAAAAATCCCGTAATATCCTATCTTATCCGAAGAAATTTCTTGTCAATGCTGCAACCTGCAATCACCGCGGAAAGCCTGTCCTCAAGGACGGAAATTTTGGTATTTTCGGAGAAAATTGCTAACTTAAACCGATTTTTGTGGTCTTGATTTGGCCCCTCATTAGCGGCTTGCTATGGGATGCATCCTCCATATTTGCGAAGAACAAACGTAAAAAAATTGATATGAAAAGAATTACTGAGAACTTGAGAGAATACCACGCTCCCGAGATGCGGGTGGTGAGTGTTTCCGTTGAAAGTTCCGTCTGTGCGGGAAGCAACGTGAAAATAGTCGAAACAGACAAGCCGAGCGTCGAAGTCGATGACTGGGATGCCATAGGAAATGACGTATCATTTGACTGAATAGAGATGAAAAAGACCATCATTTGCGTAATGCTGACGCTTGCGGCGCTGATCGGATTCTCAGCCTGTGAAAAAGAGCGAAACGACACCGGGAAAGTGATTGAAGGACTCCCGGTCAAGTCGATCAGACTGGCATTGACCTCCCCGAGTGACGATGCGGTCTCGGTGACGACCCGCGCCAGCGCGGAAGTCGAGACAAACGTCCAGAACATGGCGCTGCTGTTCTACAGCAAGGCCAATGTCAATGCAAAACCGATTGTCATCTACGTTGACAAGGCCGGGATGGGAGCCCCGATTACTCAGACAAGCACAAACTACAAATATAAAGTTGACCTCAATGTCGAAGGAAAGGGCATAACCACCGGCTACTGGTATCTCTATGCCATCGCGAACTACGATACCAAGTTCTGTAACATTGAAATGGGCGAAATCGAAAAGCTCACGCGGGACCAATTCCTGAAACTCAACATTGACAAGGTGAACAGGGAACTCGACATCGTGGAGAATGCGGTCATGATGACCGGAAACTACTGCGAAAGCGGCAATTTCGGCGATGACGGCTCGCTCACCCTCGAATATAGCAACAAGGAAACGGAATCCTGCACGATAGGCGGCATGATTCACCTCCGCAGAATTGTGGCCAAGATCACATTCGAGTTCAACAACGGAACGAACACTGAAACCGGAAACGTGACCTTCACACCCGAGACATACAGCATCCACGAGTATTCCAGATCCTTCACTCTGATGGAAAGGGAAGCCTCGACTTGGACGTCAAAAGGGGGAGTGACAAATAACAATGGCTATGCGGGCAACGGCATTTTCGTGTCACACGAGGATGGTGTGTCCCTCGCTGTCATTGACAACAAACTGGAGTTCTACATGCCGGAAAACATACAGAAAGCCAAGGCTTCACCCGATACTTGGGCATATGCGGAGCGCGAAAGAAGGGTAAGCGCGACTGACCGTTCTTTCATATACGCACCTGACCACGGAACCTATGTTGTCGTGAAGGGACAGTACAAGGATTCCAAGTACTCCGGCGACGTGACCTATACCATCCACCTCGGAGACTTCTCGAAAAACAACGGCTACGCCTTCGACAACTTCTCTGTCAGGCGCAACTACCACTACACCTACACGATTACCGTCAATGGCGTGAACAAAATCAAAACTGAGGTGGAGACAGGCATGGAAGGCCAGCCGGGAGCCGAAGGCAATCTGATTCACTATAACAATGAAGTTTTCGACATAAGGCTTGACGCACATTACGAGAATGCGCTTCTCAAGATCAAGGCACCGACAGGCAATAAAATCGACGGCTATTCCGTCAGGCTCGGCACCCCGTACAGCAAGAACGTGCTGATTACCAATGCCAATCATTCGGAAATGGCCAATGCCGACTTCGATTGGATAAGATTCGGCAAGCCTGCGAGTTCGACCTCTATGAAGGCCTACAAGGAAAGTGAAACCACAGACATCATCTCCCTGCTCGAAGAACTGAAAGGAAAGACATTGACCACGGACGGCGACCACTACATAGTGAAAGATGGCTACATCTACACGACCGCTTACGTCAATGAGTACTACTACGACAGCAAGATGAAAGCCGCAGCGGACAGGACCGCCGAACTCAAGAAATTTGTCAATGCTGATGACCGTACCATGACTATTGCCTTCGGCGAGATCAAGGTAAGTGCCGACAAGCACAGTTCATATACGGACAATGTTGTGTTCTCTATCCGTCAGCGCTCCATCAAGTCGTTCTTTGACTTGAAAGCCGCCAATCCTTTCGGTGTGGAGCAGGTGGATGAAACCACTAAAGGCGGATATAATGCAAATAATCAGAAGGATGGTTCCTATAATGATTCGCATTACGGATATCAGAACTTCAAGAATGCCGTCGGGGCGTCATGGGCAACCCACATGGACGCAACCTCCTCTGTCGGTTATGTAATGTCGTCAGGAAACAAGATAGCATTTGACGGCACAGCGCTTAAGGCAACTTACGGCATATATCAATGTCTGTCGAGAAACAGGGACGAGAACGGGGACGGAAAAATCGACGCCGATGAAATCAAGTGGTACTTGCCGGCAGTTGACCAGTGTTCCAATTATTGGTTCGGAATGAACTCGATGCCGAGCGAGGCCAGAATCGAGATGAAGAGTAATGTGGGAAGTGAGAATAATTACTGGAACAGTACTTCGGAGCATGCGACATGGTGGGCAGATGAAGGTTCCGCCTATGGCGCGGTGTATCAGACCGCAAAAGTCAGATGCGTACGTTCATTGAAAGATTATTCGGCGGAGACCACCAAACTGACATCCATCGACACGGAGAACAGAATCGTCTATATCACCGGTCTGGATGACAAGAGCGTACGTCAGTCGAATACAGCCCATACCGAGTATGCAGCACACTACAGAGGTGATTTTGAAGACAAATTGCCTGAGGCCCTTCAGATTGCAAAGGACTTCTTGACAGCAAAGGTTTCTGCTACGGAAACCAAGTCGAAATTCACATTCACGGAGGTCAGCGAGGGTGAGTGGTGCCAGAATTACTATACAGAGGATGGCGGAAATGACCTTGGCTCATGGCGAATTCCGAACGAAAAGGAACTTGCCGTAATCAATCACTATTATGCTGATCCTGCGGGTCATACTGATTTGCTGACGGCATCAAGAAGTAAGTATGCGCGTCCGAACTCATCTGATGTTATGGTCTTCTATGTGAACATATATAATCAGATTACGACGAATATGACGTATGTTAAAGTGGTTGGCAGTAATACCAGTTATCCTATCGGCACCAACGCCGTATTCAAGCTTCGTTGTGTCCGCGATGCCAATCCTAAGGCATCCGGCACCGGAACTGACAGCAGTTCGAACACATACGAGAACGGAGGGAGTATCATCAAATAAACTGATTCAAAATGAAAAAACATATATACGGACTGTTCCTTTGTGTTCCTGTTCTCGCCAGTGTGTCCGGCTGTTCACAGAGAGAGGATGTCCCTCAGGCAGGCACTGCCGAGGAGATTACCATCATCGGAACCCAGGATGATTTCGCAGGACTCAAGACACGCTCAGTAGTCGGCGAAGTCCTTGACAACGGTGCAATTGCAATGGACTGGAGCGTAGGAGACCAGATAGGAGTATTCGGAACCGGCACCACCAGCAATGCATGCTTCACAAGTACAAATACATACCCTATCCGCGAGACCGGGTTCAAAGGAACTTGCGCCATAGGGGAGAGCCCGGAATACGCCTACTATCCCTATAATGCCAATGCCAGCGACAAGACTGCGGTTCCTGTCGGTATTCCTTCCGTTCAGAATTATTCCGGAGTAGCCTCTGTCGCACAATACGATTTCAAGGCTGCAAATTCTTTCGTGGATTTGGGCGACGGGAAGTACCAGTTCAATATGAAGCAGCTGGCATCGCTCCTGAGACTTGAGATTAATCTAAATGACATCGCTGCACTTCTGGCAGAAAAAGCTGTTGAGACTGCATCAGAGTCATTGAAATCCATTACCCTCAGTTCGGATGTCCGCATGACCGGTGACTACACCTGCGACCTCACGAAACTTGCAGGGAACAATGCCCTCAATTTCAGCGGAGACGCCACCGAGGCCCAAGGATTGACAATCAATTTCATTGAAAATCCGGCTCTCACCGGAACGGTTGTCGCCTACGCCGTTGTCGCGCCGGGCGCCCAGAAAGGCAAGACACTCACCTGCACGATGATTGTCAATGACTTCCTTTCCGTCAAGCTGTCGGCTCAGATGCTGTGCGATTTCGAGGGAGGAAAATATTATACACTTCCTCTCAATGCCTCCGTATTTGTCAATAACGGTGCGGCAGTCGAAGACAAGACACCTGCTGACGCGGAGCCCGTTGCCGGCCAGCCGTCCAACTGTTATATGGTCAATGCTGCCAAGACGTATTTGTTTGATGCGACTGTCATTGGCAACGGCGATGCCGGGATAATTGATGGTGCAGGTTTCCATGCCACGAGTGCCAGCATTGACCCGAAATCTGCGAAACTGATGTGGGAGGATAGTGAAGGCTTCATTTCAGGTGTCAGCCTTGTGAAGGGAAAGGTGCATTTTACGGCTGAGAAGAATGTCGGCAATGCGATGATTGCTGTCTTCGATGGCGCGGGAACTGTGCTCTGGAGCTGGCATATCTGGGGTGTCGGGGATACGATGCCGGAGGATGAGGTGGTTTACAGTCAGGCTACCATCAGTGCGAATTCCACGCTGAAAGTCAAGTACACTGTCATGGACCGTACTCTCGGCGCATTGTCCAAGACGTCTTATTTCACGACACTTTATCAGTGGGGACGTAAGGATCCGATTCCTAACAGTACTGTTTATTATGTGGATGGTCAGGCCGCCGAGATAGAGACGACTTATCCTGTCCATAAGCCTGGTTCGGCAGCAGATGCGACAATCCTTACCTCCATTCAGCATCCTGAGTGCATCATAGATGACTATAAGGGTCAGGCAGGAGATTGGCTTGCCAGTGACAAGACCAATAATTATAACCTGCTGTGGGGAGATGCCAATACCACTTATGTGTTTAATAAATCCAAGCCGGCTGCAGGAAAAGGATGGACAAATGTCAAAACCATTTACGACCCGTGTCCATCCGGTTATAGAGTTTCCAGCAAATTTGCGTGGACTGGATTCTGTGGCTCGTCATCCGGAGATACAAAAAATATAGACTACATTAATTTCGTCAAATATGAGAACGGCTACTACTTCAAGAAGAATTCCAGCGATGGCGTCGGAATCTATTTCCCTATGACAGGTTCCAGAGGATGCAAGACCGGTTCGTTATGGGTAGGAAGTGGTGCAAGTGCCTATAGTTCATTGAACTACGACGCTTCATATTGGGCGAGTGCTCCGTCACAAAATCTCGGAAAAGGTGCAAGAATGAGCATCAGTCCTTATGATGGTTCACCATCAACAACTCAAAGCAGTGCCAACAGCATAAATACAGTTGACGAGTCCGGAAACAGATCCGCAGTGCATCCGGTCCGCTGCATACGGGAATAACCGAATCCGTCTGTTGATATCAGTCGATACCTGACCAAAACACTGAGCGCCAATATTCAGAATCAATGAATATTGGCGCCCAGTGTATATCTATGTCGCTTTGACCGACCATCTTAATCGCTTATTTGGCGGCCTCGTGACTGCCTTCCTCTTCCTCCTTAGGAAGAACGATAGGACGGAATCGCTTCTGTCTGCGCTCCCAACGCTCACGTGCAAACTGCTGCATGTCGATTGCCTGGTCGTTCTCGTCGATGATTTCCAGACCGAGGATAGTCTCGATTATGTCCTCGAGAGTTATGATACCCTGGAAACAGCCGTATTCGTTGATGATGAGAGCCATCTGCTCATGCTTCTTGAGCAATTCCTCCCAAATGTGTCCGCAGGAATCCTCTTCCTTGAAATATGATATAGGGCGTTTCAGTTCCACCAGTCTCTTGTCGAACTCGTCATCCGCGAGACCCTCCAGAGCATCGCTCAAGAGAATATAGCCGGTGATGTATTCCGGTGAATCCCCATAGACGGGAATTCTGGAGAAATGCAGGTAAGTCTCGTTCTTGTAGAAATTTTTCAATGTCATGTTCTCCTGGGCCGTCATCGCTACAATTCTCGGAGTCATCACATCGCAGGCCTGCACCTTGTCCAGCTTCATGATATTCTGGATGACCTTGTTCTCGTCAGAGTCTATCACACCCTCCTCCAGACCGATGTTCGCCATCGCCGTCACCTCGTCCCTGCTCACGGTCGCCTCGTCCTCATCCTTGCTCAACAGATTGGTAATAAGCTGGACAATGATGACAAGCGGCCACATCAGTATGGTAAGGAAAGAGATCACCGATGTCACGAAACCCATCAGATTCTTCCAGTATGTAGTTCCGATAGTCTTCGGGACAATCTCCGAAAACACCAGCACCAGCAATGTTGTCAATGCCGAGATGATACCGAACCAGGTGCTTCCGAACAATATCGTCGCCTGACGGCCCACAGCCGCCGCGCCCAGAGTGTTCGCGATTGTGTTCAATGACAGAATTGCAGCCAGTGGCCTGTCCGGATCGGATTTAAACTTGAAAAACTTTTCTGCAGGCTTGTATCCCTGCTCCTTCTTCATAGTTATGAAAGAGAGCGGAGTTGACATCAATACCGATTCTAGAAGAGAGCAAAGGAACGAAACTCCCAGCGTTCCAAGCATATAAATTATAAGCAGTGTCATACTGTGTTCTTAGTATATTCCGCAAACATACATAAAATTTATGGATTTTGTGAACTGTCATTGATAAAAAATACGGCCCCAGGTCGCCGCACTGCGACTCTGGAGCCTTTCCTATGAAGCGAAATTAAGTGCTATTTGAATTTTCCTTCTTTTACGAAGTCATTGTATTCCTTCATCTCGTCATCCCAACCGGTGTATTTCATGCCCTTTACAACATACTTCTTGACTGTACCGTCCGGGTAAGCCCTTGAATAAGAATCGATTTCTATTGTGTCGATCTTGTTGCCATTGTTCGTGCCTGTCGTTCCGCCGGTGACGATTTTCCCGCTGAAGGAAATTGTGTAGTCCTTGTAACCCAGTTTGACTGCTGCAGTATAGTAGCCTCCCTGGCCGGATCCTGCACCTTCGAGATATGGATTCCATGCGGTTCTCGGCTCGGTAGCAGTGATATCTGAGCATGTGAACGTCTGTTCCTTCAGATTGACATCGACTTTGAAGCGGACGGCGTCCAGATATAACGTGCTGTTGAGAGACGTGGCGGCAGGGTTCAAGTCGGTAATGGTGACCCAAGCTTTGTCTGAATCATTGAAGGTCGTGTTCGTGATAAGGATAGCAAACACTGTGGATGGCTGTGATGAACCATTCTCGTAGGCGAATGTGACATACTTTCCATCTATCTTCGAGATGGCAGTCATTTCGGGTTCATCGACCTTGTATGTCTCACATGAAATGACCGAGAATACGGCCGCCGACATCAATGCGAGGCTTTTGATTATTTTATTCATAATTCATTCATTTTAAGTTGATACGATCCTTATTTATGCCACCACATCTTCACGTTCAGAGCTACAGGCTCAGGTGAGTTGACGTTATATGTGGCTGAAGTCTTGGAATAGAGGAAACGCTGCGGATAACCGCTGTCCAATACACCATGATAGTCAGTGATCGTCTTTCCTCTTGTAGGGTAGCCTGTCCTGTTGAGGTCGAACCAGGACTCTGTAGGCATACAGCGGACGTTGGATGCCCATTTGTGATTAATAATCTGCTCTACCATGCTCTCGGCGCTTCCTGATTTGAAGGCGTATGGGCCGGCCAACAGAGTCTGGGCGTCAGCCTCCTTGCATTTTGCTCTTGTAAAAGCAGCCTTGATTGCTGTTTCATAGGCAGTCTTTGCTTTTGCCGCGTTGCCAAGTCTTGCATAAGCCTCTGCCTTGAGGAATTCAGCCTCATCTACAGTTCCGAAATATACCGGATCTATCGCGCCTATGGCCAGACGGCTGGTCTTGGTAGGGTCACTAGGCAGACCATATTGCTCTCCTCTGAATTTTCCGTCAGGATTGCTGTCGTAGTAATAAGCGAATCTCGGGTCTGATGCATCGAGTACATTGGCGATATCTGAACAAGCTCTGATGTTCATGTTGGAGTTGAGTTTACGACGGTCGTTCTCGTAAAGAGGGTTGGACTTGTCGGAAGCATCGAGGAAATTGTCGAATGCCGCGTCCTGTTTAAGGAGGTTGTCCTCGGAGAGAAGTGCCTCTATCTTGGACTTGTTGGTGTTGAAATCACGCAACATCATCTTGAGGTAGAGGGTGTTTGCGAACTGGAGCCATCCGTCGATATTGCCTCTGAACACCATGTCCGAAGAAGCCGACAGATTGTTTGATTCGTCAGTCTTGGCCTTGGCATGAAGTCCGCGAACCTCTTCGAGAATGCCGATGATATGTTTCTGCATATCCTCGCCTGAATCGAAATGAGGATTCTGTGATTCAGTCAGATACCCTTCCGAGTAGGCGACTTTGTCGTAAAGGCTGGTAAGAAGATACAGATTGTAGGCCAGCATTGTCTTTGCCTCCATTACATAGTTTGTGTTGCCTTCTTCAGCCTCACCCTTGGTTATGATTTCCTTCAATGTCGGCATGATCGAACCATAGAAGTAACTCCACGGGCTGGTGAAAGATGAATTTGTGACATCGTAGGTCATGTTGGTGTAGTACTGGTTGGCGGTGCTGCACTGGTTGACATACTGTGCCCAGAAATAGCCGTACAAGTTGATGTCATAACCTACCTTGTAGGCTGTCATGAGCTGTGTCGTAGGAAGGAGGCTCTTTATCTTAGCATCCGCCACGTAGTTCGGATCCGTATTGATGTCCAGCCAACTCTTGCAGCTTCCCATCGAAAGAAGTGCAAGCGCTGAGGCGAAATATGTATATATCTTTTTCATAATCAATCCTAGTTAAATAATTAGAATACAATCTTTACGCTACCACCGAATGTCCTGGTGGACGGTGCTGAGAAATACTCTCCGTACTGGGATGTCAGGTCATTGCCGTAGTTGGTGTTGTCCGGATCCACGAGTCCCTGCTTAGGAGTCCACATGAGGAGATTTCTGCCGACCAGAGAAACATTGATCGATGACAGCCATCTGACATTTTCAAACCACTTGTCAGGAAGAGTGTACGAAATGTTCAGTTCGCGAAGTTTCACGTATGTCTTGTCGATAAGGAAGTCGCGATATACAGCATAATTGTTGGAGTCGTTATATAGTCCGTGAACATTATAGAAAGAGTTTATCGGTCTGTCATTTTCCGCATAGACAGGGTTGCCTGCTCCGTCTTTTCCTACCTGAATCACTGAATTCGGATAAATCCAAGGATCTCTCAGGTTGTACATTGTCTCTTCTGCGTTACCGGTGAAGTAAAGAGTTGCCTTGGTAGCTGAGTACATGAGACCGCCATGACGGAAGTCGAAGTTGAATCCGAGTGAGAGTCTCTTGTAGCGGATTGTGTTGTTCAGACCCATAGTGTAGTCTTCTTCAGCCTTTCCGAGGGTGGTGTAATTCGATTCATCGTATGTAGGGAGACCCGTGTTCTGGTTCACGATAGTCATGCCGTAATATGGGCTGGACTTGTCTTCCACCTTATTGATTTTGTAGTCAACCCATGTGGTGAGAGACTCTCCGACCTTCGACTTCAGCTGAGGTCCCTTTGTGAGACCGTAGATCTGGTACTCCTTGACGTCATCCCAAAGTGACTTGACCTTGTTGTTGTTCTTTGAGAAAGTGTAGCCGAGATGCCATTCCCAATCCTTGGTCCTTACAGGTACGATTCCTACGGACAATTCGATACCCTTGTTCTGTATTTTGCCGATGTTGCGTACTGCTGAGGTGTGTCCTGACTCAGGTGCAAGTGTCGCGGAGATGATCTGGTTCTTGGTTATCTTGTTATAGAGAGCAACGTCAAAGCTCAACCGGTTGTCGAAGAATCTTGCGTCGATACCGATTTCCGCTTCAGTGGAAATCTCAGGCTTCAGGTCTGTCGAAGGAATTCTGCTGCTCTTTATGAGTCCCGAGAAACTGTTCAGAGGGAATGTGAGTTTTCCGAATCCGCCGCCTGCAGAACTGAGATAGTAGTATGCCGATGTATAGTATGTAGGTGCATCGTTACCTGTCTGGCCGTATCCTCCGCGGATCTTGAGGAAACTGATGACACTGTTCTTCATCGAAGGGATCAATTCCGTGAGGATGACCGAACCGTTCACTCCGTAGTAGAAGAACGAATTGTTATCGATTGGAAGTGTCGAAGACCAGTCGTTTCTGGCTGACAATGTGAGATATACGGAGTTTTTCCAACCGAAGTCGGCCTGTGCGAACACTCCCATGAGACGACGCTTTGTGATCGCTGAACTTGCTGTCGGGGTGGCTCCGCTGGTATTCATGAAACTTGCCCATTCTTCGATGGCGACTCCGCTCAAATTACCATATAATCCGGAACCGGTTCTCTGGTTTACGTTAAGTCCCGCTACACCGTGGAGAGACCAGTCCTTGCCGAAGGTATAGTCGGCATTCAGCAGGAAGTTCGCGTCCACCTGTGAAGTCCTGTATGAAGTCTCAGAATATGAACCGTTCTCCGGTGTCGCTCCGTTGATGTCTGAATAGGAACCAGGGTTGAAGGTCCAGATGTCAGTATAAGTCTTCTGGATGTAGTTGGTAACATCGAGACCACCTCTGGTGAGGAACTGCAGACCCTTCGTAAGCTGGAGACCGAATTCAATGTTGCCGAAGATTCGGTCATCCGAATAGGTCTAATAGTTGTGGTCGAGAATCCACCATGGGTTCATGGCATACGGAGTGTAGTAGTTGTCCGCATTATTGTAGATGCTCTTGTAGTCTTTCAGCTCGCCATAATCGACGTTCACAGGATACTGGATGATGTTCTGATAGATGGTCGAACCTCCGCTTCCCTGTCCGGTCATGTTGTTTCTCACGTCCTTGCGGATGTAGTTGATGCTGTAGTTCAGCCATGCAAGGCCATCATTGATCTTGGTGTTGCCTCTGAACGAGAAGTTGTGTCTCTTGTAGTAGTCGTTGCTTCCCGGAAGAATGCCGTTCGAGTAGATGTTGCCGTAGGAAGCCACGAAACCTGTGGTCTTGCTTCCTCCCTTGACACTGACGGTATTGTTTGTCTCAAATCCGGTCGCATAGAAGTTCTTCAGCGAATTCTTCTTGAAAGAGAAGTCTGTGAATGACGGGTCCGCGCCGTTGTACTGATGGGCACCCGGTCTCCATTCCACGCGTCTTCCGTCGAGGAGGTTACCCCATGAACCATTCTCTGTCATCGAGTAGTTTCCGAAAGGATTGCCGTCAGGTGAGTAGAACCAGCCTGAACCGAATTTGTCCTGTAACTGAGGAATTCTCAGAACAGTGCTGGCCTGGAATGAACCGTCGTAGGTGACCTTCACTTCCTCGTTCTGCGAACCGCGTTTGGTTGTGATGAGAATCGCGCCGTTACCTGCACGTGAACCGTAGAGGGCGGTGGCTGAAGCTCCCTTGAGGACGGTAATGGACTCGACATCCTCAGGGTTGATGTCGGCAGCCTGGTTACCGAAGTCGATGGAGTTGTTCAGGCCGTGGCTTCCCATTGCGCCGTTTGAGATAGGCACACCGTCGATAACGTACAACGGAGCATTGCTTGCGAGTGATGAATAACCTCTGACGATGACCTTCTGGGATGTTCCGGTGGCTCCGGCAGAGGAAATCTGCATACCTGCGACCTTTCCTGCCAGTCCCGAGAGGACGTCTGCTGAGCGACCCTTCGTCAATTCGTCTGAACGGACTGTTGTGGATGCGTAACCAAGAGTCTTTTCCTGACGGGTCATACCGGTTGCAGTCACGACAACCTCGTCCAGTCCCACTGCGTCGATCGACAGGACGACATTGATTACGTCTTCTGTGCCTATAGGTACGATAGCATCTTTCATTCCGAAGAATGTTACCTTAAGAACTGTGCCCTTGTGGACTTTCAATGAGTATTTTCCGTCTGTATCAGTGACTGTTCCGATGTTTGTACCTTCGACAAACACGGCCGCTCCTGGAATAGGGAATCCGTCTTCAGCTCCTGTAACAGTACCGGTAATGATTCTGTTCTGGGCTAAAGCTACGCTCATGCCTAAAAACAGGCATAGCGCGAAAGTTAGAAGTTTTTTACCCATAAGCTTTAATTTTTTTGTGAAATCTTACGATATGTGGTTAATAATTGTAAGGTGTCTTGGGTGATTTGCTTTCAAATTGAATAACGCTTGTGTCTTAGTGTAATTCTAAAAATGTTGACTATTAGTGCTTTATACTTGTGTTGGGCGCAATATAAGTAGGTTATTTTGAAAAAACAACAGTTCAAGGCAAAAAACTTAAACGTTTTTTATTTTTTATACAAAAGGTTTTAAATTACACTTTTGGTATTTTTGACTTTTAAAATGTTATTTTTGGCGGATTGAGTCTTACATGTTTTAATTGATGTCCAGGCCGGTTGTCGCCTTCTATCCCACAACTGATTTCATTTTCGGGGATTTGATATATCTTTGCAGCCGTTTATAATTCGACAAAAGATGAGAAAAACTATATTGATTACATTGGCTGCAGTTGTAATGTACTGTGTATCAACTGAAACTTATTCCAAATCGCCTCGTGGGACAAAAGAGGCCAGACAGACTGAGAAAAAGACCGGATGGGAATTCGGTGTCCTGCCATGTCTTACATATTCTTCCGACATGGGTTTCCAGTATGGCGTATTCGGAGACTTCTATTATTATGGGGACGGCTCGACATATCCCAATTACAGAGACAAGATAAGTTATGAGGCTTCCCATTTCACCAAGGGACTGACTAGACTGTATCTGGCATATGACAGCAAAGTGCTGATTCCCAAGGTCCGGACTACTTTAAGCTTCACTTACATTGACGATCCTCTTTATAATTTCTGGGGGTTCAACGGTGCTGCTTCTCCCGTTTTCAAGGCATTGACATCGAACAAATCCTATGCGTCTCAGATTCTGGACGGGACCATTCCGGCCTCTGATGCGGCTCTTTTCTCCTCTATGGGAGTGGACCCGTTGAAGAACATTTCCTATTATTGTACAAACCGCGACATTATAAGGGTTCTTGCTGATTTTCAGGGTAATATAACGCCTCATCTTCTCTGGGCCAGCGGCATAAGCTACTGGAATTTCCGGATGGGAGATATCAATGAAGGGAAGTATGGCTATGATGCGAAGTCCACTTTGTACAATCACTATAAGCAGTATGGCGTAATCCGGGACTCGGAAGCAAAGGGAGGCAACAGACTGGAATTGAAGGCGGGACTGGTTTATGACAGCCGTGATTTCGAGACAGCTCCGAATAAGGGTATATGGTCAGAGATTTATGTAAACGGTTCCCCGAATGTTTTTGGAGACGGATTCAATTATCTCAAGTTGAGCGCCCATTTCCGTCATTATGTCCGTATCCCTTTTGGCTTCAAAGTCGGTGACCCTGTGTTCGCTTACCATCTTGCATATCAGGGAACCATAGCAGGCAAGGCTCCGTTCTATATCCAGCAGAATGTTACTGCCCTGATTCTCAAGCAGCTGATGTCAGAAGGACTTGGCAGTTCGAATACTCTCCGCGGTACCCATGCCAACCGTCTGATAGGCGACGGCTATGCCTGGGGCAATTTCGAGCTTCGTATCAAGATAGTGAATTTCAAGTTGCTGAAGCAGAATTTCTACTTGGCTGCCAATCCGTTCTTTGACTGCGGTATGATTGTGCAGCCTTATCGTGTCCATGAGATGAGTGCCTTGCCTGAAATCGGTGTCCTGGCTCTCGAGGCTGGCTATAAACCGGCTGAAACTGAGAAGTATATCCGTAACATGGCGCACCAGTTCATCTATAGCGGAGGCGTCGGCCTGAAATTGGCCTGGAACCAGAACTTCATTGCCTCTGCCGAGGTGGCACACAATTTCAACACCGGTATCGGTGCCCCGTTCTGGATTTCCCTCGGCACGAATTATTGCTTCTAGGAAGTGTTTGCGGACAGTGTCAATGATAGTCAGGCCCTGCCTGAGGGACTACTTCCTGATGATTTCCACATCGTTTCCGCAGTCGTATATAGCCTCCTTGTCCATGTACGTCACACTGGACGGAACATATACTTTCCTGAGGTTCCGGCACTTCTCCACGGCATAGGCCTCGATTCTTTCTGTTCCTTCCGCGAAAACTATCTCCTCTACGTTCTCCAGATGGTAGATGAAATTCTTTTCGATGACCTTCACGGGCTTGAGTTCCAGTTTCGTTATCGCCGACGGAATGAAGTACGGCGCATCGTTACCTATATTGTATAGCACATTCTTGTATGCTGTCAGAAACTTGTTTGCAGGGTCAACATTGATTTCACACAGTGAACTGAAGTTGCTGCTCAGATAAACCGTGTTCTCCCCGACACTCTCCACATTGCTTCCAAGATACAATTTCGTGAAAGACCCGCTAACCTTTTTTGAAGGGCAGAAAGACGTGATTCTGAAGCCATTGACACTGAACGGAACCATCACATAATCGAGTTCGGAGTCCTTAACCTCTGCAACATTGAGGTTTCCCTCCCCGAAATTATAAGCGAATCCCTCGTCCTCGAACAGATTGAAATCGGCTCTTGTCGGCTGAAGCACATCGCGATATTTCCCGGTGTCATCCATTTTGTAGTCAATGCCGTTTGTAGGGTCGCTGACGTGCCATTCTCCATTCACATATGCGTAATTCCAAGCGTGGCCGCCAATCCCGACGAGCCAGCCGTTCACGCACATTGCCGGAATGTCCTGGCTCTGGCACATTATCTTGAACAGATTTGCATAACCCTGGCAGACGCAGACCCTATGAATGAAAACATCGTACGGGTCGAGATATATGGTCTCGTTTCCGCTGCCGTACCTGACATTCTTCACGATCCAGCTGAAAATATTGTCATATGTCTGAATCTTGCTGTCTGCCTTCAGGTTATTGTCAATGAATTGCCTGATCTCAGAAAACTGCTTCTCCGTAATCTTCGTTTCGCCCGGTGCCAATGTCCTTGCAGGGTCCACGGCCTCCAGTAATTCGCGCAGCGCGAGTGCCCCGTCTGCCGGCAGCCGCTTCGCCCCGTCATCTTTGGGAAAGTCAATGCTGACCGGCGGTTCCTTGTTCGGAATCTGTTCCCTGCCGTTCTCTTTTCCGCAGGACGCGAATCCCAGGACGGCCATCAATGTTATAATTAGTACCTTATTGTTCATATGTCTTTCTGTTTTTAGCGCAAATTTAAGATTATTTCCTCAAGTTTTGCATTTGCGGAATTTGAGTTGCTTCACTCTCAATGATGCGAATTTTTTCTATCTTTGCGGGAAATCGCTAGAAAAATGAAAAAGATATTAGTAGCATTGACATTGACCTTTATCGCGACGGCGGCATTGGCGCAGACGGGGACTTGGAGCGGCAAATTGGACATCTCAGGCACGACGCTTTCGCTGGTTTTTCACATGGGCGACAGCACCGCCACTCTCGATGTGCCGGACCAGGGCGCGAAGCAGATTCCGGTATCGGTAAAACGCTCCGCATTCGGTTCTATTGAGCTGGAAGTTCCGTCCATAAATGCTTCATACAAAGGACTTTGGACAGGTAAACTCATCACCGGGACATATACGCAGAACGGAATGTCGTTTCCGCTGCCGTTGACACCCGGAGCCCCGGTTCTGAGGCGTCCCCAGACCCCTGTCGGGCCATTTGCCTATGTCAATGCCGATGTTTCGTTTTCCAATGGTGATGCTGTTCTGAAAGGTACATTGACAATGCCGGAGAACTGTTCCCGGGAGACACCTGTGCTCCTCATGGTTACCGGAAGCGGGCTGCAGAATCGGGACGAGGCAGTGTTCGGTCATAAGCCGTTTGCAGTGATTGCCGATGCGTTTGCCAATGCCGGGATTGCGACTTTGAGATATGATGACAGGGGATTCGGCGAGTCCACAGGCGATGTCGTTTCGTGTACCACGGAGGACTTGAAGAACGATGCTCTTGCCGGGATTGGTCTTCTGCGTGGGAAGTTTGACCATGTCGGTGTGCTCGGGCACAGTGAAGGCGGAAGCATTGCGCTGATGTTGGCTGCGGAGGGCAAGGCGGATTTCGTGATAAGTCTGGCAGGTATGGTTGCCTCCGGCTCCGAGACTCTTCTGGACCAAAACCGTCGTGCGCTCCAGATGGCCGGGATGCCTGAATCCGAGACCAACAACTATTGCAGATTTCTGGCTGACGCCTACGAGGCTGTTGTCAATGATATGCCGTTGCCATCTCCTGAAAGTTATTGTCTCTCTGCTGCTCTCAAGCAGAATGCGTCTATGCTAAGCGTTTCACTGAAAACGCCGTACATGAAATATTTCTTGAGGATGAAAGTGTCGGACATCTTGGGCTCCGTCAAGTGCCCCGTAATGGCCCTCAATGGTACCAAGGACATCCAGGTGTCCTGCGACCGCAACCTCTCCCTCCTCCGCCAAGGTCTCCCGGGCGGCTATTCCGAGTCGGTTCCTGTGACAGCCTCCGATTCAGAACGTGGCTCCGGTTCTGGCTCACATTCCCGGTCCGCCTCTGTTCCCACCGCAGAAACCAGTTCCGTTTCCCGGTCCTCCTCTGTATCTGTTTCCGAGAATTCTTATATCAATGTCATCAAGGCAGAAGCCGGCCTGAACCACCTCTTCCAGCACTGTCGGACTGGAGCGGTATCGGAATACAAGGAAATCGAAGAAACCTTCTCCCAAGATGTCCTCGCCGAAATGATAACCTGGGTGCATACCCTCTTTGCCCGCTGAGCGTGAGGAATTGTCATGCTTCCTTCTGTTCCGTTGTTTTGTCGGCAAGGAGCAGAGGTGCTCTGCGTATGGTAATTTTGCTGCTTTCTGTATCGTAGATGATTTGTGAACTGTTTCCTCTTTCATTCACGTCATTATCTTTGATATATTTTGAGACGGCATTTCTGAGTGACGCGTATGACAAACCGATTTGTTCGGGGGAGAACATTGAATATATTGCTGATAGTGAACCAAATGTATATATTTCGCCTCCGTTCTTGAATATTAGCGAAATCACGCTCTGTCCCTTTTTCATTGAATCCTGTTTTTTGCCTTGCTTGGCCAAATATACGACTTATTTTTGATTTGTGACAAATATCTGAAAAAAGCAATATATGCTATTGCAAATATATTATATTCGTCATATCTTTGATTGGCCTTACAATGTTTCTGGCTACCGCAAAAAAATGGTGTAAATATCGGCCTGATTTTACACCGTTTAGCTCAAAATGATAAATTGGTGTAAAAAATGGCGTTTTTTTACACCGAATAGTGGTCAGGTCCAGTTGTCGGCAACCTATCGGACAGACTGACCGGAAACAAAACGCAAAACCAAAACATAACTCAAAACGGAAATAACTATGGCAACATTTAGAGAAAAAGAAAATTACTGCCGGCGCACGTTTGATGAAAACGGGCCATATTGGCATCTATATACATCTGGCAAGGAAACGCCGTTGATGTTAAGAACCGAGGACGACTATGTGTTTGCAATGAATGTAATTGCCCAGATGGCCTTTGAATATCATGATATTAGAATCCTTACCTTTGAGATAATGGAAAATCATATCCATATTTTGGCGGAGGGACATTCTGACAGGCTTCTGACTGCATTCACATTTCTGAAGAAACGCTTGACTCGCGGTATGAAGGAGAGTTTTCCGGGTGGCCTTCCTGATGGGTTCTCACCGACATTGAAGGAAGTGTCAGATTTGGAAGCAATGCGAAATACTATTGTCTATGTCAACCGAAATGGTTTTGTCTCGGATTGTAATGTTACTCCGTACAGTTATCCATGGGGTGCAGGGCCCTATTATTTTGGACATGAGCCGGTGACTGCGACTACTTTTCATGATATTACAACTAAACAGGGCCGAAATATGTTTCGTGGCCGTATCCCGGATATACCTGATAGTTGGCCCGTTGCCGACAGTTTTGTTCTTCCTGTTGCATATTGTTCAATCAAGTTTGCCAAAGCCATGTTCAGGGATGCTCATCATTATTTTTCAATGCTATGCCGTAATCTGGAAAGTTATAGCGGTGTGGCGGCTGAAATTGATGACCAGGATTATCTGACTGATGGTGAGCTCTTTGCCAGGCTTGTATCCATCATTAGACAGCATCATCAGAAAACTTCTTTACGGGAACTGTCAAAAGCTCAGAAACTGGATCTCGCACGCGCTCTCCATTATGACTACAGATGTTCCAATGGCCAGCTCCGTCGTGTCATCGGTCTTACGCAGTATGAAGTCGATACACTGTTTCCATTGAAACAATCATCAGACATAGGACAGTAAAGCTCACGCGCATTTTTTTGCGATAATGAAAAAATATTTATCTTTACGGGCGGACATTGGTCTGGGGAATGTGAAAAATCATTGAATGACAATTAATTGATATTATTATGATACTTACTACAACACCGACCGTTGAAGGTCACAGCATCAGGGAATACCGCGGTATTGTCTGCGGGGAAGTCGTTGCCGGCGTCAATTTCATCAAGGACTTCACCGCAAGCATCCGGAACGTCATCGGCGGCCGTTCGGGCTCATACGAAAACGAATTGATCAAGGCCAGGGAAAATGCATTGAAAGAAATGTCGGACCGCGCGAGAGAACTTGGTGCCAATGCTGTCGTCGGCATTGACATAGATTATGAGGCTCTGGGCGTGGACAACGGAATGTTGATGGCGACAGCCTCCGGAACCGCGGTTGTGATAGATTGACAGAATAATCCCCTCATATTCGATTGAATGTGAGGGGTTTTAGGACTTAGAAATCTTCGAGTATCACCCTTATGTGAATATCGTCTCCCGGGTCGGAATCCTTGCAGCTCCAGAACTCCGTGGCCGGCAGTCCCGGAATGCCCCTCACCGTGCATGCAATCTTTCCGTCGGCATTGATAATGTAAGACAGGACCTCATTCGTCTTGTCATCATCTTTATACAGGACGAATCCCTCCCTGTCGCTGGAGGCGCCGAAGATCCACATGAGGAACATGCTTCCGGCATCGAAATCTGTCGATTCATATTCCTCATAAGAAGAAAACTCGAAAGGATATTTCTTGTCCGAATACCTTACCTGACACGTTCCGTCACTGTTGATATTGATGCGTGCATCCACAAGCAGACTGTCAGAATCATTTTCAGTGCGCATCTTTCTGAAGGGGATGGAGTATTCATAACCCTTGCCGCAGTCGTAAATACCTGTCAATGTGTAAATTGGACTCCAGTCGCCGTCGCCTCTCTTTATGTATATGCTGCCGAGCGATGCTGTCAACGGAATACCGATCATGAAGTCATTGTCATTGCACTTGAGGTAGATGAAATTTCCGTCTGCCTTCACCTGCTTATACTCGTTCCAGACCTCATGCCTTTCAGCCGGACGATACTCGTACCAGTCCATGCCGTCCCTCACGAAATAGCCGCCTTTATAGCAATAGATGTCCTTTGCAAAATCAGGTAGATAATCATAGATTTCGCTTGTGGTATATATCTGGGTCCAGTCTTCCCCTGGTTTGGCATAGAAGAAATTGGCTGAAGCCGTCTTCGGGACACTCACGCTGCAGGCGGAATTCTTGATATTGAAGAAATTGGCCTCCTCATTATACTGTTCGTAAGAAGCCCAGACACCTGTCTTGGAATCAGGACGATACTCCTCCCAATGAGAACCGTTTCTCAGAAAATAACCTCCGTCATAAGAATAGAGTCCTGTCTGGCCGAATGCCGGAATCAATGTCTGGAGCAATGCCAGTATGCTCACCAGAAGAAATCGATATTTCATAAGTTTTTCTATTTGAAGTTCCCTCAAAAAATCCTCGCAAATATATCAATTTATGAGAGAATAATCATCAGTTATTTTGTCAATGCTACCGGATATGCAGTATGCCGGAATCCATGTCCCGGCATGTCTGAAAGTCGTGGTATTTAGTTTTATGGTAGTAATTACGTATGAATAACAGCGAAATTACGTAAAATTACGTATTTGCTTGGCTGCTGATACTCAGTACCTTTGGCATGTGCACTTTCTTTCAGCCGTCATTGACATTGACAAGGTTGAAATATCATATAGTAACGTGAATATTAACAATTTTAAAACAAGAACACTATGAAACGAGTATTATCAATCCTTCTGCTGGCATTGACAATTCCCGTATTGGTGAATTGCAAGAAGGACAAGCATCCTTCAGAAGCCAAAGGCCTCAGCATAACTCCTGCTGTTGTGGAAATATCGGATGGGGAACAATTGCAGCTCGAAGTCAAGACGAGTCCGGAGAAGGCTTCGGACCGCGATGATATTCTGGCATCCGTTGTCTGGGAATCAAAAGACGAATCAGTCGTTACAGTTGACAATAAAGGTTTGTTGACAGGAATGCTGGGTGGTGAAACCACGGTTACTGCATCAACTCCTGACGGAAGTCTTTCGGCAAGCTGTAAAGTGACCGTGAAGATGGTACTTACTGATGACAAGGATGTTACTGCTTATTTTGACCCTTATTTTGCGCATGCTCTAAGTCTTTGCGGGGCAATCAAGGATCCCGAAAAGATTACTTATGCGGATGTGAAAGACGTTACGGAAGCATTCATACCTACAGCCTGGAAATCCAGACTCCAATCTGTCAGAGGACTGGAATTGATGCCTGCCCTGAAAGATTTTTCTGTAATGGGTTGCGTAAACCTCACCGAACTGAACGTAAGTAACTGTACGAAACTTGAGTCTCTCGTGGCAGATGAAACCAAGTTGACGACCTTGGATTTGAGCAATTGCCCGCTGCTGCATTCTTTTTCTGCGGAGAAGAGCCAATTGTCCCAGATTACATGGGGAGAGAAGAATGAATTGGTTGACGTGAATTTGAATGAAAATGCACTGAAGGTTGCCGATATGGGGTCTATGCCTAAACTGGAATACTTGAATCTCGAGCGTAATGAAATTGAAGAACTCCACTTGGACGGGTGCCCGAAGTTGAAGAATTTATTTGTTTCTTACAATAAACTGAAGAGTGTTGATGTCTCCGGATGTCCGGAAATCGAATTGCGCAGTCTTTACTATAATCCTGGAGAAAATGGAGTCTTCAAAGTCTATCACCCGTCTGTTACCACGCACTACGGCTTGACCAGTTGGCTGATGACACCTGGAGATGAACGCAGCAGGGTAACCATGATGTTGTATTGTGAGAAGGCCCCTAGAATCAAGACTCAGCCACAGAGTGTTACGGTGTCCTCTGGTGAACAGTTCTGGCTTGAGGTTGAAATGGAGTCTGATACTGGAAACCTGCAATATCTTTGGTTTCTGGGAGTAGAATCTGAGTTACAGGACGGGTTGAAAGTTTTCGGTTTGTATCCGTTGGAAGATCAGTCGTCATCCGACATGGAAGTAAGTGGCAGCAATACAAATGAATTGAAAATGACAATCCGGTACAATAAGTCAGAGATAGATCCGAATACCAGTAATTATTCCTTCGTTTGCTACATTTGTGATACGGACAAGAAGACTGTGACATACTCCGCTCCAGCTAGTGTAACTTTCAAGTAACCTAGTGTAACTTTCGAGTAACATAGATTTGCAAGCTTGGAACCCGCAAATGAAAACCGCCCTCGCAATATATTCGCGGGGCGGTTTTCGATTAATCTGCTTCCTGATTTATTCGGTGTCGACAAGTCTGCCTATTGAACGGAATCTGTCAATGATATAGTGGATGCGCAGTTCATAAGAAGACTCTGTCGTCTTGATGATCTTCTTGTCCGTGTCTTCAAGGAACGGCAGGAAAGCCATGTTGTCTATGACCTTGCCGTCCGTGTCTCGATGTGACAGCCCGAGAGTCACGAGAGTGAGGGAACTGATATGGAGCTCCGGCCACATGGTGCCGTCTTTCTCGGTAACGCGGATGATGCCTTCTCCCTTTCCGGTGTTCTCTACCGTATATTTTCTGGCAAGAGATTCGACCATGTAATAATTCTTGTCGTCCTTGTCGAGTTTGGACTTCAAAGCGAAATTGATTGTCGAATTCGCACTGTTGAACCGGATTACAAGATCCTCTGAACCGCTTCCCACTTCATCCGGAAGCAGAGTCCACCAGTCGCCGGAAAGCATAACGTCAGATTTTGAGCAGGAGTTCAGGAACATTGCTGAAACGAATGTCAGAATGATTAAAAAGATTTTTTTCATAATATAATATTTTGGGTTGATTATTTCGGTGCGAAATTATAGTTCAGTAAGCGTTTTTAGGATTACTCGGGCAAAGGAACGGAATAATATCTGATAAATCAATAAGTAAAATTACGTATATCAGCCGTTTCTTTACCTACGTGATGGTGGTATTTCGTTCGTTTCGTCGTCCCGGTATATTGGACCAAGGTTTGTACATGAAACCCCAGAAACTCAAAAAATGAGGTTCCGGGGTTTCATGTACGAATTATATATTCGTACCAATCATAGGACAGTCATAATCAATAAGGCCAGTTCTGGGTGTAAACGCCTCTTGACAATGTCATCTGGTTGTTCGGAATAGGTACATATTCGTCACCTTTGTCGAATTTTGCCTGCTCTAAGTAATACGCACGGCCGGTTTTTGCATCAGGTTCAGATTTGTAATATGCATTGAGAACCTCGGATGCCACTCCCCAGCGTACAAGGTCGAAGAATCTCCAACCTTCCATGGCCAGTTCCAGTCTTCTTTCCCAGCGGTAGGCATTGCGTGCGAAATCTTCAGATTTCCATTCAGAATCAGAATATTCCCTTACCTGAATATTGGACGGAACTTTGGATTCAGCGGTGAAGTATGTGGTAGAGTTCGCAGCGCGTCTGCGGATATCATTGACAAGTTTCCTTGCGTCAGCCCATGCACCGGTCTCTACGAGTGCCTCGGCTCTCATGAGCATGACGTCATCGAGCCGGTATTCGACTTTGTTGAGAGAGCATCCGAGGAATGGAGGAATAGGTGTCATGTGAGGGTCATTTATAGGAAGTACCTGTTTTGCCGTAGCATAATATCCATAAGCTGAAGGCATACGGCTCCAGGACTCCTCATAGATGTTGTTGTTAGGCTGCGACTCGTCATAAGTGAGTTTAAAAGCCACTGTAGGCATTGATACAGTGTGGAACAGACGTGGATCCACTTTCGATGCCATAGGATTATTATAGTTGTAATCCACCTTGTCGTAATCGGAGAACATAGGAAGTCCGTCAGATGTCTTGAAGGCATTCACAAGGTTCTGGCTAGGCTTCAGGAAGTCGCATCCTCCTACGCCGATAGGCCATACGAGTCCGTCACCATAATTGCCGCGTCCCTTGAGAGTACCGTCATCGTGAGAATACTGGATAGCCCAGATGGACTCTTTGCTGTTCTCTCCTTCAGGGTAGAAGTTCGTTCCGAAATCCGGATTCAGTTCGAATGGTCCGGCAAGCACGATTTCTGTCCATTTCAGGACCTCCTGCATACGCTCCTTTGAAATCGAAGTGAACTGCCATTTTTCATCCTGGCCATAGGCCCTGTACAGGGCAACTCTTGCAGCTGCAGCAGCTGCAGCATATTTGGTAGGACGGCCCAAATCTGTCTGAGAATCAGGAAGATCATTGTATGCGTCTACACAATCCTGGTAAATTTTACCCCAAAACTCATCACTTGAAAGGGCAACGTTTGAAGTCGCAAGAACATCATCCTGGCTCATTGTTTCATCCACCCATGGAACTGCATAGTAAACGACCTTCAGGCGGAGATAGTACTGGGCCCTGAGGAATTTCATTTCAGCAGTTCTTTCTTTCTTCAGCGCGAACTCTGACTCGGAAACGTTTTCGAGAGCTCTCAATGCGCTGTTGCATCGGCCGATTCCCTGATACAGATTTATCCAGAGATTGTTTACCGCACTTGTTGTAATCACATTCTGCATGCTTTCTGATGTTTCGAGGTAATGCATGTAGCTCTGGTCATTGGTGCCGGAACCGCCCTTGTATGCGTCGTCTGAGCGGGTGACCATATAAGGCCACAGGCTCATAGGCCTGTCCCATCTGGCATTGAGAAAAGATGCATAGGAGGAAATTACAAGTCCTTCGATGGCTTTGACTCCGGTCACGTCTTTGTCAGACAGCACGGCAGACGGAGGACAGTCGAGAAAATCTGAACATCCGGCGAGGAGTGCCATTCCTGCCATAAGCGATAATATCTTTTTCATATTAAAATTCATGTGTTATCAATTCATGTTGTTTCTAGAATCCAAGCTGGAGACCCGCAATCACTGTCAAAGGAAGCGGATATGAGTAGCTTGTCTGCTCAGGGTCAACGCCTGAGAAATCCTTTGAGGTTATCTGTATCAAGTTCTGTCCTGTGACATAGATGCGCAATTTGTCAATGCCGGCAGACTTGAGTGCAGGGAAGTTGAAAGAATAGCCTACCTGTATGTTCCTGAGCTTTGCAAAGCTATGATTCTCATAGAGATATGTGGAGGTTCTTCCTTCATCATTGTCATTGCTGTATGCGATGGCCGGAATCTTTGACTTGTTGTTTTCAGGAGTCCAGGCATTGAGTATTCTCTTGCCGCGGTTGGTACCCTCTGCCGCAACTGCATAGAAGTCAGTCTGGGACTTGGTAGGGGTATAAGCTGTCCAGCCTGCCTTGCCCTCCCAGAACATTGAGAAGTCAACGTTCTTGTAGGCCAATGATACATTGAGTCCGAATGAGAACAGTGGCTCAGGAGTGCCGAACCAGACGCGGTCGTCAAGGTCAATGTCACCGTCACCATCATTGTCTTCCCACCAGATACGTCCTAATCCCTTTCCCGGATGGGTAGCGCTGTGGGCCAGGTCATCAGCTGTCTTGTAGAGACCTTTCTCAGTATATCCGTAATATGAACCGAGACAACGTCCGAGGATAGTGTCGGTAGTACCGTTTCCGCCATATTCTGCAAGTACGGACTGAGGAAGATAAGTCACCTTGTTTCTCCAGTTCGAGAAATTGGCCGACACATCATATTTGAGACCGAATCCTGTGGTTCCTCTTGTACCTACGAGGAACTCGAAACCTCTGTTCTGCATTGACGCGCCATTCTCGTACCTGTCTGCTCCTTCTCCTGCTGCAGCTGTCACTGTAGGCTTGATGAGAATGTCGGTAGTGTTCTTGTGGAACCAGTCAAATGAGCCATAGAGCTTGTAGTCGAAGAATGTGAAATCCAAACCTGCATCCCACTGCTCGGACTGTTCCCATTTCAGTATGGAGTTGCCCTGCTGTGTGCGGCGATAACCTGATGCAAGACTTCCGGTATCGGCACCTGTTATGTCATAAGATGTTCCGTTGATTCCAGACCATGTAGGATCGGAAGTCGCGCCGTAGAGTGTATCATACAAAGTGTAGATGGCTCCGTTCTCGATTTCCTGGTTTCCGTTGGTTCCCCATGAAGCCCTGATCTTGAGGTCCTGCATCCAGTTCAAGTTGCTGAGGAACTTCTCGCTTGAGAGTCTCCAACCTGCTGAAACTGAAGGGAATGTGGCGAACTGATTGTCCTTGCCGAACTTGGAAGAACCATCGCGGCGTACAGTGAGTCCGAGGAGGTATTTGTTCCTGTAAGAGTAGTCGATCTTTGCGAAGAACGATGAAAGTGAACTGTTGATCTCATTACCGCTTACACTTGGGGAACCGGTAGCGGCATCAGGCCACATATAGTTGGGATCCTTGCTCTCATAACCTGTAGTCTTCTGGAAGAAATTCACGGTGTTGTTCCTGATCATTTCATTACCGAGAAGGAAGGTCGCGCGATGGTTTCCTGCCTCGAGGTTGTATGTGATGGTGTTTGACCATGTCCAGTTTGTCCTATGCATCTGGGTGATGCTTGTGGAAAGCTCATTGTTGGAGAGGAATCCTTCACTGTAAGGATAGGTGAAAGTCCTTGAGAATGAGTTGAAATACTCAGGGCTGAATGTAGAACGGATGGAAAGGTTCTTGACCGGTTTGATGTCGAGATAGACGCTTCCGAAGATTCTCCACATGTTTCCCTTGTTGTTCTTGGCTGCATCAACGATACGTGCAGGATTCATTCTGTCGCACATTCCGTCCACAGGTCCGCCCCAGCCTTCTCCGTCGATTGTGTGGACAGGAACGATAGGAAGCGCCTGAGTCGCTATCTGGAGAACGTTACCTGAAGAACCGTAGCTGCCTGGAAGTCCCTGGCCTCCGCTCTTGCTGACTGTAAGGTTCTCACCCAATGTGAGTTTGCCCTTGAGAAGGTTGAAGGAGGAGTTGAGTCTGGCATTGAAACGGCTATAGTCGCTGTTCTTGACGATACCGGCTCCATCTGTATATCCGAGGGAGAAATAGTAGTTTCCGTACTTGTTTCCGTTGCTGACGGACAGCTCATAAGTCTGACGGATAGAAGTCTGTGTGATTTCTTTCCACCAGTCGGTATCCGCAGGTCTCATGTTTGTCGAAGAACCGAGGAACTCAGTAGGAACCATTTTTCCGTTTGCATCGAACTTATAGGCGAGGGCATTGGAATTAGGGTCAAGTCCGGCGCCGGTGAAAGCCCTGTAGATAACCTCTCCAAGTTCTTCAGTATTGCAGAGGTCGAGCTTTCTGGCGTAGCTCTGGACCTGCATTGAGGCATTGAAATTGACTCTTATCTTTCCTTCTTTTCCTTTATTTGTTGTGATGATGATTACACCATTTGCGGCGCGGGAACCGTAGATGGAAGCGGAAGCAGCATCCTTCAGGACCTGGATGGACTCAATGTCAGAAGCATTGATGTCCTTGATTCCCTGAGTGGTAGGCATACCGTCAACGATGTACAGAGGGTCTGTATTGTTGAGGGAGCCGATACCGCGGATCTGGATGCTTGCCTGAGAAGAAGGGTCCCCGGTAGATGATATTGACATTCCCGGAACACGTCCCTGCAATGCGGTCATGACGTCCACGGCAGGTGTATTCTTGATGTCATCCACAGATACGACGGTTACGGAACCGGTGAGGTCGCTTTTTCTCTGAGTTGTGTAACCTACTACGACTGTCTCCTGAACCAGATTCACAGCTTCGTTCAAGATGACTGTCATGCCGTTCTGGGCTTTGGCCTTGACCGTTTCGTAGCCGAGGCTGGAAACCTCGAGGATTGAACCGGCCTTCGACTTGATTGTGAATTTACCGTCAATGTCAGTGATGACACCCTCTTTTGTGGCAACATCAATGATAGCTGCGCCGATTACAGGCTCGTTGGCTGCAGACAGCACTGTACCGGTGATTTCTGTCTGCTGTGCAAAAGCTGAAACGGAGATGAGGAGTACCGGGGCCGATATGAGGCATCGGTACAAAAATGATCGTTTCATAAACTTAATATATTAGATTAGTGAGTATTAATTACGTGGAAGTCGTCTGCTTTATTCCGGCATTGCTCCGGCTTTGGTGCAAACGTATGAGGAAACCTCAGTTGCAAGGGTGTGGGCCTTTTCCAGACTTTCGCCACGGAGGTATGCCAGGATGAAGGCTGCGGTAAACGAATCACCTGCACCTACAGTATCTACGATGTCTATCTTTCCCGGTCTCGAGATGTGGACCTTGTCTTCAAGTACCACTTCACTGCCGTCCCCTCCCTTGGTGAGTATGACAAACTTGAGATTGAAGGCTCTGGATATTGCGCGGCATCTCTCTTCCTGAGTTCCTGAGAGTGAGAGCATTTTCGAAACTATATCCAGCTCTTCATCATTGATTTTCAATATGTCGGCCAGTCGGAGGGAGTCTGAAATGATCTTCTCGTCGTAGTAATTCTGGCGGAGATTGATGTCATAAACCTTAAGACTTCCGTCAGGCATGTTTTCAATGAATTCGTGTATTGTAGCGCGGCTTTCCGGTGAGCGCTGTGCCAATGTGCCGAAGCAGACTGCAGAAGTCTCTTTTGCGAGGTCCCCTATCCTTTCGGTAAATGGAATATGGTCCCAAGCGACTCCTTCTGTGATTTCGTATGTCGGAACTCCTGCAGCATTGAGAGTTACCTGCACGGTTCCCGTAGGCTCATTGACCTCCTCCAATATCGTGTTCAACTTCTTGGTCGACAGGGTGCTCTTGATTTCTCTGCCGAGTTCGTCATCAGAGATGGCACTTACTGCCCATCCGTTTCCGCCCAGGCGGCATACGTGGTAAGCGAAATTGGCAGGCGCGCCGCCCAACTGTTTTCCTGTCGGGAGCATGTCCCAGAGGATTTCACCCAAACCTATGATTTTACCTTCCATTATTCTGCACTTCTTAAGAATTTGACTGCGAGTACTGTGAGGTAGATGACACCTGCGCTGATTACGATTACTGAACCCAGCTGGGTTTCCATGGCATCTGAAGCTACACCCATGAGAATAGGGAAGACGGTTCCTCCGATAAGACCCATGATCATCAGTCCGGACATCTCGTTCTCCTTGTCAGGACGGGAAAGGAGAGCCCTTGAGAACACCATTGAGAAAATGTTGGAGTTGCCGAATCCGACGAGGGCTATGGCTATGTAAAGACCTGCAAGAGAGTGCATGAGGAACAGTCCGATCATGGAGAGAACCATCAATGCTACACTGAACGCGAAGAACTTACTTGTCTGTACTTTGGACAGGATGTATGATCCTGACAGGCATCCCAGTGTTCTGAAAAGGAAATATACACTTGTGGCTATTGCGGCTTCCGAAAGCGGAAGACCGAGACGCTCAATGATGATCTTGGGTGCGCAGGTGTTTACTCCGACATCGATTCCGACATGTGACACGATACCCAGGAAGAGTACCAGGACTGTCGGGTCACCCAACATCTTGATGCAGTCCAACAGGTTGGAACCGCCGTTTGCAGGTGTTCCTTCCTCAATCTTTGAAGACCAGAGGTAGCAGACTGCCAGGATTGAGAATGCTCCGAAAATAGGATAGATCAGCATCCAGTTGCCAAATTTTACTGCGCACCAGCTGGCAAGAATCGGAGTGATGAATGACGCGATGGCTTTTACGAACTGTCCGAATGTCAATGTGCTGGCGAGTTTGTCGCCTTTTACGATGCAATTGATGAGCGGATTAAGTGAAACCTGCATCAGAGTGTTGCCTATTCCGAGGAAACAGAATGAGACAAGCATCATCGGGTATGAATAAGACAATAAAGGGATGAATAGTGCCACCATTGTGACGACCAGACTGGTAAGTACTGTTTTCTTCTTTCCTATCTTGTTCATCAGCAGGCCTGTAGGCACTGAAAGGAAGAAGAACCAGAGGAATACCATTGACGGAAGGAAATTAGCCATCGTATCAGACAGGCTGAAATCCGCCTTTACATAGTTTGTTGCAGTTCCGACCATATCCACGAAGCCCATTGCGAAGAATGCGAGCATCAGCGGAACCAGGCGGCTGACCATATGTTCTTTTTTCATATTACGGTTTTTAATTATTGCTTTTCATTTCGTACACTGACATATTCTTGATTCTGAAATTGCCTGATTCAGAATTGAATACGAGAGAATTGAGATTCTCTGTCGGGAATACGCAGTTTGTGAATACCACATCACCGTCATTGATGAACATTTCAGTGGACATTCTGTCTACGAAGATCTGAATGCGATATTCGCTTCTCTTGACAAGAGGCGTCTTTATGTCAGATGTGACATACTTTGGAGAGAAATCTGTCAGACCGGACTTTGACCTGTCAAGGGTGAGCAGAAGACCTTCAAAATCGAAGTTGAACGATGCCTTTTCCCCTTTGGTGTTCTGGAGAGACATTGTAAGATTGTTTCCTGATTCCGGTACGACGGTGAAATCTATTTCATAAGCTCCATTGTTGTCCGCAAGAATCTGGTCCATAGTCCATTCACCTGCAACATTGAAATCCTCGATTTTCTTTTCTGATGTTCTGGCATGGAAAATCTCAGGAGACGGCGTGCTTGCGAGAATCAGGTGCTTCCCGTTGTGCTTCAGGTTCAGGTCTCTAGGGATTGTCATCGAGTTGCGGAAGTATCTGGTAGGAGTCTGGTTTGAGTACCACCAGTTGCTCATCCATCCCATGAACACATGCCTGTCTTCCACATTGCCGAATGTGACACCTGCATAGTTGTCCTCGCCCATGTCCAGCCAGAGAGGGTAGGGGAGACTGTCCTCCTTGAAACGTGTTCCGTCGAAATCTCCGATGAAATACTGGGTTACGCTTCCGCCGTTCGGGCCGCCAGGGTTGATGCTGACAAGAAGTACCCATTTGTCCTTTCCGTTGTATGACATTTTCATGAGGTCCGGGCATTCCCAGACTGCTGCGTGGGAGCCGACTCCGCGACCGAACTCACTCAGAAGCGTCCACTCTTTCAGGTCCTTTGAACCGTAGAATCTGATTACATCACCCACTGCGAGAGACATTACCCACCTGCCGTCAATCCAATTCACCTTAGGATCTCTGAAATCGCGCTGTTCAGGGTCTGCAAGCACAGGATTGTTCTCATATTTTGTGAAAGTCCTGCCATTGTCAATGCTATATGCGATGCTCTGTCGCTGGCTTGCTCCGGCGGAGGTGTAGATTCCCACTACGGCGTCTTTTCCGAATCCGGCAGTATTGTTGTGGTCCACGACCGCGCTTCCTGAGAATATTGCACCGAGTTCATCAGGAGCGATTACAAGAGGCAGATTCTCCCAGGAAACCAAGTCCTTGGAAACAGCATTGCCCCAATGCATGTTTCCATGTGTCGTCCCGTAAGGATTGTACTGGAATGACAGATGCCATTCCCCATCTTTATAATACATTCCGTTCGGGTCATTTGTCCATCCGAAAACCGGAGAGAAATGATATACCGGGCGATAAGGTTCATCAGCAACTTTCATATCGTTGTCAGTAATGATTCCCTTATATACCTTGTATGATTTTCTGATGCTTGAGAGCTGCACTGTGGCAGTCTTGCCCTTATAAGAAGAGACAGGGACAGGAATATAATACTCGATGTCGTCAGTCGCAAGGCTTACCCTCTGCATCGTGCCGAGGATGTTTACCCCGTCGATTTCTACCGAAAGACGTGAACTGACACCTTTGCTGCTGCCCGGAATCAGGATATAATCCTTGTCAATTGCCAGTGAGGCACTGTATTCAGGGAGGAAATCACTGAAATTTTTGTCGCTCATCGTTATCTGGTCCAGAAGGATATATCCTTTGGACTGCTCCCTGTTGCCGATTTTTCTGGCAGGTGCGACCACCACCTGGATTGTTGCAGTACGTCCTTTATACTGCTCGAGGTCCCAGGACATCCAGGAAAGCTCGTTTGTCATGCCTCCGATCGGACTCAAGGTGTTTACCTTTTCCCCGTCCACGATGAGATTGACGGAAGTGGAGGAATAGAACCATCCTCCCTCAGTGCCGCCAAGAAGGAAATTGACATATTTGCTGTCAATGCTGAAAGGGCGGGAAGTAATGGAACTTGTGTCGGCAGAAGCAGAACCTGCAAGATATCCGGTACCTTCATAACCTTTGATATCTTCCGGCACGAAGGAACAATTGTCACCGAGGTCGCCGGAAAGGGTGAATGCATCACCGCGGACAGACCAGTTGCCAAGTGAATTTGATTCGAAGTCTTCGAAGACCACATCTCTGCCGCAGGATATCAATGCAAGTGCTCCTGACAGGCAGCAAAAAATACGAGTGAGTTTCATCCAAGTATCGGTTTTTGTGTTATTCTGTTGCTAATTTATCGTTTTATATACGACAGCTCCAAAATAATCTTCCAAATACTTGAATTATTTTCCCAACTGCATTTTAATCCACTCCCGAGGGGAAATCTGGTAATATTTTACAAATGTCCGGGAAAAATATGACAATGAGTTGAAGCCGGACTCGAATGCTGCCTGCGAAAGATTCTTGCCTCCGTGCATCGCCAGGTTCACTGCGCACCTCAGACGGATGAGACTTATGATGTCCACGGGAGTCCAGTCTGTAATTTCCTTCAGCTTCCTGTAGAAATTGGACTTCGACATTCCAAGTTCTGTCAGCAGGTCGTCGAGAGTTATGTCATCCTGAAGGTGCTTCTCCACATAATCCTTGATTCTGGACAGCAGCATCGTCTTGTCGTCGGACAGGTCCATGCTGTTTCCGATAAGCCAATCGTAGCCCTGGGAATCGCTCATGGCTTTGTCGAGAAGCTTTCTGATTCTGACTTTGAGGACCTTGGCATTGAAAGGCTTCTGCATATATGCGTCCGCTCCGCACTCATAGCCTTTCTCCTTATGCTCGTCCAGGCCGCTGGCGGTAAGAAGAATCACCGGAATGTGTCTGGTCATCTCACTGCCCTTGATTCTCGAGCAGACCTCGAAGCCGTCCATCTTGGGCATCATGATGTCGCAAAGGACAATGTCAGGGGAATACTTCTTGATTTTTTCAAGTCCGGTAACACCGCCGTTTGCCAGTATCACGCTGTAATCCGCCGACAAGATATCCTTGATGTAGTGCAGCATATCCGGATTGTCCTCGATTACCAGAACCTTTTCACGCCCTGATGACACTTCATTGATTTCGTCTATTTCATCATTGGCGACCCTGTTTCCGAAAGACTCGTCAGAAATCTTCCGGACAGTATATGAATGGTCAATGTCGCCGGCATAATTCTCCTTTGCCTCTTCACTTGAGACCGGCAATGTCACTGTGAATGAAGTTCCTTTCTCTTCCGAACTCTTCACCTTGACTTCACCGCCGAGAAGAGTCACCAGCTGATAGGTCAATGCCAGTCCGATACCCGTGTTGCCGCTTTCCTCACCGATTTTATAGAATCTCAGGAAGATGTCTTTGATTTTGTCTTCCGGGATATAGGAGTCGCTGTTATAGACATTGACAATTATCTTGTCCGAACCGTTTTCTGAAACTCTCGCGAGCGAAGACCTGATTCTGCCCCCGGCTTTCACATGTTTCAGCGCATTTGACATGAGATTGGAGTAAATTTTCTCCAATTTCTTGGCGTCGAAAGGGATGTTGAAGTCTTTGCCCCTGGTTTCAAAGGCAAAGTCAATGTGCTTGTCCTCAATCTTTCCGGAAAACAGCTTGTTCAGTTCATCGAGGAAAGACTTCAGGTCCCCGTTCTGGAGTTTGACAGGCATTTTCCCGTTCTCAATCGTCCTGAATTCGAGGATTTCATTGATGAGAGAATACAGCCTGTCCGCATTTCTTTCTATCAGTTTCAGCTTTGCCTGAATTCCGGTACCCAGCTTGTCCGAAAGGATTTCCTTCAACGGGCCGAGAATGAGGGTCAGCGGAGTCTTCAGTTCGTGTGATATGTCAGTGAAAAACACCAGTTTGGCATTGGTGGCATCCTCAAGTTGCCTTGACAGTCCGATGAGCTCTTCCTTCTGTTTCTCAAGTTCTTTCAGATGAATGCGGATTTGCTCGTTCTGCTCATTCAACTGCACGTTGAGGCGGCTCTTGGTCCTGTAGAGAGTGAGAATGGATGCCACCGCTACTATGATGATCATGAGCAGGATAAGTGTGATCAGCAGATAGATTTTGTATGTTCTGAGAATGTCCTGACTGTCTCCGAGAGTCAGATTCAGAGTGTCGATTTGTTTCTGTCTGTTTTCGATCTGGTCATACTGGAGTTTCAGCACACGGGCGTTAGTCATATCCACAGCCGCCGTATTCAGCAAATTTTGTCTTGCATACGGCTTTCCCTTCAGGATATTGTTTGCGACATTGATGACGGCATCTCCTCCTGTCGGATACATGAATGAAGCGGTTATCTGTCCGTTCAGGATCAGATTGATTCCGCCTGACTCTCCGGGAAGCGCATCTACTCCGATTATTGCAGGAACGCTGCCATGAGAGTTCTTTTCAAGAAAAGCATTGTGCGCTCCGGAAGCCATTGCGTCATTGAACGCTATAACCACATCCACATGTTTTCCATAAAGTTCGGACTGCAATATTGACTTCACTTGTCTGTAAGCGTCGTCCTTCAGAAAGTTTCCGTAAACGGAGCCTATTACATGGACATTCTTTATGTTTTTCAATGCTGACATCAGCCCATCGTATCTCTCAATGTCAGCGGTCGAGCCTTTGGTTCCTCTGACTATCAGGATGTTGCATGTCTGATTGTCCTCTATGAAATGCCCCTGCACATAATATCCGATTTGACTTCCTATCTGCCTGTTGTCCGCGCCGACGTAAGCGGAGTACTGGTCGGAGTCTATCTTTCTGTCATATAATATTACGGGTATGCCGTTCTTATAAGCCTTGTTGACTACCGGGGTGAGTTTGGATGATTCGTTCGGGGAAATGATGAGCAAATCGACCTTTTCCGAGATGAAGTCTTCTACGTCACGGATCTGGGCCTCGGAGTTGTCTGAGACAGCGCGGATTTCGAGGTCAATGTCTTTGAGAAATGATGCTTCCCGGAGGAATTCTTCGTTTGCAGTCCGCCTCCAATTGTCTTTACTGCACTGGGATACAGCGACTTTATATTTGTGTTGTCCTTCGTTTGTGCAGGAGAATAATCCAAGCAGCAGGACCAATGATATCAAGAAATTTCGCATCAGGCTATAGTTTTATTGTCAATGCAGGTGGTTATTGCCCGCATATCGGCAAAGATACGATAAAATCTCTCTAACTTTGCATTGACATAAATCAAAAGAGACATATGGGCAAGAAACCGAACAGGGCAATTCAATATAAGATTGCAAACGAGAAGTTCCTCGAGGCCAAGGCGCAGGAGGAAGGCGTGAAGGTGCTGGAAAGCGGAATTATAATGCGTCAGCTTGAAGTAGGAACCGGAGACAAATATCCGACATTGAACAGCATAGTATTCGTGAACTATACAGGCAAACTCATAGACGGAACTGTGTTCGATACGACTGAGGGAGAGCCGCTTCCGGCCTGTTTCCGGGTCCGCGAACTGATAGTCGGCTGGCAGGCGGCGCTTACAAGAATGCACGCCGGCGACAAATATGAGGTCACCATCCCTGCCAAATACGGGTACGGGTCAATGAAAATGGACGACATACCAGCGCACAGCACGCTGATATTCACACTGGAATTGCTGAAGATACAGTAACTCAAGTTTCTCGAGTCAGATAACTTTCGAATCTTGAGTACAGTAACTACTGGTTACGTATCTTGTTTCCGAGAATAAATCCGAAGATACCGGTCAGAATAATACCGATTGTGGTCTGCACTACATTTAGCATGTCCACGAGCGGAGACACGTCACGCAATATGTCCGAATCCATGCCCGCCATGTTCTTCAGGCTGACTGCAAGAGCCTGACTGTATTCCAGAAGAGAGACATTCGATGTGAACGCCCATGCGAAAATGAAGACAGTAAGAATATAAGTCATTATCATCCTGAACATTGACTCACCGAAGCCGAAGAATATGTCAGAGAAATAATTGACTAGAATACTCCATGTATTGACAAACTTCCGTCCGATGCTGACCCTTGGGTTGGCGTAATCCGAAATCATCCTGCGGCGTTCCATCCTGCGTCCGCGGACATAGGCCCAGTTTCCGTCCGCGATATACCCTTTGCCCGACCAGAGGGCATTGAAATTTTTGAAAAGTTCCTCAGCCTCCAGCCAGCGACCTTTCAGCGCTCCTTCAGGACTCCAGTCGGACTGACGATTCAGGTCATTCTTCCTGTCGCCGGTCCCCAAGTCGTGCCAGTCACAGAGGAATTTCCTGTATGCCTCCTTGTCCTGCTGGAGCAGACGCCCGTCCTTGAGATTGTCCTTGCGTATTACCGCAGAGTCCCCGAAATAGCATTTCGTGAAGCTGCAATCCCCGAAAGTGCTATGGTTGAATATAACAATGCCCTCGAACAGAGCCCTGTAGAAGTCGCAGAACTCTACATTTGCATCCTCAAATGTTCCGGCCTCGATGTGTGCGTAGCGGAAGTCGCACCAGGCGATGTCCGCTTTCCTGAATCGGCAGCGCAGCAGGTTTGCACCCTTGAAACTTACCTGTCTCAGTTTGCAGGATGTAAAATCCACTCCTTCCAGCGTGGCGCCGGACAAATCTTCACCGACAAGCTCTCCGCTTTTCAGTTTCTTGTTCAGTTCTACGATATCCATAGTCTTTCCGAATTATTGCAACAGACAAAGATAACGTATATTTAGTAACATGAAAAAAATAAGTTGCCTTACATACAATGGA